>Ga0247839_1007639_pt1 | contig 11783 bp, 3 predicted proteins | sample LaCruzMarch2015__6_FD_192405 | JGI IMG/M metagenome (GOLD analysis project Ga0247839, IMG submission 192405) | Freshwater microbial communities from meromictic Lake La Cruz, Castile-La Mancha, Spain - LaCruzMarch2015_16m | ecosystem: Environmental > Aquatic > Freshwater > Lake | place: Spain...
AAGGCGTCTCCTCTTCAAGAAGATCCTCTGGATCAACTGGTCGCGGGGCTGGCTCCTTGGGGAGACGTGGGAGAAACACACCGCTCCGTTCGCCCCAACGCCCCGGTGGTGGTGCACATTCAAGACGCGCACGGCGTGGAGGAAGCCCAAAGAAACATCGCCCACCTTCTAAAATCTTTGGGCGACCGAGGCGTGACGTTGGTGGGCGTGGAGGGGGCCGAGGGCCCCTTCACCTTAGCCCCCCTGAGAGACTTCCCAAACCAAACCATAACACGAAACATCGCCGAGGCCTTCCTTAAGAAAAATCTCATCACGGGATCGGAGTTCGCCGGGTTAACGCTGGACAAACCCCTCACGCTGTTTGGCTCCGAAGACATGACTCTTTATGAGAAAAACCTGAAGGCTCTTCAACACGCCAAGGCCCAACAACCACAGGCCGCCCTCTGGCTAAAAACGGCTCAGGAAAACCTAGAACGATTTAAAAAAACCTGTTACACCAAAGACCTCCGAAGGTTTGACCAGCGATTCAATCTCTTTCACGCCGACGGAGAAAGTCTTCCTTCCTACCTTCGCTATTTATTGCAAATCGCTCCCCGCCCGGACAGCCCCCAAGCGAACCGACTGATAAAGGCCGTCACCCTTGAAGAATCCTTGGATTTCGCGAAGGTCGAATCTCAGCGACGAGCCTTGGCGGATGCGTTGTCCAAAGCCCTTTCTCCCAACGACTTGAAATTTCTTATGGAACAAAATCAAGCCTTTCGATCCGGTCAACAAACGTCAAAACAGTATCACGACGTTCTTCTTAATATTTGCCAAAAAAACAAAATCTCCCTCAACAACAGTTCTGAGTTGAAAACCTATAGGACCTACTTGGTCTTGGCCGATGGCGTGGATCGGAACAAATTGCTGGAGGAAATAACGAGATTGGAACAGTCCGCCAGAGAACGATTGGCGAAAACACCGGACCAACGCCGGGCCATGGACGCGACTCAAACCCTTGGCCTTTTGGACAAACTGATTCATCAAAACCTGTCCCCGGAAGAATGGAAAGACCATCTCAAACAACACCCCTCGCAACAGAGGGAGCCTCTCGTCACGTCCGGTCCATCCCCCCACTGGAAAACTTTTGAGGATTTTTGTGCCTTCGCCCTGCAACGCAACCACGGTTTGGTTAAAAAAACCCTCGCTCAAATGACCTTGACGAAACAAAAATCCGCGGTTTTGGTGGCCGGTGGGTTTCACACGGAAGGAATAAAAAAACTTTTAACCGACCAAGATATTTCTTGGCTGGTGGTGACCCCACGGATTACAAAAATCCCTGAAACCAATTACCTAGACGTTCTCGCTCGGGACCCCACGCCCTTGGAAAAATTATTGGACGGCGAAAAAATTTATTTAACCGCCCGACTGGAACTCGCGGACAATCGTCCGTTTTTGTCGGCTTTTATTAAAAAACTTCAAAACCTCATGGCGGGAAGAATTTCGTCTTTTCAAACAGGAAACCATGTTTTCACAAAAGGCAGAAAAGCGTCAGCGGGTGAGCTGGGGATTCGTATCGAAGGAAAACCCTACCTTTTGAAAAGAGATCCGTTCGACGCCATTCTTCCCGAACTGGCGGATGTTTTAGCTCCACTGCAAGGGGGGATTTCAAAAATCCGTCGAAGCCAACCAAAACTTTATTATGGGTTTGTGGCGTTGTGGGAAGGTTTTGTTTTTCAATACATTCCTTACCACGATTTACTGCCGTTGCTGGGCACCGCCGGAACCCCGCTCCTGGCTCTTGGGCTTTTTACGCTCGTTTGTGCCGTTTATTGGCTGATGCACCCCATGATGCGATGGACTGTTAATAAACGGAATCCTTGGATAAAAAAGATCTCCTTGGGGCGTGAGATCCTCAACACGTGGCAAAGAACGAAAGATCATTACCAACGAAGTTCTTTGTGGATGGTTTTTGTTCTCAGCACCCTTTACCTACTGATTTGGATTCCCCTCGGGCCCACGCCGGCCTTGGCCGTCACGGCCGTCACTCACGCCACGTGGGATTACAACGCGGCACAGCAACGGAAGGGAGATCCCCTGATTTCAAAGAACATCGGGGAACAGATCCTCAAAAACAAAATGGCCATTCACCCCGCGGACCAAGTGTGGTATGTGGGAGGGGATTTGGATGGCTTTGGGGCTTTAAACCGTGCCCTATCCAAAACATTGTTGGGGCACTTGCCGGGAGAATCGGATTCACCGGATTTAATCGAGGCACGAGAATCAATTTTCTTGAACCTTTGGACGGAATTAAACAAAATCGTTCGAAAGGTCACGGCCGGTGAAGGTGTCGTTTTTCGCGGGGACGGAGGGGACGAATTCGCCATGGTCTTAATCGGCTCACGCGATGAAATACAAAAACAATTGGACGAAATCGTTGAACTGTTTAACAACGCTTTTTTGAACCGTTACGATTTTTATTCCATCAAAGGGGACACCCCCCTCACGGACAAAGAAGTGGCTTCTCTCCACAAAACCATCACCCACCGATTTGATGAAAGTTTTGTCTCTTTGGCTCGTTTCTCGGGGGGATTAACGTTGGCCGTGAAGAAAGACAAGACGTTGCCGGCGTCCTCTGGGCTTGGGCTTGACAACGGATTCAACCCACTGTCCGTCGACACCTTGAAGGTCGAATCCCCCGAATTAAAGGTCGGGCCTTTCACCATCTCTCTCGGAGCGATTTCCATGGCCGACGTAGGGGAACAAATGGGGGACGGGAAATCCCTCTTGGACAACCGTCAGCGAGTCCCCAAAGGGGAAGAAGGTTCTTTTCTGCCTTGGGCCGAACAGTTGGGAGACACCGTCGTTCGACGAGCCAAACACCAAGGGAAAAACCGTGGAGAGATCTGGAGCAAGGACGACGTCGCGGCCCACCGGAGTCAATTCGCGGACAGCGCCTCGGTTCCAAGCCCTACGCCGACCCGAGCGTTCACTCATTTTTATCTCACCATAAAAAAAACCATTGAAAACCCCTTGATGACTTTTTTTGACCTCCATTTGGGTCGGCTGCATTCGACCCCAACCCTTATTCCCCTGAAAGAATCTTTTATAGATTCTCTTCGTCTGTTCATTCACCAACACCAAGGAAAACCTGTTTATGTTTACCGCGTCGGCGTCTCGGGTTACCAAAGCCTTCACGAAGAGCGAGCGTTTCACACCCTTCAAGAACAGATATCCCACATAGACGGGGACATCGTGATAGCCGGTCTTGTTGATTTTTTATCAACTGTTTTCAAGGTGGAAAATTTCACCAAGTCAAACGCGGGCTGGGTCAGACCCGATTCGTTTTATTTTTTCACTGACAAAAAAATACCCCAAGAATCCCTACGCGTAGAGGAACTTATCGCTTTGGTTAAATCAAGATTATTGAAACACAATCCCAGTATTTCACAAGAAAAAATTTATCAAGATTTTAACCCCACTTTGGTGGTGTATGAAACAATAATTAAAAAAGGATGGCTCTTTAAAGAAAAGATCAACGAGGCCATAGACTCGCTCGATTTAATGAACGACGTTTTCATAATGGGGGTTGGACATCAAATTAAAAACACGGTGGAACATCAGTCGACCTCGTTGCGTTCGTCCTCATTGATTGGATCTCCCGATGAAAGATTTGACTTTGCCGGTTTTCCGGTGTCGTTAACATCGAACAGGCAAAATGGTACGATTGTGACAAGAGGGGGGATTTTCCCCACATCCAATAGAAGAAAAAAGATCTCCTCTCCCATCCTCGCTTTTCAAATCAAAGATCAATGCATTTGGGTAACAGCGTTGCCGGCCACGAAAAAAGGGTTGACTCACATTCTAGAAATGGAACAAGGAGAAAATCAGACAAAAGCCCTTGCGGAAATTGAAGCCTCTCTTCCCCCGAAAGCCAGAAAATCCGTTGAGCCAACAGATCCAGAATCCGAATCAGAAACGGGACAAGATTTTGAAGATCGCTTTACGGAGCCGTCGAGGCAAGCGTTCATTATGGAAACCACCCTTTTAGGGGGAAAAGCCTCGCAAGTTGATTGGACTCTTGATCGTTTTACCGAAATCATTCAAACACATCTAAGGGACGACTCTTTTGCCCCCACAGGGACTCGCTTTCTGGCGTTAACACCCGAAATAAGCGTTGGGGCCTCCGACGAAGAAACCATCACAACCATTGATTTGGATCCCCTGTGGGACAACAGGCCAGATCAGACCGTGCCCAACCTTTTGACAGCCCACGTGGCTCACGAACTTGATGAGATTTTAGTCTCTGATACGAAAAGGACCCTCGTTGTTCACACCTCAGGGCCTCAAACAGTGAAACAGATCAAACACCTATTAGAGGCGAGGTTCCCGGGCCTAAGAAATTTAATGGGACAAGTGGGGGATCGATTTGTTTGTGTGAACAACGGGGCCGAGAACGGACAAACACATTTATCGTCTATTCTTCGCCGGACCACGGGGCACCCCCCTCAAAAAATCAAAGCCACGATACGCGTGGTGGCCGAAGATCCAACCCTCATCGCATGGGATGAGTTTGACCGAAAGCAAGTGATCTTAATTCCCGTATTAAAAGATTTTATAGAAAGGATTCAACGATCGTTTCGAGAAATACACCACAGGTTAAAACAGGCGTAATCTAGAAAGAAAAAAGACAAATGATGCGATATAATGCACTTTTCATGCTTCGTGTGCCCCGGAATGTCCGGGGTGGCCACTTCCAAGAAACTTACGGCAAATCCCCCCTAGCCCCAATGCCAGTAACTTAAGACAAAAAATGCTCGTCATTACGGCGAAGGCCGGAATCCAGGAATTCAAACTGGTTCTTAAACAACAATTTTAAAAACTGGACTCCGGCCTCCGCCGGAGAGACGATCCTTAAGTTACTGGCATTGCCCCTAGCCCCCCTTTTTCAAAGGGGGGGGGAACACGCTTGGGAAACCAGTCTTTTTCCCCCCTTTGACAAAGGGGGGCAGGGGGGATTTATCTTTAAAACAAAACCGAACGGTCAAGTTCCATCCCTCCCTTTCTCGACAATCGTTTTGTCGAGCACACGGCTGGATTCCGGTTTTCACCGGAATGACGAGGGTTTTTTACTGTTATCGGGTGGTTCGGAAACCGTCCTAATGTTCTTGGGGGTCCACGATGAGGCGGGCCATACGTTGGTTGGTGAAATAGGCCCACGTCCAGCGGAGAAAAACAAGGATGCGGTTGTGGAGATTGACCAAGAAAAAGATATGGATAATAGCCCAAGCCCAAAAAGCCAATCGCCCGCTCAACTGAAAAGGCCCCGATTCCATCACAGCGAAATTCCGACCGATGGCCGCCATATTCCCCCGGTCTTGGTAGTGAAAAGGCGGCAAAGGCGGTTTTCCCATCACTTGGGCCCCAAGGGCCCGACCGATGTAACGTCCCTGTTGAAGAGCCACTTGGGCCACCCCCGGCAAAGGACGCCCTTTCAACTCCAAGTGCATCACGTCCCCGGCGGCAAAAATATAGGAAAAGCCCGGCACACGGCAATCGGGGTTCACCACCACACGCCCTTGGCGATCCACGGGAACACCCAACCAATCCCCCGCGGGAACGGCCTTAACACCCGCGGCCCAAATCACGGTGCTGGAAGGAAAACGAACGTCGCCGACCACAATTCCATGGGAATCAATGTGCTGAACCGGTTGCCCCAGAAGAACGTCCACCCCCATTTTTTCTAAGGCCGTACGCGCTCGGGCCGACAACCCCTCGGAAAACGCTAAAAGAAGACGGGGGGCCGCCTCCACCAAAAAAATACGAGTGGTTCGAGAATCAATGCGACGGAACTCCCGTGGCAACGTGGTGCGGGCCATTTCAGCGATGGCCCCGGCCATCTCGCACCCCGTGGGCCCCCCTCCCACCACCACAAACGTGAGGAGTTCTCTCTGGCGATCGGGATCCGATTCACTCTCGGCGGTTTCAAAAGCCCGTAGAATTTTGGCCCGCAAATGGGTGGCGTCTTTAAGGGTTTTTAAACCGGGGGCTTCGGCCCGCCAATCGGCGTGACCAAAATAAAAGTTTTGCATGCCCACGGCCAAAACCAAATAGTCGAAGGCCACCCGTTGGGTGGCTTGGGTCACCGTGTCCGTGACCACGGTTAAAGTTCGCCCCGCGGGATCCACACCGGTCACCTCGCCCAGCATCACTTGGACCCGCCGGTCTTCTTTCACCAATTGACGAATGGGGGAAGCGATTTCGGCCGGCGTGAGCACCGCCGTGGCCACTTGATAAAGCAGAGGCTGGAAAAGGTGGTGATTGGATTTGTCAATCAACAACACGTCCACAGGCACCCGCGAAAGCCCTCGAACCACTTCCAACCCAGCAAAACCCCCTCCCACCACCACCACCCGGGGGCGGGAAGAAAAACCTGAGGAGACTGTGCTCGTGCTATTGAAGGCCATGAGACATTTTAGCCCTTTGAGAGAAATAGATCCAACGAAATTCGTAACGACTCAGCCCTCATCCGGCCCTTCGGGCCACCTTCCCCCAAGAGGGGAAGGAAATAAGGGTTTTCCCTCTCCTCTTGGGAGAGGGCAGGGTGAGGGACCTGAGCCGTTACCGAAATTCAATTTTTTCTCTTTTTTTGAAACCACGTGCCCACATCGTCAAAATAGGTGTACGCCACCGGCGTGATGAGGAGTGTGATGAGCAAGCACATGGACTGCCCTCCCACAATCACCACCGCCATGGCCGCTCGATTGGCGGCCCCGGGCCCCTTGCCCAAGGCCACAGGAATCATGGCGGCCACCAACACCAGTGTGGTCATCAGGATGGGCCTTAACCGTGTTTTGTTGGCCTCTAAAATGGCCACGTCCCGGTCCAAACCTCGCCGACGAAGGGTGTTCGTGTAATCCACTTGCAAGATGGCGTTCTTTTTAACAATGCCAAACAACATAAAAATTCCCATGATGGAAAAAATGGTGAGCGTTTGCCCCATTAAAATAAGGGAGAGCAGGGCGAAAGGGATGGACAGGGGCAAGGACAACAAAATGGTCACGGGGTGGAGAAAACTTTCAAACTGGGCCCCCAACACCATATACATGAAAAGAAAAGCCAACCCAAACGCCACCAAAAACCCGTGAATCATTCGGCCAAATTCTTTGGCTTTTCCTTGAAACCCGGCTTTGTAACCCAAAGGCAATCCAAGGCTTTTGGTGATCGCCTCGGTTTTTTGAATGGCGGTGCCAATGGGGATCCCCTCCAAATTGGCGGAAAGAGTCACCTGACGTTGACGATCCACCCGGTCTATCTGAGAAGGACCACGATCTTCTGTTAAACGAGCCACACTGTCCAAGCGAACGATTCCTCGGGTCGACGCCAAAGGCAAACCGGAAATCGTCTCCAAACGATTGCGGTCGCCCTTGGCCACCCGCAACCGAACCTGATAGAGATCGTCCCCTTCTTTGTATTTCGTGATGTCCTCTTCCCCCCCCACCATGGTGCGCAAAGAATCGGCGATGTCGTTCACGCGTACGCCCAAATCTTGGGCTCGCTCACGATTGATGATCACCTTCATTTCGGGTTTGGCGTAAACCAAACTGGTGTCCACGTCCACCAAGCCCGGCACTTTTTTCATACCGTCTACCAAAGCCGATGAATAATCCTTCAGCCGGTTTAAATCCGGGCCCGTGAGATAATAATTAAAATCCGCCGAGGAGAAACCCCCACCGGAAAACGCACTGATGGGGGTGACGCTCAGACGAAGCCCTTTGTATTTGGCAAAGGATTGGCGAGCCAACGCCATGATTTCGAATTGGCTCCGATCGCGTTTTTTTAAATCGTCCAAACGCACGTAAATACGCCCGTCGTTAACCCCCGCCCCCTCGCCTTCCCCCACGGAAGTCAACAGACTCACCACACCGGGAATCCGCTTCAATTCGTTTTCCAAAGATTCCAACATCCGACCGGTCATCACCAAAGACGTTCCTTCCGGAGCTTTGACCTTTACTTCAAATTCGCTGGAATCGTCCGGCGGGATAAAATCTTTCCCCACCCAACGAATAAGAAACCCCGTGGACACCACCACCGCCCCCGCCAGGACCAACACGCGTTTTCGATGGGCCAACGCCCAAACCACCAAACGCCCGTAATGATTTTTCAGCGTGTCATTGAGTTGATCCACCCACCGGGCCAAACGGTTTTTAGGGCCACTCTCCAGACGCAGAAATTTAGAACACAACATGGGCGTGAGCGTGAGGGCCACAAACAAACTGACCCCAATGGCAAACGCCACCGTGAGCCCGTAACTTTTCAAAAACCGTCCCACGATGCCCGGCATGTAGGCCAAAGGCAAAAAGATGATAATTAAAGAAACCGTGGTGGCCAAAACCGCTAAACCAATTTCTTCCGTGCCGTCAAAAGCCGCCCGCTGGGCGGATTTCCCTTCTTCGGTCATGTGCCGATAAATGTTTTCTAAAACAACGATGGCGTCGTCAATCACCACGCCCACGGCCAAGGCCAACGCCAAGAGCGTCATGTTGTTTAATGTAAAACCCGCCGCGTCCATGAGCGTAAAAGTGGCGATCAACGAGGTGGGAATCGCCACAGAAGCGATCAACGTGCTCCGCCAATCCCCCATAAAGACCAGCACCGTTAAACTGGCCAAAAGAGCCCCCAACACCAAATGCTCTTGAACGGTACGAACCGACGCCACGATAAAACCGGATTGATCCCTCACCACCGATACTGAAACACCCGGGGGAAGGGTGTCCCGCGCGTTGTTTAAAGCTTCTTTCACGCGTCGAATCACCTCCACCGTGTTGGCCCCGGATTGTTTTTGAACAACCAACGACACGGCCGTCGTTCCGTCCAGCCTGGCCAAGGTACGCGGGTCCTCCTCCGTGTCCAACACCCGCCCCACGTCACGAACACGCAGGGGATTTCCGTTGCGATGGGCCACCACCACGTTTTCAAAATCCCGAGGAGACGTCACACGTCCCATGGTTCTCAAAATCAATTCCCGCTGGTCTTGGTCCACACGTCCACCGGGAACCTCAAGGTTTTGTTCTTTTAGAGCGTTTTTAATCTGTTGAATGGTGAGACCCCACGCGGACAATTTTCCCGCGTCCACCTCCACATGAATTTCTCGCTCCCGTCCCCCCACCGTGGTTATTTTCCCAACCCCCGACACGGTTTCGAGGGGCTCTTTGATTTTCTTTCGGGCCGTCTCTGTTAATTCTCGAAGAGGTAAGTTCCCACGAACCGCGATGGACATGACGGGACTGGCCCCGGGATCAAATTTTTGAATCACCGGGGACTCCGTGCCTTCGGGGAACTCCGCCGTCACTCGTCCCACGGCGTCGCGTACTTCTTGGGCCCCCACATCGGCGTCTTTTTCTAAAACAAAAGTGACCACCACCTGACTGAACCCCTCGAAACTGGTGGACTTCAGTTGGTCAATGCCCGCGATGGTGTTGAGAGCTTCTTCCAAAGGTTTTGTGACCGACGTTTCGATCTCTTCAGGGCTGGCCCCCCGAAGAACGGTGTTCACGGTGACAATGGGAAGATCCACGTTGGGGAACAGGTCCACCCCCAACCGGGAATAAGAAAAAAGCCCCACAACCGTCAAGGCCGCCGTCATCATCACCGTAAAGACCGGCCTTCGTATGCTGAAATCGGCTATTTTCATTTTTCGTTTTGAATAGAGACGGGACTACCGTCTTCCAACCCAAAGAGGCCAAAAGAAACCACCCGATCTCCCTCCTGCAACCCGCTGAGGACTTCCACCCCCGCGAGGGTTCGTAAACCCACGGTGATCGAACGCCGACGAACGCGATCGTTTTCCACCACAAAAACGCGAACGTCTCCCTCCTCCTCCAAGAGAGAAGACCCGGGCACCACCAGAGCGTTCGGGTGGGAAACCGTGACAAGGTTTAAGGTGGCAAACATGCCCGATCGAAGAGTCGGGGGCGGGCGTTTAATGAGGACATCAATGGAAACACCTCGGGTGTTTGTGTCCACCACAGGACTCAATCGCTCAAGGACCCCGGTCATCCAGTCGTTGGGCCCAGATTCCACCGACACACGGACCTTCTGCCCCAACGCCAATTGACCGGCGTAACGCTCGGGAACGTCGGCCCGAACCAGCATTTGACTGTTGTCCACCACCAAAGCCACAGGGGTGTTCAAGGCCACCTCGGCCCCACGATCCAAATAAACTCGCCCCACCACCCCCGTGAGCGTGGACGGCACCGGAGCGGGCTGATAGTGGACACCCACTTCGTCCCGACGCACAAGGGCCACGGGCTGATCCCGCTGAACCCGATCCCCTTCCTCCACCAAATTTTCCACCAGTTTGCCGGCCACACGGGAATACAAAACCGCTTCGTCTTTAGCCTTCACAGACCCCACCAAAGAGAGAACGTCCTCCAACGGTTGCCGAACGACCACAGTCGCTTGAACGGGAAAAGTCGCCAACGGGGGAACGTCGACGGTTTTCTTCCCACACCCCACCAGAGAAAGAAAGACGCCCATCAAAACGGTGTGTTTTTTTATCATGGAATAACCTCTATTTTTTATTCAGAAAACGTTCAACCTAAAAACGGAAGTTGAACTCCGATCGAAACAAACAAAAGCATTGATAGGATTTCATTTTATGATTCATTCGATGGCGAAAAAGATTCCCCAAATAGGTGAATAAAAAAGAATCATAGAAGAAATAGAAAAGTCTTCCGGCAAATCCCCCCTGCCCCCCCTTTGTCAAAGGGGGGAACACTGTCGAGATGCGTGCTTTTCCCCCCTTTACGAAGAAAGGGGGGTACGGGGGGATTTGAGAGTTCAACTTCCGTTTTTAGGTTCAAAAGTGTTCAGCCGGTTTTGATACGGGGGACAACGAAGTCCCCACCGTTTTTTCTAAGGCGGCCTGATGAATCCAAAAATCCGCTAAAGCTTGGGTTCTCACCATACGAACACGCTTCACGGACAGCGTGGCGTCGGACAAATCCAATTGACCCGTTTGCCCCGCTTGAAATCGTTTTTCCGTTGACTCCAGGGCTTTTTCCGCTTGGGCCAAAGCGGCTTCTTGGGATTGAACCCGCTCCAACGCCTCTTGAACCGACTGCCACTCGCTCTTCACCGTGGCGTGGACAGAACGTTTCAGGACGTCCTCGTTTTCTTGAGCGATTTCATAAGCGATCCGGGCTTGATGCACCCGTTCGGAGGTCTCGCGCCCTGTGAAAACACGATAACGCATCCTCAACCCGGCGGACAAACTGCTCCCCCGTTGATCCGCCGTCGGGGATAAATCGGGGGATTCGGTCTGCCAGAGAGCTTTGCCAAACAAAGACAGTTGGGGTTTTTCGTCCCCTTGGGCACTCACCACATCGAAACCAGCGCTTTGAGTCTTGTAACGAGCGGCCAACAAATCGGGGTTCCGTTCCAAAGCCAAACGCACCGTTGTGTTGTAATCGGGACAAGATTTTTTTTCGATGAAGTCCAACGCCCCCACCAACGTGAGGGGCCGATCCACATCCATTTTCAAAACTTCTTTCAAGGACGTTAAAGCCGATTCCAACAAATAACGCGCTTGGGAATACCCCGGTCGGGCGAGAGCCACTTCAACTTCTTGGTTCATTAAAGTCAAATCGCTGTCCAACCCTTGTTCGTAGCGGTCTTGAATGGTTTGTAAATGTTCCTCCGCGGACAGCAACGAGTCTTTTTGAATGGACACGGTGGCACTGGCCAAAAGGACCATGTAATACAAACGCTGGAGAGCGAAAATTGTTTCGTCTTTTTCCGAC
>Ga0247839_1007640_pt1 | contig 11782 bp, 10 predicted proteins | sample LaCruzMarch2015__6_FD_192405 | JGI IMG/M metagenome (GOLD analysis project Ga0247839, IMG submission 192405) | Freshwater microbial communities from meromictic Lake La Cruz, Castile-La Mancha, Spain - LaCruzMarch2015_16m | ecosystem: Environmental > Aquatic > Freshwater > Lake | place: Spain...
AACTTCCTGCTAAGAAAATAGAACCTGTTTTATCTACAATCATGGCTTCATCGCTCATAATGGGTAAATAAGCGCCACCAGCTACGCAACTTCCCATTACCGCAGCTATTTGGGTAATTCCCATGCTGCTCATTACTGCATTGTTTCTAAATATTCGTCCAAAATGTTCTTTATCCGGAAAAATTTCATCTTGCATAGGCAAGTAAACTCCTGCGCTATCTACCAAATAAACAATAGGAATTTTATTTTCAATCGAAATTTCTTGTGCACGTAAATTCTTTTTAGCAGTAATTGGAAACCATGCACCCGCTTTTACTGTTGCATCATTTGCCACTACAATACATTGTTTTCCGCTTACATAACCCATCACTACAACAACGCCACCACTAGGACAACCGCCATGTTCGGCATACATATCCTGCCCAACAAAAGCACCAATTTCTATCTGAGGTTTGTCTTTGTCTAATAAATATTCTACCCGTTCACGCGCTAACATTTTGCCTTTTTCTTTTTGTTTGGCAGCCGCTTTTGCTCCTCCTCCTAAATATACTTTAGCTAAATTTTCGTTTAATTGGTTTACTAGTTCTTGCATTTTTTTAGTTGATTGTTGATGGTTTATATTTTATAGTTGTTAGAAATTATAGCTGACAACTATTAACTGACAACTAACAACTATTGCAGCAAAACTATTATAGTAAAAGGATTTTCAAAATATATTTTAAATTATTTAAAACTATTTTACCACTAACAATCAATATACAAAAGTACACTGAAACTTATTTGAAATAAACATTTGCATAAAACACAAAAATACCTACTTTCGCAGCCGGGTAAGCTCTGTACGACCAGCTCCTTTTAATCCCCCAGGTCTTGATCGAAGCAAGGGCATAAAGTTGTAGCGGTGCGATGCAGTAAGCTTGCCCTTTTTTATGCCCTTTTCTGGCAAATCCTTCAAAAAAAAAATATTTTATAGTTTATTCATCCTCCATTCAATTTTTAGGGGATGGTTTTTTTATTTCATTTATTAATAGTTCATAACAAAAAATGTGCAATACTAATGCGAAACGAGTATCAGTATTATTTTTGACAAATATCAGTCTATTTTTATTTAGACTAATTCCAAATAAGATATATTTGCAGGCATAAATTAAATACCATTATGAAGAAAATATATACAATAATTGCTTTTCTTATTATTTCAAAATTAGCAACTTCACAAGTATTAACTAGCGAAGATTCATTGAGTGCGGGTTTAACTCCAAGTAACAACCAAACAGTAATTTCAGGTTATGGTCAAGCAAAAGTAAATTATGATGTTCGTTTCGGAACTGGTGAAGCTTCATTAACTAGAAACGTTATGTTCTTTGGACATAAATTTAATGACAAATTTGGTTTTTTTAGTGAAACAGAAATTGAACACTCCAAAGTTGCTAATGGTGCTCAAGGTGAAATATCGATGGAACAATTATTTTTAAAAACCAATTTGAATAGAGAAATGTATTTGGTTACAGGTTTATTTATTCCAAGAATTGGCATCATCAATGAAAACCATTTGCCTACTACATTTAATGGAAACGATAGACCATTTGTGGAAGAATTGATTATACCTAGCACTTGGCGCGAAATAGGGGTAGGCTTATACGGACAAACACGTTTAATTCCTGGCTTAAATTATTCATTGGCCATTATGAATGGTTTAAAAGCAAGCAATTTTACAAATGGAAGTGGAATTAGAGAAGGAAGGCAAGAAGGTAGTTTTGCTACTGCTTCCAATATAGCTATAAGTGGCTCTTTATTATATTATTATAAAAACTTCAGGATTCAAACTTCAGGTTATTTTGGTGGTTCATCTGGTATTTCTAAACGCGATGCTGATAGTTTACAAATGGATTATGGATTATTTGGTTCCCCTGTAACTTTGGTGGAAGCAAATATTCAATACCACCATAAAGGAATACAATTTAAAGCATTGGCCACCATGGTAAATATTAAAGATGCATATAAAATAAATAGGGCTTATAACAACAATACACCCACTGAAATGATGGGATTTTATGTAGAAGCGGGTTATAATTTATTGTATTTATTTAATAAAAAAACAACTCAAAATTTTACAGTATTTGCAAGATATGAACAGTTAGATTTAAACAGTGTATTACCTGAAAATGGAGTAAAAGATGATTTTCAAAAGAAAGAATACCTAATTACGGGGATTACTTATCAGCCTGTTAAAGGAATTGCCTTTAAAGCCGATTATGTAAATGCTTACACAGGCGATTACAACAAACAATTATATGTAACAAATCCTTTTCAAACTGTTTTACCATTTTATAGAAGCAGCAGTTTTGTAAATATAGGAATAGCATATAGTTTTTAATAAATGGAACGCAGACAATTCATTAAACAATCATGTTTAAGTTGTGCCGGAATAATTGCTGGAGGCACCCTAATTAGTTTAATGGAAAGTTGTGTAGCTATGCCTGTTTATAATGTAACAGAAAAGACCAATATAATAGAAGTTCCAAAATCAAAATTTGTTGAATCAAATATAGTAATGATTAAAACACCCTGGCTCAGTAACGATATACTTTTAGTAAAAAAAACAGAAACAGATTATAATGCATTGTACATGCAATGTTCGCACGAAGATCAAATACTAACTGCCACCAACAATGGCCTATATTGCTCAGCACATGGAAGTGTTTTTGATTTAGATGGAAATGTACAAAAAGAACCCGCTTTAAAACCGTTGAGAAAATTCAAAACAACTATTAATAACGAAACAATAACTATTACATTAAAAAATTAACAAACAAATGAGAAAATCAATTCTATCAATTACCTCTTCATTATTTCTATTTGCGGCTTGCACTAAAACCGAATCTATCGAAAATAAAATAGATGCCACACAAGAAAAAACCAATGTAAGAAAAAGTATTGCAAGCAATGTAATATTACCTACTTATATAGATATGGAAGCAAAAGCAGGCTTATTGTATACTTCTATTCAAAATTTTAATACAAATAGTAATGATGCAAATTTAGCTGTTTGCCAAAATGCTTGGTATGCAGTAAGAAATGCTTGGGAAAAATCAGAAGGTTTTTTGTTTGGACCGGTAGCGGTTGAAAACATTGACCCAAGAATAGATACTTGGCCTGTAAATTACCAATCATTAGATTCATTATTAGCTAGTAATGCAATTTATACAACTACTTATATAGAAATTTTAGAAGATGCTTTGCGTGGATTTCATCCAATAGAATATTTGCTTTTTGGAATCAATAAAGGTAAAAAAGCAAACGAATTTAACCAACGTCAAAAAGATTATTTATTGGCTTTAACTGAAAATTTAAAAGGTTTATGTAATAAAACGGTTTCAGATTGGAATAGTGGTTTTTATGTTGATTTTACTACTCCTAGTTCTACTTCTGTTTACAAAACCGAAAGAGAAGTATATGAAGAAATAGTAAACGCCATGTCGGGAATTTGCGATGAAGTGGCAAATGGAAAAATTTCAGAGCCATTTATTAGCCAAGATGCAACTTTAGAAGAATCGCCATTTGCATTAAATTCTTTAGTTGATTTTACAAATAATATGCAAAGTGTTGAAAATGTTTATTACGGAAAATACATTACAGATGGTAAAGGATTGGAAGATTTTGTAAAACTACACAACCTTTCACTTGACAATAAAATGAAACAAAAAATTACTGCTTCCATTACTTCTTTAAATAATATTACTGTTCCGTTTGGTAAGGCTATAAAAGAACAACCAACCCAAGTTCAAAATGCAATAGATGCAATTAACGAATTAAAAAAAGTGCTTGAAGAGGAACTTTTACCTTTAGTGCAAATGCATACCAACTAAATTACAAAATTTTAAACCATGAAATTTACTTCAAAATATAAAACTAAAATTGGAATAATTGTATTTGCAATTATTCCAATTTTAGCTCTTGTTCAAGGTTGTCAAAAACCAGATTTATTAACCGAAAGTGATGTTAACGAATGGTACAGTGGTGGAAATCAAACTGCTTTTGTAACAGGTTCGGGAGCATATAGCCAAATGTTTAGTGGATTATCTGAACAAAAAACAGAAATTCATGAAGTAGGTGATTTGGCTTTTGAAGCAATATTTAATAGCGATGAAACTCAAAGAAATTATGGTTTAGGACCTTTGTATAACAATGTATCTTGTATATCGTGCCATGTAGGCGATGGAAGAGGAAAAGCACCTGCAAGTGGCGAAAATTTATCATCGTTACTAATTAGAATTAGTATTCCCGGAACTGACATTCATGGAGGACCAAATCCGGTTCCTAATTTTGGAGGTCAATTACAACAAAGAGCCATATTTGGAGCTCCACATGAAGCTGATGTGAATGTTAGTTATACTGAGCAACAATTTACTTTTGATGATGGAGAAATTTATTCATTAAGAAAACCAAATTATACTTTGGTAAGTTCATATATGAGTTTACCAAGTAATTTATTGATTTCACCTAGAATGGCTAGCCCAGTATTTGGACTTGGATTGCTGGAAAATATTGATGATAATGATATTTTAAAAAATGTAGATGAAAATGATGCAAATGGTGATGGAATATCAGGGAAAGTAAATATGGTTTGGGATGCACAAAAACAACATTTAGCTCTAGGTAAATTTGGTTGGAAAGCTGGTCAGCCCAATATTATTCAGCAATCAGCAGGTGCTTATAATCAGGATATGGGTATCACTAGTTTTATTTTTCCAGAAGAAAGTACTTTAGGTCAAATTCAAAATAATTTTTCAAAAAATAAAAAAGAAATAAGCGATAGTTTACTTTTTTCTGTAGCTTATTATATTAAAACGTTGGCAGTACCTGGTAGAAGAAAAGCCGATGATGCTATTGTAAAACAAGGTAAACAATTGTTTTTAAATGCAAATTGTAATTCGTGTCATGTAAGATATTTTCAAACTAAAACCGATTTGTATTATCCTGAATTATCCAACCAGAAAATTTTTCCTTATACTGATTTGTTACTTCACGATATGGGTGATGGTTTAAAAGACGATAGACCTGATTTTAAGGCAAATGGTTTTGAATGGCGAACTTCACCATTGTGGGGAATTGGATTAAGTAAAATAGTAAATGGTCATAACAATTTCTTACATGATGGCAGGGCAAGAAATTTCACAGAAGCTATTATGTGGCACGCAGGTGAAGCCGAAAAATCAAAACAGAAGTTTGCTAAAATGACTAAAGCCGAAAGAACAGCATTGCTTAAGTTTTTAGAGAGTTTATAACCTAAGAAGAATGATCAGCAACAATGACCCATTTTTTCTTTATTTTTTTTAGTAATAGCGAAAAACAACCTCCCAAATCTCCTTTACCTTTTTCGCGTTTTAAAAACCATTTACCAATAACAAAAGCATTGTTTTTACATAAAATATCAATGCTATTTAGTTCAAAAGTGAGTTGACCCATGGCTGTAGTATCGGGGTACGATTTTTTGTAATTATCTAAAGTATTTTGCCATCCATAAGTAATGCCTTTTTTACCAATAAATTGTAAACTGTCGCTGAACCAATAATAGGACATATATTTTTCAATATTTCCTCTGTTCCAAGCGCCTTGCTGCTTAATTAAAATTTGTGTAATGGCCAACTTTTCGCTGATATTACTTTGCGCATAAACGTTTAATTGGAAAGTTATTCCAACTAAAATGGTAATCAACTGTTTTTTCATAAATAAGTTCTTTTAAAAAATAAAAAAGCAAAGTATTCATTGAACACTTTGCTATTAACTATATTGCTTTTGATTCTGTTCAATCAAAGCAAATATAAATTGAATAAAATTGGTAATTACAAAAGCTATTAACAGTTGTAAATTTTGTACTTAAAATTATACTTCTAAGCTAATAAATGCCAAAGAGAATCCATGTAATTGGCATCAGATATTTTAGATTCATTGCCATCGGCAATAATTTTTTCTAATAAAATATCATTCTTTTTTCCTTGACTTAAAGCATAGCTGTAAGGCGAAAGACTAAAAGTAGTCAACTCATATTGCGACTTGAATTTATCGGGATATAAGTCGCTTAAATCATGTTCAATATGTTTTTTATGTAAAAAATGTTTATCGCCTACTTTATCGGCCATTTCGTAATAATTTTGAACTGCCAAATCAGCAATTGCATCAGCATTTGGCTTACGAAGATTTTGATATTCATCAAATATTTTTGTCCAATTAGGGAAGTATTTTTCTACACATTCATCAAAAACTACCACGTCTTCAAAACTACAATTCATACCTTGGCCATAAAACGGAACCACAGCATGAGCAGCATCGCCCATTAAGGCTAATTTATCTTCTTTTACCCAAGGAAAACATTTTACAGTAACTAAACTAGATGTAGGATTATTGAAAAAATCTTGATCCAAAGTTGGCATTAAAGCAACCGCATCCGAAAAATGAGTATTGAAAAAATCGTGAACTTGTTCAATGGTTTTTAAGTTTTCAAAACCAAATTCTCCTTCAAAAGGCATGAATAAAGTACAAGTAAAATCGCCAGCAGGGTTAGGCAAAGCAATCATCATAAATGCACCACGTGGCCAAATATGAAGCGCTTCTTTTTCCATTAAAAACTGGTTGTTTTCGCCAGCAGGAATTGATAATTCTTTGTAGCCTACATGTAAATAATTTTGAGAATAATTAAACCTGTCAGAAATTTGCATTTTACTACGAGTAGCAGCAAAAGCTCCATCAGTTCCTATAATTCTATCACTCCAAACTTCTTTGTGTGAGCCGTCCTCCATTTCAAAAACACTTAAGTTTTTAGCTAAATCTACATCAATACATTTTGCATTAAAATAAATGGTAATATTTGGATATTCATCTGCCAATTCAACCAACTTGGTGTTTAATCTTCCGCGCGAAACAGAGTTAATAGCCTGGCCTTCTTTTCCATAAGGCTGATAAGTTAATTCGCCTTTTGTGCTGTGCATCATTCGGCCAGTCATTGGAATGGCATCGTTTAATATTTCTGCGTCTAAACCAATTTTTGATAATGCATTTAACCCACGAGTTGATAATGCTAAGTTGATTGATTTTCCAGCATATATTTTATTTTTACGCATATCGGGTCTGCGTTCAAAAAGGCTCACTTCAAAGCCACGTTTAGCCATATAAATAGCTAGTAAAGAGCCAGAAAGACCTCCTCCAATAATTGTAATTTTATCTTGCATTTTTATTAAATATTTTTTGGTAAAAATACCCAAAAACAAATGTAAATGAATTGATAATAATCAAATATAGAATTGAATTTACTGCGTTTATTTTTTTTATTTCCTTGAAGTTTTAGTATTCAGTGAAAAGATTTTATTCTTTACAATTGGAAAAAGCTATTTCTTCAATTGTAAAAATTGTGTTTCCCATAATTCAATAAATATTACACTCATTTTATTCTATTTTAATTTCTTTTTGTTGAGCGTTGGAGGTAAAAAATTCTCTCCAGTAACTACATTTTTACCTGTTTGTTCTTCTAATTGTAATCTTGCATTTTTGGCAATTTTGCCACCTTTTTTACTTGATTTTGCATTTTCTTGTAAGCCTTTTGCTTCATCAGTTTCCGCTATTTGTCGTGTAGATAGCTCAGCCAATGCAGTAAAAATTAATTCTGCTTCACTCATGTGATCACGCAGGTTTTGAGACTTCAAACCTTTTAAATCTTTGTGGTTTTTTACCGTTAATCCAGTCCATTCCTCATGAATAATATTGGTAAGCAAAGCAAATTCATCTGATTTTTCTACACCGCTTTCTTTCCAGTAATCTGTTAATTTGTTTCGGGTTTCTTGCCCAGTCATTCTTTGCTGAATCCATTTTTCAGAACGACCTAACTTTTGCCAGTTTTCTCTTGCCCTATCTATACTTTGACTCGGGTCGGCTATTTCTTTCATGCGTTCATATCCAACCTTTGCCAACCAATGTTTAAACGGTTCCGCCTTTGGTGATGGAATGGATTGAATTAGTCGGAAAATATCTTGGGCATTTCCTGCCAATATTTTGCGCTTTTTTCCATTGGTAAGCATTTCTATCTGGGGACAATTTGTCCCTAGGTAGGCGCCAAGTTCAAAATCTCTTTTTCTAAGTTTTTTCAAATAATCAGTTGGATTAATTGATTCAGTAAGTGCTTCTACAATATCTACAATACTGAAATACCAAATATCTTTTTCTGTATCATAATACCTTCTAACTTGTCTATTTTCAAATAAAATTATGTTTTGATTGCTCATTATATATAAATTGTTTAGTTCTTTTTTTCTCCTTTTTCAATCTTTTTAATACATTTTCAGTTGTACGATTTTTTCGTACAACTGACTTCCCTATTTAGTTAGTTTGTTTTTTAAATCACTCCATTATCTTTTTGGAATACTACTACCAGTTAAAATTTCAACAACATCAATTACAGAAAAATACCAAGTTTCTTTTTCAGCATCCCAATGGCTTCTCACTTTTTTTACTTTCAAATAATTTTATGTTACTCTTGATTATGATTGATTAATTTCCAATGCTTACTATTTATTAACTTGACAATAATTGCACTTACTTAATAACTTCATTTAAACATATAGAATAAGTTGAAAAGTTACTTTGTATTAAAGTTAATTTGTCTTTCAAATTGCATCCAAAAAATAAAAATGTTGTAACTATTCTTGAATCATCGAAATAGAGTCCTAGTTCTTTATTAAATATGAAATTAGGACACTTAATATATCTTTTTTCTAAAATGTCTAAATACATTTGATAATCAATTTCATGATATTCAATATTTTCAAAAGTTTCACAATCGCCACCACCTAAGTTTTTAAGTCCTAATATGTTAAAAGTTTCGCTATTAAATAAAAGTTTTACAATTATTTTATAATAGTCTGTTTGTTCATTAAATATCTCATTTCTTTTCAACCTAGAAAAAGCATCTGAATAATTTCTCCCATTAAAGTATATATTATTTTCTTCAAAGAATTCATTAAGAGATTTGCCATTTATATCTTTAGGATAACAAGCAAAATAATATTTGTATTTATTTACAAAATAATCACTTATTTTATTATAGTTTTTGTATTCTAGTTCTTTTAATATTTCCATCTATAAATAATTTTTAAACTTACTATTTATTGAAAAATGCTACGTGCAATCTTGTTTTATCTTCAATATTCAAAAATACCTTTTATTTTCCATTTTTGATTTGAAAATAAGTATTCTGTTAACAAATATTCCTTACTTCAAAACACCCAATAATCCCAATAATCCACCGGTATGAATACAAAGAATTTTGGAGTTTGGTTCAAAATAATCTTGTTCGGCTAAAGTGAAAACTGCCTTCATCATTTTGGCGGTATAAACTTGGTCTAATAAAATACCTGTTTGGCTTGCAAATAGTTTGATAAAATCAAATAATTCGGGATTAGTTTTAGCATATCCACCTTCATGAAATTGATGATGAATTTTGTAATAATCAACTAATCCATTTTTCTTCAAATGTGCATCAATTTCTTCTGCACCTTTTAGCACACAAATTCCTTCTGCTTTGGTTGGCAATCCATTGTTTTTTATGGCTTGCGTTATTCCTTGTAAAGTAGTTGCTGTGCCAACAGCACAAAATATTTTATCGTAAGTTTCGGTTAGTTCAGTTACAATTTCTTCGCAACCTTTTGCGCCAAATGGTCCAGCTCCACCTTCATCAATAAAATAAGCTTTTTCGTCATTTAAAAAATGTTTTTCAAACAATTCTATTTTGTTTTTATAAGCAGTCCTGTCCACAAAAATCAGCTCCATTCCCCATAATTTATTCAAAGCCAACATCTGATTTGAAATTACTTCACCTCTCACAAAAGCGGTGGCTTTAAAACTAAATGTTGCGGCAGCACAAGCCAATGCGTTTAGATGATTGCTGTAAGCTCCTCCAAAACTTACTAAATGAGTTTTGTTTTTTTGAACCGCATCTTGCAAAGTGAATTTTAGTTTACGCCATTTGTTCCCACTTATAAACGGATGAATCAAGTCATCGCGTTTTAAAAATACTTGGATTTTTTTTTGTTCAAATAAATCAAAATGCAATTGTTCAACTGGAGAATTTATGTTAATCATGCAAGTATTTTTTAATTAGTTTAGACTGGTTCGCCCATAAAACAAATGCCATTAACAACATTGGAAAAATATGGATTCTATATCGCGAAACGCCCAATACACCTGTAGTTAACAAGAAGTAAAACACAAAAACAGCAATCAATATTTTAAGAATAATGGAGTAATTTGTTTTGAGTAAAAAAAGTATAAAAGCAATGATAACAATGACATTCCAAATGGCTAAAAATGCCAAAGCGATTAAGCCAAAAAAGTTTAACCCAAACAGAAATTTGAGCATGGCTTTTATGCCAAATTGCTGCAAAGTTTGATACATTCCAAGCGCATTATCGTCATTGGCATTGAATAATTTATACAAATCATATCGGCCAGGGTCAAATAAAAACGTAACACATCCTTTGGTATAAACTTTTAAAAATGCCAACTTGTTATTTAGTAAAAATGTACTACATGAGCTGTCTAAGTATTCAAATCTTTTGGCAATGGAAACTTGTGCATCTGCTCCATTTACTATTGCTGTGCAAAGACTGTCGGCATAATCTGCTCCATACGCATTGGAGGCGGAATATTTAACCAAACACCTTACTGCCACAAACGATTTCATGCTGGTAAATTGAAAATAACCTATTTCTTTTTTTACTGCAAAGCCAAAACTTAAATAGGCAATCAATGGTAAAATTAGCGCATAAGCAATATAGATTTTGTTATAATTTTTTACAAATAATAAGACCAAGCAAACCAATAAACCAATTAAAATACTTACTGGTTTAGTAAGCAATGAAAGTGCAATGATGAATCCAATTAATAACGCTTTATTTAAATTTGGTGATTGATAAAAGCGATATGTTTGGTAAAACAAGGCAAAGGTTAATACTTCAAAAATAGTATCACTCATAATGGTATTGGCATACACAAAATGAGCGGGATAAAACACCAAATAAATTGGAATAATAGTGTTTAAAATTTTAGCCTTTATTTCTAATTGTACCAGCCAATGAAGAACATAAAACAACATAATAATTGCCAATACATTTTGTATAAATAAAACTGTGTAATTGGAGTTTACAAAAAACTTGCAAACAATTATAAAACCTGCATACAAAGGCGGACGAAAAGCAAAATAATCTGGTAGTAATTTGATGGTATAATCACCCGCATAAATGCTATGGTATTGCACTAAATTATGAGCTTGAAACAGATAGCCAGGCGAGTCAATGGTGTAAATGCCTCCAAAATAAATTGCTATGAAAAAGTAAACTAAATGAATAGCAACAATAAATATGCTTAAATTTTTATATTGTTGTAGGGTTTTTATCACTTGGCGAAATTATTATTTTACAGTTGATAATTGATAGTAAATATTAGATGGAGAAATTTTTTAACAAATACATTTTAGTAATAATTGGAGCTTTGCAATTGGTTTTGTTTTTATTTGTAAAAAACGATCCGTTTCATGGCGATGCTGTTACCTCAACAGCTAGAGCAGCTTTGAATATTTACCAAAACAACTTAAAAACCATTTGGTATCCTGCCAATTTTGATCCTGGTCATCCAACATTGTTTCCGTATTTATTGGCTTGTATTTGGTTTGTTTTGGGTAAATCACTTTGGGTAAGCCATGCAGTAATTTTGGTAATTTGTTTTTTTATTTTAG
>Ga0247839_1007641_pt1 | contig 11780 bp, 11 predicted proteins | sample LaCruzMarch2015__6_FD_192405 | JGI IMG/M metagenome (GOLD analysis project Ga0247839, IMG submission 192405) | Freshwater microbial communities from meromictic Lake La Cruz, Castile-La Mancha, Spain - LaCruzMarch2015_16m | ecosystem: Environmental > Aquatic > Freshwater > Lake | place: Spain...
ATCGCCATCACCGCCAATGTGTTCATGGATGACCGGGCGCAGTGTTTGGCGGCGGGCATGACCGACTTCATCGGCAAACCGGTCGATCCTGAGGTCCTGTATGCGGCCTTGCTAACCTATCTCCCCCCGCCTGCCGACTGAGCCGTCGGCACGAGAACCCCCTTCATCCAGCGCTGACCTCAGTGGACTCCCCAAGCGAAGCCAAAGTGCGCTGCCGCACCGAGTGCGCAGGTGGTTGGCGGTATGGTGTCGATAAATACACCGAAGATATCGTTCCATGTTTTAGTAGCGATTCACCAGAATAGCAAGACATTCATGCAGCTGGTCGCGAAGCGCGCGCGCCGAGCCTAAGCGCTCGCTCATGAGGTAGATGCGCTCAACGCCGATTCACCCGTTAACGGATATCGCATTCGGACGTGATATAGCCTTCGGACGTGATAACCGGACGTAGGGGCGGGTTTCAAACCCGCCCCTACACGAAGGTCTGTCTGGATATCAGGTACGAAGGCTATAATACAGAGGTACCGCCTGGTCGAGGCTTAACCGTGACGTCGCGCAGCGACCCTGCGGGAGCGGCCCCCTCCCGGAAGGCTGGATGCCACCGCGGGCCTCGATCGTCGTTCCGGCCGTAGGGTGGACAAGCGCTAGCAGCCTGTCGGACTTTAGGCGATTTCCGAATAAGACGCTATCAAGAATCAAGCTCCGTAGGAGCCCGCTTACGGGCGACGTGACCTGCCGGAATCGCGTCATTGTGCCCCACCCGTCGCCCGCAAGCGGGCTCCTACGGGTTGGATTTTTCGCGGAAATCACCTTACGTTAGATTGTGGAGCAACAAAAAGCCTTTTATGTTGATTCATACCCTAATCCTAGGGGCTAAGTCCGACAGGCTGCTAGTTGGTCTCAGGGGTTTCGTCCTTGGCGGTGCCGTGGTCCTTCAAAGTGCTGAAATCGAAGGTGCGATAGACAGGACAGAAACCGAAGTAAGCGGTGGCGAGCAGCACCGCGCCGATTAGTCCGCCCATCCCGCCACTGCGCACAGCATCGACGATCAGGAAGACACCGAGACTTGCGCGGATCACACGATCCGTATTGCCGACGTTTTTCCGGGTGACATCGGGGGGCCGCCCGACGCTCTTTACCGGTCCGGGCGCCGTTGGCAGAGGGCTCCCGCTAGCCGTCGCCTCGTAGGGGGCCGGGGGCACGTGAAATCCGACCGTGGGGTCTACTCCCAGTATTCGGACATCCCACCAAACCTCGTACGCCATCCCATGAGCCTCATCTTCGGAGATACGCCGCCCAATCTCGAGATAGTGCCGACGGATGGTTCCGCGATGAGTGGCCGTGAACGCGTGCTTTCCCAGGCAGGTCGCATCCCTGTGCAAGGACACCCAAAGAGCGGAATGGTTCGGGATGTCCTGATAAATGACCTTAGTGTCGCGCATGGTATTCGCTCCGAGCTTGACCTTGCTCAAGGATGTCTTAAGGCCGATTGATCTCGAAAGCCGCCAATGCGGATCGCGAGATCAGGCTGGTGCCCTGGTTCGGGAGCTTATCATACTGCTCTGCCACCGGCGGATCGGATTGCGCCTAGTTGCGATCGGGCCTTGATCGTCGCTCCGGCCGCCGGTAGACCGGAGGCCGCGGCGTTTAGCCGGTCGACATCGCGTCGGCGCGGCCCTCGTCCGGCTAAAGCCTCGACCTCCAGTGATCGGCGTACGATGATCAAGGCCGCCGGCCCGTGTGGGTTAGCGTACAGAACGATCACCACCATCGGCGCATGGTGCAACTTCCTACTACCACTCACCGGTTGACTGTCATGCTGACTGCCCAGACGATTCCCTCTCACCAATTCCCGGACGCCCCGCTCATCGCCGATGTGCGCGTGGATCAGGAGCAATCCAATATCAGTGCCGTAGCCTGGAGTGCCATCCTTGCGGGCGCGGCGACGGCCGCTTCGCTGTGGATGATACTGATGATCCTGGGGGCTGGGCTTGGCCTGTCTTCCATACCGTACCGGCCAAACGCGGAAATGGCGATCGGTACCTTCGGTGTCGCCACCATCGCCTGGCTGGTCTTCAGCCAGATCGCCGCCTCGGGCATGGGCGGCTATATTGCCGGGCGCCTGCGCACCCGGTGGTTGGGCGTGCCGGGAGACGAGGTCTGGTTCCGCGACACCGCCCACGGCTTTCTCGCCTGGGCCGTGTCGGCTCTGGTTATCGCAACCGTCCTGACAGCCATGATCGGGCCTGTCGTCAGTGACGGGATAGAGGCAGGCGCGGCGTCTGCCGACCCCGCGCCGGGGGCCGTATCGACTGACGTCCGCGCGAACGGCGGGGGCATGACCGACCGACTGGCCTATTACGTCGATATGCTCTATTGGACCGACGCCGCAAACGGGCAGCGCTATTCACCTGGTGCCGCGGTCACCGCGGAAGTTGCTCGCGTCTTCACCAACGGCCTCCACGAGGGTCGCTTGCCGCCGGCGGATATCCGCTATCTCGGGACGACGGTGGCCGAAGTGACGGGCCTGAGCCAGGACGACGCACAAACGCGCGTGGCGGATACCTTTGATCAACTCCAGAGCCAGCTCGGAGCATCAGACGGGAATGAACGCATCCTGGGGGAGCAGGCCCGCAAGGCGGCTGCCACCGCAACCCTCTGGCTGTTCATCGCCCTGCTGTCCGGCGCCTTCCTCGCCAGCCTGATGGCGATCGTCGGCGGCCGTCAGCGCGACGCCTAAGCGTTGGCGCAACCAACGATGGTGGTTCAAAAACCATGGTCTTAACTGGAGATCAATATGCGATCCCTACGGCCTTGATCATCGTTCCGGCCGGCCGCGGACGGTCCGCACAGCGGACCCTACGGTAACACCGTGACCTGAAGGGTCCGCTGTGCGGACCGACGACCGTGCAGATCGCGCGGTGGCCGGGTTCATGACCAAGGCCTTCAGATCTCGGGAATCGCCACCGGCTAAAGCCTCGACCTCCAGTTTCGAACAGGCCGTCGCCGGCCGGAACGATGATCCAGGCCGCACCCGAGTGACCTGAGCTAGCTTCCCAGCCATTCGTTGCTGGTACTGTGATAGCGGTCGCCGCTATTGTAGCCGTTACCATAACCAAGGCCATTGCTCTGGCGACTGCGGCTGCTATAACGTGGGCCACTGGTATCACGATAGCCGCTCTGTTGGCCATTGCCGCGGCCGTCGTCATTGGGCGTGATCAGGTGATCAATGATCGCACCGACCGCAGCGCCACCCAACGGCCCAACCGCACCGTCATCGGGGAACAGAGCGCCAGCGCCGCCGCCGCTGCCTGCACCAGCCAAGGGGTGCTGAACCTGCTTCGACACCCCGGCAGTACCACCCAGGCCGATAGAGGCGACAACAGCTGCCAGGGTCGAGGTCAATGTGAGTTTCATTGTTATTACCTGCTAAAGCTTCTTTGTCAAACGTTGGATTGCCGGAATATCGATATTGTGACATGCCAGGGCATGATCGATCTGCTCCAACTCGAGGCGATACTCATCGCTGCGGGTGCGTCGGTATGCCAACGCGATCCGCCTGCGTTTGAGTATCAGCGGAGCGACCTGCGCGGCGCGATCCGCCACCGACGCTGCAATCCGGCTATGCGGGAGTAGATTCCCTCGCACCCGGAGTGCCTGAGATGGACCATAGCGCATTACTGTTCTTCTCTTGTTGAGCCGTCAGGGCATAGTTGCTGTCGGCCCACGACGGCGACGACTGAACGATTCGCGCACGTCATGTCAGGGTGTTGCCGACAACCTCGGCCGCCGACGCGCTGTTGCGATCCGTGTTTCTCTCATGATCTTTGTGAAGTGAAACTGCGGAGTAGCACACAGACTAGCGGCGCCGGCCGTGGCGGTCTGTACGGCATCGCACCGAGCACTGCGATGTCATGAGCCATCGACAGTGGGCCGTGGCGAGCGCGCCAAGGCCCTGAACTGCTTGTCGGGAAATCGAGTGAATGTGTCCTGCCGTACGGAGTTCGGCGACCGTACATGGAGAATGCAGGCTAAGACGCCCCCTATGCGAGGCTCCCAGCCGCGCGGAATTACCCTCATGCACAACCCTGAATCGATTCCTTTGGCACCCGCATTGCGGGTGGCCCAGCAGATCGCTCGCGGATGGACCTGTTGCTCAAGGTCATCCGGCACGATGCCGACAGCGCTCAGGCGCAGATTGCCCAGACTCAGGTCTTGAGGATCGCCGAGCGCTATGAGACGACAGGGTTGCGGCGGCTGGCGATCGATGCCTTGGAGCGGCTTGAGCGGGCCGGTCCTGACGTCGCGGACGCCCCGAACCGCCGATTCCTGGACCGCGAGGACTCCGGCAAGGGGTCGTCTGGCGGCCGCGGCGGCAATGCCCCAGCGGCTGACGGCTCCGACGATGGCAGCGGACTCTACCCCCGTCTCAGGCGAGGCGCCGGTTGAGAGCGTCGCAGGGGGGCTGTTTGCCCTGGCAAGCCCCCAGAACGCGGCCGGACAGTGTCGCAACCCGAGGATACATTCATGAATAACTTCAAAGTGTCGCCACTGCCGCTCGGCAAGGCCGACGGCGGCTGGATCAAGCGCGGCGACGCCCGGGAGGTGCGCACCAACACCGGGCGGCCGCGGCGCAACATCGACGGCGCCGTGGATCTCGACCGCCGGACATCGGTGGTGCGCATCGCAGAGACGCGCAACGCCGAAGCCGCGATTGCCTTGTTAGAAATACGCGAGCGCTTGAACCTCGCCGCAACCCAAGGAATGGATCACCGTTTAGCTGACTCCATTCGTGCGCGGCGTCGACGCTCATCGAGGATGACCGGCATGGCCCTATGCCTGTGCCTCGGTCTGTTGAGTGCCGGTTGCGGCCCGCGCCTGGCCACGAAGGCGGACACCGTCACTCGGATGTCCAACCCGATGCTCCGTGCAAACTATGCTGCAGACGCGGAGGTCCCATTCGTTACGGCACCAAGAACGGCCACGGCAGATGGGTCCAGGCAGGCCAACTTTGGGTCAGAGAGCGCATCGCGCAGGACCCGGGAGATGGCGGATTGGGTTGTCGCCTCAAGAGACAATCTCAATATGCCGTTCTCGATTGTCGATAAAGTGAACGCCAAGGTCTATGTCTTTGGTGTGGACGGAGAATTGCACGGCGCAGCACCCGCGCTGCTGGGAATGGCGCAGGGTGATTATGTCGCCCCCGGCGTTGGCAACATGCGGATGTCACACATCTCCCCCGCGGGGCGTACGACGCCGGCGGGTCGGTTCGTGGCGACCATGGGCCGCAATTCCCATGGCAAGGAAATACTCTGGGTGAACTACGAAAATGCCATCTCAATGCATCCGGTCGTTAAAGGTAGACCCGAAGAGCGCCGGGCGCAACGCTTAGGCACACCCTCGCCGCTTGATAACCGTATTTCGTATGGCTGCATCAACGTTCCAGGGATATTCTTCAAAAATCTGATACATAAGAATTTTGTCGGGAAGCCCGGCATTGTTTATGTATTGCCGGAAACCAACCATATCAGATCATAGACATTCTCGAACTCTCGACGCGAAGCGCCTCAGGACGGGGGCAACGGCAGCCCCCCTCGCACCGGTCGTGCTGAGCCGGTATAGTGACTGAAAGATCAGTCATCACGGGATTGGTCCGGCCAGGACGGCGCAGTATCGCTCAGGAGCGCGCCACGGTGCCGGCCATGCGGTTTCTCGTAGGGTGGACAAGCGCAGCGCAGTCCACCCCAGCGACGACGCGGGATTCGGTCGACTGAGCTAGCGCTTGTCCACCCTAAGGCCGGAGCGGCCTTGATCGTAATCCCGGCCGGCGTTATGCGTAGTCAGGGCTTCCAGCCCTGACAGTGTACGCACCCGGCGCGCCCAAGTGGCCGGAACGACGATCAAGGCCGCCGGAGCGATGATCAAGGCCCCATGGCTGACCGAGACGATCACTACTTCTGGGTGCCGCGGGAGGCCCGCTGGTCCTACCGCAGCCGCGGACGGTCCGCACAGCGGACCCTACGGTGACACCGTGATCTGTAGGGTCCGCTGTGCGGACCGAGGACGGTGCAGATCGCTCGGTGGCCGGGTTGATGACCAAGGCCCCAAAGGAGTACGCCCGCCCGGCACTCAACGCCGTCATGCTGGGCGAACTGATTCAACTGTCATTTGCTTTCGGCGGCACGCGAGGCACTGGACGAGAGCAATCTGCCGTTCCTTGTGGATCTGCATGGATGGAGTGACTTGCCGGCGCGCTTTCATGACAACATTCGCAGAAACTATGTTGTTCTTCAAGCGGCCGAGCCCTCGCAATGGGAGCGGAAAGAGAGTGCACTCCCACTCGGAGCGCGGGAATCAGAAGAGGAATCGGGGATAAACGCGAGGCCGTGCCATGATCAATGACTCCCGCCTTGCCATTGTAGATCGCATCTACGATTCAGATACGACCGAAGCGCCTTTCGGTAAACGCTGGGCAATGGAACCTGGACGATTTATAGTGACGGCTGTGTTGTCAATCGACCGGTCGACTGCGACCGTCGCCGATGCAGGGGTGTGGATCGACCATGGTGGATGAGAAGAGCAATGGAGCGTCCGGTCGCAACGGTGGCGACCTCGGTTTCGAGGCCGAGCTGTTCAAGGCCGCGGACAAGCTGCGCGGCAACATGGAGCCCTCCGACTACAAGCACGTCGCCCTGGGGCTCATCTTCCTCAAGCACATCTCCGACAGCTTCGAGGCCAAGCACGCCGCGCTGCTGGCGGAGTACCCCGACGGCGCCGAGGACCCGGACGAGTACGCCGCCGACAACTGCTTCTGGGTGCCGCGGGAGGCGCGCTGGTCCTACCTCAAGGCCAAGGCCCGGCAGCCCGGCATCGGCAAGCTGATCGACGAGGCGATGCTTGCCATCGAGAAGATCAACCCGCGCCTGCGGGGCGTCCTGCCGAAGGAGTATGCTCGCCCGGCGCTCAACGCCGTTATGCTGGGCGAGCTGATCGACCTGATCTCGGGGATCGCGCTCGGTGAGACGCAGGACCGTGCGCGTGATGTGCTGGGCCGGGTCTACGAATACTTCCTGGGCCAGTTCGCCGGCTCCGAGGGCAAACGCGGCGGCGAGTTCTACACCCCGCGCTCAGTGGTGCGCGTTCTGGTCGAGATGCTGGAGCCCTTCCCGGACCCCGCCCGCAAGGTCCAGGGCCGCGTCTACGACCCCTGCTGCGGCTCCGGCGGCATGTTCGTCCAGGCCGAGCGGTTTCTGACGGCGCACGGCGGGCGCATCGGGGAACTGGCCATCTACGGCCAGGAGTCCAACTATGTGACCTGGCGGCTGTGCAAGATGAATCTGGCGGTGCGCGGCATCGATGCCGACATCCGCTGGAACAACGAGGGCAGCTTCCACAAGGACGAACTGCCGGATCTGCGCGCCGACTTCATCCTCGCCAACCCGCCCTTCAACATCTCCGACTGGGGCGGCGACCGACTCCGCGAGGACGCGCGCTGGATTCACGGCGCGCCACCCGCAGGCAATGCCAACTTCGCCTGGCTGCAGCACATCCTGCACCATCTGGGGCCGAACGGCACCGCCGGGGTGGTACTCGCCAATGGCTCCATGTCATCCAGCCAGTCCGGTGAAGGCGACATCCGCACGGCCATGGTCAAGGCCGACGTGGTGGACTGCATGATCGCCCTGCCCGGTCAGTTGTTCTATTCGACCCAGATTCCGGCCTGCCTGTGGTTCCTGGCCAAAAACAAACGCAACGGACGCTTCCGCGACCGCCGCGGTGAAATCCTGTTCATCGACGCCCGCAAGCTCGGCCACCTGGTCGACCGCACCCGGCGCGAGCTGTCGGACGCGGACATCGACCAGATCGCCGGCGTTTACCACGCCTGGCGGGGCGAGATGGACGCGGGCACGTACGACGACGTGCCGGGGTTCTGCAAGGCGGCGACGGCGCCCGAGATCGCCGGGCATGGCTACGTGCTGACGCCGGGGCGCTATGTCGGCGCGGCGGCGGTGGAGGAGGACGAGACGCCCTTTGTCGAGCGGTTTGCGGCGTTGCAGGAGAGGCTGGAGGGGCAGTTCGAAGAGGCTGAGCGGCTGACGGGGCTGATTCGGGAGAGGTTAGCCGGGGTTATCGTCAATGGATGAGTGGCGCAGGACAAGCCTCGGTGACTTATGCAAGGAAGGGGTTTGCGAGCTACAAACCGGTCCTTTCGGCTCGCAATTGCACGCGCACGATTACTTACCCGACGGTGTCGCTGTTGTGCCTACAGAGGCAATTCGAGAGCGGCGCATCGATCACGCGGTACTACCCAGGATATCGAAAGAAAAAGCGAGGACACTCGCAAGACATCGACTCCGACCTGGTGACATTCTGTTCGCCCGTCGGGGCGTGCAAGCAACTGGGCGCATCGCGGTCGTGCGTGAGGCTGAGACAGACTTCATTTGCGGGACGGGCGCCATCCGCCTACGGATCAGTTCGACGATCGATGGTGTTGATGGCGAGTTCCTCTCGCATGTTCTCGCTGATCCGGCGTCAATCGAATGGTTTAAGTTCCATGCGATTGGGGCGACGATGCCTAATTTGAACGAGGGCATCATCCGTGCGTTTTCGTTTCTGGTTCCTCCGCGCGCTGAGCAACGCGCTATCGCTGAATTGCTATCTGCCTTCGATGACAAGATCGACCTGAATCGCCGCATGAACGAGACGCTGGAGGCGATGGCGCGGGCGCTGTTCAAGGACTGGTTCGTCGATTTCGGCCCCACCCGCGCCAAGCAGGAAGGCATGGAGCCGTACCTCGCCCCCGAGTTGTGGTCCCTGTTCCCGGAGCGACTGGACACGAGGGGTAAACCGAAAGGCTGGCACGAATGCCGACTTCAAGATATCGTCAACGTGAATCCCGCCGAACCGCTCAAGAAGGGTATTGTTGCTCCGTACCTGGACATGGCGGCCTTACCGACCAGTGGCGCGATACCCGAGCAAGCGGTCTTACGTGACTTTTCCTCAGGCATGCGATTTCGCAACGGAGACACGTTGTTTGCTCGAATCACGCCTTGCCTGGAGAATGGCAAGACCGCATTCGTTCAATCACTGCCTGAGAGCTCTGTCGGCTGGGGCTCGACCGAATTCATCGTCCTCCGTGCAACACCGCCGGTACCAGCGGCCTTTACATACCTCTTGGCTCGCCACAAAGACTTTAGGGCACACGCGATCCAGAGCATGACGGGTACATCGGGCCGTCAGCGGGCGCGAAATGACGCGGTGACAGCATATCCGTTTGTCAATCCGAATGTGGAGGTTTGGTCCGCGTTCGGAGCGAACATAGAACCGCTCTTCCAACGCATCAGAGCAAACGGGGATGAATCTCGCACCCTCGCCCAAGTCCGCGACCTCCTCCTCCCCAAGCTGATGTCCGGCGAGATCCGCATCCAAAATGCCGAAAAAGCCGCGGAGGCCGTCCTCTGATGCACCCAAACGACAAAAAGGAACGCTTCTCGATGGCCTATATCGCCGCGGTGGCGGCGCACGCGGGATTCCATATCGCCAAGCCCGAACTTGACCGCGACAGCATCGATGGCATCTTGCTCTGTGATGAAGGCCGTCGGCCCCGCATCGAGTTCCAGGCGAAGGCCACGGCACGCGATCTCCTTGGGGACGAGACCCTGCCCTTCCCTCTTTCGATCAAGAATTATGACGATCTGCGGCGCGACTGCGTGGTCCCGCGCGTGCTGATCGTGGTCGCCCTGCCGGCCAATGAGGAGGATTGGCTCGACCAGAGCGAGGATGCGCTGATCCTGCGCCACTGCGGGTACTGGGCGTCCCTGGCCGGAGCGCCGGAGCGGGAAAATACCGCCAGCGTCACAGTGCCGATTCCGCGTCATCAACGGTTCGATATGAACGCCGTGAAGGCATTGATGGCACAGGCCCAAGAGGAGCAACTGTGATGCAACTCGAATTGACCGATCAAGCGGCGCTACGTCGGCTGTCCTGGGTCGACCTGAAGTCTTACCTGGATCAACAGGGCTGGCGGCAGACCGATCGCATCGGCGACAAGGCGCTCGTCTATGTCCCTGCCGAAACGGGTGACGGGACGGTCGAGATCCTGGTGCCGATCCGCGACGACCTGGGCGATTACGCCTCGCGTATGGCGGATGCGGTCCGTTTGCTGGCCCGTCTGGAAGGGCGTTCCGCACTCAGCGTCTATCAAGACCTTGTCACCTCGGGGATCGACGTGGTCCGGGTGCGGGCCTTCGGCGGCGGCGCGGATGGGTCCATTGCGATCGACGACGGTGTGGCGCTCTATCGCGAGGCGGGCAATCTGCTGTTGGCGGCGGCCTGTACCGTGGTGGACCCGCGACGCAGTTACCACGCGCGTAAGGTGACTGAGGCGACCGAGTATATGAAATCGGTCCGGCTCGGGCCAAGCGAGCGCGGCAGTTATGTGCTGAGCATCTTGTCGCCGGTCCAGCCGCGCATCGGTGGTCAGCAGACCCTGGATCTTGGTGAGCCGCCCTTTGCCCGGGCGGTGACGCTGCGGCTCGCGGATGCACTGGCCGCCGCGAAACGCGCGGCCAACCGGGCACTGGCGGAGAATGCGTTCGCGCCATTCGACGAGGCGGTGGGCCTTGGTGTCAGCGCCAACCTGTGCGATGCCGTTGCACGACTCGCGCAGGTCGGACAGGGTATTGACATCGGTCTTACCTGGGCGCGTACCCGGCCGGCGGGGCGCCCGCGGCAACAGTTCAACTTCAGCAGTGAGACGGCAGAGGTGTTGCAGGAAGCAGCACGGATCTTCCGACAGTCGGAACCGCTCACGGATACGCGCATCAACGGATTCGTGATTGCACTGGATCGCTCGGTGGATCAGTTCGACGGCAATGCGACGCTGGTCTTGCTCATCAGCGAGAAGCCGCGGCGGGTGCGCGTACACTTCGAGCAAGACGCCTACCAACAGGTGATCCGGGCCTTTCAGGAAAAGCTTGCGCTCTCGCTGCTCGGTGATATCTTCCCCGTCGGACAACGGTGGGAGATCAGAAACCCAAGGGAACTGCGGGTGCTGGACGATCAGGATAACGATGATCAGGCCGCGTTGATGGATGGCGGTGTGGGGGTGACCGGTGTTTGATGCGGATGCATGAGTATTGTAGGGGCGGGTTTTAAACCCGCCCCTACACGAGTGTCTGTCCGGATATCAGATACAAAGGCTATAACAAGCGTCCGTTCGTGAGTCACAAGCAGGTTTTTTGCGCATGGGCGAGCCACACGCGAAGCGAAGGCGCGCGGATCACCGGACTGGAGAAACCACCTGATGGCTTACCTCTCTGAAGCGGACATCGAGACCCTGCTGCTGGAGCACTTGGAGAGCCTGGGCTACACCCGCTCCACCGACGCCCGGATCGGCCCCGACGGCAGCGCCCCCGAGCGCGAGGCATACTCCGACGTGCTGCTGCTGGGGCGCCTGAAGACCGCCATCGACCGACTCAACCCGCAGATCCCAGCCGAAGCCCGGCACGACGCCCTGATGCAGGTGGTCGCGAGCGCCTCGCCCTCGCTGATCGAGGAGAACCGCCGGCTGCATAAGCTCATCGTCGACGGCGTGGCGGTAGAATTCTATGCCGAAGATGGGACCCTCCGCGGCGACCGGGTGCGCCTGGTGGACTTCGCCAATCCGGACGCCAACGACTGGCTGGCGGTCGCCCAGTTCACCGTGATCGAGAACGGGATCAAGCGGCGGACCGACGTGGTGCTGTTCGTCAACGGCCTGCCGCTGGCGGTGATCGAGC
>Ga0247839_1007655_pt1 | contig 11763 bp, 18 predicted proteins | sample LaCruzMarch2015__6_FD_192405 | JGI IMG/M metagenome (GOLD analysis project Ga0247839, IMG submission 192405) | Freshwater microbial communities from meromictic Lake La Cruz, Castile-La Mancha, Spain - LaCruzMarch2015_16m | ecosystem: Environmental > Aquatic > Freshwater > Lake | place: Spain...
ATAGTGGTGTTCGATTTTACTTAATGACTAGCTGTAATATTACTAAAAGTGTTAAATTTTATGTGCGCTTTTCGCAAACTCAATATAGCAATGTAAAAACAATTGGTAGCGGACTGGAACAAATAAATGGCAATACTCAAAGCGATTTAATTATGCAATTGCAATTGCGTTTTTAGTACTTATGAATTTGTAAAGTAATTGAAATTCAAAATAGCGTTTCAAATCCAAATCGTGTATTTGTTTATTTAAAAGGAAAATGAGCAATGGGCAATGGGCAAATAAAAACAAAAAATATTTTTTACCTAATTTGTAATACCTATTCTTGTTAATAGTTATAGGCAAAAGAAAAACGGATTGCAAAAACGAACTGAATAAAAAAAACATATTTTATTAGAACATAAACAAATAGAAAAAAAACAAATAGAAAAAATGGCACAAATTAATCCTCACATCAACTTTAATGGAAATGCAGAAGAAGCATTTACCTTTTACAAATCGGTATTTGGCGGAGAATTCTCGAAGATTGTTCGTTTCAAAGACATTTCAAGTACTGAATATCCTATACCTCCAAACGAGGAAAATAAATTAATGTATATAGCTTTGCCAATTGGAAGTAATGTATTAATAGCTAACGACATTCCAGAAATTATGGGAAAAGTAAGTGAAGAAGAAAACAGAAGCAAAATTTCAATTAGTGCAGAAAGCAAAGAAGAAACCTATCATTTATTTAATGGACTTTCAGCAGGTGGACAAGTTGAAATGCCTCTTGCCGAAAACACTGATGGAACTTATTTCGCAATGTTTAGAGATAAATTCGGTATTGAATGGATTGTTAAATTTGACCCAAAACAATAACATAAAAACCCGCTGGTGCAGTTTTGCAAACGCACTTAACTACTATTAGTATTTGTAAAGCGTAATACCTTCAATACAATTTGCTTTGTTAAAAATAACAGGTATGTTTGAAAATAGAAACCTTCCTAAAACAACCCGAAATTAGATAGATATAGGAAGGTTTTAGGAAAAAACATTCCTGATTAAATAAGTTATGGGTAAGTGTAACAGACGACTCAACAACCATTAAACTGACAAAAAACAGAACTAATGGACAAAAGATGATGAAAACTTTAAGACCACTAAAGCCATTGAAATACAATACATTGCGAAATGTTTCCCTTATTTGCGAGGGAAACATAAATACTTTTCAACAATATTTGGAAATATGAAAGATTTGACAGTTTCGGCTATTGACCGACAAAATATACTCAATAATAAAAAAGCAGTAGAGAATATGCAAACTTATTTGGGTGTTACGGGTATGCTTTTCCAAGGTGAATATAAATTCACACGACAACAAATTACAGGCTTCTATGCCATAGACAATTCAACTATAGATAGATATTTATCTCAAAACGAAGAAGAATTAAAACATAATGGTTATGTCAATCTTAAAGGGAAAGCACTAAAAGAATTCAAAGAAGAATTTGGTTGGATGTTGCAAGAAGGAGCTAAAGCTCCTCAACTTGGGATTTTCAACTTTCGTTCATTTTTAAACTTAGGCATGTTGCTTACCGAAAGTGAAAAAGCTAAAGCATTAAGAAGTAAAATATTAGATATTGTAATTGATACACTTAATCAAAAGTTAGGTGGCTCAACAAAATTTATCAATCAACGAGAGGAAGATTTTTTAATTGCAATGGCTCGTGAACCTGTCTATAGAAAAGAATTTACAGAAGCTTTGAATAAATACCTAGAGATGGGTAACTATAAATATGCTGTTTACACTGATGCAATTTACAAAGCCATTTTCCTTGAAAAATCAGCTGAATATAAAGTGATTTTGAAGTTAGAAGAAAAAGAAAACATGAGGGACACAATGTATTCTGAAGTTCTTAGATTAATTGCTTCGTTTGAAGTAGGGATAGCAGATGCGATGAAATTACAGTCTGAAAAATTAAACAGAAAACTACTACCAAATGAATTGGATAAATTGATAGAAGAGTTTGCAAAACAACGATTTTGGATACCACAAATTGAAGATGCTAGAAGCAAAATGGCAAGCCTAGACTATGGTTTACGGAATATTATTCATGAAAGGCTAAAGCCTTACATCAATTCATTAAGCGCAGCGGACTACGACAGGTTTTTAGGCGATAAAAGCAAAGACCTATTACAACGAGTGATAGAAAACCCAGACCTGTTAGATGTTTTCAAACGATTAAAAGATAGATAATATGGCATTTGCATATTTTGACACTGCTCATGCTATAATGGTGCATGACGAAATAATAAATCAATCAGGAGGTGCATTAGGCATTTTGAATATCGGTTTGTTGAATAGTGTTATAGAGCATGTTCAAAATGATTTTTATTATCCAGAACTAGAACATAAACTTACCCATCTATTCTTTTCAATCAACAAAAATCATAGCTTCCAAGACGGAAATAAAAGAGCTTCAATTGTATTATCAGCTTATTTTTTGGAAATCAATAATTGTTCATTCAGAACAGAAAGGTTCATAGCAGAAATGGAGAACGTTGCAGTAGACGTAGCAGATAACAGAATTGATAAAGATTTACTTTTTGAAATAATCAATTCAATCATTTACGAAGACGACTACAGTGAAGAATTAAAATTGAAAATAATTTACGCTAAGGGGTTTGACAATGAAGACTAACCAATTTACAACTCGACAGACAAGAACGCCAGCCAATAACAGCACCAACAAGAAATTTGCGGTTCAATGGTTAAATGAAACTTTGTGTCCCTCCATGCGGGATTCATTGCTGACAAACAGTTGGTGCTCCGAAATCGCCAACTTCTTTAGCTGCAAAACGTTAAATATTGAAGAGTTAGTCAAAATAAAAAAGGTTGGAATCAAACTAAAAAAACAGCTCTATGCAAAAAAATGCTTGCTCAACTTCCTAAAATTTACAAATTTGTAAAAAAATTACTTTTCTGTATGTAAAAATAACATTTCTATAAAATAAAATGACATCTCCGTATAAAAAAATCACGGCTCTGTTAAAGAAAATAACGGCTCTGTTAAAGAAAATGATTACTCAGTATAAAAAAATGATTGCTCTGTATAAAAAAATGACGGCTCTGTAATAAAAAATGGCTGCTCAGTAGTGAGCAGCCATTTTTTTGTAACGATTTGTTACATTTTGTAATAATTGTATCGTTTTTTTATTTTGTAATAACAATATATGTATTTGAGGAGCGGTTTACTCTTTCCAACCCAATTTTTCTCGTAGTTGCGGAGTGCCACTTAAAGCAAGCACTGCATATTTTTTAAATTCAACAAACCAATCTTCAAAAGTTTCCCAAGCGGCATCTCTTTTCGATGTGGCTTGTTGTGCCTCGCCAGTTTCTTTTGTTTTTACAGGAATCATTGCTTTTAAATTGGTGTAGCCAGTTTTGCCGGCTGTTAAATCAGCATCAGTAATACCACGTTTGTTTATTGCTGCTTTATAAGTTGCGTTGCTTAAACCATTGGTATAAAAATCAAGAGCTTGATTGCAATAAGCCATTTCGGCTTGTTTGCGTCTGCCATCTAAGCCCAACACTTTTGTTGCAGCTATATTATCTTTAAATATTAGTTTGCCAAAGTTTACATGTGTTAAATAATTTGGGTGAAGGCCATTGGCTAATTCGTTATAATTTTTGGTGGCTTCGTATTGTTCGCCATACTCTTTTTTTTGATCATCACTTAATTTTTTTAATGCTTCAAGTTCGGTAAGTTTTGCAGCAATAATAGGTGGTGGATAATCGGCAGCAGTTAATAAAGGTTCTACTTCGGGATCGCTGGCATTTACCAATGCAGTTTGCCTATTGTCGTAATAGGTGTCAAAATCTTCGTAGTTGTTAGCCACTTTTTTAGGTTGGTTTTGTTCTGTTTTTATTACTTCATTGTTTTCCATAAATAAAAAATATTTTTTCAAAAATAATAAATTATGGAAGTTATAAAATAGTTTAATTTATTTTATTGAAGATTTTTTTAAAAGCAATTCGCAATGAACAAATCGCAAATAAAAACAAAAATATTTTTTACCTAATTTATAATACTTATTTTTGTTAAAATAAATAAGCAATAATGAGACTAACAATAGAAATACCTGATGCAAATTCAATCAAAGCTACTCCTTTGATTGAATATTTGAAATCTTTAGATTTTATATCAATTATTCCTGAAGAAGATTTTTCTGTTCCAGATTGGCATAAACACATTATTTCTGAAAGAATTGCTAATTCAGATTCTTCAAAATTATTGGATTGGGAAAAAGTAAAAAATACATTCAAGTTAGACGAAAATGTATAGTTTAATTTATCAAATAAAGCTAGAACCTGAAGCAAAACTAGATATTCAAAATGCAATAGATTATTATAATGAGAAAGAAAGTGGCTTAGGAAACAGATTTTATCAAACAATTTTGTATTCATTTGATGTGTTGATTAACAATCCATTTTATCAAATTAGATATAAAAATGTTAGATGTTTTTATATGAAACCATTTCCTTTTCTAATTCATTTTGTGTTGGAGGAAAATACCAAAATTATTCATGTTTTAGGTGTTATTCATACATCTTTGAATCCTTCAAAATGGTATAAAAAATAAAATTACACTAAACTCCAAAAATAATTTTACTGTTTTCAGTAGTTATATCGGCTACATTTTTTATACTAACTTGTTTTAATTCTGCTAGTTTTTTTGCCACTTCAATTACATAAAAACTTTCATTTCGTTTGCCTCTAAATGGAACTGGAGCCAAATAAGGAGCATCGGTTTCAAGAACTATGTTTTGTAAATTTATATCTGCAATGGCTTCACTTAAACCTGAATTTTTAAAAGTAAGCACACCACCAATTCCTAAATAAAATCCCATTTCAACCACTTGTTTGGCTTCGGTTGCATTTCCACTAAAACAATGAAAAATACCACGCAATTTCGGGTGTTGCATTTCCTGCAAAATGGCTATTACATCTGGTGTTGCATTTCGAGCATGAATATTTATTGGTAAATCTTGTTGAATGGCCCACATACATTGCTTTTTAAAAGCCATTATTTGTTGTACTTTAAATTCAGTACTCCAATAAAAATCAAGGCCAATTTCACCAACTGCATAAAACTTGCGTTTTTTAAACCATTTATGAATTTGAAACAATTGTTCATCTACATTTTCAGCTACTGAACAAGGATGTAAACCCATCATTGGAAAACAATTTTCGGGAAATAACCAAACTAAATCCAACATAGGTTGAATGCTATGTAAGTCAATATTGGGAATAAACAATCGGCTTACTCCATTTTTAATGGCTTTTTCTATTAATTGAGTGCTTTCGTTTTCAAACTCTTTTGAATATAAATGGGTATGCGTATCGGTAAAAATCATGGATAAATATTAAGCTGCAATAATAAGTGCTTATGAGTAAAATAAGCCTATAAAAAAGCATGTATTCTAATATGAAAATTATTATAAAAGAAAGTAAAGTGTCTGATAAGAAAATTTCAAGTTCGAGGCTTGTGAAGTTAGAAAAATGGGAGTTTGCCAATTGCAAATAACCATTTTTATAACAAGCATAACGAAGAAATTGGAGTTTACTTGCGGACACTAAATTTATGTTGTAATATTGATAAATGGAATTACTAAAGCGCGAGTCAATAATTCAACAATATGGTAGCATTGAAGAATTAACTATTGAAGCAAAAAATCTTTTATTAAAAGCCAAAGAAGCTGCTACCAATGCGTATGCACCTTATTCTAAATTCAATGTTGGTTGTGTTTTATTGCTCCAAAATGGTGAAATAATTTTAGGAAATAACCAAGAAAATATTGCTTATCCATCAGGATTATGTGCAGAGCGTACTGCTATATTTTATGCGGGGGCAAATTTTCCAAATATTCCTATAAAAATAATGGCAGTTACTGCTTATGCCAATAGCTACGAGGTTAATCAGCCAGTAATGCCTTGTGGTGCATGCTTGCAAAGTATTAGCGAAATTGAGTTGCGTTTTTCAGTTCCAATCGAAATTATTTTACAAGGAAATACTGGACCAATTTATATTGCCAAAGGCACTAAAACCTTTTTACCATTTCAGTTTTTTATAAAAGAATTAGGGAAATAACTTACTGTATTTTCTGCAACAGTTTTCTGCCACAGATTACACAGGTTATACTGATTTTACTGAAAAATTTCTTGTAACTCTTTATATAAACAAAAATAAATCAAATTTACACAGATGGATTTTGTTAATATTTTTTGTTTTTATTAAATTGATTTTCTGTAAAATCTGTGGCTATTTTTTACAACAAATCCAATTCCAATTTCAGCTTTTTGGTTAACGTTGAAACCACCAAATTATACGAATCATTCACCATTTCTAAAATCAAGTTATCACTCACGTCTTCGTTAAATTTTACAGTGTTCCAATGTGTTTTATTCATGTGAAATCCTGGTGTAACACCACCAAAATTTGCTCTGAATTCAATGGCTTTTTCGGGATCACATTTTAAATTTACACTATTTGGTTCCGTCAACGAAGTAAGCGCAAACATTTTACCCATTACTTTAAAAACCAAAGTGTCTTCACCAAATGGTAACGTTTCTTCAACTCCTTTTTTACTCATGCAATAATCACGCAAATGCTCAATATTCATTTTTAAAAATCAATAAATTTATACCCAACAGTAAATTGTAACATAGAAGCGCGAGAACTAAAATCTACATTTTGAGATTTATTTACTACTGAAGCAACATTTCCAATTGGATTGATACTAAAATCATAACGAATATCGAAGCATAACTTCCATATTTCAGCTCCAGCACCTAATTGAGCGCCAAGCACAAAATTATTGTAATTGCCTTTATCTAATGAATTGACGTTACTTGCCGATAAATCTTGATTAACTAAAAACTGAAAATTTGGGCCAGCACTTATATTGATTACTTTCAATATTTTTTTACCGAACATTACTGGAACATCTATATAATTAAGTTTGGTAGCAGCACTCGATGGACTTGTACCTCCATTTGAATTTACATTGAAATTCAAATTTCTAAAACAAACTTCTGGCTGAATATAAAAACTTACTAAACTAACTCTAGCAAAAGCGCCAATTAAAAAGCCGTTGGAAGAAGAAGGAATTTCAAAACTTTTAAAATCAGCACCAATTATTTGTGTGTTGGTTAAACCTGCCTTTGCACCCAGAATAAAACCTTGTCCGTTTACTTTTAAGGTAAATATTACCAATGTGATTAACAATAAATTTTTCATAATCTTTTTTTTCTTCAAAACTATGTATTTTTTTTCTTCAAATATTACATAATTATAAAAAAAAAGCCTGTTGCTTTTTAAAACAACAGGCTTCAAAGAAAATAATTTTATTAAGCTAAAACAACTACTTTGTTGTTTAAAACTTCTACAACTCCACCAATAATATCGAATGATTGGTTACCATTTTCAGTACTTTTTATATCAACTTGTCCTTTCACCAAGCTACTCACTAAAGCAGCATGGTCTTTTAAAACCTGAAAAGAACCATCACTTCCTGGTAAAGTAACCATTTCAACTTGCCCACTAAAAAGTGTTTTATCGGCTGTAATAATATCTAATTGCATAATAGTTGTTAGTTATTAGTTGATAGTTGTTAGTGTCTATCAACAGACAACTATCAACTATCAACTAAGTTTATTAATTTGATTCAGCTAACATTTTTTCACCTTTAGCAATAGCTTCTTCAATGCTACCAACAAGGTTAAATGCAGCTTCTGGTAAATGATCTAATTGACCATCCATAATCATGTTAAATCCTTTGATTGTTTCTTCAATAGGAACCAATACACCTTTTAAGCCAGTGAATTGCTCCGCAACGTGGAACGGTTGTGATAAGAAACGTTGAACTCTACGAGCACGATAAACAGTTTGTTTATCATCTTCCGAAAGTTCGTCCATACCTAAAATGGCAATAATATCTTGTAACTCTTTGTAACGTTGTAAAATTAATTTAACACGTTGAGCGCAATCGTAATGAGCAGCTCCAACAATAGCTGGAGTTAATATACGAGAAGTTGAATCTAAAGGATCAACCGCAGGATAAATACCTAATTCAGCAATTTTTCTACTTAATACAGTTGTTGCATCTAAATGCGCAAATGTAGTAGCAGGAGCTGGATCTGTTAAATCATCCGCAGGTACATAAACCGCTTGAACTGAAGTAATAGAACCACGTTTAGTTGAAGTAATACGTTCTTGCATTGCTCCCATTTCCGAAGCTAAAGTTGGTTGGTAACCTACCGCTGAAGGCATACGACCTAATAAAGCAGAAACTTCAGAACCTGCTTGTGTAAAACGGAAAATATTATCAACGAAGAATAAAATATCACGTCCACCTGATTTTTCATCACCATCACGGAAATATTCCGCAACCGATAAACCTGATAAAGCCACACGAGCACGTGCTCCAGGAGGCTCATTCATTTGTCCGAAAACAAGGGTTGCTTGTGATTTTTCTAATTCGCTGTAATCAACTTTAGATAAATCCCATCCACCTTCTTCCATATCGTGTTGGAAATCTTTACCATATTTAATTACGCCTGATTCAATCATCTCACGTAACAAATCGTTTCCTTCACGGGTACGCTCACCAACACCAGCAAATACCGACATACCTTCGTATGCTTTTGCAATGTTGTTGATTAACTCCATAATCAAAACTGTTTTACCTACTCCAGCACCACCAAACAAACCAATTTTACCACCTTTTGCGTATGGCTCAATTAAATCGATAACTTTAATACCAGTATATAAAGGTTCGGCATTAGTAGTTAAATCTTCAAAACGAGGTGGTTGTTGGTGAATAGAACGTTGTCCTAAACTGTTATCCATTGCGGTCATACCATCAATAGCTTGTCCAACTACGTTAAACAATCTACCTCTAATTTGCTCGCCAATTGGCATTGATATTGGGGTTCCCGTTGGAACTACTTCCATTCCACGAACCAACCCATCGGTTGCTTCCATTGCAATGGCGCGTATAATATTATCGCCCAAATGTCTTTGACATTCTAAAATAAGACGCGAACCATCGGGTCTTGGAATGTAAAGTGCATCTAAAATTTTTGGTAATCCTTCGCTGCTCGATGCAAAACTTACATCTACAACTGGACCAATTACCTGAGCTACAACTCCTGATTTTGACATAATTAAGTAATTAATTTAATTTTTTGTGGTGCAAAAATAATATTTACAAGCATAAAACAAACTTTATTTTGAATCTGATAGAGTGATTTTAAGCATTAAATAAAATTAGTAGTTGTGGTTAAACATAGAAAACTGCTAATGAATTCAGTATTCAATGGTTCAATAAATAAATTATTGCTTCACAAATTTTATAGCTTGCATTTGGTTTTTATCGTTTACAATTTTTAAAACATAAACTCCCTTTGGTAAATTACAAATGTCTATTTCCGATTTCAAAAACCCTTTATCCATTTCTTGCCCTAATAAATTGGTAATAATAAAATTACTACTTTGCGTTCCGTTGTTTTCTATAAATAATTTTTCAGTTGCGGGGTTAGGGAAAATTTTTATAACATTGGAATTGATTAAAGGAACTGATGTATACTTTTTCCTTATGGCATCAAAATCACAGCTTGGTTCTACTGTATCAGGCTTAAAAAAATCATATCCTTTTTCATTATACCAATACACCAAATTATTATTTCTGCAAATTGCTTGTAAATGTGGTGCGCCTTCTGGAATAAATCCAGCATCGTCTCTTATCCATCCTTTTCTGCTATCTCCCAAGCCTTTAATCCAAACAAGATTCCCTGCTCCTGCTTGCTTAGAACTTAAAAACAAATGCAAATAAAAGTTACTATCAGTAAGTTGTATTGATTTGATTGAATCAACCACATACAAATAATTTAAAAATCCTCTATTTATTTCATCTTTTACTTTTAAATCAAAATCAAAATATAGAATGGTATCCACTTTGTTTTGGATTTTTTTAATTTTATGGTAAACCTTATTTCCATTTACAAGCATACTTTCATTACGTATTACAACAAATTCAAAATTGGTATCTTTTAGACCGTATGTATCTATAAAAAAATAATTTCTCATATTTAGTACATCTCTTGAGAGGTACATATAACTTACGTTTGGCATCATGGCTTGTGCATGGATAAACTGAACACTAACCAGCATTTGGATAATGAATAATAATAACTTTATGGTTTTCATAATATCTTACTTTGTTTAGTTATTGAATCTTCTCTTTTTATTTAAAAGCGAATATATTAATAATTCTATCTATTATTTTAAAATAATTTTGTGTTTCAAGTTTCTATTTGAATTTTTTAAAAATATTTGAAATAGGAAAATCTAAATATTAAGTCTAAATGCTTAAAAACAGTTGTTTAACAAAATTTAGTTCCACAAACAATCAACATTGTTTTGAAAGGCAAATATTAACGTTTTTATTTGAACACTAAATCTGAGCAATAAATTTTTATGAGCAACGATCAAATTAAGGAAGAGGTAAAACAAAAATTCATTGTTTTTTTAGAAAAAAACGAACAACGTAAAACACCAGAACGCTTTGCTATATTAGACGAAATATACAGCAACAAAGAGCATTTTGATGTAGAAACTTTGTTTGAACACATGAAAAACAGAAACTATAGAGTAAGCCGAGCAACTGTTTATAATACGCTCGATTTATTGTTAGATTGCGGTTTAGTAATCAAGCATCAATTTGGGAAAAATATTGCTCGTTTTGAACGTTCGTATGGTTTTAGGCAACACGATCATATGATTTGTAATGTATGTAGTAATATTTTAGAGTTTTGCGATCCTAGAATTCATCAAATAAAAACCATGATGGGCGATTTAATGCAATTTGAAGTTACCAATCATTCGTTGTATTTGTTTGGAAACCCAAAAATGGACGAAAACAGGAATTGTTTAACTTGTAATAAAACAGTTCCGAAACCTGATTATTAGTTGATGGTTGTCGGTTGATAGTTGATAGTATAATAAATTAGTAATATAAGCTAGGGGCTAGAAGCCAGTAGCTAGAAGCAATAGAAATATGATAGATGTAGTATTAGGCCTGCAATGGGGCGATGAAGGAAAAGGAAAAATAGTAGATGTTTTGACTCCGCAATATGATGTAGTAGCAAGGTTTCAAGGTGGTCCAAATGCTGGTCACTCTTTGGAATTTAACGGACAAAAACATGTGTTGAATACCATTCCTTCTGGAATTTTTCACAAACATTGCATCAATATAATTGGTAGCGGTGTGGTTATTGACCCAATTACTTTTAAAAAAGAAATTGAAAAAATTACTTTAGGTGGTGCTGAGCCATTGGTTAATTTATACATTTCGGAAAAAGCACATTTAATTTTGCCAACTCACCGTTTGGTAGATGCAGCAAGTGAAGCCCATAAAGGCGAGCATAAAATTGGTTCAACTTTACGCGGAATTAGCCCAACTTATCAAGACAAAATTGGCAGAAGTGGTTTACGTGTTGGCGATATTTTAGCAGCTAATTTCAACCAAAAATATGAAGTGGTTGCTGCCAATCACAGAACATTATTGGACAGATTTAATCATCCATATGTTATGGCTGAACATGAACCAGCATTTTTTGAAGCCATTGAGTTTTTGAAGCAATTTAAAATTGTAAATACTGAATATTTCCTAGATGATTTAATGAATGATGGGAAAAAAGTATTGGCCGAAGGCGCACAAGG
>Ga0247839_1007658_pt1 | contig 11760 bp, 12 predicted proteins | sample LaCruzMarch2015__6_FD_192405 | JGI IMG/M metagenome (GOLD analysis project Ga0247839, IMG submission 192405) | Freshwater microbial communities from meromictic Lake La Cruz, Castile-La Mancha, Spain - LaCruzMarch2015_16m | ecosystem: Environmental > Aquatic > Freshwater > Lake | place: Spain...
AAACGCTTGAAGGCCGGTTGGGACGAACACTACTTGACGAAGCTGCTCTTTGAAGCACCGGATGCCAAGCCAAAAACACGTGTATCAGATTCTCCGAATATTAGTGTAGCGTGATGCGATTGCCCTGGTCGAAGCGGGCCTTCTTCGCTGTCTTTACCGTGGCGATGATACTTGCCGCGAGGAATTGCAGGGTCGGGCCGCCATCGGCGGTCTCATTGAAAAACGGACGGATACTGATGCGCTTGCCGGCGGTCCTGTCCCACAGGATGGTGTCGAGGTCGAGATCGGGGTGCGCACCGCCGGTCATCGTGGCATCGTTGCGGACGATGCTGACGTAGCGATTGCCGACCACCGAGCGCACATCGTAGCTGCGCTCCACGTACCAGCCGCCGCCGATGAAAGCGTCCGGTTGCTTGCGTTCCTTGGCGGCGTCCGAGCGGTACTGCTCCACCCATTTCTTGCCTTCAGCGACACAATTCGCGGCCAGCGCCTGGTCGGTCTGGATCTGTGGATCGAGAAGCACGGTGCCATCGAACATCTTGGTCGTGATTTCGAAGGACGGCTTTGGCTCGGGTTTCGGCTCCGCGGCCCACGCAGGAGAGAATAGCGCGCAGGCGAGCGCGATGACCAAGGGAATGACGGATAGGAAATTCAACCTAGGCATTATTTCTTTGCTTTCTCGTTAATGATCTGCGCCCTCATGGTTTGCGCATCCGCGGCGGTCGGATTCATGGCAAGCAATTCGTCCAATGCGGCTATTGCCTGATCGAATTGCTTGATATTGGCAAGCATTGCTGCAAGGCTGAAATAGCCATTTTCGAATGTGGGGTCAATTTCGATGGACTGCCTGTAATATTCGATTGCCTTATCAAATTCCCTATTGTTCTCCGCCATCACTCCAAGTGAATATACTCCGAGCGGAGACTTGGGATTCAACGCGATTGCTTTTCTGAATGAGCGCTCGGCGTCTGCTGGATTGTCCAAATTAATATAGGCATTCCCTTGATTGATGTATGCGAGATCAAATGCCGGGTTCGCTCTGATCGCCATTTGAGCCCATTCCAATTCCTCTTTGAATTTCCCTTCTTTCCCGTAAAGACCGGCAATGCTATTCATGGCTTTTGCATTTTTGGTATCGAGCAGTAATGTCTTTTTGAACAATTCCATGGATTTACTGTATTGCCCGCTATCTTCCGCAGCAAGAGCCTGCCTGATTAGCGTTTCCACTGCTTGAGCGTTAGCGTCCTGTTCTTGACAAAGCGCATACGAAGGTGCAACGGCGAGGATAAAAGTAAGGAGACAACGAGTGATCTTCTTCATGCTGACTCTCCAGGATGGTGGCAACCTAAATCGGGGGGTAGTGCCGGACACCGGGGGCGATTGAGGTGACGTAAATCGGGCATTCGCAAGGCTCCGCCAGTGTGGTTGGCGTGACCAAGGAGGCTGTTGAGGGGAAGTGTAGACCATTTTGCGGATTTTGCGCCAGCCCAACCACAGGCCACCCGGCGCCTGTGGAACAATACCAGTAAGTTAGCGTAACATACTGAATTCGCATTAAGATGCAGACGAGTCCACTACCCCAACCGGAGTCAACCGTTATGGTTCTCAAGCCCAAGGCGATCCAACCGACCGTTTCAGAAGCGCGGCTGATCTGTCAAATTTGAAAATATATAATCGGCGCTTCAGGTAAGGGCTAAGAACAAGCGGCCCGCAGGCCAAGCCGTCCGACAAAGGTGTTGCAGTACGCGATCGGAGGGGAAATAAGCCGTGTAATGCCAATATGTTACACGGCTTTTGTCGTCGCAGGGATTTCTTGGCGGCGAAATCGACGTTAAAGGACTGATGCCTCGCGGATTTTGCAACCTAGCGCAACACCTTTGTCGGACGGCTTGCCCGCAGGCCGCTTTGTCAGACTCTCGGGGGCGGGACGCCCCCGCTCCTACCGCGGCAAATCCGACCGCCCCATCAACCACTCATCCACCGCTCGCGCGCACTGCCGCCCCTCGCGGATGGCCCAGACGACCAGCGACTGCCCACGCCGCATATCCCCCGCCCCGAACACCCCAGGCACCGAAGTCTGATAGGCCCCCACGCCCTCGGTGGTCGCTTTGACGTTGCCGCGCGGGTCCAGTTCCAGCCCCGTCTCGGCCTTCAGCGCCTCGATCATACCGGCGTGGACGGGGTGCACGAAGCCCATGGCGAGCAGCACCAGGTCGGCCTTGAACTCGGCCTCGGAGCCGGGAACCTCGGACATCTGCAAGCGCTCCTGGGCGTCCTTGTCCCACTGCACCAGGCAGTATTTGACCGCCTGGACGCGGCCCTGGTCGTCGCCGACAAAGCCCTTGGTCAGCACATTCCAGTGCCGCTCGCAGCCTTCCTCTTGCGATGAGGAGGTCCGCAGCTTGTTCGGCCAGTCCGGCCAGGTCAGCCCCTTGGCCTCCTTGACCGGCGGCTTGTCCAGGATCTCGACTTGTCGACGATGGCGCATTCGATGGTCTTGATGGCCACCGGGGCGTCGCCGATGTTGAGCGTACAGGCGGCCTCGCAGGGGGCGGGGCAGATGCGGCCGGTGAACTCGGGGAAGTTGTTGGTGGAGTGCAGGACCTCGATGGCCAGTTGCCAGTCGCCCTTGTAGGTCAGGTCATTCCAGTCGGGGATGATGTTGTTGACCGGGCACCCCTGGTGACAGAAGGGGATGCCGCAGTCCATGCAGCGCGCGGCCTGGGTGCTGACCTCGGCGTCGGTCAGCGGGATGACGAACTCCTGATAGTTGACGACACGGTCGGACACCGGCTCGTAGCGGCGGTCGCGCCGGTCGTGTTCCATGAATCCGGGGCCGTAGCGTTCCGCCACCCGGCCGGAGAGCATGGCGCCGAAGGTGCGGTTGTAGTTGTGCACCCGGGTCTCGATGGCGACCGGCTCGCCGCGTTGCAGGGCGGGTTGGGCCTGCTTGATCAGTTCGTGATCGAGTGATTTGTCGAGGCCTTGGTCCTGGGTCTCGCGGTTGGAGATGGCCACCTCCAGGCCGACCTTGGGTTTCATCAGGAGGCGGGTGAAGTCCAGGCCCTGGGCCTTCCAGTGGTCGAGCGCGCGGCGCATCTCCAGGCGATCGGATTGGCCGATCATCTCGCTGACGGTGCGATAGCCCAGGCGGGCCATGATCCGGCGCATCTCCTCGGCGACGAAGAACCTGTAGTTGATGATGTGCTCAGGCTGGCCGGTGAAGCGCTTGCGCAGTTCCGGGTCCTGGGTCGCGACACCGACCGGGCAGGTGTTGAGATGACACTTGCGCATCATGATGCAGCCCGAGACGATCAGCGGTGCAGTGGCGAAGCCGAATTCGTCGGCCCCCAGCAGGGCGCCGATGACCACGTCGCGGCCGGTGCGCATTCCGCCGTCGACCTGCACCGCGATACGGCCGCGCAGGTTGTTGAGCACCAGGATCTGATGGGTCTCGGCGAGACCAATCTCCCAAGGGGAGCCGGCGTGCTTGATGGAGGTCAGCGGGGACGCGCCGGTGCCGCCGTCATAGCCGGAGATGGTGACATGGTCGGCGTGGGCCTTGGAGACGCCCGCGGCGACGGTGCCGATGCCGATTTCAGACACCAGCTTGACCGAGATCCGCACCCGGATCGGGCCTATAATCAGCCGCACCGCACCGTGCGCCCGGAGGTTCCCCATGACTCGACACCTGAAAGCGATCTACGAGGGTGGCGTCTTCCGCCCGCTGGAGCCGGTTGAGATCGCCGAGCACCAGGAGGTTTCCCTGCTGGTGGAAACGCCCGACGAGGCGCAGCCGGATGCGGACACGGACATGCCCATCTGGGAGTATGCCGCGCAACTGATGCGTGACATCCCGGGGGACCAACTCCAAGCCCTCCCGACCGACGGTGCGTCCCAGCACGACCACTACCTCTACGGCGCCCCGAAACACCCCTGATGCGCCGTCTCTTCGCGGACACCTTCTATTGGATCGCGGTGCTCAACCCGCGGGATCAGGCGCACGCCCGCGCGATCACCCTCAGCAAGATGCTCCAGCCGACACAGATCATCACCACCGACGAAGTGCTGACCGAGCTCCTCAACTATTTTGCCGAGCGCGGGGACTTCCAGCGCCGTGCCGCCGTGCGCATGGTCGAGAGGATGCACGCCGACCGCACCCTGCACGTCCTCCCTCAGACCCGGGACGGCTTCCTCACCGGCCTGCGCCTCTACCGCGCCCGGCCGGACAAGGGCTACAGCCTCACGGACTGCATCTCGATGGAGATGATGCGCCGGGAGGGACTCACCGAGGTACTGACGGACGACGCCCACTTTGCGCAAGAGGGTTTTGTCTGTTTGCTGAGTGACTAACGCCCGGCCCCGCTTTTGTATTAAGTTCTCGCCCTCTGGGATACATTGAGCATAAGACCGATAGCTGCGTAACCTATGAACCTGCAAGCTGCATATTACGACCAGAAGTTTGAGAACACGTTTCTCCGAGCGAAGGGAAACGAGTTCCAGACGTTCTTTGAGCGTCTGATGAGCCTGGCATACAAAGCGGACTTCATGGCCTGCCGACCTTGGGGAAGGAGCGGCGACCGCAAGAACGATGGCTTTCTCAAGTCGGAACGGCGTCTCTTTCAGGTTTATGCGCCAAATGAGATGGATGCGACGAAAGCTATTGCGAAAATCAAGGAGGATTTCGAGGGCGCAAAGATTCACTGGGGCAAACATTTTGACAAATGGTCCTTCGTCCACAACGCTATGGACGGACTTCCCCCGCACGTTCAGGAGCTTCTTCTCGGTTTCCAGAGCGACAATGAAGGCATCAGCTTGGACTCGTGGGGGCTGGAGGAGTTGCGCCTCGTGTTCCGCCGCCTATCTTCCGATGATCTCGCTACATGGCTTGGCCCGGCAATTACCGACGAGATCAAGACGAACCTAGGCTTCAAGGATCTACAGATCGTACTCGAATCGCTGGCGGGTAAGGCTGCCCCCTCCGCCGTCACCGTAAGAGATGTTCCGGCGGGCAAGATAGAGGCGAACGCACTCTCCGAAAGCACGAGTATTCTCATCAAGAATGGCATGGCAAAGGCCCCACTGGTCTCCGATTTCTTCGACGCTTGGCATGACGAAACGTTGGGAGAGCGCTTGGCGGTGTCCTTCCGCGCAGAATACGCTTGCCTGCGCTCTACCCTGCACCCCAACCGTATTTTCTCTGAACTCCAAGCGTGGGCCGGTGGCGTTCATCGCGGTACTCCGGAGCACGAGATGGCGGTGTGGACCGTGCTTGCCTACTATTTTGAACGGTGCGACATTTTTGAGGAACCCAGAGATTTTCGGCAATGATTCTACCCACGAAGCACCTATCCCAAGACCGGGCCTTGCTCACCGTCGGGGCTCGACTGCTCACACAACTGACGCAACCCAAGACCGTATCCGCACTCTGGGAAGAAATCTCACGTTCGGATAACGCTGCGCCGGACCACAAGAAGCCCGCACTACGTTACGACGCATACGTCCTTACTCTCGACCTGCTCTTTCTCATGGGGCTGATCGAGCTTCAGGATGGTCTGCTGAGTCGCAAGAAGCCATGATCCGTCGAATTTTCAGCAGCCTTCCAAGCTTCAAGGAACTTGAATTTCATTGCGGCCTCAATGTTCTCGTTGCCCAAAAAGAGGCTGGCGCCACGGACAAGCAGACCCGTAACCGCGCAGGCAAGACCAGTCTGATCGAAATCATCCACTTCCTCACCGGCGCGGATGCTGGAACGGATTCCCTTTTCCGCTCCGCAGCCCTTGCCAATGAGTCCTTCGGTATCGTCATGGATGTCGGTGGAGAACCTGTGACCGCCGAGCGTTCCGGTAAGGACAAAGCGAAGTTGCGAGTAGACGGAGCCAGTGTTCTCAACGGCAAGACTCGGCTTTCCAACGCCGAATGGATAGCGCTGCTCGGCGAAAAGATGTTTAGCCTGTATGAGATTCCCGATCACGAGGGGCGAATACCAACCTTTCGGAGTCTTTTCTCGTACTTCGTCCGTCGCCAGCACAGCGGGGCATTCACTACTCCGGAAAAGCAGGCCACCATGCAACAGGCCTGCGACTACCAATTGGCGCTGCTCTACCTGCTTGGTCTTGACTGGAAGATCGCCAGTGAATGGCAGAAGGTCCGCGAGCGAGAGAAAACGCTAGCCGAAGTCAAGAAGGCAGCGGGTATCGGTGCCTTTGGCAGCATCGTCGGCAAAGCATCCGATCTCCGCACCCAGGTTACGGTAGCCGAGGCCCGTCTCAAGGAAATGCAGAGGCACCTGGCCGGTTTTCGTGTGCTCCCGCAATACGCAGAGATCGAGTCCGAGGCAGATCAACTCACCTCGCAGTTCAACGATCTTGCGAATGCTAACGTTATCGATGCCGGGACGGTTCGCGACTTGGAAACTGCGATGCGGTCAGAGGCCCCACCCCCGATCGATGAACTGGAGGGCATCTATGAGGAGGCTGGTGTCTCATTGCCGGGACTTGCTATCAAGCGCTACGACGATGTGCGCTCCTTCCACGAATCGATCATCGGCAACCGCCGCGACTATCTTGCCGACGAACTCGAATCCGCCAAGCTGCGAATTGTCAGCAGGGACAAGGAAAAGCAACGTATCGACGAACGACGCGCGGAACTGATGACTCTCCTCAAGAGTCATGGCGCGCTTGACCAGTTTTCCAAGCTTCAAGCGGAAACGGCCCGCAAAGAAGCCGAAGTGGAATCACTGCGTCAGCGCTTCGCCGCCGCCGAGCAACTTGAAGGCACGAAGAACGAACTTGACATCGAGCGCAGCCGGCTTACGCTGCGCCTGCGTCGCGACTTCGCAGAGCAGAAGCACCGCCTATCCGAGGCTATCCTCGCCTTTGAGGAAACCTCCAAGCGCCTTTACGAATCAGCGGGCAGCATGAATGTCGAAGAAACCTCCAACGGTCCCCAATTCGAGTTTCCGATGCAAGGCTCGCGCAGCAAGGGCATCAAGAACATGCAGATCTTTTGCTTCGACATGATGCTGATGCGTTTGTGCGCCGAGCGCGGCACCGGGCCGGGCTTTCTGGTACACGACAGCCATCTCTTCGACGGTGTAGATGGCCGACAAATCGTCAGCGCCCTCAAGGTGGGTTCTGAGACCGCGGAAGAACTGGGCTTCCAATACATCGTCACGATGAACGAGGACGACGCGTTCAAGGAAATTACCGAAGGGTTCAACGTCAATGACCACAGGCTGTCGGTCGTGCTTACTGACGCAAAGGAAGATGGCGGGCTTTTCGGATTCCGATTTCAGTAAAGTTCGGCGTGATCTGTTCCCTATTCCCGTCCGACCCGGCATCTTGCGATGCAGCGTATTTGCCCTTGGCTCATTTCTTGTCTTGTCAAAATGCTGGATTGCAAGACCTGACCCTGAGCCCCTTGACCCCGCACCTTATCGCCGCATCGCAACAGATTGTTTTTGCGATGCTTTCGGCTTAAGTCAGTGCCATTCGGTACTGACCCCTTTACGCGCTTCTTACGCGGACCCCTTTACGCGTTAGATATTTTAGGTATCCATTTATTACAATGCGCCGCAACGCTTTCCACTGTTGCTGCCCGTCGTGCATGTAGCAACTCGGGGCCGCGATCTGACGTTCAATCTCGTCGATCTCATCTGGAGAAAAACACTCACGACCGATCGCGCGATAAACCCCTTCATATCGACGTACGCTATGATACCAAGGCTCTTTAAGTCGCCGCTCATTAAGTAATGCGGTAGCGAATTCGTGTGAGTCGCGTCGGCCGCCAACTATGTTCGCGCCGGAAATTGATGAAAAAGCAACTTGAGCCAAGTGCAACTGATCTAAAGACGAATACCTAGCCATACTGGCCGCGCCTTTGTTTCTATATACGGCCTTGAGTTCACGCAACCGAATTAACGCCTGCTTTGTTTCCGAATCTAACTTAAACACGAATTCTGCAAAATCAATTAAGTTCTTGTATGCAAATATATAAAGCCCATTTTGTGCGGCAAGCGCTACTAAGTAGTTTCGCAAAGCTACAGCAAGAACATCAACTGCCCACAACGTGCTTCCCGGATTCTGCGGCACCCCTGAGGTAAGGCTCGCCAACTCGATAGATTGCTTAAAGGTACCTGAATAGTCTTTCGATGGTTCGTATTGACTAAGGAACCCTGCCAGCCGAAAACCGTCGTCTTTGAGAATCTTGCTTTCGAGCTTGATGTGTAAAAGAAACAACGACCCGTGGATTGAAAGCAAGTTCAAAGTGCCCCATGAGTATGCAGCTGGAGAGAATCCTTGGGCATGTAACTCATTCAATGCTTTCTGGCATGGGGCTGACTCGGAAATAACGAGCAAATCACGATCACTAAACAAGTCGCTGTCGCCCCGCGCCTTTGAGCCAAAAAGTGCCACAGAAGAAAAAGATTCAAGAACGCTCATGGCCTCAATTTCACTCATGATGCTTCGGGTTGTCATGCTCGCACTCGACTAATGCGGTTAATCACGGTCGGGACGAAAATCGCGTACCACCAAAGACCAAACATCATATTGGTCGCATAGGATAGCTCTTTCATGACGCCGCCATTTTTGACTGCATGCTTTGTGTATCCAACTAGAGTTGTGATATCAAAACTTGCCATTAGCCCGCCGTAAATCGAGCATTCAATGTTGGTGAAATAATAAAAGAGCCCAAAAAAGACCATTAGCCCAACTCCGAATAGCGCGGGCCTTGCAATGCTTGCGCCCCAACTATTTATGAATCCTGAAGCATTTAGAATAGACTTTTCCAGATTTAGAAAAACTATTCTTAAGCGATTAGAAAGATAACGATTTCTTGAAGCTACTTTATGTCTAGCTTCAGCCAGGTCAGCATCAAGACTCTGATTTAGATACATCGCAACGGCTTCATAGTACCCGCGATCATCCCCGTTGCGCTCTAAGCTTGTAAGAACCATGCGCGCCACCTTCACTTTTGTTTGCTCAAGCCGCATCTTTTGATTGCTTGGGGTTGTGTTATGTTTCTCGAGGACAGTGTGGTCAAGGTTCGTGTAGGCCGAGATAACAAAAGCGCGCGGGTTCGTTATTAGGCATTCGGACATACGCGTTTCATTTCCTGATAGCCCGGTATCTGCCCAGGTGCAGTCCAAGAACTGACATTTCTCAAACGTTGACATTGTCAAGGAGCATTTCCTAAACGTGCATTTCTGAAACTTGACATTGCTCCATGTCGAGTAGCCAAGATCACAATACTCGAAGACGCACTCCTTAAACGTTATTTTCTTAAGGTCGAAGTCACCCCGAAAATCACATTCACAAAAACGGAAATCACTTGCAGAGTAAGAATTTCTGTTACCAAGGCGCGTTTTAAGGTTCGTGGCGGTGCATGTCTGCTTACAAATGCCGGTGACATTGGAAGTATCCCAGTCAAAGCTCTTAAAGGGCTCTAAGGGTGCTGGGGCGAAGATGGGTTCCCAAAATTGATTGCGCTTACCCGGTGTTCGTTCAATGTTCGGCATGGGGGAAGGATTTGTAGTCATCGGATCGGTACGAGCGTATGCCTTTGATTATAGTCCCGACTGCCCGTCATCGGTCCGCTTAGCGGATCCTACGGTAAGACCTTGAGATCTTTGGTCCGCTGTACCGGCGCCAAGTTGACCAGGCTGATCTGATTGTCGCCTGGTGGCAAGAGAAAACTCAAAGCTGGTCTTCTTGCCAGGGTATTGTCCTCGCTCGAAGAACCTCGCCAGGTGGCCGCCGCTCGGCTCGGAGAGAAAGGATGACCGGATAGTGGATCGCAGGAGTTCATCCCCGCTCGATAGGTGTCTTGAAGACGCGTAAACCCGAGCTTCCAAGTTCAATATAGCACCGCGGTTCGTCAAAAAGGTCGCGAAACGCCGCCCAATGAAACTCAAACAAGGTGATCAACTTGTCGTTCGAGAGATTGCCCAGCGTCACTCTCACCACGCGGGCCGGCTTTCCCGTAATGAAATGCCGGTGGCGAAAGTCCGCATCCTTAGTGATTAGGAATGCCGCGGTGTCATCGACATACCGAGCGAGGTCGGAGTCCGTCGTGTACCAGTTGTCGAGGATTCGGTTGACGTGAGTCGCATCAACACCGCGTTCGCGCAAAAAGTTGACTAGAGATAGGGGATGTGAACGTCGCAGACGACGCGCATCAGGCGACGTGCGCGACCGTCTCGCCCGACACGACGAGCCGGGCGTATTGCAGGCAGGCGGCCACATCATCGGGCTCAAGCTCAGGATGGTCAGCCTGGATCTCAGCAGTGGACATTCCCGCAGACACGAGGTCCAGCACGGCCTCGACCGGCCATCGCATGTGCCTGACGCAGGGCTTACCGTGACAGATTTCGGCGTCGATGGTGATACGCTCAAGGAGAGCCATGGCCTGGGTGTCCACGAACCAGTTTTCGAGGATGGTACTCGGGCCGCTCAGACACGGCAAGCCGCCGCACGCAAAGAAAAAGCGGCCCGAAGGCCGCTTTCTCAGACTTCCGGGGGCGGGACGCCCCCGCTCCTATCGCGGCAAATCCGACCGCCCCATCAACCACTCATCTACCGCCCGCGCGCACTGCCGCCCCTCGCGGATGGCCCACACCACAAGCGACTGCCCACGCCGCATATCCCCCGCCCCAAAGACCCCGGGCACCGAGGTCTGGTAAGCCCCCACCCCCTCAGTCGTCGCCTTGACGTTCCCGCGCGGATCGAGTTCCAGCCCCGTCTCGGCCTTCAACGCCTCGATCATGCCGGCGTGGACGGGATGCACGAAGCCCATGGCAAGCAGCACCAGATCGGCCTTGAACTCGGCCTCGGAGCCCGGGACCTCGGACATCTGCCAGCGCCCTTGGGCATCCTTGTCCCACTGCACCAGGCAGTATTTGACCGCCTGGACGCGCCCCTGGTCGTCGCCGACAAAGCCCTTGGTCAGCACATTCCAGTGCCGCTCGCAGCCTTCCTCCTGCGAGGAGGAGGTCCGTAGCTTGTTCGGCCAGTCCGGCCAGGTCAGCCCCTTGTCCTCCTTGACTGGGGGCTTGTCCAGGATCTCGATCTGGGTGACCGACTTGGCGCCGTGGCGGTTGGAGGTGCCGATGCAGTCGGAGCCGGTGTCGCCGCCGCCGATGACCAGGACCCGTTTGCCGTTGGCGTTGATGAACTCGTCGTCCGGGACATAGGACCCCTGGACCCGCTTGCTGTTGCGGGTGAGGAAGTCCATGGCGAAGTGGATGCCGGAAAGCTCCCGGCCGGGTGCGGGCAGGTCGCGGGGCGCTTCGCAGCCGCCGGCCAGGACCAGGGCGTCGTAGTCGGCGCGCAGCTTGGCGACCGGGATGTCGCGGCCGATGTGGGCGTGGGTGTGGAACTCCACGCCTTCGGTGCGCATCTGCGATTGACGTCGGTCGATGAGCTTCTTGCTGAGCTTAAAATCCGGGATGCCGTAGCGCAGCAGGCCGCCGATGCGATCGGCCTTTTCATAGACGGCGACCTGGTGGCCGGCGCGCGCCAGTTGCTGGGCGCAGGCGAGTCCCGCGGGGCCGGAGCCGACCACGGCGACGCGCTTGCCGGTGCGCCGTTCCGGGACCTGGGGCTTGATCCAGCCCTGTTCCCAGGCCTTGTCGACGATGGCGCATTCGATGGTCTTGATGGCCACCGGGGCGTCGCCGATGTTGAGCGTGCAGGCGGCCTCGCAGGGGGCGGGGCAGATGCGGCCGGTGAACTCGGGGAAGTTGTTGGTGGAGTGCAG
>Ga0247839_1007660_pt1 | contig 11760 bp, 16 predicted proteins | sample LaCruzMarch2015__6_FD_192405 | JGI IMG/M metagenome (GOLD analysis project Ga0247839, IMG submission 192405) | Freshwater microbial communities from meromictic Lake La Cruz, Castile-La Mancha, Spain - LaCruzMarch2015_16m | ecosystem: Environmental > Aquatic > Freshwater > Lake | place: Spain...
TGCGCCGCGCGCAGTTCCGCGAGTTTGTCCGCTGGGAGGGTGAAATCTAGCATGTTGACGATTTTACAACGGTCTTAGCAGGTTAGGCTAGCCGTCTTAACGAAATTCTCAGATGAGACATGTATAACTTTCGTGGGTGCGCGGCGAGAAACCATGCATCTGCATGGCGGTGATCATCTGCTCACGTAAGGGAGTCATCGTCCGGTGCTCTGTCAACGACCCGGAGTGGGCCGCTAAAAGTGTGGACGATGGGAGCCGGGTCGGGGCGGGAGATCAACCGCGGGGCGGCTGGGTTGATCCGCGCGTCATGCGCTATTCAATGGCGCTAGGGGATGGCCGCGGTAGGCCCCGCGGAGCGGATTAGTCCAACGTCCGGGCTAAAGCGGCGCACGCCACTGATGACCTTGCGAGCTAGCACGACGCCCGTGGCCAGCGCTCGCTTTTGAGCCCGCATGTTAGGCTCTTTATTCTTTGGGCAAGAGGCAAAACCGGACCCCGTTGCCCCATGAAGACCTGACCCCGCTCTTTGGAGGCATCGGAATTGCCTTGCGCAACGATTTCATTTTCCCGCATCCTGGCTACGCACGTCTTGGACCTGATTGTCGCCAGGCAAGACACCAAGTATCACCCATTTTTTCTCGATCAATGCTTGCTGCAATTGGTTATAAAGAACATCAAATCTTGGATTGGACTTATCGAGGTAGAGCAGGGACGGCCTTTTCATTAACTGAACACCGATTCGGCTTTCCGAAACATCACGCGGCGAAAGCATGATCAAGGCGTCCTTGGGGGCGGATGAAACCGATTGGATGCTACGACTGGTTTCATCAAAGCCGAGCGTAACGGGCATCTTGCGGCTCGAGTAAAGTCTCAAGTCATTCAAGAAATCGACGTCGCGACATGTCAGAACGCCGTTTCGATCCGTTTCGATTTGATCGCCAACGATGCGCACTATGTAAGCAATCTTGATAGTCATCGGTGTTCGTCTCATACCGCGCTGATTAGGGAAAAATCGTCCGAGATCACTGCTGGCGGTATCGCCGAATAACGGGAACCCCATCGCCAGGGCCAAGAAGCAGCGTATAAGCAAGAACCTTAATTTGTCTTGGGATATTTTTCTGTCGCCAACTTCCGCGCTGCATCTCGGTCTCGTTTGTGCGTTTCCAGCTGGGCGCAGGTCTCTTTCATATCAGGGTCATCTTGGGAATATCCTACTTTCTTGTTGCTGAAATAGGGCTTGCTATCGGTGACTTCTTCGTAGGCGCCTTTAGGCGTGCCTTGTATCGCCTTCCACTCATCTTTGGTCAATGGGCGATCAGCAAGAGACGGGTCCATGACCATGTCCTGTATTGTCCCGTCGGCCTTCTTGACCTTAACCGTGGGGGCGACATGGTAAACCCAGGTTACTGGCTTACTAACACCCGTGGTTACATCGGGGAAGCTTACCGCCGAACCATCGGGCTTATGTGGACTTAACGAATTCGAGGCACCGTCCTTACCCCAGTCTTGGTCAAAATACCAGAGTTTCTGGCAATCGATACCTTTATTTTCCATCGTCCGGCACATTGAATGCGCCCTTGAGTAACAACAATCGACCGGGTAATCAAAGGGGATGTTCTTATTTGCTTTCAAAGTCTGAAACAATTGGCTTGCCTCCTTTTCCGTTAGTGTCTTTTTGGTCTCCGGGCATGGTGTCGTCGTGCAGCCACCCTTTTTGGACGGTAACGTCACTTCTTTAACCTCGCCATGGTTGGCGACGTATTTGTCAATCCAGTCTTCGCGCAGTCTTTCCGCGCAGGGATCATTTGGGTCGGCGGAAATCGGAATCCGCTTTCCATTCTTGACCATATCAGGATGAGCCTTATAAAAGTCATCGTCCGCCTTGGCAAGCGCGTTACGATCAAGCGGCTTCGTTGCGCGTCGCATCATGAAGAAAGCCCAATAAATTGCACTTCCACATTATCCAGTATGTTCATCTTTTCCTCCCCGGAAATATCATCCCGTCTCAGAGTCTGGCCAATCCAGGCATGGTCGTCTGCCATATCGGGACCATAACTTGCAACGAACTCGGCAAAGCGGCGTGCGTCATACTCCGTGTCAATGCCATAGTCGCTTGCCCATGTGCAGCAATTGCGTGACAATGTAACCATTTCATCCTTTGAGTAATTGCTGAAGCGAGCGCTGAATGCCAAATGAAGGTGGTTTGCGAGCTCATTGATAAATCGTTCCACTTGAGCTTTCTCAAGTGCTTGCATTTGCGCTTGTCTTATTGTCAACATAACCAAATCTTTGGAAAAGAATAAGAAAAAAGGGGGGTCAAAAGCGGAAAAGGGGTCAGATCCGAATGGCACGAAGATAAGGTGTGTCCTTTCTTAAATCAATGGAAAAGAAGGTGTTGCTTTGGATTTCAATGTGTTTCTTTTCGAGCGATGCTTTCTTCTCTTCTGTTTGGCGAAGGCGAAAATTAAGATCGCTGTTCTCTTGGCGCAAAGCAGATATTTGGTCACTGCGCTCTTGATTCAGAGAAGCCATCTTCGCTTCCGCATCGTTAAGCTTGATTTCAAGACTTGCGTTCTTCGTGACAGCGACAGCTTTGTCTACGATGCTCATGAGATGCCTTTGTTGAAGCTTAACGTTCAGGCCAAGGCGGCGCGCGCCACCGATGAACCCGCAAACCAGCACAACGCCCGTGGCGCGCGCTCGCTCTTTGGCCGAAAGTTAGGCTTGGGATTCATTGGCTCATGAATTAAGTAAACTGTCCCCGGAACGATTGATGAGGCTGCGAGTTAGTACGACGGCTGTGGCGCGCGCTCGCTTTTTAGGCGAAGGTTAGGCTTTTTGGTTTGCGGAGAAAGAAATAAAGCCTCACCCCCTCTTATTCTTCATTTTTTAGGCTGCTTTCAGTAAAGCTTCCTGCAACGCAGTAGGAATCTGGATGGGGAAAAAGCGATCTCTACTGTAGCCATAGTCTTCTCCGCTTTCATCAATTACGCGAATGTAACCGTGTGATTCCGCTGCCTCGTCGGGTATAATTTGATACAACTTACCGACTTCTAGCGATGCTGGATAGTCTTCATTGCTGATACAAACAGCAAAAGGCAATTGAATTTTCTCGTTTGTGGTCATGGTTTAGTTAGTCAAGTAGCGGGAACTTTATCTTGAATTCTTTTTTGCCGATGCCATGCGCTTCATACCAGTGCAATTCCGCAGTATGAACTGTGCCGTCAATAAGTCGGACGCTTGCGAATCCTTTCAACTTTTTCCAGTTTCCTTTGCCGTATTGCTTTCGCAACCGCGGCAAGTCGCGTATGCCTGGGCCGACAGCGACAGACTCAATGCTAGAAATGCTTCCGACAATCTCAAAATCCATGAAAGGCTGCGATCTGTTTTTGGCCTAACGTAAAGCCTAAAGCGGCGCGCGCCCCTGATGAGCTTGCGAATTAGCACGACGCCCGTGGCGCACGCTCGCTTTTAAGGCGTAGGTTAGGCCATTCATAATTTCATAATTGAGCTCGAACCCTGTTCCTCACTTTTCCTCATTTTCGAGCTTCCACTTCTTTGTTTGCGAGGTCTAGAAGGAAACGCAACGCCCTGTTTACAGACGCAGAATCGCGAAACACGCGAGCTATATCAGAATCTAGAAACACAACGTTTGTGCTTTCGCGATACGCTTCGTAATGCTTGCCGCGCACGCCTTCCGAGAAATCATACTCGGGCCTCATCTCTGACGATTCAGTGTCTTGGCTCATATTGTCTCTTCTCTGCCTGCGAGGCGAGTCTTGCGCTAATGATTCGAATCTTGTTCGGCACCCTCTCGGTATAGGAGACAACTAGAAGCCGAGCAAGTTCCGACTGCCCGATGCTCAAGAATCGTTGTTCACCTTCGGAATGATCAGGGTCAGCAATCGCGAGTTCAAAAGGATCTCCGAAAATGGTCCGTGCTTCCTCGAAAGTTACACGGTGGTTAGCCTTATTGTACCTCGCCTTTTCCGGGTTCCACTCAAACTCTGTCATGTCTTGTTGCTACTCGGTAAAGGAAGTTATCGAGCTTTGTCCTTTTCCCCATCTTTAGAGAGTCTTGACCAGGAAGACGGTATCTTTGCGGGCTAGGACCATTGAATAAAATGGAAAAGCCCGCAATTTTTGCATTTCGATTTCTTAGCAATAATGGACACGACGTTTTTCTGTCCGCAGTGCGAGCACCTAAAATTCTGCTGAAGCCCCATCCAGATCATTAAAAACGCTATGGGTAGAATAACAGCGATCATGCCCCATGAGCGTTCCCCCTGAAGTCCAGCTATAATCATTGCGATCGACCCGACACCCATGAAGAAAACCCAAACGAATCCTGCGACCGCGTCCGAGTAACTCAAAGTCGCGTGCGCAACTCCATGCACACCCGTTAGCATTGAATGGCAGTAACGGCACTTAGTCGCCTCGTCATTTATCTGCTCAGCGCATAACGGACACTTCTTCACGATGACTCCTTGCGAGTGGCCTAACGTGTTCTTGGTTGGCACGGGCCGGCGACATGCTTGCCCGCCACGGGCCACTAAGGTTCTAGACTGAATCCCGCCGACCGCCCAGGCACATCGTCTCACCACAAGTGCCCCACCCGCGCCCTGCCGAGCCCCCCCAACCGCTCGGTGTTGCACATCGGCTCCCGGTCCAGGCACAGCCCATCGCCCTTCGAGGTGTACTTTCCGCGTCTCGCTGCTGTTTTTCAAGGGGGCGTTTTGTGATCTGGATCACGGTTTCCGCAAATACCGGATGCAAAACGCTGGATTCCAGGCAGACCGCCGCCGGTCGCTTGCCATCCGACCCGGCATCCGGACAAGACTCGCGGTTCTCGACCGGCACGGGTCACTCGTGAGCTAGGCTGGCGCGGGCCGCTAGTGAACTAGACTGGAACGGGCCACTACCGAACTAGACTGAATTCCGTCCAAGACCGACACGACCGCCACATGATGTCCGCCATCCCCGACCCCCGCCGCGAGGACAGCTCCCCCCCAACTGGGGCCGGTATCGCCTTCGGACGTGATATCCGGACGTAGGGGGCGGGTTTTAAACCCGCCCCTACACGAAGGTCTGTCTGGATATTGGGTGCGAACGCTATATCTGGACCTCCTGGCCCACCGCGGCGTACCGGAGCGGATGCGGCCTTGGTATGTCCGCCGTGTTGAAGGGTTCCTGAAGGCGCGCGGCGTCCCGTGTCGCTGTCGCAAGTGACGGCGGAGGAACTCGCCGGGTCCCTGTAGGAGGTCGCGGTCCAAGCGCAACGTGCCGATTGGCAGTTTCGACAACTGGTCGACGGCTTGCCGTTGCCGACGATCGGCGCGAGTGTTAGCGTCAGATTCGGGTCTCACCCCAACACATTCTGGGCTGTTCGGACGCGCGGGTGCCGGCCGCGATTGTCTTTGATCAGGGGCTGGGAGACCTGTTCGTGATCCGGGTGGCCGGCAATACTGTCGCGTCGTCGCAGGTGGGCAGCGTGGAGTTCGCGGCGTTACGCTACGACACGCGACTGGCCGTGGTGCTGGGCAATACGCAGTGCGGGGCGATTCTGGCGACGCTGGAGGAGCTGCAGCCCCTTTGAAATGTTGCTTGGCAGACCCCATTCCCCCGCCGAACCTTTCACCCGGTGTAAGCCGATTGAGAATCGACCCGGAGTCCTCGATGCGCCCACTGTTCGCCGCCTTGCTTTGCGTCCTTCCGCTGACTCAGCCGCTCCCGGCCGGAGCGGATGAACAACAACTCCCGGGTTCGATCGAGGTGGTGGCGGAACTGCCGATCAACCCCGGCAACCTGGCGGTGACTGCCGACGGGCGGGTCTTCGCCACGGTGCATCAGTTTCGCCGCGGGACGGCCCAACTGATCGAGATCACGGGGCCGGCAAGCTACCGACCCTGGCCCGATGCGGCCTGGAACGGAGCCTTCGGCGCGGGTCCGGAGGTGCTCAACAGCGCGCTCGGCATCCGCATCGATCGTCAGGGTCGCCTGTGGGTGCTCGACAATGGTCTGGGCGATCCGCCGCTGATGCCGCATCAGACGCCCAAACTGCTGGCCTTCACGCTCGCCGACGGCAAGCTGGTCTTTCGCTACGATTTTCCGCCGGAGACCGGACCGGCGGGGAGCTTTCTGAACGACCTGGCGGTGGATGACGCGCGGGGTTTCGTGTACATCGCTGACGTGGGCGGCAGTCAGACGCCCGCGCTGGTGGTCCTGGATCTCAATCAGCGGCTGTCACGGCGCTTTACCGCATCGCCGGCATTGCAGGCGGAAAACGTGGATCTGGTGGTCGAGGGGCGGGTGATCGGACCGCGTGGGGATGACGGGAAGGTCAAGCCGGCCCGGATCGCGCTCAATCCCATCACCTTGTCCGCCGACGGCGAGACGCTGTTTTTCGGGGCGATGAACGGGGAGACCTGGTATCAGGTTCCGGCCCGGTTGCTGCGGGAGGGGGCGGCGGATGCGGTGATCGCCGCGGCGATCACCAAGGCTGGGCCCAAGCCGGTCTCGGACGGGGCCGCGACCGATGCCGCGGGTCATCACTATTTCACTGACCTGGGGAGCAACGCCATCACCGTGCTGGGTGCGGACGGTCGACCGGAGACCCTGGTGCAGGACGATCGGCTGCTGTGGCCGGACGCGCTGAGCTTTGGCGAGCCCGGTTGGCTGTACATTGCCGTGAACCAGTTGCATCGTGCGCCCTTCCTCAACGGCGGGGTCGAGGGTGCGGTGCCGCCGTTTCGGATCATGCGCGTTTATACCGGGCAGGATTAGGGCGGTCAGCACCGGTTCAGTCGGCGTTCAGGAACCCCGGCCTAAGATGGCGCTCAAGGGTCGAGGCATGGGGCCTTGGCCAATCTGACGAGCGAAGCAACCATGACGAAGCAACACCCGGGGTTCAAGATGGCGCTGGCGGTCGCGTTGGCCGCGGCGCTCGGGCTGCCGGTGCCGGCGGCGGCGCGCGGGGGCGATGACTGGGGTGACGGGCACCGGCGCGATTGGGATCGGGGTGAACGGAGTTGGCACGACCGCAAACCGCGCCATCATCATCACTATCGTCCAAAGTACCGGTACGACGACCGGCGTCCGGTGGTCATCCGCCAGCCGGTTTACGTGGAGCGTCCCGCATCGGTGATGGTGCCCGGCTTTGGCTTGGGGAATGGTGTGACCGTGATCTTGCGCCGTGACTGGTAATACCGGTCCTGGTCGGGTGGACGGGCGGCCTTCGACGGGGGCCGCGGTACGGCGGAGGCTATGCTACATTCCCGGTCATCCGGCCGATACCGACACTCGACCTACCCATGCAGCCCAATCCCATCCTGTTCGTCGTCCTCTTCCTGACGGCTCTGGCCGGGTCGGCCGACGTCTGCGCGGCCCCGCCGGTGGCGGCGGTCGTGCATCCGCTGCCACTGCTGGCCGGCCGGGGTGGCGGCGCCTCCTCAGCGGCCGAGGCGGCTGAGGAGGCGCGGCGCCAGACCGGGGGCAAGGTGCTCTCGGTCCGTGAAACCAGCGGCGGCTATCAGGTCAAGGTCCTCACCCCGTCAGGTGAGGTCCGAATGGTCTTCATCCCCGGTTCCGGGGGCTGAGCCCCGCTGGTGTCCACTGCCGCGAGACCCCGATGCGTATCCTGGTGATCGAGGACGAGGCGGCGCTGCGCACGCAGTTGACCGACCGGCTGGTCCGTGAGGGCTTTCGGGTGGACGCCAGCGGGGACGGCGACGAGGGGCTCTATCTGGCGACCGAGTACCCGTTCGATGCGGCGGTGGTGGACCTGGGTCTACCGGGGATGCCGGGAATCGAGATCATCCGCCGCCTGCGCGCGGCCGGCAACCGTCTCCCGGTGCTGGTGCTCACTGCCCGTGGTCGCTGGCAGGATAAGGTCGAGGGATTGGAGGCCGGGGCGGACGACTATCTGGCCAAGCCCTTCGAGATGGAGGAGTTGCTGGCCCGGCTGCGCGCCCTGCTGCGCCGTGCCGCGGGTGCGGCGACCGCCGAGTTGATCGCCGGTCCGGTGCGTCTGGACCGCGCCGGGCAGCGGGTGACGGTGGACGGCCGGCCGGTGGACCTGACCGACTTCGAGTTTCGCCTGTTGGAGCGGCTGATGACTGAACGCGGACGCGTGCTGTCAAAGCGTGAGTTGGCGGACTATCTCAGTGTGGCCGAGGACCTGACCGAGTACCGGCGTGAACTGGCCGGATTTCGCGGCAGCCTGACCGGCTGGCTGGGGGCCATGTCGATCATTCTGCTCGTTGCCTTGCTGCTGGCGCTGCGCTGGGGGTTGGCGCCGTTGCGGCGGGTGGCGAACGAGGTCGCCGCGTGCGAGGCCGGGGCGCAGGACCGCCTGCATGGTGTCTATCCGCGGGAACTCCGCGCACTCACCGACAATCTCAATGCATTATTGGCTCACGCGTCGGCCCGCCAGTCCCGGCTCGGCAATGCCCTGGCCGACTTGGCCCATAGCCTGAAGACCCCGCTGGCGGTGCTGCGTGGGGCGCTGGGCGAGGCGTCGTTGCAGCCCGCGCTGGCCGCGCGGCTCGCGGAGCAGATCCATCGGATGGACGCGATCGTCGCCTATCAGTTGGAGCGCGCCCGCGCGCGACCTCTGATCGCGCTGGCCGTGGAGCGGCTGATCGCCACGCTGACCAAGCTGCACGCCGGACGCGCCGTCGCCGTTACCCTGGATCTGGAGCCTGGGCTCGTCTTTCGCGGGATTGAGGGCGACCTGCTGGAGGTGCTTGGCAACCTGCTTGATAATGCTTACAAGTGGTGTCGCACTCAGGTTGAAGTTGGCGGTTGGCGGGAGGGGGGGATGCTGGTGCTGTGGGTCAGGGACGATGGCCCCGGTATCCCGCCGGATCAGGTGCGCGCGGTGATCGAGCGCGGCGCGCGCGCGGATGTGTCTACCCCCGGACACGGCATCGGCTTGGCCGTGGTTCACGAGATCTGCCGCGCCTATGGGGGTGATCTCGTGCTCACCGACAGCCCCGTCGGTGGTACCTTGGCACGGGTCCGGTTAGCGGCTTGATGGGTCCGTAACGGGTTCGTCACGGTCGGGAGTCTTCCATCAACGCCGTTGCCTCCCTGTCATTGCAGACACGCGGGTCAGCCCGGACACCGCCTAACGACGCCGATTTTCGCTGGCTCATCTATTCGACCTAAGGACCCTTCATGCCCACATCGAACCATATCACGCCCTCGATCCAGGATCTGATAGTCGGCTGCGAATGCCCCGCGGATTGGGCCGAACCCCTCTATATCCACTGGTGGGATGGCTCGCCTGGCGGCGGGAGTAGCGGGTGGCCGGGTGTGCCGATGCAGCCCGATCCCGAGCGGGCGGGCTGGTACCTGCACCGGTTCCCGAATACCCGCGTGATGCATCTGATTTTCAATGACGGTCAAGGTCACCAGACCCCGGATCATGTCCGTGAGCGCAACGGTTGGCTGGATGCCCGGGGGCGCTGGCACAATCAGGCGCCGGCCGTCAGCGCGGACGCGCCGCCGCCCGCGGTGCCGGTCGCCGCGCCGCCGTCGGTGCCCGTGGTCGCCTGGAACGCGGACGCCCCGCTGGCTCCGGTCGGGGAGCGCACCGATTTTCGCGAGGAGACCATCTATTTTCTGATCACCACGCGGTTCTACGACGGCGACCCGTCGAACAACTTCTACTGCCGCGACCGCATCCGTTTCGACGCGGCGGGCCAGGCGGTGGATCCGCATTGGCGCGGGGACTTCAAGGGGTTGATCGCGCGGCTGGACTACCTCCGTGACCTGGGCTTTACGGCGATCTGGATCACGCCGCCGGTCGAGAACCGCTCGGGGCTCGACTACCACGGCTATCACCCCTATGACTGGACCCGGGTCGACCCGCGCCTGGAGTCTCCCGGCGCCACCTATCGGGACCTGATCGACGCGGCCCACGCCCAGGGGATCAAGATCATCCAGGACGTGGTGCTGAACCATTCCTGTCAGTACGGCATCCGCGGTCAGGTCCACATCGACCATCTGCCGATCAAATACTATGTGCCGCAGGGTTCCGCGCCGGGGCGGGTGAATCACGGACCCTATCAGGGCAACCTGGGCAACTATGCCTGGCCGAACCGGGACGATATCGACAACCCGCTGGCTCCCGACTGGTGGCGTGAGCGCCATCTGTCCGACCCCGAGGGGCACGAGCCCCTGGTCGACCCCAAGACCGGCGAGACCGTTCCCAAGGCCGGCTACAACCCCGGGCGCTTCTTCGGCGTGGATGCCAACCAGTTGGACCCGGAGTGGTACCACCAGGAAGGCTTCATTTGCGGCGGCGATTGGGAAAGCACCCATCCGCTGCAGCACAAGCACCTGGCGGGCGACTGCATCGATCTGGCCACCGATCGGCAGAACGTGAAGGACTACCTGATCGGGGCCATCAACGCCTATCTGGACCTGGGCGTGGATGCGCTGCGCATCGATACCGTGAAGCATGTGGAACGCGACAACCTGCTCGAATACGTCAATGCCTGGAAGGCCCATAAGCCGGGGCTTTTCGTCTTCGGCGAGAATCTGGTCAAGGGCTATGGCTGGGGCGACCTGGGCGGCGGCGACAACGGTCCCAGCCAGATCAGGCCCTGGTGGTATACGCGCCTGGGTCATGACCCGCGCGACCCCAACGCGGGCGGGGACTCGGGGTTCTCGGTGCTCGATTTCGGTCTTTTCTCCACGTTCCGCGACACGGTGAGCAAGGGGACCTACGGCGGGACGGCGCAAATTCTGTCGATGGACTGGATCTATGGCGATGTGACCAGCCTGGTGACCTTCCTGCAGAATCACGACGTCGGCCCGGACAATGACTTCAAGTTCCGGTTCAAGGGCGATGACTGGATGGCCGCGGCGGCCTATAACCTGATCTGGACGGCGCGCGGCATCCCTTGCCTCTACTACGGTGAGGAGATCGCCTTCATGCGGGGCGCCCCCCAGGATGTGGAGGGTGAAAAAGATACCCTGGACCAGACCGGGCGCGCTTATTTCGGCGACCACCTGACCGCTGACCAGATCGCCCGGACCCAGTCCCATCCGCTCTACCAGCACATCAAGCGGCTCAACCAGATTCGCCGTGCCGTCCCCGCGCTGCAGAAAGCGCAGATGACCCAGGTGGGCGAGTGGGGCAGTGGCATGTGTTTCGTCCGCGACCTGTCGGGCGAGGGCAGCTACGCCGTGATCGGGCTCGCCATCGGCTCCGACCAGTCGGTGACGGTCGAGGGGGTGCGCGACGGCACCTACCGCGATGCGGTGACCGGCCGCGAGGTGCAGGTCAGCGGCGGGCGGCTGAGCTTTAGCGTGCACGCCAACTCCGCCGGGATCTACGTCCTGGATGGACCCGGCAAGGTGGGGACGGACGGCGCCTTCCTGCGCTGAGCGCATCCCCTGGACTCCTGGCGCCGTTTGGAGTCCAAGGCTTCAGCCTTGGCGCGGCGGGGGACCAGGGCTGAAGCCCTGGACTCCCGGCGCCGTTTGGAGTCCAAGGCTTCAGCCTTGGCGCGGCGGGGGACCAGGGCTGAAGCCCTGGACTCCCGGCGCCGTTTGGAGTCCAAGGCTTCAGCCTTGGCGCGGCGGGGGACCAGGGCTGAAGCCCTGGACTCCCGGCGCCGTTCGGAGTCCAAGGCTTCAGCCTTGGCGCGGCGGGGGACCAGGGCTGAAGCCCTGGACTCCCGGCGCCGTTTGGAGTCCAAGGCTTCAGCCTTGGCGCGGCGGGGGGACCAGGGCTGAAGCCCTGGACTC
>Ga0247839_1007668_pt1 | contig 11750 bp, 6 predicted proteins | sample LaCruzMarch2015__6_FD_192405 | JGI IMG/M metagenome (GOLD analysis project Ga0247839, IMG submission 192405) | Freshwater microbial communities from meromictic Lake La Cruz, Castile-La Mancha, Spain - LaCruzMarch2015_16m | ecosystem: Environmental > Aquatic > Freshwater > Lake | place: Spain...
TCAGCCCGCCGCGGCGGACCTGCCGGGGATCGATCTGGCCCTGAACAAGCCGGTGCGCCTCGCCCTGCTACGTGACGCACTGTTCCAATTGGTCCACGGGGGCACCCCGGAGCCGGCCCCCTCGCGGCCCGAACCCGCGGCGCCCCACCTCACCGGCCGAGTCCTGCTGGCGGAGGACAACCTGGTCAACCAAAAGGTCGCCTGCGGCATGTTGCGCAAGCTGGGGCTGAGCGTGGAGGTCGCCGACAACGGCGCCGCGGCCCTGGCCCTGATCGCCGCCGGGTCCTACGACCTGGTGTTGATGGACGTGCAGATGCCGGTGCTGGACGGCTTCGCGGCCACCCGCGCCCTGCGCGAGCGCGAGCGCCAGGCCGGGGGGCCGCGCCTGCCGGTGATCGCCATGACCGCCAACGCCATGTCCGGCGACCGCGACCTGTGCCTCGCGGCCGGGATGGACGACTATCTCCCCAAGCCGGTGCGCCTGGCGGAGTTGCACCGGGTGCTGGATCAGTGGGTGCGGGCGGGGGAGTGAGGGGCGAAAGGAGCCGGGGCGTCCCGCCCCGCGCGTTTCGCTATTGCGGTTTCAAGCAGGTCGCCAGCACACGGCCGGACGGCGGGACCCATCGCCGGCTACCCGATCAGCCAAAGAACGCCAGTGAGAATGCGATATGATCCTTTCCATCCACTTGCCGGAGATTCTTGAACAGCGGCTGGCGGTTTTTTGCCGGGCACACGGTATCACCGAAGATCAAGCGATCCAGCGGGCACTTCAGCAGCTGTTGAGCGCCCCCCCTCGCCCACACCCTAACGCCCTCGGCAGTGAAGGATTTGGCGCGGATCAGACCCATTCCGGCGATATCGCGAAACATAGCCGTCAGATCCTGCGGGAGCGATTTCGTGACCCCGTTACTCGTTGATACCGGCTTCCTGGTCGGGCTCTACATTCCCCGGTGAGCAGCTACCCGGACCCGGCGGCCTATATCCGGAAATACGCCGATCAAGAGATCGATTTCACCGATGCGGCGCCGGTCTGGCTGGCGAGTCAAGACGGTCAGAGCAATCTTGCGCGAAGACGATCCCGGTTGCCGTGCAGACGACACGACGGACAGCATACCGACCGAGGTCCTCGTATCACCTCGCGTCGTGCGCCCTGTGCTAAACTCCGCTGCAACCTATGCCCAGTCGATCACTCCCCATGCACGCACCCCGCCGCGCCACCCTCTTCATCAATGGCAGCAATCAAGCGATTCGCATCCCGCGGGACTTTGAACTGCCCGGCAAGGAAGCCCTGATCCGCAAGGAAGGCGACCGCCTCATCATCGAGCCGGTGCCCCCGCCGAGACTGCTCGCGGTGCTGGCAACCCTCGACCCCATCGACGACACCTTCCCCGACATCCAGGACCCGGCGCCGGAGCCGGTCGATCTCTAGCGGTTTCCCGCCATGCCGAAGCCCGCGTATCTGCTCGACACCAACATCGTCTCCGATTGAACCCTGAGCCCAAACCAGATGGACTACGATCTGACGCGCCTTTCAACCCGGTCTTTCGAGCAACTGGTCCAGGCATTGGCCACCGCGGTGCTCGGCCCGGGCCTGACCGTATTCGGCGATGGACCGGACGGTGGGCGCGAGGCGACCTTTGACGGACCGGTGCCCTTTCCGAACGCCGCCGCCCCCTGGGATGGCTATGGCGTGGTCCAGGCCAAGTTCCGCCAGCGCCCGCTTGGCGGCGGCAGGGATGCCGATTGGGTCATCGACGCGCTCAAGGCGGAACTGGACAAGTTCATCGACCCGGATCGCAAGCTGCGCCGGCCCGAGTACTACCTGTTCGCGACCAATGTCGTGCTGACGCCCGCGGTCGACAGTGGCGGCATAGACCGGGTCGCCGCTCTCTTCGCGGACTATCGGGACCGGCTCGCGTTTAAGGGCTGGCATGTCTGGCATCACGACCCGTTGTGCACGCTGCTCGACACCCAAGAGGCGGTCCGCACCGCCTATGCCGCCTGGATCACCGGCGGGGACGTGCTCGCGCGCCTGCTTGCGCAGATCACGCCGCGGACCCAGGACTTCCGGGCGATCATGGTTAACTTCCTGCAAAAAGAACTGCGCGCCGAGCAGTACGTCAACTTGGGCCAGGCCGGCCACAACCCCGAGGGACCGGTGCCGCTGGCCCGGGTGTTCATCGACCTGCCGGTCGGGGAGCGGAACAGCGGACCGCTCGCCTTCGGCGCTGGGCGACCGACGCCGGAACCGTCCGATCAGGCCACCGGGATTGCCGAACTGCTCGAGATCGGCGAGCAACGGCTGGACCCTGCATCCAATCCGGCTGAGAAGCCTTCCGCGGACAGGGATAGTTTCTGGGCGGAGTGGTTGTGGGGGCACCCGCCCCCTCCGCCCGGCCGCGTCGTGCTGATCGGCGGTCCCGGTCAGGGCAAGAGCACGCTGACCCAGTTCCTCTGCCAACTGCATCGCGTCGCCCTGCTCACGAACATCGCCAAGGCGCCGCTGCTGCCGGAGGTGCACGATGCCTGCGCGCTGATCCGCGAGCAATGCGCGCGCGCGTCCCTGACCCTGCCAGCCATGCCGCGCTTCCCGGTCCGCATCGAACTGAACCGCTTTGCCGCTGCACTCGGTGCGGGCGGGGTGTCGTCCCTGTTCGGCTGGTTGCTCGCGCTGGTGCGCCGACGCACCGAGCGCGACCTGTGCGCGGACGATTTGCGCGCCTGGCTGAAGGCGTGGCCCTGGCTGCTGGTGCTCGATGGCCTGGACGAGGTGCCGGAGACCTCGAACCGCAAGGAAGTGCTCCATGCGGTTGAGGACTTTCTGGTCGATGCCAACGACTGCAATGCCGACCTGCTGCTGGTCGCGACCAGCCGCCCCCAGGGCTATAGCGACGATTTCTCCCCACGCTATTACCGGCATCGGATCCTGCTGCCGCTTGCGGTATCGCGTGCACTGCAATACGCGCAACGGCTGGCCGAACAGCGCTGGGGCGCCGATCAGGGCAAGGTCACGCGCATCCGCGAACGCATGGCCCAGGCCGGGCGCGAGCCGGCCACTGCCCACCTGATGCAGAGCCCGTTGCAGGTCACCATCATGACCCTGCTGGTGGAGACCGTCGGCCAACCGCCGCGCGAACGCTGGCGCCTGTTCGACGAATACTACCGCATCATCGTGCAACGGGAACGGGAGCGCGCAATCCCCGCCGCCGACCTGCTGAACGCCCATGAGGCAGATATCGACGTAATCCATCAGCGGGTGGGGTTGCGGCTGCAACAGCAAGGCGCCGGCACCGGCGGCACCGATGCGCTCCTGACCCGCGATGAACTCGCCGCGCTGGTCAGCGACCGACTGGAGCAGCAGGGCCACGACGGCGCCGAACGCGAGCGCTTAACCGGGGCCATCATCACCGCCGCCCTGGAGCGACTGGTGTTCCTGGTCTCGCCGCGGGACGCGCGCATCGGCTTCGAGATCCGATCCCTTCAGGAGTTCATGGCCGCCCGCTGCCTGTTGAACGGCAGCGACGAACAGGTGCGCCGACGGCTGCGTGCAATCGCATCGCTGCCTTACTGGCGCAACGTTTTTTTATTCGCCGCCGGGCGCTGCTTCCATGACCGGGAGCACCTGCGCGACCGCATCCATACGCTGTGCTGCGAGCTCAATGACGGCGCTGGCTTCGATCATGCGCTGCTGACCGGCTCCCAACTCGCACTAGACATCCTCGAAGACGGCGCAGTCGCCCGCCAGCCCGCGCAGTTGCGCCTGTTCGTGCGGCTCGCGTTGCGACTGACGGAACTGCCGCCCGGCGAAATGCAATCCCGACTGGCGCGCCAGTATCGGCCCGAGGTGGATGCGGTATTCCGGGAGATGCTGAGCCGTGCCCTGGCAGACAGCAATCCAGTCCGCCGACTCGGCGCATGGCGGGCGTTGCTGCGGCTGGTGGATTTGCGCGTGCCCTGGGCGAAGGACTGGGCGGAAACCAATTGGCCGGAGGACGCCGAGCAGGCTGCTCAGGTCTTTGAGGCATGCGATGCAGAAACCTTGGGCGATTGGGTGCTGATCCGCTTGGATCGGATCTTGTTCTTGCTGCGGATACACCGTGTTTGGCAGCTCATGAGGCTCGTCAGACAGCAGCGGAACTTTGGCTCCAGGAGCCGGGAGGAAAGAGGGATTCGCAATATTGCGACCGCAGATCGGATTGGTCACCCGATCTTCGATCATGAATGCCGAATCCAGCCCCGCTCCCCAGGTGCAGAGACGAGCGCTTTTTGGTCGTGCGAGAGCACATTTTCTGCGGATAGAAAGAGCCTTGAGCTCCCAAGCAACTGCCATCCGGAATGGCGGTGGCTAAACGATGCCTTTTGCTTTCAGCGTGAACCTACCAAGGAGCTGCTTGCGCATCTGATCGGCACCATACCTGAAACAGTATGTCACGAGCGCCGTTTTGAAATGCTTTGGCGTTTACCATGGCCGATTGTGGCATGCCTGAAAGCGATTTGGACGGGCAGCGAGCGGGAGCAATTGGCTCGGTCTGCATTGGCGGGCGAGATGGGCGACGCTGACGACTGGAAAAAAGCGGAGCTTCGCTGGAAGGCAGTCGGCATTACGAGCGCTGAACTCAATTATATTCCCAAGAACGGTCTTCCGTTCGATTCCAGAATAGCGGCCTTGGGACTGCCACTCAGGACCATGGGGTTCGGCTACAATGACGCCTGGCCCGCAGCGGAGGAACTGCTCGCTCTCGCTGAGCTAAGGAGACAGGCTCGGCGGCCAGATGTTCGAGATCTGGTGTCAGCTCAACTGTTCTCGTTTCTCGGACATACCGGCCCGAGACATCCGGTATGGAAAGCTCTTCCTGTACCAGAGATCAAGGAAATCATCACGGGACGCCACAATGACGGCATTGGACTGCTGTATCTCGATAGCCTGCCGGCAGATTGTTGGGAGGAAGAGGACGGCATCGACCTCATCGACGCGATCGGTGGTCTGCGGCGCATTGGGCGAGGTCAAGAAAAGGAGTCGCAAGCAATCGGCGCTCGTCTGGAAGAAGCCGCCATCGCCCACCCCCACCGCGGCGGCCTGCTGCGTCTGCTGGCCAAGGCTTGCACGGACGGCTACGCGCCGAAAGACCCGCGAGTCGTGCCGAACCCCGCCGACTTCGGCGAGGCCCGTATGCAGGCCGCGGCCTGGCTGGTCATCCTGGCCCAGGGGCGCCTTGCGCCCGAGCGGGCAGGCACGTTGGCCAAGGCGCTCATCGACGGCTTGACCGAGGAGCCGACCGCGGTGGATGACGCGCTCGGGATCATTTCCAACAACGATCTGCCAGCCGCGAGCACCGAGGCCGTCCTGTTGGCGCTGATCGAGGCCCTGCCGCCGGAACGCTGGCAGACCCGCGGCGGCGTCATCGCCGCGATGCAGGAACACCAGCGGCGTTACGCATCGGCGGACCCGGATCTTGCCTGAGGGTCTCTGCAACGGCGAGGACTCTTCGTGCTTGCGGCGGCTATGGCCAACATGGGCATCGGCGGGCTGCCACCTTTCGACCGCGGGAGTGCGCGCATCTCGCTTGCCGGGACAACCTTCGGGTCCCCCGAATAGATGGGCCGACCCGCTGGGAGTCATCGCCGCGGCTCACGCCTTTCTCTTGGTCCAGTAGTCCGCCGTATCCGGAAAGATGCGCCGGATGCCGCCGCGCGGGTCGGGTTGATCGCCTTGGCGGCGCGGGATCAGGTGGACGTGCAGGTGCGGGACGCTCTGGCCCGCGGCGGCGCCGACGTTGACACCGACATTGAATCCGTCCGGCGGGCGCTCGTCCCTGGTGTCCGCGGCGAAGTCGGCCGCGGCTTGGCGCAGCGCCTCCCAGATCTCCGCCATTTCGTCTGGGGTGGCGTCGAAGAGATTGGCGAAGTGTCGATGTGGGCAGATCAGGGTATGGCCCGGGGCGACCGGGAACGCATCGCGGACCGTCAGGGTCAGGGCCGACCGCGCGATGACGAACCGGGGGTCGGGGTGACAGAAGGGGCAGTCTTTGGTGGGCATCTTTGAATTGTCGCGTCTATCGCTATTGTCACAATCACCGGCAAGGCGAGTCCCCGGCCAAACGTAAGTCAATGAACAATCTGTGTTCATCTGTGTTCATCTGTGTTCATCTGTGGATAACTCCTCTTTCCAGGCTCATCGGCCACTCGCCGCATAGATCACCAACAACAACTCCGACTCGTCGATCAGGCGATAAACGGGTGTGATCCCGGACAACTGCTCGGTACGTTCCAGGATGATCTGCACCCCCTCGCCGCGCCGGTCCATCATCGCGCTGCGATCCGTCAAGCCGGCCTCCGCGGACGGTATCGGGCAGCGCGCCAGCAGGCTCGTAATTGTCTCGTTGCGGGCGGCCTGGCGGTAGGGGAGGCTCGCGATGGTCATGGTGTTGGCGATGCCGCCGGGTGAATAGAGTTCGAGCCGGTCGGCGAACAGGCGCAGCCGGATCTTCGACCCGGCGAGCGAATAGTCCCGATGGGCCACGGCATTGACCACGGCCTCGAAGACCGCCGTCAGGTCGAATTGGGGCAGGTCCCGGCGGCCCTCGCCTTTACTGGCGGCCACCCGCATGTTTTTGCGCACGAACTGGCAGGCCGCCAGGACCTGCCGATCCAGAGGGCCGACGAGGTCCGCGGCATCGATCTGGTACCACTCGTCACCCCGGGGGCGTGCCGCGGTGTCGCGATAGGCGACCGCCTGAATGAAGGCGTTGGGCAGCCAGGGGCGCGGGTCGCTGCTGCCCATCAGGACCCCGGCCACGGTCGGGCGCAGGGTCCCGCCGTCATCCGGGCGCGCCATGGCGAGCTTGAATAAGAGACTGTCACGGTCATCCCTGGTCCGCGGGGTGACGAAGCGCTGCCAGAGGGGTGCGTCGAGATCGTCCAGGGTCGCCCGCGGCACGACCTGTTCATCGAAACGGATCATTCCGACCTGGCTGCGCTGCTGAAAGAGCCGGGCCAGAAACTCGGGCGCCATCTCCCGCTTGGCACTGCCGACCCGGTGCAGATAACCGCCGGGGCTCTTGTGCACGAACAGGCTGCGGGGCACCTCCACCTTCAATACCGGCACCAGTTCCCCGGCCGCGGTCGGCAGGCGCCGCCGCTCGATCAGCGGGGCGAGCGGCGGCGTCACTGAATCCAGGCACAGTTCACGGACAAACTGCTCGGCGCGATCCAGCCGCTCCACGGGGATACCGATGACCTGGCGCCGATCGTCGACACCCAGGACACAGACCCCGCCGCGGCTGTTGGCGAGTGCGGCCAACTCGTCGGCGAGCCCATCGCGGTGGGGCGCGGCGACCCGCTCGCCGGCGAAGCGTATTTCCTTCAACTCCAGGAAGCTGTCTTCCCCCAAGCGAATCTTCTCGAGCAATGCATCGGTGTCGTCAAGCATGATTCAGCCCAACAAAGAGTATTTGGCCGCAAATGAACGCGAATAGGCCTCGACCAAGGTTCCGGCCGTAGGGTGGACAAGCGCTAGCGCAGTCCACCGAATCCCGCGCCACCGCTGGTGGACTGCGCTGCGCTTGTCCACCCTACGATGCTACAGGTCCCACCCTGGACGCGGTTTAGTCGGCGCTATCCGCCTCCGGGACCGGTGCCACGCCCTCCTCGCCCTTGAGGAAGAGGCTGTAGCCGCGCCCGCGGGCGGCGGCGATCACCAGGGCGTCGATCCCGGCCTCTTCGAGCTTGCGGCGGATATGGCCGACATGGACATCGGCGGAACGGTTGTTCGGCCCCCAGTTGGCGCGGTGCAGCAGGTCGCCCCGGCCGACCGGCCGACCGACATTGCGCATCAGTTGGGCGAGGATGTCGGCCTGGGTCTCGGTCAGTTCCACCGGCTGGCCGCCGCCGTCGCTGCGTACCTCGCGCATGACAAGATCCAGGAGCACCGGGCCGACCCGCAGGCGCAGCTCCGGGTTGGGCCCCGGACGGCGGCGGCGCAAGACGGCACGCACCCGGGCGCGTAGTTCGCCGACCTCGAAGGGCTTGGTCACATAGTCGTCGGCGCCCGCATCCAGGCCGCGGATGCGCTCGTCCGGGTCGGCGCGGCCGGTGAGGATGATGACCGCCACCGCGGTGGTCTGGGCCAGTTCCCGGGCCAGGTCCAGCCCGTCGTCGGCCCCCAGGTTGAGGTCCAGGAGCACCAGATCGGCCCCCTCGTTGCGGTAGATGCGGCGAAATTCGGCCGCACTCGGCGCCAGCGCGGTATGGTAGCCGTCCAGCTCGAGCGAGCGGGCGATGGCCCGGGCCAGGGGGACCTCGTCCTCGACGATGATGATGCGCGCTGGTTCGGTCATGGGCGGTCCTGACAGTCGGCGTCGTGCGGGCGCTGGTGCGGCGGTGCCGGAGCGGGGGCCGCCGCCGTGCCTTGCTGAGTCATTGTTATAAAATCAATGGCAACGCCGCTGAGGGCCGCGTCACCCACGCCATTGGATACCACGGGTCCCGCGGCGGGGCAAGGCCCGCACGCGCCGGACACCCCCGGCGGCGGCGCCCCGACGCCCGCGACGCCGGAACCGGACCGCTCGTCCCCATTCTGCCTGCAAGAGCGCGACCATTCCGAGCCATTTTTGTTGTTTCCAAGTGTTAAGTAAATTTTACTTCACAGCGTGTCGGTGCGGATATTACGCTGATCGCCCTCGCACGCGCGGTGCACCAGTCAGGACGCGAAGATCACTAGATTATTCAGTTCAATCCGGGACTGGCTCGGGCGCGTCGGCCGCGCGGTCGCGCCCGCGGCCTTGCCGGTGACTCAGGCCGCCGCCCCACCGGGGACAGCGCCCCCACACCCGGTCAGCGCCCGGCCGGCCCTCTTCGCGGCCCTGTGCGCCCTGGCGTTCGCGGGCAACCTCTTCGGGGTGCCGCTGTTCTTCGGGGTCGCCTTCGTGTTCGGCTCGCTCGCCGCCCTCCTGGCGGCCCTCTGGATGGGGGTCCTGCCGGGGATGGCGGTGGCGGCGATCGGCGGACTCTATACCCTGTGGCTCTGGGGTCACCCTTACGGCCTGCTCATCTTCGTGGTGGAGGCCGGGGCCGTGGGGCTGATCCTGCGGCGGCTGCGCCTGCATGGGGAGCCGCCGCCCCTGGCCCTGGCGGACGGGCTCTTCTGGCTCTTCCCGGGCATCCCCCTGACCCTGCTGCTGCTGCATGGCCCGGCCCAGATGCCGTGGCTGCAGGCCGGACTGATTGCCCTGAAGCTCTCCACCAACGGCCTGCTGAATGCCGCCCTGGCCGGGGCAGTGGTGATCCTGACCAATCGGCTGCGGCGGCGGCCCGCCAGCGTGTCGCTGCGTGAGGTACTGTTCAGCGCCTTGCTGCCGGCGGTGCTGGTGCCGGCCTTCGCCCTGACGGTACTTCAGACCAGCGCGGCCCGCGTCCAGATGGAGGCCGGGGTCGCGTCCACCCTGGCGCTCTCCGCCGCCCTGGCCCGGGACGCCCTGGACGCGGCCGGCGCGCCCGCGCGCACCCCGGGGCTGGCGCCGGAGGACGGCGGGGCGCGGTTCTCGGACGCCCGGCTCCAGGAGGTGACCACCCGCATCCGGCAACTGGTCCCGGCGGCCCTGGGGGTCTCCATCGCGGTGGTGGATGCGGCGGGCAACACCCTGGCCGGCGCCCCAGCGAGCACCCCGGGGACCATGACGGTCCTGGACCTGCAGCGCGACCTGCACCTGCGGATGCCGCGGCAGCAGGTGCAGGTCCGCGTGGCACAATGGCGGGCAGGCGAGTATTTCATGGACCAGCCGCTGGCGGCGGCGGCCCCGGGGACGCGGCTGCTGGTGATGGTGCGCGCCGAGCCCGGAATACTGGCCCTGCAGCGGACCATCGGGATGCAACTCCTGGTGCTCGCCGTGATCTGTCTGGGCGCCGCCCTGGGGGCCTACCACCTGAGTCGGCGCATTGCGGCGCCGATCCTGCACCTCGCGCAACAATCGGCCGACCCCGCCCTGTTCCACGCACTGGCGCCCCCGCCGCTGCCGCCGCCGGGGCTGCTGCGCGAAACCAACCAGCTCGCCGTGGCCTTCCACACCATGCTCGCTTCACTGGCGCAAGAGCAGCAGGGCCAGGAGGCCCAGCGCGCCGCCCTGACCCTCCAGGCGCATGGCCTGGAGGTCCTGCTCGATGCCGCGGCGGACCTGCCGGCCATGGCGCAGCGCCTGTGCCGCCTGGTGGACGCGCTGGTCCCCGGGCACTGGTCGGTGCTTGCCACCGGCGGCGGGCCGGTGCCGCTGCGGGTGCTGGCCGCCCCCGCCGTCGACCCGGCGCAGGTTCCGGCCGTCGCTGAGCTCCTGGGCCGCGGCGCGCAGGACCAGGACGGCACCGCGGGGCGCCTCTATTGGACCAACCACGGCGTCGCCCTCGGGACGCCGGGGGAGGCCCCGCAGGCTTGCGACCAGGCCGCGCCCCGGGCCTGCTGGTGCCACCCCATCCCCGGCCCCGGAGGCCAGTTCCAGGGGGTCTTCGCCATCTTCTCCCCCGGCCCGGACGGTCCCTCCGAGCGCGAGGCGCACCTGTTGGAGGTAGCGGCCAATCTGGCCGCCATCGCCCTGCGCAATGCCTCGGAGCGCCGCGGGGTCGAGGCCGAACGGGATGCCGCGGCCCGCGCCCTGCGGCGCTACAACGCCGACCTGGAGGGCTTCTCGGACCTGATGGCCGGCTACCGCCCGCCCCACGAACAGATCCGCGCCCTGCTCGATTTCGCCTGTCACAGCCTGGGGGCGAGTGCGGCGGCACTGGGGGAAATCCAGGGCGTGAGCTATCGGCTGCTCACCAGCTTCGGGGCGGCGGGGCTCGGGATGGAACCGGTATTGGCACCCGGCGCGGTCCTGTCCCTGGGTCCGGCGGAGCAGGCCGGCATCCGCGACCTGGAGCGCTCCGGGGAGGCCGCGCCGGACCAGCAACCGCTGGCCCCGCGGCCCTGCGCCTTGCCTCCCCACGGCGGTTTCGCGGCCGCCGCCCTGATCCGTTGGACCGACGCCGAGGGGCTGGCCCACCTGGGCGCCCTGTCCTTCGCCCCCGGCCAGGGGGTGGCCGCGGCGACGCCCGAGAAGCTCCAGGTGATCCAACTCGTGGGCCAGGGCATCGCCTCCGGCCTGCGGGAGCGCGCGGTCCTGGATGGACTGCTGGCGTCACGCCAGCGCGAGATCATCGGCCACCTGGCGAGCGGTGTCGCCCACGATTTCAACAACCTCCTTGGCGTGGTCGACATCAATCTGGACTATCTCACGGATCTCCTCAGTACCCGGGGGGAGACCCCGGAGGTAGCCGAGGTGCTGGAGGAGACCCGGCTCGCCGCCCGGCACGCCCAGATGGTCACCGCCGGCCTGCTGTCACTGAGCCGCGGGCGTCGGCTGGCGACGGGTCCGACGCCCGTTTCCGCCGTGGTGGAGCGCTTCGTGCGCACCCTGGCCCGCATCCTGCCGGCGCAGATCGAGGTGGCGACCCGCATCGCCCCCGACCTCACCGCCCTGGCGGACGAGGCCCTGCTGCAGGCCGCCCTGCTCAACCTGTGCATCAACGCGCGGGACGCCATGGGGGGGCGCGGCAGGCTCGGGATCGGCCTCACGCGCGTTACGCGCACCGTCGCCCGGCCGCTGACCCTGGGGCGCCTGGAGCCGGGCGACTATGTGGAGTTGGCGGTCTCCGATACCGGGGTCGGCATGTCGGCGGAGGTCCTGGGACACATCTTCCAACCCCTGTTCTCGACCAAGTCGAGC
>Ga0247839_1007671_pt1 | contig 11748 bp, 6 predicted proteins | sample LaCruzMarch2015__6_FD_192405 | JGI IMG/M metagenome (GOLD analysis project Ga0247839, IMG submission 192405) | Freshwater microbial communities from meromictic Lake La Cruz, Castile-La Mancha, Spain - LaCruzMarch2015_16m | ecosystem: Environmental > Aquatic > Freshwater > Lake | place: Spain...
CTGAAAATCGGCCTTTAAGGATGACGGTTTTTCCTTCTTTTAATAGATTGATTAGGGCACATGTGGTTTTTCTAAATGCAAATGATGCTCCTTCTTGCCTTTCTACTTTAAATAATAAATCAGATACTGAACATTCGGATATATCTATGGTTATTGCTTTGGGATATTTTTGTTTGATTTTGAATAGGGTAGTATCAGATTCGGTACTATAAATTAATTGTGTTTCTTCAATGACAGATAATTCTTCATGTATTTGATGAAGAGGGTCATTTCCAAAAAACTGCGGGAATGTAGTATCTTTAGCAAAAAATATGCGAAGTGTTACCCCATGCTTTTGGCTTTCCGCTAACAACATAGCCCAAATATCATCTGACACTGACCGGGTAAGATAAATCTTTAAAGTTTTTATTCTTTCTTTTTGCGCTGTTTGTTCAATGAATCCTGGAACTTCAGTAAGTTGAGAACCTTTGATCTCATTATGGGTAAAAAAATCACTAACCGTGTTTGGATTAATAATTTTTGATCTCTTATCTAGAGATGTCTGTAAAGAATAATCGTCTGTGAGAGAAGACCAATCGTAACCTTCGCGTTGATTAATAGTTAATCCTGTCGGAAGTTCTATATCGCATTGATCTCGCCTAATAGATCCCAATAGTAAAGCTTCTTGCCAAAATCTACAAAATTCCTTGTTTTGCCATAAACCATTTTGTATTTCTATGATTTTTGATTCCTTTAACGCTTTTTGCAGTTCTCCTTCCCGATAAATCAACTCACCATCTTGAGTAGGGCACCACTGTCCTAAAAGACGTTGCTCCCAATCAGGAGCATGATATAAATTAATTACGTAAGGTGGGGGCGTTTTAGTAAGGCTTTGAGGTGTGGTTGGCAACCCTGGAATAAAACTAGCAAGTTCTTCTGAGGAGATAGGACATAGCCCTCTATTCTTGCCAAAGCGTGAATAAAAATCAAGACCTGGGACTTTGTCTGGATTATTATTATCAATTAACCCAATGATCATTAGATCATCAGGCAATATAGTGCCATCAGCTTGGCGTTTAGTATCAAGGAGGGAATTAAAACAAGCTAAATCCTGATTTTCAAAATTTGCATAATTAACCATTAAAACTGGCTTTGGTTGTTCTTTTTCTCTTTCAAAGGTCAAGAAATTATATAATGGACCACCTGGACCTTTTTGCATCAACCCTCGACCATCAGCACCTTTAATCATATAATCCGCTGAACATTGGAGATCATCTGGTGAATTAATATAAAATACTGGATGTCCTTTGCGCAAACAATAAGACCATAGCCCATAATGTATCGCATCTACTTGATTCGCATCTATACATTCTATTAACCATTTTTTTTCCGATACTTGTAAGCATTCTCTAAAATAATCATCTGTTGTCAAACTTATTGATGCTGGTTTTTCGCTACGTTGCAGGGCGCTAAAAAATTGTTTGAATAATTGGCTGTTAGAACTTTTATTTTCTTGCGCGATTGGAGCGCTCGGTTTTTTAATGTGAACTTCAGTAGGATAGCCACCAAGATCACATTGAATCCAGTTCCCATTTGATTGAACTTCAACAAAAGCATGGCATTCATTGTTAACAATTCGAATTTTAAATTCATCTTTATAATAATGAGCGAAGGCAAAAGCGCGGTGTCTACAAGCTCCCTTTCTTTGGGTGAGGATGGCATCAAGGTAGTCTTCACCTTTGAGGATTGCATCTTCATCGTCAAAAATTAATTCACCTTCTGTAAATTCTAAAAATGGCTTTATATATGTGTTAATAACTTCTGGGTAAGGGCACTGTGCAGGAACATAGAGCCTAAATTGAATATTGACCTTGACGAGCATATCATAACTCATATCTGGCTTAGGTTTGTGTCTAATGTAGTAAAGGTTGTCACGCAAAGAATATTGCATTTCTACATCTTTTGAAGCTTTAAAATCAACCATCTGTTCCATCGGTGAAAGTGAGGCTAGAGCCATCCACGCATCAGATCTTAAGATTAATTCTTGAACTCCTTCATAATTAGCAGGTTCTCTACTAAAAGTCATGGGAAATAATTGTAAATCCCCCTCTTTTTTCTGAAAAAATGCTTTCTTTATTGTGCAAGGCTCAGGATTAGTTGCAGTGGATTGAAATACATTTAAGCGATAGTCTCGAGGATGAATCTCTTCTTGTTGATTTAATGGTGAGAAAATACTTGTTAAATCATATCGTGTTGTTCTAGATTCTGTATCTGCATCGATGATTGCAGTGTTTTGTGTATTAGATTGAGAGCTATTATATGTATCTTCTTCATCATCATCATCTTCTTCCTCCTCCGTCACCACCATATCTTTTTTCTCTGAGAAAGAACTATTAAATTCATTGTCATCGTCCATCTCTGCTTCATCGTCGTCTTTGAACATTTCGGCATCGCGATGCTCTTTTGGTTTTTTAAGAATATCTATGTCACTTATTGTAAAATATAATTCATGTTCTTTTCTATTTAGTAAAGGAGCTGCTTGAAATAGAATCTCTAAATTAGCTCGGCTGATTTTAGCCTCTCCCATTTGGCATGAAGTAAGATTTGGCAGGCATCCTGCGGTAAGTTTAGAAATGGCTCCGTAGATGGTTTCAAAGTCTGTAAAATCACATAGCTCTAAATTAGGCGCTGCTCTAAAATAAGCTTCAATCTCATTAACTGAGCAGTGCCTAATATCATCCTCACCTACTTCTAATTTTATAAGTGATGGAAAAAGATTCTCGGGTAGTTTAGACGATATAATATAACTTGAGTCTAAGTAAAGTTCTTCAAGATTTGGTGCTAGAGAAGAAATAATAATTAACATATTGGTTTTACATAAAGCTCCACAATTATAGTCTGAAATGTAATCAATTTCTTTTAAATGTTTTAGTGGTCTTCTTATAAGAGCTTTTAATTCATCTGAAGGTAAATCTGTCAAAGCAAGAGCAGAAAAATTCCTGAAATTAAGGGTTTCAATTGCTGGAAAGGCTTCGCATATAGCATTAATATCTTCTATATCAATAGCGCAAGGGGTTTGATTGGTATCATAAAATTTTTTATAAAATGTAAGCTCTTTTAAGCGAGATTTGTCGTTTGGTTTAAGTGATTTTAGATCTTTGATTGTAGGTGTAAATGAAAGGTCTTCAAGCGCAGGAGCGCTTTGGATTAAGTTTTGTAAAATAATAGATATTTCAATAGTAGAATTGGTTAAGCAAACCTTTTTTAGTCTACTTAAGTTTGGAAAAGAAGGATTTGTTAAGTTATTTGTATCAGATAAATCAAGCTTCTTAAGTACTGGAGATGCATGCAGTAATGCCGAAAGCAAACTATCGTTTATATTGCTATCGTGTAAACTTAATTTTTTAAGAAAAGGTAATGAATAAGGAAAGAGAGTTGACGAGCATGGTTCATCAATTATCTCGCAATGACCGAAATTAATTTCTTCAATGGTTTGACTAAAGGCATGCAATATAGATGAAATTTGTTTTACATTGATAGAGCTATCAATGAATTCATAAAAGACGATAGATGTAACTGAGAATTGTTTTAGGTATTCTAGATATTCAGAAAGATTTATAAGCCATGTTGGACTGAATATAAGGTTTCTAATTTCAATTCCTTCCTTCCCTTTTAGAAGCAATTTAATATTATCTAGGCTTATCTTTGGCGGTAATGATATTTTCTTTAAATGTGGTAATATTTTAGCTAAAGCTCTTGCATTATCTGTGGTTATTATTGTAGCTCTTAACTCTAATTCATGTAGTTCAGATAGAAAATCTGGAGTTTCTTTAGGAATATTAATTTGCCCACCATAAATGGAAATTTTTTTCAGGCGAACTAAAGGAGATAATACTTCAGTAACTTTTTGTAACTCTGGTTCATTTAAGCCTACAGAGCTATGATCAGTATGTCTATTCAAGGTTACACTTAAATACTTAAGATCTTCCATTTTGGGTAGCTCTTTCAATGAATCTTTTAATTGATGAATTGAATATGAAGCACTACGGCTGATTTCTATAGTCCTTGCTGTACGAAATTGTTCGCACAATTTAGTTAGTGTTTTTTTCGCATCTATACCCGAATAATCCATGATTATGGCATCAAGAGCTGGTTGAGATTGTGAGATAAATTTAGTAAAAAAAGTGATTGGTATATTTAAATCAGAATTTATTAACAAATGAACTTTGTAAACAGATAAACAGCGTTTCTGAAGACCTTTGTTTTGATGTAATAAATAGTAAATCCAATAATCATCCAGTATAAGTAGTTCATCTACTTTTATTTTATTTACAGTCCCTGCAACTTGGATAATAGATGATAGATCATGAGGAAACATTTTGTTACGTAGCTCTTCGTCTTTAAATATATTCGCCATATTTTCTGGTTCGAGGTATATAATTTCACCATCTTGCCATACATAAATTTTAAATCCTTCTGACATTAGAGCGGTCAGCTCTTTGATTATTCGTTCAATTTTATATTTTGACCATGAAAAACAAGTCCAATCAGCAATAATTAGTTTTTTATTTTTCTCTTTAGAGTCAGATGAATCATCAATCCAACAAGGAAGACCTCTAAGCATTCGATTTGTATCAAATTTTAATGATGCCGTAGGTTGACGTCGATATATGATGCTGTTTTGACGATCGGTGTAATAAAATTCTTTAGGGTATGGCATTATTTTTCCTACGTTTTAATATTTGATAATTTGATTAGGTAATATCAAGCGAGATATGACGTCACAACATACAATTTAAAAGAGAAAATTGTACCACAATGCTCTTTGTTCGAGCAAATATTTGGTCATAAACAATATGTAGTAATTTTTTAAAAAATCTAATTTTATAAATATGCAGAATGATATACATTATTTAACTTTTAGATGGATTAACTTTATGGAGATTTTAAGATGAAATTAAGTTTTGCAATAAGGCGGTATGTTGATCTTAAGTTATTAACTCAAAAACAGGCGGAAGAATTATCTCATAGCGATAGAACTAATCTTTCATTAAGTTATGTTTTTGATTTGATCAAAGATAAACATTTAACGATTAAGCAGGCCTTAGCCTTGAATTATTTTGGTCGAGAGAATCTTAAGTCAGATGTTGTTCGAGACTTTATCAAAAGCGGAGATTTAAAGATTGATGAGGCTTTAAGGATGGGCATTATTCAGAGATCTAATCTAGAATCACCGAGAATAAAGCTTTTGATAGACAGTAAAATCTTAACTCTTAGTCAAGCTATGAGTTTGACCAGTAGTCAAGCACTAATATTAGGCTCCGAGGCCATAAGTGATTTAATGCTGGATGGAACTTTGGTGTTGAAGAAAGCTTTAACATTGAATGACATAGGAGTGGCCGCATTATCTAACGAAGATACTCGGCAAAAATTAAGAGCGGGACAACTAACTATCGAACAGATCATGGTTCCTCCCGCAGCTATTCCTCAAGCTAGACCAGGCTATGGAGGGTTCTTCCCGGCGGTTCCAAACATATCAGGGGCTCTTTATGGCGCAGGGCTATGGGCTTTAGGTTATAAGCAATAAGCAGTCTTTTTAGTTATTTAAAATATTATGGTGGGCAAAGCGACCGCGTGCCCACCAATTCAATTTTTACTCCAACCATAAAATTGTGTGCTAAAATTAAACAAGTAAGTGATATATTAATAAGGAATTTTCATGAAAATTCTCGTGGTTGAAGATACATATATAGCTCAAAAGATGATTGAATCAATGTTTGTTCGTCAAGGATGTGAGGTTGAGATAGCAGATAATGGTTATCAAGGTTTAGAAAAGGCTCTTAAAAGTAAATATGATGTTATTTTAATGGATATAGGCCTTGGTGCGGGCCCTGATGGTTTTGAAACAACAGCCAACATTAAAGCTCTATCAGATTTAAATAAAGCAACACCAATCTTCGCGGTTACAGCGCTTAATGAAGAAGAATTTAAACAAAAAGTAATGGAATATGGAATGGATGGGTACTTTAATAAGCCATTTACTCCAGAAAACGCAAAAGCTGTTATTGATTATAAGAAACTATAACAGCACTTCATTATTAGGTATTTATTCAAAAAAATATAAAAACATAATCTGCAAGTATGTGCCAAAAATGGTGAACACTTAAATTCAACCCTTATAATTAAGGGCTGATTACATTTGACCAAGGAATACTCTACCTTCTTGGTATGATCTTACGCTTTAGGGTTCGGTATTTTTTTGAACATAAACTCAAGCTCAATGCAATATAAGAAAATAATTTACCCAACCCTAACTAACCATAAAAAACACAATAAATATCAAACTTAAAATAATTAATAACGGATTAAAAGTTTGCTTAGTAATCAATTTCAATATGGTATATATAATAATTCCACTGCCAATCCCGTCCGCAATTGATGAAGTAAATGGAATCATCATTATTGTGAACATGCATGGTGCTGTTTCTGTAATGTCATTTAATTTTAATTCAGATAGATTTTTCATCATGCAGCAAGCCACATAAAGTAATGCAGGACCTACTGCGAATATGGGGATGGTTTTGGCTAATGGAAAGAAAAATAGCATTAGTAGAAAACCCGCAGCAATTACTATGGCTGTAAGTCCAGTACGCCCTCCAGCTTGAATACCCGCTGCTGATTCAATAAAAGGTGAGGTGCTACTTGAGCCTAATACGCCAGCAAGAGCAGAAGCTGCAGCATCGGCGGTTAGGCATTTAGATAAGCGCTCAGAATAATTGGGTTGTTCTTTAAACATGGATTGATTAAATAAACCAATCAAAGTTCCAGTTGCATCAAATACAGCAATAAGAAAAAAAGTAAATATAGCCTTTATTGCAGTAATATTTGTAAGATTAGAAAAATCTAGTTGCATAAACGTCGGCGTAATTGATGGTGGTAATGATATTAATCCCTGCCAAGAAGTTAGGCCTAAAATTAAGCTAATTATGCTAATTAACAGGATGCCAATAATAATTGCTGCAGGCACACGTAAATAGTCAAGTGCTAAAATAAATATAAAACCTAAGAAAAATAAAAGGCTTTCAGGTCGTGATAGGTCGCCAAGATGCATTAGCGTATGATTACCACTAACAATTAGTTGATTGGTTTGCATGGAAATTAGCGCGATTAATAAACTAATTCCAATAAGAATCGCAATTTGTAAATTGTGTGGAATTGCTTCGATTAAGAGTTTACGTAAACTAGTCTTGCAAACGATAAAAAATAAAACCCCAGAGATAAAAACCATAGCCAAGGCATGCTTATAGTCAATGCCTAAACCTTGAACTACGCTATAGGTAAAATAAATATTTAAAGCCATTCCAGGAGCAATACCAATAGGCGCATTGGCAAGTAAACCTGTAAGTAATGTGGCAAATGCAGTAACTATGCAAGTAGCTGTAAAAGCAGCGCCTTGATCCATCCCAGCATCATGTAAAATGGCTGGATTAACAAATGCAATATAAACCATAGTTAGGAAAGTAGTTATCCCCGCTACAATTTCAGTTTTAATTGAATCGTTAGATTTGAAGTTATACATATGGCCTTAATAATATTAAAAATAGTAATTTAATACATCGAATACTATTTCAATGGAAATTAATATAATAATAATTATTTCAAGACTCTTTGAGTGACGACTTTCTAAGTAACCATTAAACATGTCAAAAATTTCATTGATAGTATCAAGGCGATGATTAATGGCATTAACGCGTCGTTGAATATGTAAATAACGCTCGAGCATTATAAAATGCACTTCAAGTGTTGGGTGCTGCCAAAAATATTTGGGATGAGAGAGAAAATTAGATATTAAATTTAATTCACTTTTTGCCACAAGAATTTCACCGATGACATGGCGAATATGGTCACGAGAAACAGTTATTCCGCCTTTATTAGATAAGCTCATGATGAGCGGGGTGTATTTATCAATCAATGCTTCAAGGATTGTCTCAAAATACTGTAATTTTACCGACTGTGAAAAACCATAAGATAAACTTAATTTTAGTTCATCACTGTCCTCATCCATAATTATACAGTCAACGTCAAAAAAATCATGGGGTTCAATAGCAGTTTTATCACCAATTTTATAGCTAAATTCATCATGAACTTTAAATGAGATAGGTTTATCAACAAAAAGGCGAATTGTATCTAAGTAGGCATTCATATGATGCCTTTTAATGCCCCAGCTAACAACAGTACCATTTTTAAAAACAAAGACTAAAATTTTTGTTTCGTCATTTGGAGTTAATTTCAAACAATCGCGTGATTTAACGGAAGAATAGCCAGAAAGCGCAGTTTTAAAATGCGTATCCAGGCGGGTAAGATCTATTTTATTAGCAATACAGTAACTTAAGCATTCCATGATTAAATGCAACCTAAGTGAAATAATTATCTGGTTACAACAAGTTAACTGCTATAACCAGACCTATAAATTATTTATATACTATACGCTTTCTACGCTTTCACGTCCAGGATATGCTTTTTTTCTATCAGTTTTGCCTGATAACCATTGAGGGCATACTTCAAGCGTTTCAGCAATTTTATCAATTTGCTCTTCTGATGGTAAAATATGACCAAAAATCATGGCATTAGCTAAATGCCTTGTTACGCCAAAAACTTTAGAAACAGCCTTAGTTTTTTCAGCTAAATCATCTGGTAAGCCTAATGCTGATAATTCGCGATTAAATCGCTGGGAAAATACTTTGCTATTCATCTCTTTTCGCTCCTTGAAAAAAAATAACACTAACCTGTTGGTTTAACATCTAAGCCATTTGCTTAAAAGCACATCTTGGTTAAGGTTGATTTCAAGACAAAGTTAAGCCAATCAATCCTTGATTACGACTTAATCTTTATAACTTATTTTTTTTATAGTTTAAAGGGGGTATTGAAAATAAATTTTCTTATTTTTTAATTAGTTACTCAGTTAATTATCTATACAGTTTTTATTTCACATACAGCGCCTAATCCCGCTTATCTTTAGCGTTATTAAGCTTTACTAACCAATTCATATATTGGGTAGATCCCAGCTTTACCATGAACTTCAACTTTATCGATAAAATGAAATATAAATTGTTTGTTAACGGAATTTACCACATCCTCAGATACAATAATTTTAGCTCCATATATTTTGCTTTGTGATACCAATCGGCTGGTAAAGTTAATGTTGTCGCCCATAACCGTATAATTAAGCCTGGTAGAAGAGCCGATGTTACCAACTATAGCATTACCTGTATGTATGCCAATTGCAGTAATTAATTGTGGTTTTTTTTGTTTTTCCCAGTTTGCATTTAATTTTTCAAGACTTGCCTTGAATTTTAAGGCCGCTTCGCATGCATGGAAGCAATGCTTTTTATCAGTAATAGGTGCGCCCCAAAAAGCCATAATTGAATCGCCTATATATTTATCAATGGTTCCTTGTTCTTTGGAAATAATATTAGTTAATTCCTCAAAATATTCACCAAGTTGGTTTAATAACTCTTTAGGTTCCATCTTTTCTGAAATAGAGGTGAAATTTACAATATCTGTGAAACATATTGTAATATTTTTACTATCACCACTTATACCGACACCTTCACCTTTTCTGATTAATTGGCGCACTAAATTAGTCGGCACAAATTTTTTAAATGCCCTTAAGCTCGATTTCATTGACTCCATTGAGTTGTTTAGGAAAACGATTTCTGAAATATAGGACTTGATATGATTATTATCTAAATGAAAATCTTTTATGCGCTGTGTATCTTTGACCAGTAAATTTAGCGATCGGGAAATGCGTCCTGAAACAAGTTTGATGATTAAGGCACCAAAAATTATAATAACCAAGCTTGCTATTATAATGTAAGCATTAGCTCTTTTTAAATCACCTGTAAAATCATTTTCTGGCGCTATAAATCCAACTTTCACACCAGAATAACCAATATTAGGAATTGGTTTGAAATAAGCGAGGTAGGTATTTCCATTCGATATAAATCTGAAGTATTCGTTTGGGTTTTTATCATATAATTTTAACGAGTCAACAACAAATCCTTTTCCAGACGTAATAAGCGATTCTATTTTTGCATCTACTGATTTATTGGCAAATTCTTTTGTCATACCCGCAAAGCCAATCAATTCGTTTTTATTATTTAGGACAAGTGCTTCACTATTTGGTGTTATTTCTGTGGATAATAGAAAGTTTGATAGACCTAAAAATTTTAGTTCTATTTCAAACACTCCTTGCAATATATTTTGCGCGTTATAAACCGGAAAAGCTGTTGCAATGGTAGAGTTTTTATAAGGGTAAGAAAGAAAAATTTCAGTCCATATAGCAGGTTGGCCTTGTTTATAATTCTGTGCTGCTATATACCAAGGCTGAATACGTGGGTCAAAATTTTGTTTAATGTTCTCACGTTTTATAATTTCCCCATTATGATCCCGATATAATTTTATGCCGATAGGTGGTTTAGCATATGGTTTAAGAATCACGGTAGAAAAGGTACCATCAGCCTCTAATAATGTTTCAATGCTATTGCCTTGAGTATCACCCCAGCCCGCGACTCGTGTTTTAACTTTACTGGTATAGTGATGTAAATTTTTGGCAACATAGTATGTGTAATCAATCATCTCATCGGGATGAACCATATGATTTTCCATCAATGATTGTGAGATATTAATAAGAATTTGTGCAGGGTTTATCTCTGATTGCAAATGAAGCATGACACTGGTTGCAGATCCCGCCATTAATTTTTTTGAAAAAATGGCAATGGATTTAGAATATTCGTAGGATGATAAATAAATAATTATTCCCACAAGAATTGCGAATGTTGAGATGAAAAGGCTCTGAAGCACAATTCTTAGTGGAAAATGTCGAAATGAATTCATGTCATACCTACTAAAAAATTATCAATGAGTAACATCTGTAGGTTATCTAAACTATCAATATAATCCTAATTTAGCTAATGGTCCATCATATCATGGCAAATATGGTCTATAATAACCCAATGGGTTGTGTGATAAAGCACTTATGTGATTTTAATAAAATTTATGAGAGATCTCACCCTTAAGGATTTGATTATGATTAATATAAAAATTAATACTCAGCCTGATGATGAAACTTGCGGTCCGACTTGTCTACATGCCATATATAAATTCTACGGTTATGATATCAGTTTGAAAGAAGTAGTTAAAACTGTTAAACGCTCTGCTTCTGGTGGAACGCTTGCCCCTTATTTAGGTTTGCATGCCCTTGAACGAGGATTTACTGCATCAGTATTGATTAACAATATGGACGTTTTTGACCCAAGTTGGTTTGAGCATAGTGAAGCTTCAGTTAATCTATCGGTAAAGCTTGCAGAACAACTAAAATATAAAGACGATGTGGGTATTAAACAATCTAGTCTTGCTTATCAAGATTTTTTAGCTGCAGGTGGAATCATAAAATTTAAATTTCTCTCCATAGAGTTGCTAAGGGAATATTTTAGTTACAATTTGCCACTCATTACTGGTTTAAGTGCCACTTATTTATATAATAGTCCACGTGAAATTTATGAAAATGGCATTGCTAAATTTGATGATATAAGAGGCAAGCCTTGTGGCCATTTTGTAATTATTGCAGGATTTGATGAAGTTCATAATCAAATTGTGGTGGTTGATCCTCATCGAGAAAATCCATTATCTCGCAATAACTATTATAACGTAAGCTCACATCGATTAATTAATGCAATTTTAATGGGAATGATTACTTATGACGCTAAT
>Ga0247839_1007677_pt1 | contig 11738 bp, 14 predicted proteins | sample LaCruzMarch2015__6_FD_192405 | JGI IMG/M metagenome (GOLD analysis project Ga0247839, IMG submission 192405) | Freshwater microbial communities from meromictic Lake La Cruz, Castile-La Mancha, Spain - LaCruzMarch2015_16m | ecosystem: Environmental > Aquatic > Freshwater > Lake | place: Spain...
AACACGACGGCGCCGCCCAGCAGCGTGCGGGCGTTGGGCACTTCACCATGCACCAGCCAGACCCACAGCGGCCCCAGCACCGGCTCGGCCACGCCAATCAACGCGGCCAGTGCGGCGGGTACCAATCGCACGCCGCGCACAAACAAGGCCATACCCAAACCCAGGTTGAGCGCGCCAAACACAAACAGCAGCGCCGCATTGCCCGGGCTGACCACGACGCTGCCCATCAGGCTGCTGGCGGCCAGGGCCGCGATGATGGTGCCGGTGCACACGGCCGGCATCATGCCCACCTGCGCATGCCGCCGGGTGATGACGGTGGCACCGGCAAAGGCCAGCGCCACCAGCAGCGACAGGCTGTCGCCAATGGGTGAGACCTGGCCGGTCAAAGACTCTGAAACCATGATGGCCACACCCAGAATCACCACCGCAATGGCCACCCAGGTGGCGCCATCGACCCGCTCTCGAAACACCAAGAACGACACCAGCGCCGCAATCAGCGGCACGCCGGCCTGCATCAGCAGAATGTTGGCGATGGTGGTGTACTGCATGGCCATCACGAAGGTACTGGAGGCGATGGCAAAACACAGGCCCACGCACAGACCTGGCAGGCCCATGGCCAGAAACAGCTTGCGCGTGCCCTGCCAGCCCTCGCGCCACAGCATCACCGCCAACAGAAATGTGGCTGCTGCGATCGAGCGCCAAAAGACGACGGCCCAGGAATCCGGTACTGTCAAATAGCGTGCAATGGCGCCGCCAAAGCTCCAGGCCACTGCCGAGCCAAACACCAGCAGCAGACCACGCCGCTCGTCGTGCACGCCGCTCATGCTCAGCGCTGGATCAGCTCAATTTTGTAGCCATCGGGGTCGGTGACAAAGGCGATGATGGTGCTGCCGCCCTTAACCGGGCCGGCCTCGCGCGTGACCTTGCCGCCCGCCGCCTTGATGCGTTCGCAGGCGGCATAGACGTCGGGCATGCCCAGGGCAATATGCCCAAAGGCCGTGCCCATCTCGTACTGCTCAACGCCCCAGTTGTAGGTGAGCTCAATCTCAGCCTGCTCGGGGTTGCTGGCATAGCCCAAAAAAGCCAGCGTGTACTTGTACTCTGGGTTCTCGGACTTGCGCAGCAGCGTCATGCCGAGGATCTGGGTGTAAAAATCGATGGCGCGTTGGAGGTTGCCGACGCGGAGCATGGTGTGGAGGATTCGCATAGGGGTAACTCTAGCATGCTGCTGAGCGGCGACGCCTCAGCGGGCGATGGGTACGGTGGCAGCTGACTGCCCTGTGGTGGTGGCTGCAAACCGCCGAGGCAGACATGGGTGGTCCCAATTCAGCTTCGGCCTTCGATCCGTTTTAAGTCAAGTTTGGCTGCTTTGGGCCACTGCCCGACCCTTGCCGCAGCACCGCAACGGGCTGGAAGGAGCCATTGACGGAAACTGTGAAATCTTCTGTGAGAAGTCCGAAGCTGACTCAGGATTTCCCTCAAAGCAGTCGTTCACGGACAGTGTCAACAATCCGAATGCAGCCATTCATTTGTATTCAAGTGTTCCTTGGTAGACGCACCGCCAAATAACGGCCCCAAAGTACCCGAAATTTAAGTCACGATAGCCGGTACGCAGAGCTGGTAGCCCTCCAGCCGTGTGGCGCGCACCGTAGGGCCGTCAAAGCCGACTGCGCGCAGCAAATGGCGCAGGCGCACCACCCGCACACCCAGCGCAGCGATGGTGTAGTGCGCTGCATCCTCGCGCTTGGCTGCTTTGGGCCACTGCCCGACCCTTGCCGCAGCACCGCAACGGGCTGTAAGCGGTCTCCCAAGGAAGAACCTCCATTTCGCACAATGGACGAAAAGCGGAATTTGAAATGGACGAGCCGTTTGGCCTTTGCCGGATTTAAGAGATGCAGCGGACAGTCACAAGCAGCTGATTCCGGATTGCTAACTTGCTTTTTGAAAGGCTCTATCACCCCCACATGGGCAACAGAGACAAAAAGATTGTTGCCAACATCTTGGGGGCATTCGGATAAACTGGTTTTGGTGCTAGAGATGCGGGGCCTACTGCCCAGCCTTTTTGAGTCTCCTTAGGTCAAATACATAGAGGCATTCATGGCACCCCAAATTCGATACGCAAGAAACGGTGACGTCAACATTGCTTTCCAGGTAGTGGGGAACGGTTCGCGTGACTTGGTCCTGGTTCCTGGCTTCGTGTCAAACATTGAGGTGTTTTGGGAGGAGCCCACGGTAATGCGTTTTCTTGAGCGTCTCTCGTCGTTCTCACGATTGATCCTCTTCGATAAGCGTGGCACAGGACTATCCGATCGCGTCAGCGACATCCCCAGCCTTGAACAACGAATGGATGACGCTCGGGCGGTGATGGATGCTGCAGGTTCCCAAGAGGCGGCGCTATATGGCTACTCGGAGGGAGGGGCGATGGCCGCACTGTTCGCGGCGACGTATCCGGACCGCGCGACTGCATTGATCATGTCGGGGAGCTATCCAAGTCAGAAGTGGAGTCCTGAATCCCCATGGGGTCGAACGCCTGCGATGCAGGAACAGCTCTTGAACGCTATTGAGGTTGGGTGGGGCGGACCTGTAGGGATCGAAGCACGTGCGCCTAGCATGGCTCTAGATGAGCGTTTCATTCAGTGGTGGGCACGGTGGCTGCGCAGCAGTGCCAGCCCGTCTGCCGCATCGTCAGTGATGCAGATGAGTTATGAAATCGATGTACGGGCCTTGCTCCCCGCGATTCACACACCAACACTTATTTTGCACAGCGTGGGAGATAGAGCGGTCTCTATAACCGGCAGTCGCTACATGGCGGAGCAAATTCCCCTGGCCAAGATGGTGGAACTTCCAGGGGCAGACCATTTGCCGTGGCTGAGCGATTCCGACGCTATCGTCGATGAAATAGAAGAACTCCTAACCGGCGTACGTGGGCAGGCTGAGCCGGACCGAATACTTGCTACGGTTCTATTCACCGACGTAGTCGGATCTACCGAAAAGGCGGCGCACCTGGGGGATCGTCGCTGGCGCGATCTTCTCGAAACTCACAACAATGTTGTACGTAGGGAAATCGGGCGCTTTCGTGGGCGTGAAGTCAAAACTGCCGGTGACGGTTTTCTCGCCACTTTCGACGGGCCCGCGCGCGCGATACGTTGTGCCTGCGCCATATCGGATGCGGTTCGATTGCTAGGGATAGAAACCAGAGCGGGATTACACACAGGTGAATGTGAGGTGATAGGTGATGACATTGGCGGTATCGCAGTGCACATAGGCGCACGGGTGGCGGCGCTGGCTGGCTCAGGTGAAGTTCTGGTGTCGAGTACCGTCAGGGATCTTGTGGCCGGGTCTGGACTGGGTTTCCAGGAACACGGTTTGCATACTCTGAAAGGGGTTCCTGGAGAGTGGCGTTTATTCGCAGTTGATCAGTAAAAGGAAAGGCCACCGCGGGCAAATGCCTCAGGCAGATGGTTGAGGATTGCAAGTCGTTGCGCCAGCCAAGTACCTAACGGTGGCACTCTCTCGCATTGAAGAAGCTGCGCTATGAGCGCAGTTGTGGTTCTCCGAAGTGTCCTCAGATGGCTCGATCCTGAAGTTCATGTATTCACAACCAATGACTGGAATCGCGGCATTCCGGTCACTGGGAGAACTGCTGTGACCGGCAACAGTGAGTCGGTAGCGGCCAACGGTAAATCCACCCACTTCCAATCCGCGCGCCACACCGAAACACCGTCACCCGTCGATTACCGCGCGCCACCGCAAGAGAAGCCCCCACCCCTCCACCGAGCTCACCAGCTGAGCCCGCCACCACCCATAATAGGTCACAAATTGCCGGCCAAGTCACCGGCTCAAAGAGGACACACCATGGGTTTCCGTTTCCAAAAGCGCATCCGCATCTTCAAAGGGCTTACCCTGAACCTGAGCAAAAGCGGCACCTCCTGGACGGTGGGCGGCCCTGGCGCATCGGTCAACCTCAAGGACGGCAAAGCCACTGGCACGGTGGGCATTCCAGGCACCGGCCTGTCCTACCGCGAGCGGCTGGATAACAACAGTAGCGGCAGGGGCGGTGGCCTGGGCTGGGTGGTGTGGCTGGTGGTTGCCATCGTGCTGCTGGGGGTGCTTTTTGGCCGATGACTGGTACCTGTACGAGGCTCGGCTGAGCTGACCCTAGCCAGCGGCTAACCGTTCCAGGGGTTGATCAGCCGCACCCCGGTGCCCGCAAAGTCTGCAGTGTTGCGTGTCACCAGCGTCAAGTCGTGTTGCAGCGCTGTGGCAGCCAGCAGGCTGTCTATCGCAGTCAAGGGTCGGCCCGCGCTGACCAGCAGGCGGCCCCAACGGTCGGCAGTTTGGGCGTCAACCGCCAGCAGGCGGCCTAAAAAGTAGTTGGGCAGTTCTACTTCCAGCCAATCCAGCAGGGGCTGCTGTCGTGCCGCCTCCAGCCTTTCAATGCCTTTGCGGATTTCCCCCAGCGTCAGCACGCTGAGGTACAGCGTCTGTCGCGGCCTTTGGGTAAACCACGCTACCACTTCGGGCTGTGGCTGCTTGCGCCGCAGTTCGGACAGCACGTTGGTGTCTACTAAGTAGCTCAAAAGGCCACCTCGCGTGGCAGGCTTGCGTCGCGATCAAACTGCAGGTCGTCTTGCCCGCACAGGGGCGACTGCTGCATGAAGTCCACTAGTGAATCGGGGTTGCCGCTCAGTCGGTCAAACAGCTCGCGTGACACCACCACCGCCACCGATCGGCCGTGCAGCGTAATCTCTTGCGGGCCGCTGTCCGCCGCATGTTTCACCAACTCAGAAAACCGCGCCTTTGCGGCCTGCATTTGCCAAGTTTGCATGACACACCTCCTTTTTGCAAAAAAACAGACCAGACAGGTCAGAATGGTGCAACTTTACCTGAAGCTCAGGGCTGAGCGCTAAAACAGAGCCGCAACCGTCTTCATCGGCAGAAACAGCCTCCCTTCAGACTCTGAAAGTTGCATAAAGCCGTAGCGCTGATAAGACGCGGCAGCCGCAGCGTCCTTGGCGTCAACCACCACAGCCATGGCCGCGATGGATGAGGCAGCTTGCAGACTGCGATACAGAGCGTCCAGCAATAAAAACTGCCCCAGTCCTTGCCCTTTGCAGGCCTGGTCCACGGCCAAGCGCCTTAACAGAGTGACTGGTAAATGCGGATAGCGGGGCAACTTCCTGGCCAGTTCCGGCGGCAGGTCGCCAAGGTGGATGCTCGATGCGGACAGGCTGTAAAAACCCAACACCTTGGCATTGGGGGGCCTTACCGCCACGAAGACGGCGGCGACTTGGCTTTGCACATCTTGCCGTGCCTGCTGCTTTATGTACCGGTCTAAGGCGATGTGCCCGCAGCTGAAGGCTTCGCGATCATGGCTTTTTTGCAGTGGCTCGATAAGCCAGTTCACTGGCTCCAACGCACTCACAACCCGGTCTGTGCGCGGTATTGGCGGGCAGCCTGGCTAAGACGCTCATTCGGCGCGGGTGCGGTAAGCAAAGCAGACACAAACCGGATTTGCTCGTCGCGCGTCAGCGCCATGATTTCATGGGTTTGGATGATTCGGGTCGCAGCCTCTTGCGCACTTGCCACAACAAACTCACTGAGCGTGCGGGCGGACAGCGTTGCGGCCTGCTGAAACATCGCCTTTTGTTCTGCGCTGATACGCGCTTCCAGGCGAGCACCACGCGTTCTTGCGGCCACATCACGATTGGTTTGCATACTGGTCTCCAAAGTCAAAACGGTCGTGTCGATATCGTACGCCAATTGTCCGTACGCCCCATGCCGCCATTGAGCCGGCGCAACGGTGAAGTACACGCCCGCTCAAAGAGCTTCGGTGCAAAAGGTGGCCGGGGTGACGATTCGGGTGCGGCCAGCGCTTCCGCGCTGTAGCAGGCCGGCACGGCGATCACCGGTCACCAGGTAATCTGCCTCGCTGGCCAATGCCATGGAAAGCAGAAAAACATCATTGGGATCGTTGAGGTCAATGCCATCCGGGTGAGGGGGCAAGGGGCCCAGCACGATGGCGCGATGCATGTTGTTCACCATGGTGCCGACTCGGTGGGCTGGCAAGATCGTCTTGAGCTGGGGGTATCGGCTGACGCGCCGCAGTTCGTCAAGCTGCGTGGAAGAGGTAACTATTGAGACTTTCATAATTCATGACATCACCACAGCGTTGCCTGCATCCAGCAAGCGGCGATGATCGATGGGCGCTTCTGGGCGCTCTTGAGTTTGTTGCGTGCCGTGATGTGCAGTTCGCTCAGATCGTTGGGGCAGTAGTTGGCCAACGCGTGCCGCTTGAGCCAGGCCCACAGATACTCGACCGGATTGAGGTCCGGCGAATAGGGCGGCAGGAAAGCGATCTGAATGTGCCCACCCAACGTATCGAGATAGTCGCGCACCAGACGACTGCGGTGCGCCTTCAACCCATCCCAGATCACCAGCAGCGGTTGCTTGAGAGTAAGCGGTCCATGAACCCCGTCCTTCCCCCGGAACGCTGAACCCTTTAAACCCATGCGTTTAACCAGGAGGACGCAATGGCGGTGGGAATGGAACAGGGTAAATGGCAGGCGCATCTGAAGGCCGCCGAGACATCGGGCATGAGCCTGATCGCGTACGCGGCGCAGCACGGCATCAACGTGCGCCGGCTGTATGAGTCGCGGTACCGGGAGGCCAGAGCGAAGGCGGCCAGGGCGCGCCAATCATCGGCCTTTGTGCCGGTCAAGGTCCGTCCAGCGGAGCTGGTGAAGGACCCGCCTGCGCCACAGCACGGCGGCATCACCGGCGGCGCTTTGGAGATGCAGGCACGACTGGCCAACGGCGTGGTGCTGAGCTGGGCCAGCGAGCCCGCCAATGCCTCGGCGCAGGCCAACTTGCTGCACACGCTGGCGGGGCTGCCATGTTTCGATTGAACGCCGCGCTTGCGGTGTACCTGCACCGCGAGCCGATCGACTTTCGCAAGAACATCAACGGCCTGGCCGCGCTGGTGGAGCATGACCTGGCGCTCGATCCGTTTGCCGATGCGCTGTACGTATTTGGCAACCGCAGGCGTGATCGCATCAAGATTCTGGGCTGGAGCCGCAACGGATTCTGGCTCTTGCAAAAGCGCCTGGAGAGCGAGCGCTTCATCTGGCCGCGCGACAATCAGCGGGTGGTGGAACTCAGCGTACAGCAACTGCACTGGCTGCTCGAAGGCATCGATCTGGCGGCCATGCGCGGGCACGAAATATTGCGCTACAAACGCGCGGCTTGAGGGAACTTCGATGCTGGGTGCGGGGTCAGAAATACCAATGACAAAGCCGCCCAGCATCGAAGAATTTGCAGCGCTGCAAAGGGCGCTGGATGCGGCCCAGTCCGAGCGCGATGCTGCGCAGGCTCAACGCGAGGCCGTGCAAGCAGAACGCGACGCCGCACAGGCCCACCGCGATTCACTGATCGGCCAGAACCGCCTGCTGCGCGCCCAGCGCGACCTGCTGCAGGAGAAGCTCAACAAGATGATGCGCAAGGTCTTTGCTGCCAGCAGCGAGGCCGTTGGAACGCACCAGAAGGACATGTTCTTCAACGAGGCCGAGGCGCTGGCCGCAGCCACCAAGGCGCAGCCTGCGCAGCAAGAAGGTGTCGATGGCGGCAATGGCGGCGATGGCACCCCTCACACCGAGATCGCCGGCCACAAGCGCGCCAAGCGCGGGCGCAAGCCTCTGGATCCCGCACTGGAGCGCCACGTCGTGCGCCATGAACTCAGCGCTGCCGAGCGGGTCTGCGCGCACGATGGCGCCACGCTGGTGGAGATCGGCGTGGAGGCCAGCGAACAACTCGACATCATCCCGCAGCAGGTGCGCGTGATCCGCCACGAGCGCGTGAAGTACGCCTGCCCGTGCTGCGACGGCGGCCTGCGCCTGGCTGCAAAGCCGGCACAGATCATCCCCAAGGGCTTGTTCGGCGAATCGGCGCTGGCCTGGATCGCCACCTCCAAGTTCGATGATGGGCTGCCGCTGTACCGCCAGGCGGCGCTGCTGGGGCGCTTTGGTGGTACGGACCTGTCGCACAACACGATGGCAGCGAGCATCGTGCGCGTGGGTGCAGCGGTGCAGCCGGTGATCAACCTGCTGCGCGACCACTTGCTGGACTCGCCGCTGGTGTACGGCGACGAGACCACTGTGCAGGTGCTCAAGGAGCCCGGGCGCGCGGCGCAGGCCAAGAGCTACATGTGGGTGCAGATGACGCAGGGCTCTGGCCCCGAGGGGACGGGGCCACCGATCCGGCTGTTTGGCTACGCGCCCTCGCGCAGCACCACTGCGGCGGTGCAGTGGTACGCCGGGTTGCGCGAAGGCTGCGTGTTGATGACCGATGGCTATGAGGTCTACGACAAGATCGCGCACGCCCACAAGCTGGTGCACCTGGGCTGCTGGGCGCATGCCAGACGCTACATGGTGGACGCACTGCAGGTGCTGCCCAAGAATGCGCGCACGCCCGAGCAGCCGGCGGCGCAGTGCATCGAGCTGATCGCCAAGCTGTACGCGGTGGAGGGCAATGCGCGCGAGCTACGCATGGATGCACAGCAGCGCCAAGCCCTCAGGCAGGCGCACAGCGTGCCGGTGATCAAGGCCATCGAGACCTTGGTGCTGACGCACCTGCACGCCGTGGTGCCCGGCAGCGCGCTGGGCAAAGCGCTGCACTACTTCAGCTCGCAGTGGCCCAAGCTGATTCGCTACGTTCAAGACGGCCGCTATCCCATCGACAACAACCCATGCGAGAACTCGATTCGTCCGTTTGTGGTCGGCCGCAAAGGCTGGCTCTTCAGTGATACGGTGGACGGCGCCAACGCCAGTGCCAACCTGTACTCGCTGGTGCAGACCTGCAAGGCCAACGGCATCGATCCCTACCGCTACCTGGCTGCGTTGTTCACCGCGCTGCCCAACGCCCAGAGCGCCGACGATTACGAGGCACTGATGCCTTGGCGCATCGCGCTGGCGGCGCAGTGACCGTCAACCCGGCGGCTGGCTGTCGCCAGCACGCCCCACCACGGCGCCAGGAAAAAGTCAAGGGACGGGGTTCATAGACCGCTTACGGTGAAACCCTCGAAGAACCACAGCAGTGACGTGTAGTTCTCGCGGCTGTAGTCGTAGCGGGTGAACTCCGCCGGGCGCAGGCGCTTGACGTTCCAGGTGTGGAAGTACTCATGGCTGATCAGCCCGAGCAGCGTGTGGTAGCCATCCTGCTGGCGGGAGGCCGTGGCGCCGGCCCCGGTGTCATGCAGGCGGGGCAGGTCCTTGCGCGCGCAGATCAGCGCGGTGGAGTTGCGGTGCTCCAGCCCGCCATAACCATCGTCGACCGCGTTGAGCATGAACAGGTAGTGCCGGTGCGGCGGCTTGTGCGCGGCCATCCGGCCGCCAGGCGCGCCATGCCACAGGCCGAGGGCCACCTCGCAGATGCGGCGGGTGTCGGCCAGCAACTTGTCGCCATCGAATGCGGGTGTGGCACCGGCCACCACCAGCACATGCGGGATGCCACGGACCTTGAAGGCGCCTCGCCAGAATGCGCCCATCTCCACCGGGCAGTCGACCAGTTCGTCGTAGTCGGCGGCCTGGTACCGACCGAAACCGCTGGCGCCGACCCGTACAGGCTGCAGCCCGGTGGCCACCTGCCAGTGCCGGCATTCCTTGCGCGGGGCCAGTTCGACAACGTGGGGCTGTTCCTGCTGGCCATGCACCTGCAGAAACAGGCTGGTGCCGTTGAAGAAGGCCCGCTGCGGATCCAGCCAGGCTGCGCGGACCGAATTGTCCAGCGCATACACCTCGTAGACACCTCGTAGACAAGCTCCAGTGCCTGCCCGGGCTGGCAGCTGACGTCCCAGGTGCATTTGTCCACCTGCACCACTGCCAGCGCGGCACCACGCTGTGCGGCGCGCAGCTGCTGAAGGTGCCGCGAGAACTCCCGCACCAGATAACTCCCGGGGATCCAGACCGGCAGGCTGAGCCTCTGCACCGCAGCGGGCCGGGCAATCCGCAGCGTTACCCGGAACAGGTGCGCATGCAGGTCCGCCATCTCGACCCGGTAGCGCAGACCGGCGGCCCGTGCTGGCGCAGCACCGGCGCGCTGGTTGGGGCCCGCCATGTTATTTGGACGCGCCGAGGTACTTCTCGACCTGTGCGGAGCTGATCGCACCAGGCACCCTGGAGCCATCCGCAAACAGCAGGGTGGGCGTGCCGTTGATCTTGTACTTGCGTCCGAATTCGACATTGCGGGTCAGCGCCGCCACGTCACAGGCCGGGGTGACCGTCTGCCCGGGGGCCTGGTCGCGCACCATGTAGTCGACCCAGGCCTTCGCGACGTCCTTGGAGCACCAGATCTGTCGCGATTTTTCCAGGGATTCCGGCCCCAGGATCGGGTAGAGGAACATGTGGATGGTGACGTTGTCGACCTTCTGCAGGTCGCGCTCGAAACGCTTGCAGTAGCCGCAGTTGGGGTCTTCGAAGACCGCCAGCTTGCGCTTGCCATTGCCGCGCACGATCGTGAAGGCGTCCTTCACGGGCAACAGGTCGAAGCTGATGGCCGAGAGCTTGTCCACACGCTCTTCGGTGAGGTTGCGGCGCTGCCGGGTGTCGAACAGGCTGCCCTGGATCAGGAAGTTGCCCTCGGCATCGGTGTAGAAGATCTCCATGCCGTTGATGCGCACCTCGAACAGGCCGGGCATCGGGCTCTTGGTGACCTCGTCGATGTTCTTGAACTGGGGAATGCGCTCGCCAAGGTTTTTGCGAATGGCCGCCTCCTGGGCGCCTGCAGCGAGGCTGAGCAACACCAGGAATGACGCCCACAGGGGCTTGAGAAATTTCATCGCGGTCCGATCACAGTGTGTTCTTGCTTGCACCGGAAAAGCCCGGCCCTTCACGCCCCATGGCCTGCCGCGCCACCCATCGCTTCAAGGGCCCGCTGCGGTCAAACCCCTGCATGCCCCAGTCGCGCAGGCTCTTCCACAGGGCGCCCTCACGCCCGAACAGCAGCTGCAGGCCATCGGTCGTGCTGCCGGTCAGGGCCACGTCGGCCTTGCGGGCCCGCTCGTAACGGCGCAACAGCCCGCGGTCATTGACGCTGCGCCAGTACTCCCGCCCATGCACCTGGCGCACGAGTTCGCCAACATCGGCCAGGCCCAGATTCAGGCCCTGGCCCGCCAGCGGGTGCACGGCATGGGCCGCATCGCCGGCCAGCACCCAGGCCTGGCCGTCCGTGACGCCCGACCAGTTGCGCGCCACCGCCAGCCGCAAGGGCCAGGCCGCTCGAGCGCTGGACAAGGTCAAGCCGCCAAAGCGGCCGTCGGTCGCCACCTGCAACTGCGTCGCGAAGGCCTGCGCGTCCATCTGCATCAACTCAAGGCGCCGTTCCTGGCTGACAGACCACACAATGGCCATGGAGTTCCCGGATTCACCGCCCATCGGCAATAAGCCCAGCACATCGGCCGGCGTGAACCACTGGCAGGCCGTCTGCTGGTGGGGCAATTCGCAGTCCACCCGGGCTGCGATGGCCCAGTGGGGATACGGGGTGACGTCCAGCACCGCACCGAATTGCTCGCGCGAAAGACTGGACTGGCCCTCGCACACCACCGTGAGGGTGGCCGGCACCGGGACATCCATCCGTTCAATCAGGGGCTGAAAATGCAGGGCGTCCGCAAGGCGGGCCTCGAGCGCGGGGACGTCGACGATCCAGGCCAGGGCATCGACCCCGCTGTCCGACGCATGGAAACCGAG
>Ga0247839_1007697_pt1:0-5000 | contig 11704 bp, 8 predicted proteins | sample LaCruzMarch2015__6_FD_192405 | JGI IMG/M metagenome (GOLD analysis project Ga0247839, IMG submission 192405) | Freshwater microbial communities from meromictic Lake La Cruz, Castile-La Mancha, Spain - LaCruzMarch2015_16m | ecosystem: Environmental > Aquatic > Freshwater > Lake | place...
CGCGATCCCGCCGTCGACCATGTTGGGCGGCGCTTGCAGGATCACGGCCCGCAGCACATCGGCGATCGCTTCGAGTCGCGCGTCATAGGCGTCGAGGCGATCCGCGTCGCGCGTCGAGTACTTCGCGACCTGCGCTCTGGTCCGGCCATCGCCGGTCAGCAGATAGCCGTCCTCGCGCGGCAGGAAATTGGCCGCGCGGCGCTCGATGACCCGCAGGCCATGCCGAGGCAACTCCAGGTCGGCGATGACCTTGGGATTGAGCAGGCTGACGGTGTAGCTGGCGACGGAATTGCGGAAGCCCGGATGGAACGCCTCCGTAACGGCCGCGCCGCCGACGACGGCGCGCCGCTCGAGCACGGTCACCTTCAGCCCCCTCGACGCGAGGTAAAAGGCGCAAACCAGGCCGTTGTGGCCGGCGCCGATGATGACGACGTCCGTCACGAACCCGTCCCGAGGAAGGCGATGATGTCGGCGAAGGCCGCGCGATCCTCGAGCAGGAACATGTGCCCCCCCTCATACCAGCGAAGCTCCGCGCCTCGTATGCGGCTTGCCATGGCCTCCTGTGCGGCGGGCGGGGCGAGGTCGTCGTGACGACCCGCGCAGATCAGCGTCGGCGCCTCGATCTCCGGAAGACGGTCCCAGACGTCGTGACCCGCGCGGGCCTGCAGTTGAAGCCCGGCGCCCAGCCCGCGTCGGGGCTCCCCCGCCCAAGGGTCATCGACCGCCATCCGCACGAGCATCTCGTGCTGGTCAGGATGGTCGGCGGCCAAGGCCGCATCGCGCCGGCGGTCGGAAATCGGAATCATGTGTCGGGCTCGAGCCTCAGGGCTCATGTCCGCGAGGGTGTGCAGCGGATAGGAGCTTCCCCCGGCGCCGCCGGGCGACGTGCAGCACAGCACCAGCCGCCCAATCCGGCCAGGATGCCGAACGGCAAGCGTCTGGGCGACCATTCCGCCAAAGGAGACGCCGATTACATGGGCTTTCGCCCAGTCGAGCTCATCCAGCACGACCGCCGCGTCATCGGCATAGTCCGCCATGCTGTAGGAGCCATCCGGCTTGTCGCTCTGACCAAGCCCCCGCTGATCATAGGCCACCGTATCGAAATGCTTCGGCAGCGGACCGTCCAGGACGTTCGGCTTGCGGCGCAGGTCGCCGCCAGTGCCGGAGATGAACAGAAGGGGCGGGCCACCGCCCCGGCGTTCGGACCAGATGTTCAGTCCGTTGATCTGCAGAAAGGCCATGGATTGGTTTCCCACGACATGAAGGGCCAGGAAAGAGGGAGGAGATCAGCTCAGACCGGCGCAAGCGGCCGATGCGGCCCGTCTGGCGCCTCGACGACGATGACATCGCTGGGCCGGACCACGCCACTCGCCAGCACCACGCCCATGATGCCGGCCTTCCGGATGAGAGCGCCGTCAGGCGTCCGCTCGAGGGTCGCCTCCATCAGGCCAGGTCGGAAGGCGTTCAGCTGGCGGCATGGATTGCGCAGGCCGGTGACCTCGACGACGGCGCTGGCCCCGATCCGAAGCCGCGTCCCGGTCGGGAGCGCGAGAAGGTCGAGCCCGCGGGTGGTGATGTTCTCGCCCATGGCGCCGGGTTCGACGCTGAACCCTTGCGTCACAAGAGCGTCGTGGAGTTCGGAATGGATCAGGTGGACCTGGCGAAGGTTCGGCTGGTCAGGGTCGCGCGCGACACGCGAGCGGTGCTTCACGGACGCGCCGGCATGACAGTCCCCGTCCACACCGAGACCGGCCAAAAGGGTGATGCAGTCAACGCCCTCCTTCGAGAACCGATGGTCACGGCTACGGCTTGTCGCCACCACCTGTCCCGGGGCCTGGGCGTCCATCAACGTTGCGCCGCCCTGGGCTTGAAGGCGAAGCCCGGGGGGGCGGCGGTTTCGACGTGGTCGGGGTGATACATGTCCATGTAGATCGTGCGCTCGCCGGGCTCCGCGCCCCCGGCGCAAAGCACGCGGTAGCCGTCGATGATCGACCCGAATACGCCGGGCCCGAAACTGCCGATCCGTTCGAAGGTCAGCGCGGCATTATCCGCGCAGCGGAGCCGGCGCAGGTAGGCGTGCTGGCCCTTGGGCATGTTGACGCGGACGGGATTCTCGCGGCTTCCGAGATCGTAGCCGGCGGCCTTGCGGATAGCCGCTTCAAGGGCCGCGCCCTTGATCCGGCCGCCGCCCAGCAGGTCCGCCAGATCAAGCGGTGCGTCATCCGCCGGCGCGTCCGGCAGCTCTTCGGGTTCAAACGAGGCGTTGACCGGATCCTTCCCGGCCTCGGCGGGCAAAGGGTCGGCAAAGAAGACCGCCGCAGCGCAGATGGCCGTCATGACGCGCATAGTGGACCTGGCTCCCGAAGAGCCGGAACGCTCCCGCCTTTCGGCGCGCAGATCAAGACCGCTGCGGCGCGCAGCCGGGCGTAAACGACAAAACCCGCCAAGCCGAAGCCTGACGGGTTTTGTAGAAAGATGGTTGCGGGAGCAGGATTTGAACCTGCGACCTTCAGGTTATGAGCCTGACGAGCTACCGGGCTGCTCCATCCCGCGGCAAACCGGGAAGACATCGTAAAGGAAGGGTCAGTCTGACTTTCAACATATCCCTTCGGCGGACCTGGCGGCGACCTACTCTCCCGCGCCTTAAGACGAAGTACCATTGGCCCTGGGGGACTTAACGACCGAGTTCGGAATGGGATCGGGTGGGGAACCCCCGGCATAGCCACCAGGTCGGCGGAAGGGATACGTTGAAACCCGCATCATTTCAGATACGGGTGTGAAGACATCAAGGTAAGCAAACAAATTGTAGAGCGCGCTTCATGAGTTCAACTAAGAACGATCAAGCCGATCGAGCGATTAGTACCAGTAAGCTGCATGCCTCGCGGCACTTCCACACCTGGCCTATCAACGTAGTAGTCTACTACGGCTCTCAGCGAAGCCTTGTTTTGAGGTTAGTTTCCCGCTTAGATGCTTTCAGCGGTTATCTATTCCACACTTAGCTACCCTGCTGCGCGGCTGGCGCCACGACAGGTCCACCAGAGGTGTGTCCATCCCGGTCCTCTCGTACTAGGGACAGATCCTCTCAAGCTTCGTACACCCACGGCAGATAGGGACCAAACTGTCTCACGACGTTCTGAACCCAGCTCACGTACCACTTTAATCGGCGAACAGCCGAACCCTTGGGACCTGCTCCAGCCCCAGGATGTGATGAGCCGACATCGAGGTGCCAAACTTTGCCGTCGATATGGACTCTTGGGCAAAATCAGCCTGTTATCCCTAGAGTACCTTTTATCCGTTGAGCGATGGCCCTTCCACGCAGGACCACCGGATCACTATGGCCGACTTTCGTCTCTGCTCGACTTGTCAGTCTCGCAGTCAGGCGGGCTTATGCCATTGCACTCGACGACCGATTTCCGACCGGTCTGAGCCCACCATCGCGCGCCTCCGTTACACTTTGGGAGGCGACCGCCCCAGTCAAACTGCCCGCCACGCCATGTCCCGGACCCGGATAACGGGCCGCGGTTAGACGTCAACAACAATAAGGGTGGTATTTCAAGGTTGGCTCCACCGAGACTGGCGCCCCGGTTTCATAGCCTCCCACCTATCCTACACATGTTGTTGCTAACGCCAAGGCGAAGCTGCAGTAAAGGTTCATAGGGTCTTTCCGTCTGACCGCGGGAACCCCGCATCTTCACGGGGAATTCAATTTCGCTGAGCCTATGCTGGAGACAGTGGGGAAGTCGTTACGCCATTCGTGCAGGTCGGAACTTACCCGACAAGGAATTTCGCTACCTTAGGACCGTTATAGTTACGGCCGCCGTTTACCTGGGCTTCAATTCAGAGCTTGCACCCCTCCTTTTAACCTTCAGGCACCGGGCAGGCGTCAGACCCTATACGTCGCCTTGCGGCTTCGCAGAGCCCTGTGTTTTTGATAAACAGTCGCTACCCCCTGGCTTGTGCCACTCTGCAAAGGTTGCCCTAAGCAGAGTCACGCTTATCCCGAAGTTACGCGTGCAATTTGCCGAGTTCCTTCAGCATAGTTCTCTCAAGCGCCTTGGTATACTCTACCTGACCACCTGTGTCGGTTTCGGGTACGGTCTCTGTTGGAGTTATTTCCAGGGACCTCTTCGCTGCCATTCCAATCCAATAAGGTTTGACAACTTACGAGATCCGTCACTTCCAACTGGCCCAGGAATATTCACCTGGTTCCCATCGACTACGCCTTTCGGCCTCGCCTTAGGGGCCGGCTAACCCTGCGCAGATTAGCTTTACGCAGGAACCCTTGGTCTTTCGGCGAGAGTGTCTCTCACACTCTTTGTCGCTACTCATGTCAGCATTCTCACTTCCGATACCTCCAGGAAGGCTCACGCCTTCCCTTCGCAGGCTTACGGAACGCTCCGCTACCGCTTGCAGTAAACTGCAAACCCATACCTTCGGCGTCTGGCTTGAGCCCCGTTACATTTTCCGCGCAGGATCGCTTGACCAGTGAGCTGTTACGCTTTCTTTAAATGATGGCTGCTTCTAAGCCAACATCCTGGTTGTCAAAGCAATCCCACATCGTTTCCCACTTAGCCAGAACTTGGGGGCCTTAGATGATGGTTAGGGTTGTTTCCCTTTTCACGACGGACGTTAGCACCCGCCGTGTGTCTGCCGGACAGTTCTCTTGGGTATTCGGAGTTTGGTTAGAGTTGGTACAGCTCGCGCCGCCCGCATCCATCCAGTGCTCTACCCCCCAAGGAATACATCCGACGCACTACCTAAATAGTTTTCGCGGAGAACCAGCTATGTCCAGGTTTGATTGGCCTTTCACCCCTATCCACAAGTCATCCCAGAATTTTTCAACATTCACGGGTTCGGTCCTCCAGTTGGTGTTACCCAACCTTCAACCTGCTCATGGATAGATCACCTGGTTTCGGGTCGTCATGCGACGTACTTATTCGCCCTATTCAGACTCGCTTTCGCTGCGCCTACACCTAACGGCTTAAGCTCGCACGGCACAT
>Ga0247839_1007697_pt1:10000-11704 | contig 11704 bp, 8 predicted proteins | sample LaCruzMarch2015__6_FD_192405 | JGI IMG/M metagenome (GOLD analysis project Ga0247839, IMG submission 192405) | Freshwater microbial communities from meromictic Lake La Cruz, Castile-La Mancha, Spain - LaCruzMarch2015_16m | ecosystem: Environmental > Aquatic > Freshwater > Lake...
TCCATGAACGCCGGCTACGGCCGCGCGCCGGGCCAGGAGAATCGCCTGACCGACTTCGGCGGGCGCGATGCCAACGGAAACCGCCTGATCGTCGATGGCGTGATCCAGACCGGAGAAGACCAGAGTGTCTTCGCCCGCACGGGCGGCGGTGTCTCCAGCAGCATGTCCGGCGTGGGCGCGCTCGGCGGGTCGTCCACAGCGATCGGCAACAATCTCGTGGTCGTGACCCAGGGCAACTGGAACACGGTCATCGTCAATTCCAGCCAGACGAACAACGGCAATGTCACCGCGGGCTCGAGTACGAGCGGCGGCGTCGGGGACAACTGATGACCATCCTGTCCGGAACCCGGGCCGGCGCCGCCCTTTCCGCCTGCGCCCTCGCCCTTTCGGCCTGCGCGACCCCGGTTGCCGGACCGAGTGGCCTCTATGCCCGGCCGATCGGCACGGCGCCGGTGACGGCAAACCCCACGCCATACTCCCTGGCGCTGGTCTGCATCGGCCAGTACGCCCGTCAGTACAACCTGCGTGCGCCGCGGATCGCGATCGGCCGCATCGGGGACTACACCGGCAAGGAAGAGGCCGACGGCTCCGGTCGCAAGTTGACCCAGGGCGCCTCGCTGATGGCCATGAGCGCCTTCGCCAAGGCTGGCATGCCCATGGTCGAGCGGTTTGACACCTCGGTGACCGAGCTGGAACTCAAGTACACGAACAACAAGCTGATCGGGGATGGGCCGACGCCGAGCGCGGAAGGCCCCTCGGAGCCGCGCAAGATCTACTCCGGCCAGATGCCGGGGTCGGACTTCCATGTGGTCGGCGGCATCACCGAGCTGAACTACAACATCCGCTCGACCGGCATGGACGCCGCCGGCGGCGACACCGACTCGGACGGGCTGAAGGGCACGTTCCGCAACCGCGTGTTCGTGATGAACATCGCCATGGATCTGCGGCTTGTGAACAGCCGCACGCTCGAGGTGGTCGATGTCATTTCCTATCAGAAGCAGATAGTGGGCCGCGAGGTCGGCATCGGCCTCTTCGACTTCCTGAACGGCAATGTCTTTGACATTTCGGCCGGCTCCGGCGCGCTGGAGCCGCTGCAGCTGGGCGTCCGCGCGCTGGTCGAGCGGGCGGTCGTGGAAATGTCGTCCAACCTCTACGGCATGCCCGGCCCGCAATCCTGTCTGACCAGCGACCCCCTCGGCGGCGGCACGTTCGGCGTCACCGGCGGCTTCACGCCCGCCTACAACAACCTGGGGACCAACAATGCCTCGACCCGCGAAGAACCGTCTCGCTGGAGCGATCGCCGTGCTCCCGCTGCTGGTGGCCTGCGCGGCCGGTACTAGCCACGCCCAGGACAGTACGGTCCTCAACAACCAGATCCAGCTGGGTGATATCTTCTCGACCCAGACGTTGAACGTGGTCGAGGTCGAGGAAGGCGTCGGCGCCGAGACGATCGCGACCGGCAACAGTGTTCTGGCCGGCGCCGAGGGCGTCGACATGGCCATCACCTCGAACCAGACCATGGCGGCCTCGGCGCAGGCGGTGACCACCGCCAACGTGTCGAGCGGGCTTGGGGAAGCCTCGCAGATCAACACCATCGCCACCGGCAACAGCGCCGAAGCCTCGATCACCCAGGCGACGATGACCGGCGTGCTCTCGCAGATCGCTACCTTCTCGCCCGAGGTTACGGCTCAGGGATACGTGGAG
>Ga0247839_1007700_pt1 | contig 11691 bp, 8 predicted proteins | sample LaCruzMarch2015__6_FD_192405 | JGI IMG/M metagenome (GOLD analysis project Ga0247839, IMG submission 192405) | Freshwater microbial communities from meromictic Lake La Cruz, Castile-La Mancha, Spain - LaCruzMarch2015_16m | ecosystem: Environmental > Aquatic > Freshwater > Lake | place: Spain...
AGCAACGCGCTCGATGAGGCCGGCGCGGTCGGCCTGCGCGAGTTTCCGTAACTCCGCCACCTGAGGAGCGAAGGTGGTGAGATAGTCGGGCGTCTGGGCGGTGAGGGCGAAGTCGAGCTTGCGGGTCACCGCCTCCATGAGCTGGGTGCGAACGGTGGGTGCAAAAGTCTTGAGAGCGGAGGTGTTCATTGGAGGAAAGATGTTTTGCCGCTGGATAAGTGCTGCATGCTATTTGGCTGACATCTCCTTGATGTCCCGAGCGATTTCTTTGGCGCGATCCCTACCCAGAGAGAGCATTTTTTTATCCCAATCCCTGTTAAGGTCTCTAAGCACGTTGCGTGCATCGCCATGGCCGGAATCGGCAGCAGTGGCCAACCAAGCGTAGGCGTCGATCAGATCAACTTCAACGCCATTTCCCTCGATAAGTCGTATCGCAATCAGAAATTGCGATTCGGGCAAACCGTGATAAGCCGCCGCTAAAAACAGCCTCGCCGCGTTCTCTTGATCCTCCTCAACTCCAACTCCGTTCTGATACATCATGGCAAAGTTGTGCATTGCATGAGGATGCCCTTGGGAAGCCGCTTTGAAGTACCATTCGCCAGCGCAGGAGAAGTCTTGATCTACCGTGTCTCCCGTATGAAACATGGAGCCCAAGGCGTATTGAGCATCCGAATTTCCGCCGTCAGCAGCGAGCATGAAAAGCCGAACTGCTTCTTCGGGATTCTGCTCAACACCAAGGCCTTTTCTGTAGAGGTGGGCAAGTTTGAATTGCGAGGACACGCGGCCCTGATCGGCTGCGGATCGGAACCAACACGCTGCGGCATGGAAGTCCGCCGTGACGCCCATGTCTTCCGAATAGATCACGCCGAGGTTGTGCTGTGCTCTAGGATGTCCTTGTTCGGCCGCTGCTGTCAGAAGTTGAGTGGCTTTTTTGAGATCTTTCCAAACGCCGGTGCCAGTTAGATACAAGACACCAAGATTGCATTGTGCAGGCGCATAGTTGTCTTTTGCTAATCTCGCGTAAACCGTTGACGCTTTTTTATGTAACCCATTTCCTTCGTCAAGTTCTGCGAGAAGGAACTCTGGTTCTGGTCGATACTCTTGTCTGAATCGCCTTTCAGACTCATCCATGTTCTCTCCGATGCTCGTAAACGGTCCTTCCACATCACCCAAAGGGATCCAATCGTCCAACCCCGGAAACCACGCCAACGCATTAGGCACTTTTATCTTCCACCGGATGATTCCAGAAACAACATCCTCCATAGACATCGGCCCATGCTGTTCTCCATCCTGATGAATAAGAATCTCGGCACCTTCCGGCGGCGGGTATGTTTTTCGGGGTTCCATTTTCTAGGTGGCGAGCTAGTTCCAAGTCATCAGAGTTGGAAATAGTTTTGGATTGCGTTACGCAGAGTTGAAGGGGGGAGATTGCTGCCTACCGTTGCTTTGATCGATTTGAGGATATCCGGCCATTCTGGCGAGTCCTCAGGGAATGCCGCCAGGAAGCTGGCAAGATCAGCGGCGATGGACGGGGGTAAAACGGGGCCCGATGTCGGTGGTAAAGTTGCCGCAAGCCGGAAGACATCACCACGGTGCTTGTTGATATTCTTGGCATCCACAGTCTGTCCCTCATCTCGCGCCTTGGTGAGTCTCAGCCAGGCATATGCCTTCAGGGGAATCAGGGAATTGATGTTGGCAACCCATAAGCCGTCCCGTTCATCGTGGTGAGCCTGGATCAACTCGTAGTAGGCGTTGTCGAGCAGAATGGCCGAAAGGCTGTGATGGCCGGGCTCGACGATAACGGGAATGACTTCCTGCCCGTCGGCGAGTTCGAAGCCTTCAGGGTTCCGGCTGCAAAACTCCAGCTTGACCGGGAAGTCCTCCCTTGCAGGCTTGGCAAAGCGGTAAAGAATGGGAGTGCCTTCGCTTCGTTCACGGATTTCGTATTCTCCCTCCTTTACGAACGTGCGGATGGCCGTAATGAAGTCTTGGTTTAAGACCTCAATCATCAGAACGAGGTCCAAATCGTCCGTGGCGCGAAACTCCATTTGCTCCGCGTCGAACCATTCCACGCATGCCGCACCACCAATGAGTGTGAAGAAACCTTCAAACTGGCGAAAATGCTCACGGAAGATATCGAGGCCCTTTACCATGGGAAATCCTCCAGAAGTTTCTCCACTTGCTGCTGGACCCGTTCATCGGGGGAGTCGGCAAGACTCAGGCAGAGGGAGAGTTCATCGACGCACTCGCCATCGGAAAGCAAGGCGGGGTTGTATGCCCAGCTTTCGATTCGGACACTGGCCTCCTCCGGACCTCTGCAACCGTGAAAGGTGCCTTTTTCAAGCAGCTGCGAATACTTCCGGTGGTCGAGAGCGAATGTCCGCAATCGATCTGACGAGAGCATCGTTTTCTTGCTCAAGGCGCTTATCCCGGCCAGAAGAGCGGGTGGTCCAGGTTGGTCCCATTGGACCCAGTGATGGCGACGAACCGGGCCGAAAAGAAAGGGGCGTGCCTGCTTCCAAAGCCCTTTTCGCTCGTATTTGAAATCAAGCACAACAGCCTTTCCCTCTTTCACTGCCTCACAGAGCCCGGCTGCCTCCAACTCGGTTTTCACCTTGGTAATCATGATCGGCGAGTATCGGATCGTTTTTGCGATTTCCTGAAGCGAGATGGCATTAAGGGGTTTCCGCTGAAGATGAAAAAGAAGCAGGCACTGGGCAGCCGGGGTAAACTTTCTGCGGGCCGAGGGTCGGGGCAGGGGCTGCCGATCCCTCAGGTCGATCCAAATGGAGGGCAGGAAGGTCTGGCTTTTTGGAACCACAAACGGGATTCGGCGCTGGATCATCGGCGTCCGCGCAGACGATGGCAGTGAAGAAATGACGAAGACAACGCCCTCCCCAAGTTTCTCCCGGAGGATCGATGCATGTCGCTCGTATTCACCGACGGAAAAGCTCTCCGGCGGCTCTTGCTCAACAGCCAAAACGAGTTCCTTTCCTAGAAAACTGGTACCGTAAATGCCATATCGATGGCGCAAATAGAGCGGGAGACTGGAATCCGGGCGAGGGGTGAGATCTACCGGGTCTCCAGTGAGATCATTCCAATAATCTAACAGCTTGCTCTCAAGGGCGTTCATTTCAACTACACTATTCCGCGACGCTACACCTGTCGAGTGTAGAGTTGCGATACTGTGTAGCGTATCTTTCACAGGCTGATCCGGTTCCCTTTTTTGAGTTCCTCGGCAGCGGTGGCGCGGAGGGCGGTCAGCCATTCATCGAGGTCAGCCTCTGAGCCTACGAAGGCAAGGTTGCATTTCGCACGAAGCGACGATGCGGGCACATAGGTCGGCTCAGGTGGTTTAGGCTTCGGGGAATCGCCGGGCTTGGAAGGCGGCGGAGGTGGGGTTACGAGCTGGGAAACAAGGGCAAGCTGTGCGGGGTAGTCCTGGGTGCGATAACGGTTGAGTCGGTCGCGGATGGCGGTGACAAACCGGGCAGAGGAAATCGTGTTGCGGGTTTCAGTGGTTTTTTCGAGGACTTGGGTGGCACCGTCTGCGCTCAATTTCTGAAAATCAGGCAGAGCCCGAAGTTTTGCCTCATGCTCGTCGAGAGAAACCGTGGCTACCTGTCGCTCTGCCGTGAGGAGCGCGGCGATCAACTCGCGGAGTTTGGTGACGGCGGCCTTCGCGGCGGGAACTTTGTTTCCCCGGAATGGGGTCTCTGCCGCCGCAAGGTCCCGGAGCGGCTGGACATCTTCGGCGGGTAGATCCGCGAAGTTGGCCTCCTCTTCGCGAAGGAAGGTGATGGCCTCATCGTAGGCGAGGCGCTGGGGACCGTGCATGAATGTCTTCACCGGGGAGAGGAAGTCGTCCTTCACAGTGAGCAGGGCGTCTTCGAAATCGGCCAGATGGTTGAGCAGGTAGGTGTAGTCTTTTTCCGCCAAAGTGGATATTTGCGCCACGATGGGCCGGAGCGGTTCGAGAAAGGAATACCGGGAGGCCTGGTCAAGGAGCACGGTGAGGTCGCGTGACTCGGCTGCGAGCGCCTCGGAGGTGAACACCCCGACAGAGCGGGCGTCTGTCCCGCTATTCGGACGGTCGAAGAAGTCGTGGTGAAACTTTTTCAGGGCATTGACCTTGGTGGCATCGAACTGCTCCTGGAGTCGCACCCTGACGCTGCCGTGCTGCCGGGAGTTTTTCAAATGATCGAGCGCACTGCGGGCATCGAGCAACTCGGCGGCTCGCATCTCGACCTTGCCCATACGGAAGAGTCGGCTCGCGAGGGTGAGCACGGCCATAGGATACCAGCCGTAGGGGCGCTTGCCGAAAAACCGGACGATTTCCTCGATGGATGTGCGGGTGCCGTCGTTCTGGTTCCGCATCACGTAGGTGAGGATTTCCTGTTCAGCCTCCGACGGGGTCTGGGTCCCGCTGGTGAGGAGGTCGTCCTGGGCGAGGAGGGCTTGAGAGAGGGTGGTCTCGTCATAGGCCCCTCTCAGCATTTTCAGATTGGGGAACGAGAAGGAAATAAGTTCCTGGCAGGCCTTGGCGAAGCGGTTGCGGGCATCGCCCTCGCCCACGGTGTCGAGCCGGGAGCCGTTGAGGTAGAGCGGGGCCTTGCTTAGGAACTCGCTGCCAAGCTCCTGCATGGCCGTGCGCCGGATGCCATTTTGCTGGCTCCGCTGGTCGAGAATCGCTTTGCGCGAATCATCGCCAGCACCGGTGTTCTGCTGGACGTATTTCTGGGTTTTGAGATAGAGCCGGGCCTGATCACTCAGGCTGGTATCCGCAGGGAGCACAGCGAGAAGCTCGGCTTTGCCGGTATTCTGCGCAGCCAGAGTGGTCGCATTGGTATGGTTCGGGTGCTCGGTCGTGATGATGTTGATCGCGACATCAGCCTCCCGACCGATCAGGGCGTCATCAAGTTTCCGTGCGTACGCGTAATCCTGCCCATTGCCCTCATAGCGAATCTTCGGGTCGTGGAGGACATCCGAGAAGAGGACCTTGGAGAGGAGTTCTGCCACCTGTGACTCGTCAACGTCGGTGTTTTTGATCTCGACCTCGATGTCCTTTTCCGTGTCGGTGAGGAATTCGAAAATGTCGCCGTTGCGTTGCAGGTAGGACTGGCTTTCCAGATAGGCGAGAGCCTCCTGAACAGACTTTTCGTGGGCGCGGATGTCAATGTCAGGCCGGTCAATCAGCAGGATGGCGACATTGCGAGAAGTGGCTTTGAACTCGCGCACCCACTTGAGAAGGAAAAGGGACTTCAGGATACGGATTGGAAGCCCCTCGCCCAATCGCGACTCGGCCATTTTGATCGTGGTCTGCATGTCACCCCGGATCGAGGCGGAGATGCCGTCATACATGAGGTCGAACGTGGCGAGATGTCCGACGTTCTGATTGCGCACGGCCTTGGCCACCTCTTGGAAGACGGCGAGCATGGAGCGTTCGCCGACGGAGAGGTATTTTCCCGTAAAGACCCCGTGCTTGGAGAGTTGCTGGATGGCAAGTTGGAACAGATCGAACTGGTAGGTATGGAACGGGTAGAACCCGCAAAATTCATCGCTGCCGCGCCACCCGTGCAGGTTGATCGAATTGTCGCCGAAACGGTAGAGCGTCTGGAGGTTGTCCTTCTCGCGGTCGTAAATGTCGGTGAGCACCTCCGGCTCCTCCTCCTTTTTTGCGAGAAGTCGTTTTTGAATGACCTCGCGCACGTCGGCGCTGGCAAGCGTGAGCTGAGTCTTGAACCGGCCCATGATCTTGGTGATGTCCTGGGCGGCCAGGCCTTTGAAGGAACCGAGCACACCTTCGAGATCAGCCTGAGAAGTTACGAAGACCCAGGCCCGGCCATTGCAGATGGTGCCGAGGGTTTCCGCCACGGTCTGGAGGTTCAGCATGAGCTTGGAGTCCTGGCCGATGAACTGGCCGACCTCATCGACAAAGAAGTTCAGACGGAAACCCGCAGGCTGCCGGGCGATGTAGTCCTTCACCATCTGTGCGAAGCTTTCGATAGAAACGCGGTAATCTTCACGGACTTGCCGCATCAGATTGGAGGCTTCAGTCTCGGCCACACCAAAATGTTCTGCGTAGGCCTTGGCGAATGCCGCTTTCCTTGCCGTGGCGATGGCCTCGCGGTCTTTTTCCCACGTCGCACCGTTGAGCCGCAGATAGGTTTCTTTGAAGGGAAGAAAGTCTCCGCGCATGTCGAGGTCGTGCTCGAATCGGGCGATGTAGCCCTGCTTGCCGTAGTAACCTTGCAGTTCGTTCAAGACCTTGACGAAGACTTCCAGGATCGGCGAGGAATGATCTCCCCCAATGCCGTCAAATTTCTGGTCGATGTTGAACAGAATGCTGCGGGAGGGGATGGCCGTGGCCCTGACCAAGTCGGCCTTCACCAACTCATCGTCGATCTTGGGAAGAACGATGTCTGCGGGGCGAACTCCGTTCGGGAGTGGGTCGCCATTGAGGATCAGGGAGAGGATTTTGAGCAAATGCGATTTGCCCGAGCCGAAAAAGCCGGAGATCCAAACCCCGTTTGCTGTCAGCTCCGTGAGGTAACGGTCGGTGAAAATGCCCAGCCCCCTCGCGACATCGCGTGTGACGACATATTCTTCCAACTCGGTCTGGAGATTGCGGGCGTCGTCGGCCTTGATAACCCCGTCAATCGGACGGTCAACGGGCTTGAGGAACAGTTCGTGGATTTTCATGAAAGTCAAAGGCGGTAGTGATCGAGATTTGTGGCCCGGTAGTAGGGATTGTTGATTCGGGGGCTGGGGATCGATCCGAAGAGGCGAAGGTGTGAACCGCCAGCGGGATCCTGCGCATACTCCCCTGGAAAAAAGATCACAACCGGATGCCGCAACATCGCCGGCTGGAGCGACTCCAAGATCGTGTGAGTGCGAAGGAAGGGAAAGATGCGTCCCGGTCCGGTAATGAGGGTCAGTTGCACGCCATCGTCTCCAATCGCCCTGACCAGACGGGGGATTAGGTGGGTTTTGGGATCCGAAAAGTTCTGCAAGGTCTCCAAAACCTCGGCTTTTTGTGAGCTTGCCTCATCCCGCAAGAGGTCGTCCAAGATGTCGTGTTCCTCCAATTCCTCCAGAACCAGGCTGAAGAGATCGAGCGATTTCAGTGTGATGCCACTATTTTGCAACCGAATCGCGAGGCTTTCCACCATCCGCCTGACGGCATCCTCCCGTGCGGGCTCATAAGTTTGAATGAAAATGGGGACCTCGTTGGCCAGCCCTTTCATACTGAGGAAGTTCGGATGGCTGAGAAGCTTGAAAAGTCGTTCTGATAAATCGTTCATGGGAGGAGATGTGTCAGCGGAACGGGATTTCGGTGTCGGGAACGAGAAACCCAGCAAGCCAGCTCGGGCTGTCAGCGGTGATAACACCAATGACCGAAGGGGAAAGAACCGGGCGTTCCACAGCCCCAAGCGCGGTCCCCGACACCAGCAGGCCGGCTTCAGAAAGCATCCGGAGGAGGACCCGCCGGATTTTGCCATTTGATGATGGGGTCAGCCCAGTCAGCTCAGGATGCACCAGGGCCTTGTTTTCAACGTAGGTTTCGTAGTCGGATAGGCGCAAAACAGGATCGAGCAACGCGAGCTTGTCCCTCAAAACCTCGGAGGCAAATTCGAAAACGAACTGGATGTGCTTGCAGGCTGCGAGCCAAGAGATGGCCCCGCGATCCTCGGCAGTGGCGCGGGCAAGCAGAGACACCTGATCATGTGTCAAGGTGCGGAGCCTCTGGCGAAGTTCCCGTTCGAGCCGGATCGCGCTGTTGGCACTCTGGCATTGAAGGGCGTTTGAAGAAAGGATGCGATCCTTCGTGAGGTCCCAGTTGCCTGTGGCGAGGTAGCACTCTGCGACAATCCTCGCCAACTCCGGGCGAAGTGAAGCTGCAGTGAAACCCAGCGAATAGCTCATAGTCTTGTTTCCAAGGTGGCCTCGGCGTCACGAGCGATATCTTCGGTAGGCTCTTCCTCATCCTTTGGCTCAGCTGCCTGAACGACTTTATGGCCGGTGGCCTCTTCGACGAGTCGGAGGAGCGACTGCTTCCGGGCAGCCATGAAATCCTCAAACTTGTCGGCACGAAGCAGCAGAGGATCAATGCAATGGGAAACAAGGTATTCATCCAGCATATCCGGGGAAATGGAAGGAGTCGTGAATTGGCCATTGGCGTTCTTTTGCCCGGCTTCCAACCTGCCGAGATACTCCGAGGGTGCGACGCCGCCGATTATCCGGTTGGTCCTGTAGCCAAGCGGCGTTTTATTGATGACCGTGTCGTAGACGGAGGCGTTGATTCCCTGTTTTTTGCACCACGCTTCGGGGAAGATGTGATGAATATCCACAGCCTCATCGAAGAATAGCGTGTCATCGAATCTCTGGCCGGAACGAAAGTCCCGTGCGCCCTCACGCATCAGGAGGGCGTGAATGCCTTTATAGGCTGCGGAAAGGCGGGTCCGCATGGTCAGCAACCGGTCAGCGCGAAGAATTCCATCCCTGACAGTCGTCGGTTCTGGACCGCCTTTGAGCCAACCCGGGACTTCCAGAATATCCTTGGCGAATCGGGTCTCGGCGGCAGAGCCATAAAGCTCTCCGAAAACCCCGCACCAATACCATCTTGAGAGCTTCGACCTGATCGTGGTGTGTTCAGCCGCCTCGCCCAGTTCCGCAAAGATCGCAGCCAAGGGCACAAGCTGTGACTGGTAGGGGAGGTCGAAGACGCGATATATATTCTGTTCACGAAGGAACTTGGCTGCCTGCTTAAAACCTTCTTTTACTTTGTCACGATGAGTTCGATACGCTTCCAATGGCAGGTCGAGAAGAGATTGACGGGTGGCGCGGACCGCTGGCAATTCCCCTTCTTGGCCACCTTCGGCCGCTTTTTGTAGGCGCACTTGCTTCGTGTGGAGCAATGCGATTGCCTGGAGAAAATCGGTGCTGGCCACCTTGGAAAGAACCCCGGAGGACTGTCCGGCAGCTGCGGCATAACCTGAGAATTCCTCATGGATGCCAATTTTTCGTTCCACCCCGGGCTTTGCGTCCGCACCGAGCCAATCCTCACGTAGTTTGTGGGGAGGGGCACCCGCAGCATACATCGCGGTGAGCAACTCGAAGGCATCAAGCGGCTTTCCCCCTGTGTTGACCTTCTCAAAAACAAGGCACACGGCCTCGTGGGATGTGTCGTCCGCGAGGGTGATGACAGGGATCTGATACGACTTGAAGTTGTCCAGGATCTCGTTCTTGAAGGTAAAAAAGAGGTCGATCATGTCTTTTCTGTTCTTTGATCCCCAGAAATTCCAGAGCCCTTGGAGCCAAGCATCGGGTTCGAACACCTGATTCAACGGAAAAATCAATTGTTCGTATTCTTTCTCCGGAGTGGAGAGGTCTCGGATGATATCTTTGTCGAAGTTGGTTTTGATGCGGCGATCCTCCGGAACGGTGAAGATCGCCTCCTCGCGGTCGGCCTGAGGTCTGAGCGCCTCTTGAATGTTGATGTAAAACCAACGCTTCACCATTTTGTTCTTCGGCGTGATCGTTTGCACGACCTCCCGGCGGAAGCAGGCTTGGTAAAGTGAGGTCATGCGTTGCTGGCCGTCGAGGAGCAACTCGTCGGGTGCCTGCTGTTCTGCTTCGGGAGGAGCTCCCTGTATTCGTCGCCTGGCAAAGAGACAGGCATCCCCTTGTTTTGCCTCCAAACTCATCAGGGCTCCGACGGGAAAGGCCCGCGAGATCGAAGCGATCAGACTGAGAATGCGGTCCTCCGCCCACACCCAACTGCGCTGGAAATCCGGCAGTTGAATCTTTCCGTTGCCGCACAGGCGGAGAAGCTCCTCCAAGCTGCGGGGGTTTGCTTTGAATGTGGTTTTGCTCATTGGGAAGAAGTTGCGGGTAGTGTCGAGGAGACAAGGTTGTTTAAGGAAGACCAATCTCCCTTTGTCGCAGGACGGCACAGTGTTGACCGAATCACCCGTTTGGCTCCATTCAAGCCCTCGATTTCCTCAACAGAGAATGGACCTTCTAATTGTCCGATGATCTGGAGGAAGAAACGCATGATTTCTCGGGTGATATAAGGGAAATTAATGCCGCCGTTCAAGCTGCAATACGGTCGGTTCCGAGCAATTCATCAAGGTTTTGGTGCGGTGGTCGGAATGGCGATCGAAAGAACCAGCGATTCAGGCAGAAAAGCCGATCTGCGGCCGGGTGACGTGTTCGGGTTGGTCGTCGGCGAAGACCTCGGCGAGCGAGTAGTCCTGTGCTGGGGCGAGGGTTTTTCCGAGCTCCTCAGCGAGGGCGGTCGCCTGCGGGATGTCGAGGCGCTTGAAGACCCGGTGGCTCACGAGCCGTCCGGGTCGGAGGAGGGCCTGGTCGATATCGGCTGCGGCGCAGTTGATCGTGCAGATGACGTGGAGGCACAGGAAGTCGGACAGCATCCCGTCGGAGAGGTTCAAGATTGCGCTGACCTTGCCCCGGTTGTCCGAGTCGCGGGTCATGAGGGCGTCGTCCGCATCTTCCAGGATGACGACGAGCTTGCGGTCTGAATAGGCGGCCCGCTCGCTGGACCAGAACCCGATGAATTCCGGTTCTTCCAGGATTTTCAGGCTGGTGGGCGCGATGAAGTAAAACCGGTGGGTGTCCTTGAGCTGACCCATAAGATGGCGCAGGTAGGAGGTCTTTCCGGTTCCGGGCGAGCCCTCCAGGATCGTGAGCCCGTTTTTGCGTGTGGCGAGCTTCTCGACGAAGCCCCCGTGCCAGGCGTCGGTCCCGGCCGGGTAGTGCAGGGTAAAGGTCTCATCCGCCAGAACGGTTTCCGGTCCGAGATCAACGTTCTCGCAGGTGATCTCGTCGTATCGTTCCTTCCGGATGAGCTGGAAGCTTCCGCCGACCGGGGGCTTCTTGGTTCCGTAGGCGGCGGTGAACTCCCGGACGATCCGCTCGGCTTCCGCAAAGGTGGATGCGTATCCGGTGACTTGCGACGGCGATCCGTAAAGGAAGGATCGTTCGCCGAGCTGCAACAAAACATCCTCCCACTTGTTATGCTTGTCGGCGGTCCCAAGCATCCGGACCGAGCGGTGTAGCCTCAGGGGATTCTCGGTGATGGCCCGTTCGAAATCCCAGGATCCGCGCAGACGGCATTCGCTCAGGGTCTCAATCCCGAAAGCGGCAAGCACTGGAGCCGGAGGTCCACTGTGCGATGGGAAGTAGGAATACCCTCGCATGAGGTCGAACGTAAAGTGAGGAGTGGTCATCGTATGAAAATGTGGAATGGCTTGGGAGAATGCGAAATTTGAAATTCGAAATGTGAAATGAGGAATTGATTGTGTGATCAGTTGTCTGAAGGCGGGTCCTCCTCCGCAGCGTCCGATTTTTCCCCCTTGTTCCAGAACGCATCGATGGCGGCCTCGGCCTGGTCGGCGGCAAACTCCGGGGTCATCCGACCCGACAGGACGCTGGTCAGGTAGGGGAACGTCACGTCCGCAGTGCTCGTCACCGCGTGGAAGATGGACCGGAAGAGCCCCTCGGTCAGGGGGCCGGTGATGGTGTCGGTGTAGGCGACAAGCCGGATCTCCCCGTCGCTGTAGTCCATCTCCCAGAACTTCCGCATCATATCGAGCGGCTCGGGGGCTTCGGCCGTCGGCTGGGGAGCTGGTTCGTCTTTCATGCTTCCAGCTCCCTTCTTTTCCGGCT
>Ga0247839_1007713_pt1 | contig 11678 bp, 11 predicted proteins | sample LaCruzMarch2015__6_FD_192405 | JGI IMG/M metagenome (GOLD analysis project Ga0247839, IMG submission 192405) | Freshwater microbial communities from meromictic Lake La Cruz, Castile-La Mancha, Spain - LaCruzMarch2015_16m | ecosystem: Environmental > Aquatic > Freshwater > Lake | place: Spain...
TTCAACCTTACTGGAATCCTCTATTTCCCTAAAATAAAGGATAATATTTCTGTTCAGAAAGACAAGATTCAGCTTTACAGCAATCAGGTGTTTGTTACAGATTCGGTGGAAGGAATTGTTCCCGAATTCTTAACGCTGTTGCACGGTGTACTCGATTCTCCTGACATTCCACTAAACGTTAGCCGCAGTTATTTGCAAAGCGACAGCAATGTGAAGAAAATTAGCAGTCACATCAGCAAAAAGGTAACCGATAAGTTGGCCGACCTTTTCAAAGAAGACCGTGCAGATTTTGAAAAGAAATGGGACGACATCAAGATTTTCATTCAATACGGAATGCTTTCGGATGAGAAGTTTCAGGAGCGTGCCACCAAGTTTTGGTTGTTCAAAAGCACCAATGGCACCTACAGCACCATAGAGGAATACAAGGACAAGATTGCTGCGGTGCAAACCGATAAAGACGGCAAGTTGGTGCATTTGTATACCACCAATGCTGAAACCCAGCACACTTACATTGAGAATGCTACCTCGCGTGGCTATGATGTATTGCTTATGGAGAGCCCATTTGACGCGCATTTCGTAAATCAACTGGAGCAGAAGTTGGAGAACACCACCTTTGCCCGTGTGGATGCGGATACTATCGACAAATTAATCAAGAAGGATGAAGAGGCACCAAGCAAACTTTCGGATGCAGAGAAGGAAAAACTGAAGCCAGTGTTTGAAGCTGAAGTGAATCCAGAAGGTGGAAGAGGTAAGTTTAGCGTGACGTTCGAAAACCTGAGCGAGAAAGATATGCCGGTAGTTATTACCCAGCCAGAGTTTATGCGCAGAATGAATGACATGCAAAAGCTTAGCGGACAAGGAATGATGGGCATGGGAGGGTTCGAGTTTTTCAACCTTGTGGTAAATGCAAACCATCCAAAAGTGAGTGAGTTGCTTGCCGAAACCGATACCGAAAAACAAAAGAACCGCACTAAACAACTTACTGATATTGCCCTATTGGGTCAAGGTATGCTTAAGGGAAAGGCGCTTACCGATTTCCTAAAACGTAGCGTAGAGTTGGTTTAATCACTCTCATACACGTGATAAATGCCCAAGCATCTCAGAAGATGCTTGGGCTTTTTTGTTATAAGAATATTAAATTAAGTGTGGAGAATGGAAAAACTCGGAATGGTCAGGTTCGTTGAAGGCTAAAGCGCTAGAACTCTCAAATCAGATGTTTTTCCCATCACCAAGAGCGAATCGCCTTTGTGCAGCTTTGTCTCTTCATTGCAGCGGTTTATGATTTCCACATCGCGCTGACCACTAGCATGCAATTCGGCACGCAACGGACGAATAATGCTGACTAGAATTACTTTGCCCAATTTCATTTTTAGGTCGTGCACATTTTTACTATTCCAATGTTCAGGCATTTTTACTTCGCTAAGGGCATAGCCGCCTTCCGACCAAAACGCACGTTCTACACTGGGCAAATCGATTACTGCTGCTAGTCTGTTGGCCGAATCTTGCTCTGGTCTCAGCACAAGGTCTACACCAATGGATTGTAAAATTGTGTTGTGTATTTCGGAAATGGCTCGGCAAAGAATGCGCTTGGCTTTCATCTGTTTTGCCAAAGCTGTAATTACCACCGAAGCTCCCACATCTTCACCAATGGCCACAATAATGGCATCGGCATCTTTTATGGGCAACGAATTCAAAGCTCCAGGTTCGCCCGCATCCATGCAAATGGCATGGGTAATAAGGTCTTTAATGCCGTCCACCTTGGCCATCGAGCGGTCAATTGCAATTACCTCATTGCCCAAAACCGTGAGTTCCTTGGCCAGTGTCGATCCAAAATTTCCTAATCCAATTACTATGTATGTTCTCATCGGTTATGTAATCATTATGTTTTCCTCTGGATAGCGGTAGCGCTGGTAGCTAATGTCTGGTATGATGCCTGCAATGATGGTAAACGCTCCAACACGTCCCAGAAACATGAGAAGAATAACCACCATTTTTCCAGCAGAACTCAGTTTCATGGTCAGCCCAAGGGTTAAACCAACTGTAGAAAAAGCTGATATACATTCGAAAATAAGTGGCCCAATATCTTTCTGGTTTTCGGTAATGGATAAGGCCATTACCCCTAAACCAATAAATACTACCGACAGCATAACCACTGCAAATGCCCGCCTTACGTTGGATGATGGCAATTCTCTACCAAACATTTCTACCCGAAATTTATCTTTCCCCAATCCAATAATATTGGAAAATGCCAAGGCAAACGTGGTGGTTTTTATTCCCCCTGCGGTAGATGCTGGAGAGCCACCTACCCACATCAAAAAGTACATCAACACCATACTTCCTGCTGTTACTTCGGCCAATGCCAAGGTGTTAAATCCCGCTGTTCTTGGGCTTACGGATGCAAAGAAGGACGAAATAAATGCCTGACCATCCGTCATTCCCAACAGCAAATTATTCCGTTCTAACAAATAGAACATAACGGTGCCAAAAAACAGCAGCGCCACCGTCATACTCAGCACTATCTTGGTATGCATGTTAATGATACGTGGGTGATGAACCATCGGTGAACCTGACGAGATTGACCGCCATCTAGATTGAGCCACCACTCGAAAATACGTGGCATAATTGAACAAAATGGGAAATCCAATACCACCAATAATTATTAACATGCTAATGATGAGTAGAAATGGCGTGTTAAACTGCAATGCAGGATGCGCCAATCCGGGCGATAGGGTGGAGAATCCCGCATTGCAAAATGCCGATATAGAATGAAACAAACTAAAGCCAATGCGGTGCAGCACATCGCCAGTTATATCCTGGCCTACGGTGTAATAAATAAACACTGCCCCTAAAAGCTCCAACCCAAACGTTATCAAAACCACATTGCGCAACAGCACCATCACTTCGTCTATACGATCGCTAGCAATCATTTCTTTCACCATAAGCCGCTGCTTAATGCCAGCAGCACCCATGAAAAAATTGCCCAAAAAGCTGGTTAGCGTCATAATGCCCAACCCACCAATTTGAATAAGCACTACTATAATAACCTTTCCCGTAGTAGTAAAGCTAAATTCCGTATCTACTGAAGATAACCCAGTTACGCATATGGCACTTGTGGAAGTAAACAGTGCATCAATAACACTGATGCCGTTATAGGTAGAGTTTGGCATTAAGAGCAAACCTGTTCCAAACAAAATCATCATCAGAAAGCTCATAGAAATAATCACTGCAGGCTCCACTCCCAAGTTACCTAACACCAAGCTGCTTTGCGACATTTTTAATATAAACACCACGCTTAGTACCACATGCGGAAACCAATAGTGGAGGTCGTTGCTAAGAATACTGGTTACCACTATATATAAGAGGAGGAGTAAAATCACTCCCATTCTTTTCAATAAAAATGATGGGCTATTTTCGACCGATCGCCTGTAAAGCAAACTTGCTGCTAGTCGAAGGGTGTACGAGGAAAAGAGGCCAATAGCTATACCGTTAAGAATGTCAAATACAAGCGTATCGCCTGGCTTATTTTTCGGGAATCCGATATCATAAACGGCTAACGTAACAGCAAATAAGCTTGCTATCATGTTCAATCTATCCCAGTATTTTAGAAGGGGTTCCAGCCCTCGGCCCACCTTACCAAGGTAGTACCTTATCTTCCTTTTTTTGCTGGCTAACATTGGCACAAATGTCCATAGAAACTTTCACCATTGGTAGTGGTGGTTAAAATTTTCAATTGTATTCAATTACTAATCTTCTGAAGATACTACTCCAATGTAAGAAGTGGATTTCTTTCCTTTTATAAGGTGATTTAAATAGGCTTAAAAGCAGTACTTAAATTGTGTTTTGAAGGCATATTGATGAATGTAATCTTACTTCCCTTACTTTCCGTTTTTTACAACATTCCAATCCACACATCAAATTTATATCCCTCCAGTTCCGTACTTTGGCAACCACAACAAACAAAGGCTACCCAATTGGTGAGCAAACACAAAATGATAGGACTAGATAAACGGTTGGCTCCTCTTCTTGCAGTAGCAATCTTCGTGCTCTGCGGCTGTTATTCTACCGAGCGCTTGTCTGATCAAAACCTAGCCTTCATCTACGATAAAAAGGCTACCGTTCTCAACCCTGAGTTTCGCGTCACCCACCAAAACGATTCAGTTTCCTTACTCAATTTTCGCATTGCCTCTAGCGAACTGCTCTATTTGCAAAACTCCGCTAGCGGATTCTACTCAGCCGAATTCCGCTTGCGGTATGAGGTTTACAGTCAGCTTGAAAGCCGCATTGTTGTAGATAGTACGGTTGTGTTGTTTCAAGATAGCGTGCTTGCGCTTACCAATCGGTACATAGAAGGTACTTTGCGTTTCAAGCCATCTAAATATGCTACTGCGTTGCTTAAGTTAGATTTGGTAGACCTCAAACGCAACACTCGTTCGCGCAAATACATAGGCATAGATAGAACCAATGCCAATTGCCGCCAGTTTTTTAACGTCACCGAAGCCAAGGAAAATGTCCCTTTCTACAAAGATTATTTGGCCAAAGACGAGCAAATCCAAATCTCGCATACCTCAGGCGTCAACCAAGCCAAAGTGCTTTATTACTCCCGCGATTTCCCTTTGCCCAAGCCACCGTTTTCAACAGAAGGCCCCGCACCATTTAACTATCAACCAGATAGTGTTTTTGTCATTTCGTTAGATGTGCCAGTTTCATTCCCCTTGGTGGGTATGTATCACATTCAAGTGAACGATAGCACACGAGATGGATTAACGCTGTATCGGTTTAGAGAGGGATTTCCGAGAGTAGTTGAGGTAGATGACCTCATTGCACCTCTGCGCTACATCAATAGCAATCAAGAGTTCAAAAAGCTCACCTCAGCCGATTTTCCCAAAGCTGAAGTGGATAGATTTTGGTTGGCTTTGGCCGGCAACCCAGACAGAGCTCGCATTCTTATCGAAAAATATTACTCGCGAGTGCAAGATGCCAACAGCTATTTTTCTTCGTTCACCGAAGGTTGGCGCTCCGATCGCGGCATGGTCTACCTCATTTTTGGTCCACCCAACACGCTTTATAAAAACTCCAGTTCCGAACAATGGACTTATGGCGAACCTGGAAATCCCACTTCAGTAACCTTTGTTTTTGTTCGGGTAAATAATCCGTTTACTGACAATGATTATCGCCTCGAAAGGTCGCAATTGTATAAGGACAACTGGTTTCGCGCGGTAGATATGTGGCGTCAAGGCCGGATATATTTGGATAACTAACCTATACGAAGTAAAACATCATGACACAGCTATCTCAAGGTATCAACATTTCTTCACGTGTCACATTCAAACCCGAATTTTCCGATTCTGACAAAGGTTATTATGTGTTTTTCTATCGCATAACTGTAGTAAATCACAACGACTTTGAAGTACAATTATTAGCTCGCCATTGGGAAATATTTGACAGCAATGGCATGCATACCCTTGTTGATGGCGAAGGTGTTGTAGGCGAAAAACCTATTCTTGATTCTGGAGAGTCATTTACCTACGAAAGTGCGTGCAACCTAACTACGGGCATTGGCCGCATGAAAGGCTATTACCAAATGGTGCGCACCGAAACAGGCGAAATTTTTAACGCCTCCATTCCAGAGTTCAAGCTAGAAGTGGCGTATATGCTTAACTAAGTGATTATTTTATCCAAAGTTTAATGTAACGCCCTTCGTCCTGAATCATCGCTATTTTGCGCAAATCGAACGAATGTTTCACTCTTCCGCGAGTAAAACTTACCGTGTTTGGGTCTTCCAATTTCATCGTTTGAAGCCACTCTGCAGTATAGGAATGTCCGTAACCAGTCATTACAACAACTACTTCGTTTACATTTTTCAACATATCAACTACGCCAAATCCAGTATACATCGGTTCGCCTTGTGCAAAAGCGGTTGATGTTCCTAGTGTTAGGCTTAATAAAGCAAGGAGAAAGAAACGTTTCATAAGGATTGAGTTTAATGGATGAGTGGACAAATAAAGATATGCAATCAATTCGAAAAACTGACCCTAGTCAGAAATCAACATTTACTTTAGCCGAATAAGAAAATCAAGGTATGACATACAGTAAAATAGAATTTGCCATCGTTGCCAACGTAGCAGTAATCCGTTTGAATAGGCCAGATAAACTCAATAGTTTCGATGAAGAGATGGCAATGGAGCTGCAGTCAGCAATGGATTTTTGTATGGACAGCAGTGAAGTTCGGGCGGTGTTGATTACTGGTGAGGGGCGAGGCTTTTGTGCTGGACAAGATTTAGCCGAAGCCATAGCACCCAATTCTGCAGCCATTGAGGAGCATGTTGAAACCAAATACAATCCAATAGTGCGCAAAATTCGCGCTATCGAAAAGCCGGTGATAGCCGCGGTGAATGGTGTGGCAGCTGGAGCAGGAGCCAATCTTGCCTTTTGCTGTGACATTGTGGTAGCGTGCGAAAGTGCCAAGTTTATTCAGTCGTTTATCAATATTGGCCTCATTCCAGACACAGGCGGCACCTATTTTCTGCCGCGAATTGTAGGTTTCCATCGCGCCACAGCCTTGATGATGTTGGGCGATAAGCTTACTGCGCAAGAAGCCAAAGAACTGGGATTAGTATATAAAGTTTGTGCCGATGATGCGCTTTACTCCGAAGCCATGCAATTGGCCAAGCGCATGGCGCAAATGCCAACACGTGGTCTCGGACTTACAAAAAAAGCCCTAAACTATTCCTTAAGTAATGATTTGGAAGGGCAATTGGCAGTAGAACGCGACCTGCAAGGCGAGGCTGGAAGAACTGTAGATAACGCTGAGGGTATTGCTGCCTTTTTAGAGAAACGCTTGCCCCAATTTAATGGTCAGTAGAAATTTATTGTAGAAGAACTTGAATAAAGGATTCATGAATAGTGCTGCAATTGTTGGGGTAATTGGTGCGGGTTCTATGGGAAGTGGCATTGCTCAGGTGGCCGCACAAGCTGGTCACAAGGTTTGGCTTTGCGACAGCCATCCAGATGCGCTAGAGCGTGCTTCGCGTGGACACCAAAAGGTGTTTAACATGCTGGCAGAAAAAGGAAAAATGACCCTAGAGGATGCCAAGGTTTGTGCTAAGCGCATCACCTATACCAGAATTTTGGACGATTTAAAGCACTGCACGCTTGTGGTGGAAGCCATTATTGAAGATTTGGAAGTGAAACAAGGTCTGTTTCAGGAGTTGGAAATAATTTGCTCTTCAGAAACGGTACTTGCTACCAATACATCTTCATTGCCTGTGGTTGCAATAGCGGGCAAACTGCGTAGTCCAGAACGAGTTTTGGGATTACACTTTTTTAATCCTGCGCCTCTTATGCCGTTGGTTGAAGTGATTCCTTCCATGCTTACCGCTCCCAATCTTGCCCAAGAGATGTATGAACTGATGCGGCAATGGGGCAAAATTCCTGTGATGGCAAAAGACACACCAGGGTTTATTGTCAACCGTGTAGCACGTCCTTTCTATGGCGAATCGCTTCGGATTTTGGAAGAAGGAATTGCCGATGAAGCTACCATTGATTATGCGCTTAAAACATATGGTGGTTTTCGAATGGGGCCGTTCGAGTTGATGGATTTAATTGGGAACGACATCAATTTCACAGTTACATCTTCGGTATACAATGCCTTTTTTCAAGATTCTAAATATCGTCCATCATTAATTCAACAACGCAAAGTGGAGGCTGGATTATTGGGAAAGAAATCTGGCCGTGGATATTATGATTACGCAGAAGGAACAGAAATGCCAATCCCCAATGGGGATGAAGAATTGGGCAAAGCCATTGTCCATCGTGTGTTATGCAATCTTATAAATCATGCCATTGACGCGGTCTCTTTAAAGGTGGCATCCGTAAAGGATATAGATTTGGCAATGACCAAAGGAGTAAATTATCCCAAAGGTTTGCTACAATGGGCCGATGAACTTGGCTTGCACAATGTTCTTGCAACAATGGATGCGCTTTATGCAGAATATCACGAAGAACGCTACCGAGCTAGCGCACTTCTTCGAAAGATGGTGCGCGAAAATCAGTCATTTTATTAGGACTTTTCTGGATTTTGCCCAAGCATTCTGCGTTCAATTGCACCAGGATTTTTTACCACTTTACGCACCCATTCCAAATGCAAATCGAGTTTGTCTGCTTCCGATAATTGCCAATGCACATCCGATTGGCGAATGCGATGCATAATATTCTGAATGCAGATTCCACCAGAAACCGATAGATTCAAACTCTCTGTGAATCCTGACATGGGGATGGTAATACAGACATCTGCCATTTCGAGCGCTACTTTGGACAATCCATGCTTCTCAGTTCCGAGCATCAATGCAATGGGTTTGTCAAGCGGTAAGTTTTGAAGTTCTACACTTTTTGCGCTTGGCGAGGTGGCCACAAGTAAGTAGCCTTTATCCTTCAAATCGGTGAGGCAACGCTTCGAATTGTGTTCTTCCTCATAGTATTTATGTATGTGCAACCATTTTGTAGCGCCTTTCACCACGTTTGGATTAATATCGTAAGCGTGGTCGTTTTCTATTACATAAACATCTTGCAGGCCAAAACAATCGCATGTTCGCAGCACTGCACTGGTGTTTTGTGGCTGATAAATATCTTCAAGCACCACGGTGAGATAACGGGTTCGTTCGCGCAAACAAGCCTCGAACACCTCTTTTTTATTGTCGCTCACAAATGGCAACAACACATCAATTACCTGTTGCTTGTAGGCTTCTGTCATTGCAATAGGCCGTTGGAACGCCCCATTTGGTTGCAAAGATGATAGAGCAATCGCGCGCCAACATTGGCATCCCATTCGTTTTCACTTGGGCCAACTTCCACCAAATCGAACCCAATTATGGTGCGCCCAGAATCCACCACTTTTCGGATAAGGTGCACCGCTTCTTCAAACTCAAGTCCGCCAGGAACCGGAGTGCCAGTGTTTGGGCAAAGCTTTGGGTCTAAGCCATCAATATCAACTGTTATATAAACGTTTTGTGGCAAATCGCTAATGATAGCAGCACAGCGCGTATTCCAAAGTTCGCCTCCAAACCGTGCCTGTTTCATTTGCGCATCATAATGCACCACCACTCTACCATTTGAGCCATTGATCAAATTGACTTCGGCTTCGCACATATCGCGAACTCCAACTTGTACCAATGTTTTTAGCTCCTTTATTTTAAGTGCATTAAAGGAAATGGAAGCATGAGAGTATTCGAAACCTTCAAATGCATCACGCAAATCGGCATGCGCATCCAATTGCAACACACCAAATTCGGGATAATGCTGCGCCATGGCTTGCATTAGTCCAAGAGGTGTGCTGTGGTCGCCTCCAACTAACGCCACCTTCTTTCCTTCAGCCATAAGGGCCAGGGCGGTGTTACGTACGTACTCACACAAATCGGCACATTGCTCATTCACTTCTGCCAATCGCGCTTGCAGGTCGCTGCTTTGCGCATCGTTGCCATCGGCTAATAAATCAATAATTTGCTGTGCTTTTTTTCGGTAGTGACGGTTTAGGTCGGCCCATTCCAAGGGTACATCTTCCATCGCCACGCCCATTTTCCATGCATCTGGAATACCGCTGTAGAACAAATCTACTTGTTTGGATGCTTCTAAAATTGCCTCTGGAGCTCCCGCAGTACCATCCGAGTAGGAAACTGTAACATCCCAAGGCACAGGTATGATTACTAATTGGGCATCATCGCGGTCAAAGGGAAGTCCGAAGATTCCAGATTCGCTTAGGCTAAAACCGCTGGGGTCGAATGCGTCAATTTTGCTTTGTCGGCTCATGAGTTACGTTTAAATGGATGCTTTTATTAATGGATATGGTTATCATATTAAAAGAGAAAAGCTCCGTCCCTTCCCGATTGTTCGGGATAAGGGACAGAGCTTTTCGAGTAAAAACTCTTTAAAAACTAAAGACTATTTTACAGCGTCAGACAATTCGCTTCCAGCTTTGAAACGAACAACGTTTTTAGCTGCAATTTGAATTTCTTTGCCAGTTTGTGGGTTACGACCAGTACGAGCGTCTCTCTTAGAAACTGAGAAAGAACCGAAACCTACTAGAGATACACGGCCACCTGCTTTCAACGCACCTGAAGTTGCGCTTACAAATGCATCAAGAGCTTTCTTGGCATCTGCCTTAGAAATACCAGCTGCTGCTGCAATTGCTTCAATTAGTTCTGCTTTGTTCATGATAATGTTTTTAATGGGTTTAACAATGATTTGTGCGACAAATATAGACGCGAACCTATACGTGGTGCGGCTTTGCTTAATTAAAATGCAATTTTGTTGATAAAAGTTGACCTTTGTTGATAACCACTGTATGAAATCCAGATTTTACTGCCTTTTTAGCACAATTCACTACGTGTAACCCTTAGCTGATGGGGGCTATGCCTGCATTTCAGTAGCATCAAAGCCTTTTAGGAACTCGGAAATGGGCATTCGTTTCTTGCCAGCTAGCTGCAATTCGAGTAGCGAAATCCATGAATCGGAACACCGAATGAGCAGAAATGATTTGCCATCTGTTTGTGAGCTACCAATACGAGCGGTGGTAGATTCGGAAACCACAATGGCAGTACGGAACACCTTGACAGGATATTCTTTGTCGTTTTTGAAAAAGACCGTCTGCGCAGCTGGATAGGGTGATAACCCGCGAATATGGTTATGTACTTGGTGTGCTGGCCTGTTCCAGTCTATTGTGCATGTTTCCTTAAAGATTTTAGGGGCATCATGCAGCGGTTCGTTCGCAGTACGTTGCGGAACGGCAACTACCGTTTTGTTGGCTATACGGTTCACTGTTTCTACCACCAGTTGTGCGCCTAGCGCCATTAGGCGGTCGTGGAGGCTGCCAGCATCTTCGTTTTCTCCAATACTCAATTTCTCTTGCAGTATAATATTGCCCGTGTCGATTTGATGCTGAAGAAAAAAAGTGGTGACACCCGTTTCTTGCTCACCGTTGATTATAGCCCAATTGATAGGTGCCGCCCCGCGATATTGCGGTAATAGCGATGCGTGCAAATTGAAGGTGCCATGCACAGGCATTTTCCACACCACTTTGGGAAGCATTCGAAAGGCAACAACCACTTGCAACGTGGCTTTCAAGCTCCGCAACTCATCTAGAAACACCTCTAATTTTAGGTTAGTGGGCTGCATTATATGAAGCCCTTGAGTGAGGGCATATTCCTTTACTGCCGATGGTCGTGGTTTCATTCCTCGGCCTGCCTCTCGATCAGGGGCGGTTATAACGCCCACAATCGTGCAGCCAGCATTGACCAACGCAGCCAAAGATGCCACAGCAAATTCGGGCGTCCCCATAAATACAATACGTTCCTTATTCATGCACTTTCACTGTTTTCCACCTTCCGATCCAAAGATATAGGGCTGAAAGCAGTCCTATAATAATGAAGTAAACGAATTCGGCTGACCAAACGAGGTATAGCGGCCAATGCCAAATTTTAACTGTAAACACCACAAAAATGAGATAGAAGACAAGGGTTGTAACCTCAATGAGAAGTGCCATTTTAGTAGCCCCAGTGCCCGAAACACAGGATAATAAGGTCATTGCCACAGAAAAGAATAGGATTGTAACCGATAGCACGTACACAATAGGAATAGCGCCCGATGATAGCAAGGAGTCGTTGGTAAATATGTTGAGCAGCAAAAAT
>Ga0247839_1007714_pt1 | contig 11677 bp, 9 predicted proteins | sample LaCruzMarch2015__6_FD_192405 | JGI IMG/M metagenome (GOLD analysis project Ga0247839, IMG submission 192405) | Freshwater microbial communities from meromictic Lake La Cruz, Castile-La Mancha, Spain - LaCruzMarch2015_16m | ecosystem: Environmental > Aquatic > Freshwater > Lake | place: Spain...
AAAGTGGTTCGCTCCGTGATGAGATCGAAGCAAATGGTGGAATCAAATTAATCTATATTGATCCGCCTTTTGATGTCGGAGCCGACTTCAAAACTGAGATTGAAATTGGAGATGAAACTCTTTCAAAAGAACCAAATATTTTGGAAGAAATAGCATACCGAGATACATGGGGAAAAGGACAGGATTCATTTTTACAAATGCTTTATGAGAGGTTACTTTTAGCAAAAGATATATTGAGTCCAATGGGTTCTATTTGTATACATTGTGATTGGAGAGTAAGCAGCAAAATTAGACATTTATTAGACGAAATATTTTCTTCAAGCAACTTCAGCGGAGAAATTATTTGGAAAAGAGATGCGGTTGGTAAAGGCGCCAAAAGGATCTCTAAACATTTCCCTAAAACATATGACAACATTATTGTTTATAACAAATCTGAGATATCAATTTATAACGAATTGAACGCTGAACTTGGAGAAAAACAGCTTAAAGAATTTGGATATCAAGATCCTAATGGAAGAAAATTTAAAAGAACAACACTTGGAGACTACTCACAAGAATCTATAAGAAAAATGGAGGAAACAGGTCATATTTATGTTTCAAAAACTGGTCAGAAATATAAAAAGTACTATCTTGATGAATATTCAATACCATTAGATTCCATATGGACAGATGTCCCAGGATTTGGCGTAATGACTTCCTCTAAAGAGATTACTGGCTACCCAACACAAAAACCAAACTTATTGTTGGAAAGAATAATAAAGGCAAAGACAAATGAGGATGACATAGTATTAGATTTTTTTGGAGGATCAGGTACGACTGCTGTTGTATCGGAAGAATTACAAAGAAAATGGATTAGCGTTGACTTGGGGAAATTCGCAGTTCACACATCAAGAAAAAGAATCATCAATACACAAAGAAAATTAAAGGTCGAAGGAAAAAATTTCCGTGCTTTTGAAATTCTTAACCTTGGAAAATATGAGCGTCAATACTTTGTTTCAGGGTTAGACGAACTTGATAATCGGTCTAGTTCTCAAGTAGAACGAAACAAAGAGTTAGCTTTCAATACACTCATATTGAACGCTTACAAAGCAGAACCTGTTTCGGGTTTTAGAACATTTCGAGGAAAAAGACAAAATAGAATTGTTGCTATTGGCCCAGTTAACTTACCTGTTTCAAGACTATTCGCAGAACAAGTCGTTGCTGAGTGCGTGGAAAAAGGTGTTACGAAAGTTGACTTATTAGCGTTTGAGTTTGAAATGGGATTATTCCCAAGCATTCAGGATGATGCTTCCGCTAGGGGAGTAGATTTAGTACTAAAACACATTCCCAAAGAGGTTTTTGACAAACGAGCTGTAGATAGAGGCGAAGCACGCTTTCATGATGTTGCGTACATCGAAGTCAAGGCTCATTTTAGTTGTTTGTCTATAGCGATTGAACTAACAAATTACTCAGTGTTTTACACCCAAGGGATAACTTCTATAACTGAAGAAAATCTAAAAAGTAGTGCAAGTCAAGTGGTTGTTGAAAACGGTCAAGTTATCAAGATCAGTAAAGATAAAGATGGAATAGTAAACCAAAGAGAATTATTAACAAAGAATTGGTATGACTGGATAGATTACTGGTCTATTGATTTTGATTTTACAAACAGAAAAGAAGTAGTTCGAATCAAAGATAAAAAAACTGGTGAAGACAAAGAGACTTGGACTGGTGATTTTGTTTTTGAGAATGAGTGGCAGTCCTTTAGAACAAAACAAGACAGAACACTTGAGCTGAAGTCAGTCTTAAAGGAATTACCACCAGGTAAGCGCAAAGTAGCTATTAAGGTTGTAGACATTTTCGGAAATGACACTATGAAGGTCATTACTGTAACTATTGGAGAAAAACGGTAATGGCTATTCATCCAAACTTTCCCCTTTCACCCCATGAGATTTTGACGCCTGATGTGCGTTGGTTTCCCGCTGATGAACTATTGCGTGAAACGTCTTACGAAAAACTACTACCACCACTAGTTCATGAGTTGCGTAAACGAGTTTTTGATTGGAGGAATCGCAACTACGAGGGTGTTAGCGCAACTACCAAGTCCCTTCTTACATGGTGGTTTGATACATCACACCCTATTCCGCTAGAGAATGGAACAATTGGAAATTTTCAGTATTACTTTGCTCAACGAGAGTCAGTTGAAACAGTAATTTTCTTACATGAAATTATTCAAGTCGCAGATAAGCAAGACTTACTTCGCTTTGATACAAGGGGGGTTATCACTCCTAGGCTAATTGAGGAGACTTGGCGGCGATATGTGATCAAAATGGCGACTGGAAGTGGTAAGACAAAAACTATGAGCCTATTGCTTGCTTGGTCTTATTTTCATAAAAAATATGAAGAGGGTTCAGATCTATCGAAAAACTTTTTACTAATTACGCCGAATATTATTGTTCTGGATAGGATTCGAAAAGATTTTGATGGTTTAAAAATATTTCATGAAGATCCTGTCGTACCAGACAATGGCTTTGAGGGGCAGAATTGGAAGTCGGACTTTCAACTCACGCTCCATATTCAAGATGAGGTTGGACCAATATCAACTACAGGGAACATTTTCCTTACAAATATTCATCGTGTCTACGATGATAAAAGCGTTCTTCCAACTGAAAATGATGAAAACAGTATGGACTATTATTTTGGTAATAAGCCAAAAGGAAAAACAAATGACTCATCGGTAGACTTAGGAAAAATAATTCGGGATATCGATGAACTAGTTGTCATTAACGATGAAGCCCATCACATTCACGATAGTAAGCTGGCATGGTTCAAGTCAATTGGAGATATTCATAACAAGTTGAAGCAAAAAGGCTCGCAACTCTCTTTACAAATTGACGTTACAGCTACACCTAAACACTCTAATGGAGCAATATTTGTTCAAACAATTGCTGACTATCCACTTGTAGAAGCAATTCGTCAAAATGTAGTCAAGCATCCTGTTTTACCAGATCCCCCAAGCCGAGCTAAACTAACTGAAAAGCAAAGTTCAGTTTATACAGAGAAGTATTCTGATTACATCAATTTAGGCGTGACTGAGTGGCGTAAGGTTTATCCAGAACATGAAAAGCTCGGAAAAAAAGCTGTGCTTTTCATCATGACGGACGACACAAAGAACTGCGATGCTGTTGCTGAATATCTTGAGCAGACATTTTCTGAGTTAAAGGGAGCTGTCCTAACTATTCATACAAATAAGAACGGTGAAATTGACGATAACCCATCGTCCAAAGCATCAAAAGAGGAATTAACTCTTCTTCGGGATCAAGCAAATAAAATTGACTCGTTTGCCAGTCCATACAAAGCAGTCGTATCGGTGCTGATGCTTAAAGAAGGGTGGGACGTTAGGAATGTCACGACCATTGTTGGACTTCGAGCATTTGCTTCTCAAGCCAAGATTCTTCCTGAGCAAACCCTTGGTCGGGGTCTTCGGAGAATGTATCCAGGCTCAGAAGCTGAGGAATATGTCAGCGTGGTTGGAACTCAAGCATTTATGGATTTTGTTGAAACCATTCAAACAGAGGGAGTTGAGCTTGAAAAACGCCCAATGGGTTCAGGAACTAAACCCATTGGGCCAATGATTATTGAGGTTGATGACACCGATGATGACAAAGATTTAGATGAGCTCGATATTGAGATCCCAGTACTTTCTCCAAGAAGTATTAGGGAATACAAAAATCTTGATGAACTTGATCTGGATTCATTTGAGTTTGAGGTTTGCGAATATCGTGAGTTCACTGAAGAAGAGCAGCGTCAGATAGTCTTTAGAGATATTACGACAAATGAAATAACGCATACAACAATGCTTGAGGGAGCTTTTGCAACTGATTATAGAAGTGTCATTGGTCACTTTGCGCAAGCTGTTTTGAAAGATTTGCGACTTTATGCTGCCTATGACCTGCTTTACCCAAAGATTCAGGAATTTATTGAATACAAGCTATTTGGGCAAAAAGTCACCTTGGAAGATGCCAACACCATTCGAAATCTCTCAGAGCCGAACGCATCAAGAGCGATTTTTGATGTCTTTAAAAAAGCTATTAATAATTTGACTGTGCGTGATGTTGGAAACGCTGAAATTAGGGACACGATCAAGATTAGAAATATGCGCCCCTTTGTTGTTAAGGATCAGAAAAATCTTCCAGCAAAGAAATCCGTTTTTAATAAAATTGTTGGAGATAGCGTATTAGAACTTCGATTCGCTCAGTTTTTGGAAAAATGTCCTGACGTGGTCTCATATGCAAAAAATTACTTTGCCTTGAATTTCAAGATTGATTACATAGATGCAACTGGAAATATTGCAAATTACTATCCTGATTTCATTGTTAAATTATCCGAGACCGAAGTTTTTGTTATTGAGACAAAGGGGCTTGAAGACTTGGACGACCCATTGAAAATCAAGCGACTACGTCAATGGTGCGCTGATGTGAATTCAACTCATAGCAATGTTAAGTTTGACTTCGTATATGTGGATCAAGACTCGTTTGATATGTTTACTGAAGATGGTGGAAAATTGAAAGGGCAACTCAATTCATTTATGGATTTAGTTTCTAAATTTACTGCATACAAAGATTGATTTAATAAGTTTTTAAAGATGTCTTATTCTCTCTTCCGAAGTCATGCATTTTGAATTAATTAATCTGATGAAATCTCTAGTACCTTTCATAGTTCTGATCATTTCAATTAATTGCTTTGGCGAAACCAATAGACAAATTCTGGAGGATATTCGGGATGAGGTTGAGTTTATGCAGTATCAGCAAGAATTACGTGATGTCGATAGGTTAAACAGAGCAAAACAGAATGCGCAAGATATTCAAACAGAGCGTGAGAGATGGGAGAGAGAGAATCGTGCAATAAATGAAATGTTGGCGAAGCAGAAATTAGAGTTAGACGCAGCTGGCAGGATGGAGGCTGAACGCTATAGCATGAGTATCGCTTCTTAGTAGAGCCAAAAATGAGGCGAGTACACGCAGTACTAGTGCTTAGGTATAGTGAGCATGAAATCATTACCGCTAAATTCATGGGTATAAAAACCGAAGGGCTGGGTATATGTTAAAAATTCATGTCAAATACTATTACTATGCATTGACCAATCATTCCTATGAGATTGAACTGTCAGATTATCCGTCAATCTCATTTATGGATAAAAAGACATTACTCCATAAGAGAAGATTGACAGGACTAGAAATATTTAACATTTATGGTTATCTGGAAAATATTAATTATCGAATAAGCCGAGATGAGTACTACCCTTCGCTAGTCTGCCCGCACATAGAAAAAAGACTCAGGATTAGATCAAAGACCCTCAAAGCAGAATTTATTTGGGACAATGGTATGGAGTTTGACGTTTCACATTTAGCGCTAAATAAACTTACTGACTATATAGAAGACATATTGACACTAGAGGAAATGGGAGTGGATCGGCCACCTCCTCTTGAATGAAAATATAAAGTCGTAATAAGTACATTGGCAAAGCCATCTAAACAGCTTATTACAAGTGTTCACAGAAAATTCCATAACTTTGAAATTTATTGAGAATTTCGTTTAAAATTTTTTCAGTATTTTGGTTATCTGATTGAAGTAAATTAAGAATTTGAGCTTGCATTGAACTATCAGACAAAACTATTTGTGTAGCAGAAGTAATTTGCTGCTGCTGTTTGACTGATAACTGAAAATTTGCTTTTTTTAAGTAATTGTTTAGTCCACGAATGATAGATTGCTGTGAGGCATTATTATCAGCAAAGGATGAATCAGCAACTTTAATAAAAATAAAAATTAAAGAATTTTGATCGATATTCTTTTTAGAAAGTTGAGATATTTCCAAGGATCTGTTCATTTATCAAATATATCCTAAAACAAGTTAGGAGTAGTACCTTCACAGACATTTTGTTTAGGTGCCGAATGAAGCTAAATGTTCTTAATGTTGCAACGCAGGAATTTACTAAGTGAGTTAAGTTAAATTAAAATATAACTTTGAGATCCTTCGGAAGATAGCTATGCGAAAGTACCTTACAAAAGAGCAAATCCTAGAACGGATCCAAGCTCCCCCCAAAAATCCCAACTCCCTTACTAGAAAACAGATCAGGCAGCGGATTCAAGGGCTGGATATAACTAATCCACCAAAAAGACCTAAGAATGTTGTGCGGAGCTAAGCTCAGGGGTAGAGATGCCTATTGCCAGAAGCACGGAATGCTCAATGGGCGCTGCAGGCTCCACGGAGGGCTTTCTCCAAAGGGGTCTGACCATTGGAATTTTCAAGGTAGGGGCTGTACCAAGGAAGAGCGTCATAGATCTGTGGAAACCAATGCCCACATTAATCTTCTAGAACAGCTGGCAATTAGACTTGGAATGATTGAAACCAAGGGGTAGTTGTTATTACGTTGTTTTGTCATTTTTGGAGATATTTTTGAAGATTAGAACGCTACCCTATGAATGTTGGGGAAAGCACCCTATATGGTAAGTGACGCCATGTTCTCTGTTTGTACCCATTAGTAGATGAGTCTTGGCGAAGTCATGTCATGATTGCTGGGGGAAATTAGTGGCGTGAGTGACGCATATTCCAAGATCTTTTAATATCAAGATAAATTAAATATCAACTAAAACTTAACCATTTTTTCTATGCGAGATGTTGAAATATGTGTCACTTGTGTCACTCTAATATCCTCCGCTTGCAAGTGCGTATGCTGCTGATGTGCGGGAACTCTTTATTGATAGACCTGAGATAGTTCTAGTTCCACCAGCGCCTTTTCTGAGATGCTTGTATCCGAGCCGATCAAGCCTCTGAGTTAGCGTCTTATGAGCCAATTTATGCCTGATTCCGTTTGAGTCAGCCCAAGTAACATAGGCTCTAAAAAGCTCACCACTAGCTGTTGAACTGCCTGCTTCTGGCTCGCAACAGTCCTCAACAAACTGAGCAGCCTGATCTGCCTCCATCCGCCAGAGATTGAGGGCCTCATTACTGCTGGGGCATTCGGTGAAGCAACGATTCTGATTGAGTCTTGCTAGACCCTCCAAGGCGACATTAAATATTCCCGACAGCTCAGTTTTTAACGTGTCTCCAAGCCTTACATCTCTTTTTTGACCCTCAAACTTGTTGTTGAATGTCAGAATAATTCCCCTCCTAAAAAGAGCATCAGAAAAATCTCGGGTATGAGGAAGGTGATTAGTGCCAAACCAATGGGTTGCATATGGAATGAAATCAAAAGGGTGTACATATTTATTTTCAGCCGTTGTCAATTCGCCAGAAGTGAGTGATTTAAGCTGGGCATCCGCAATTTCCCCGCCCTCCTTGATTTCAGTCACTATGTTGACAAGTTTTTTAAATAAGTGGCCCCGTTGAAATCGATTGTCAAATTGATCGGGTTGCACCGCTGAAACATTCTTTTTTCCTATAAGCTCCAGCAAGGTAGCTAGTAAAACTGACTTACCGTTTGCACCGCTGCCAATCAGCATAAAGAATTTTTCAAGGTGACAGCTCGGTATGAGAGAGTAACCCATAGCCTCTTCAATTATTGCAATCTTTTCTAATTGATCCTCGTCCCCATTAAATACTTCGATTAAGAATCTCTTAAATCTTGGCGCCTGCGCTGTTGGATCGTAAGTTACAGGAATTATGGAGGTACGGTAATGTTCACGTTTGTGCGGATTTATTAGCCATACTCCATCTGCATAGCTAAGTTCACCATTGAGGCAATTAATAAACGTTGGATTGTTATCAAAGGGAACATCTGTTCTTGCAGTTTCAGTCTTAACCATATCCACTATAGAGGCGACGATTGGAGTTGTTAACTGTTCTTCAGCAGTTATCTGGTGAATGGCCTGTTTAATTACCCTATCATCAATCTGATGCCAGACACCATCATCTTTCCAGTACCAAAGTGAGCCAAGCGAGAAAAATATATTTTCCTCTCCAATCATGTCAATAACTGCTCTTGCAGTTGCGAGATGATCTATCTTGCCTTTTGTCTTTTTAGGCTGAAGATCAACGACTTTTGATTCTTTAAATTCTGAAGATTTGAGATTCTCAATGTCGGACTTTGTTGCTTCTGGGTGAATCACTAACCAGTCCACAACATCGCCACCACGAGCTAGTCCTAATAAATCAATATCAATTAGGTATACCGTTGATCCAAGCTCTATAAGTTTTTTTGCCACTGCTTGAATATGTTTTTTTCCTTCAGGGTCATTGTCTGCCCATACATAAATCACTTTATTTTTTAATGGCTCCAGATCTATTTTTGTATGACTTGTAGCTCCACCACCCGTTGTGGCAACTATGCCTTTTTGGGCAAGTGCATCTACACACCTCTCGCCCTCAACAAAATAGATGACATTGCTGGTATTTAGTGTGTGGAGTCTATAAAGAGGTTTTTTGTTCAGAAATTCTGGCTCCTTGAGCGCCCATTCCCCGTTGATATGACTCATAGGCATTATTATTTTTTCTTCTGTTTCGTTGTGTATGAGTCTCAGCTTCCAGTAGATGGGCTCTCCTTTTTCGTTTGTGTACTCATGTATTACAGACAGCCTATAACCCCGCCCCATAAATGATGATGTGAGTTTTTTTGCTGCAGTCTGAATATCTTGCCTATTCATTTTTGCCCCCACGCTCCAAGAGCAATACATGCTTCTTTAAAACTGAGGTCAAACCTCTTCATATGAAAGGCTATAACATCACCACCTTTCTCGTGGCAGGACATGCATATATATCCACCAGATTTGGTGTTGATTCTTAGGCTTGGTCTTTTATCCCCATGAAAGGGACAGAGTGCAGATTTCCATTCATTTGTTCCAATGAGATTGATGCCTTGATCTTGGTAATACTCAGCGGGGTTGGGCAGATTCTGTTTGATAAAACCTTGCCTATTTTTTAGGCAGTTGTTAAATTTGTGTAGCATGGTGAAGCCCTTTAATTTGTTTGGATACGGATTTGATGGCTAGGGTCGGATTTGAGTTACAGCTCATTCCGACCTGTTTTCTTTGTGGGTTCATTCATTCCCCTTCAGCCTTTTTGCTATCTGCTCAACTCCCCATAGAAGACGGTTGCCAATTTTTATAGGCTTAATGCCGTAAGCCTCACCCGTTAGGCAGTAATTCTTTCTGACAGTCTGACTGGCGACATTAAATGCCTCTGCAAACTCGTCTGTAGTAATTAAGTCTCGATTCCCCGCTATGGCTGACAAGCCATTGGGAATTTCTGAAAATTGATTTTTATGGTTCTGCATTACTGAATACTCCTTGCTGTTGATGAGTAATCAGTGTCTTGGTAGATATTTCCCTACGCAAACGGAATGGGTATCATAACCCTATGTATTAATTAGACTTTTTCAAATATTGAAAAATAGGGAAAAGGTCATTTCCCTACAAGTCTATTTTGCGTTGATTTAGAGTAAACCAGCCGCCCTTTGACAAGGCATCCCTAATTGTTGATGGTGAAAGTTCTTTACCACCTGCATGTGTAGAGATAATTTTTTCCCCTAAAAAGCGGTTCGATATTAAGTCAACCAATTGGGCGAGGCTTAGCTCCCTGTTACTTTTTAAATACTCTTTTGCATAGAGCTTTGCTCTGTTTTTCCAGTCCATGCTTGATAGCATAGTCGGGGCAATTGTGGCAGCATCTGAAAAGACTGGAATCCCCTTCATTGGATTTGGAATGAAATCGCATTCGTTATCAAATCGCATGATGGTGAATGCAAACTTGATGAATTTTGGCAGGTCCACATGTATTTTTTCGTTGATATCGTCTGGTGATAATGGTGTTTTTCCAATTACCCAATCCTGCTTAGAGAACCAGCTTTTAGCAATCCTGATTCGATCGGCATACTCACGATCAATCTCCTCATATACCAGCTTAATGTCATTAAATTCTTTCTCTGAAACTGGTCTGCGATACTCAGATGTGTCGTGATAATCCTCCACAGTATTTAGAATTTTTTCCTCGTACCAAGCTGGAGATATATCCATACTCAAATAAATTGCCTCCCTCAAACTTACAGAGCCTAATTTGACAAGCTCGTTCCAGTCGGGCTGCACGGAATCGATCCAGATTTCAATTTTCATTTATTTTTTAAGATTCATTAACAATCATCTTCAGGTGTTTAGAGTCAGATTTTGGCTGCTCAATACCAGCCTCCTCCAGTACGAACTTTTCTATCCTAGTATGCCATTGCCGTAATAGATCTATCGGTCGTTTACGGTAATGTTTTTCAGCAATCGCAGATGGCTTGTGCCCCATTATCTGAGCAGAAATGCCAGCGGGACATTCGGTCCATTCAGCCAAGGTTCCAAATGATCTCCTAAGGCCATGTATCGACAAATTTGGAATTCCTGCAGTCTCAATCACTTGCTCGTGAGCTTTCCGAGGCTCAGTCAACCTCCCACTTTTAGCAGATGGACTAGCAAAGACATATAGGCTTTTAATTTGCTTTCCATCCTTACCTTTAAAGACTCTCGGAAGATTGTTAAGCAAATGCTCAACGTAAGGTGTTATTGGGATCGTTCTGACTCCTTCAACCTTATCTCGAATAACTGCTGTATGCCATTGAAGGTCAAGATCGCTCCATTTCATGGTTGCCAATTCGTTTCTTCTGGCGCCAGTTAAAAGTAAGATCTGAAGGTAAGCGGAAATAACTGGGTTACTTATTTTTTTGACCCCATCAAACCATACCTTTAATTGCTCCTTCTGCAAGCAATCATCCTTAGCCTTCTTGGCTGGAAGTTCTCTGGTCAAGCGGTCACAAGCACCAGTGTCAGCTAATGCAGAGTATTCTGGCTGATCTCCTGCCCACGTTAAAAATGCTTTAAGGGCAGATAGCGCTTGTCTAGCTCTTGCTGGTCTTGCTATAGCTTCATTCTTCAGCCAAGCTAGTACTCTAGCTCTATTGATCTCATTCAATGGGAATGAGAGTAGGCTAAAGAGAATTCCAGCCTGCTTTGTTCCTAGCTGATTTTTACGTAGACCTCGAGTTACTTTGCCCCCACCCGCTCTAACCATATCAATGTGATCATTTTTATGTCTTTCGCCCCATTGATGGCTTCGGGCCTCGATATATTTATCCCAGACCTCTAAAGCCTGTATGCCCTTCAAACGTTCAGCATGAGCTTTGGCCGTTAACTTAGCCCTCTCCTCCCGTGGGTCAGTTCCTTGGTCTGTTAATACCTTTAATCTTCTTGCTTCAGACTGAGCCTGACCCAATGCCCATGCATCTAAGCTGCCAATAGTGATGCGAATAGTCTTGCCGTAGAGTCTGGTTTGAAAAATGAATGACTTGGCATTGCCCTGAGTCACCCTAACCCCAAGACTTGGAGTCTTCGAATCCCAGTAGATCTCCTGCTGCTTGCCAGCTGGGCATTGAAGATTAGAGATCCGATCCTGCGTAAAACCTATTGAATTTGCCATATTTAACTCATGTAAGCATCATGTAAGCAAATTATAGCAATATAGAGGAAAATTGAGGAATACTAACGACTACCTTAAACCCTTTATTTATATGGATTTACTTGATATCTTATGGGTCAGGAATACAAATCAATCCAAATAAATTTAAAGTTTTTCTGGCTCATAACCCGAAGGTCACAGGTTCAAATCCTGTCCCCGCAACCAAACACATTAGGGTTTCAAAGCATGTCTGTCTTTGGAGCCCTTTTTCTTTGG
>Ga0247839_1007715_pt1 | contig 11677 bp, 9 predicted proteins | sample LaCruzMarch2015__6_FD_192405 | JGI IMG/M metagenome (GOLD analysis project Ga0247839, IMG submission 192405) | Freshwater microbial communities from meromictic Lake La Cruz, Castile-La Mancha, Spain - LaCruzMarch2015_16m | ecosystem: Environmental > Aquatic > Freshwater > Lake | place: Spain...
CAGCCTTCCGCCTTGCGTTTCGCTTCAGTCGCTACGACCAGCTTCTGGGAGGACTTTCACCTCCTCATCTTGGGTCATGCTGGGCACACATCCCCCCTGGCCCCCCTTTTTCAAAGGGGGGAACACGCTTAGGAAACCAGTCTTTTCCCCCCTTTGAAAAAGGGGGGCAGGGGGGATTTGTCTTTAAAACAAAACAGTCAAGTTTCATCTTTGCCTTCCTCGACAATCGTTTTGTCGAGTGCACGGCTAGATTCCGGCTTTCGCCGGAATGACGAGCATTTTTTGCCTTAAGTTACTGGCATTGCCAACGCCCCCCCCTTTTTCAACGGGGGGGAACACCCTTGGGAACAACGGGGTTTCCCCCCTGACGGGCCGTGACGGCCCCGATGGCTTTTTCGCCTTGGGGGGCGATGGATTTTAACAGCGTTTCGGCTTTCTCCCGGGCGGCGTCCATCTTGGGGTAACGGATATCGCGGTAGCCCCGAACGTCGGCTGGAAGAGATAAAATCTCCACGTAGGTGCGGTAGGTTTCCGCGTTGTCGAAGTGCGTGAACCGCTCCACCAAGGACTCATACCACGATAGGAATGCTTTTTCCTTGGCGTGCCATTGAGGCAACACCCCCCGAAGGAATCCCAAGCGTTTCATCACGCTCAACTGCCAGTTTCTGGATCGAAGATCAAATTGAATATCCCGGCCCGCAAACGTAAAGCGAGGGGTGGTGAGATGAACGTAGTCCAAACGATCTCCCCGCTTTTCATCAATACGATACCGAGCAAAATCCCGACGTTTTTTCTCTTTGGACGTCAACAGATGAGCCACGAACACTTCGTCTTTGATCAACATCACGCGGTGGAGGTTGTCCAACACGGCCCGAAACGCTTGAAACCCTCGCTCACGGGTGTCTTTGCGGTAAACAGCCCACAACCGCCCCAAATAACGACGGGCGTAATCGGGCCCTCCCCATTGGATCAGATCGTAAACGAATTGGCTCAAACGAGCCCGGTCCTCGTCCGGAAGGTCCATCCAGCGATCGGCTTCTTCCATCATTTTCAAGTAGGCTCGGGACCAAGACCGACCGAAGAAAAGGTGAGATTGTCGCAACAGATCGGCCCGGTCCACGAGCACCTCTCGGTGGGTTGGTAAGCGGGGCGAGAACTCCGAAAATCGGCCGGGGTCGGCCACGGCACGACGTCCCAATTCGAACGCTTTCAGATTTTCTTCCCGATCCTGAGCGGGGACCATCAAACCAATGGCTTTGCGTAAATTTTCAACGGACAAAGGAAGGGCCCCTCGTTCGAACGCCGCCCCCAGCAACAGGACATTGGCGTAAAGCCGACTGCCGAACCACGCTTCGGACACAGCGGCAAAATCCAGCCCTAAGTAGTCCCGGCAGGACGAGCGGAGGATCTCTTCCATCTTGGGCACGGAAAAATCGTCCTTCCCCATGAGGGTTTTCACCGTCGGCATTTTGTGTGTGTTGACCACGGCGGACGTTCGGTCCGGCGACGCGACCCGTAAATTAATCTTGGGGTCCAACCCCCGCACGGCCTCCAACAAATCAATCCCGATCAGTAAATCCGCCCGACCGTAGGGAACCAAGGGGGCAAACACTCGTTCTTTTTTCGAATAAGTCACGTGCCCATACACCCCCCCGTTGCGGATGGCCAACCCTTTTTTATCCGCGAACAAAACGTGGTAACCCTGCAAAAGACCCGCTTGAACCAAAATGCCCGTGGTCACCCCAGACCCGGTTCCTCCCACCCCCGCCGTGTAGCAATACCACACATCGTCCACGGGTTGAAACGATCGGTCCGGCAAGACCCCTAAATCCTCCCCCTCCACCGCCACCGGCGGGCGACGACGACGAACCACCACTTCTTCAAAAGAGGGGCACACCTTCCCTTTCACGCAAGCGCCATCGGACACGCACAAAGATTTGTCCGTAACGATTTTCGGACCGTCCAGCGTGTCTTCCATGGCCAAACCAGGGCATCCCGTGGCGTTGGTGCATTCCAAGCAAAACTCACAAACCTCCGGCGTGATGTTGATAAAACGCTCCGCGGGCAAATACCCTTGGGCCCGAAGAACTCGCTTTTTTTCCCGGCGCACGCGACGCTGGTAGGTGATGCCACACTCTTTATCCGCGATGATCACCTTCACACCGTCTTTGAGGATCACCTCTTCCAACAACGCGCGGTAAGAATTTCGATAGGCGGGATTCACTCGATAGAGAGGCACACTGTCCCGGGCCATCCCTCGGATCAATTGCTCGATGTCTTGGGCGAAGGTGGCTTGGGCCAACACGTCTTGGGTCGTCCCCGGCGTGGGTTGGTGCCCCGTCATGGCGGTGGTTTTATTTTCGAGAATGATGTAGGTGATGTCTTGATTGTTTTTAATGGAATCGGACACAGCCACCATGCCCGAATGGAAAAAAGTGGAATCTCCCAAAAAAACCACTTGTTTGTTTTGGATGAAAGAGTCCATACCGGACCCGGTACCCCCACCCAACCCCATGCCCGAATAGTCTTGCATCAGCCCCAAATTTGGCTCGAATTGAAGCATCGAGTGGCACCCGGATTCTCCGTGAAAAATAAGATCCAGAGGAGCTCGGTGGTGATGTTTTTTCATAAAATTCGCGTCAAGAAAGTCCTTCTTGATCGCTTTCGATACCGTGGAGGAATCCCGATGGGGACAACCGGGGCAAAACGTGGGGGTTCTCACGGGGATGTTCACGGTCACACGCCCCGTGGCTTCGGTGATCGCGAGAGCGGACTGGATGGCCCCACGACGCTCCTTGAAAACATCGGGAACCAAAGTGGGGAGAACCGACGCCAACCGCTCGATTAAAATGGACGAGTTGATGCCACGAAACGAAGGAACACCGGGTTTGTCATCGGGAAATTTTTTACCCCACACCGATGGGGGTTTTGCCAAACGCCCGTCTTGACGGGCCCGTTGAAGAGCTCGAATAATTTGGGATTCCAAAAAATCCCGTTTTTCTTCCACGACGACCAAGTGATCCACCCGCCCCGCAAAATCCACCAACAACGTCTCGTCCAAGGGGTAAGTGACACCCCATTTCAAAACAGGGAATTGCCCTTCCAACCCCATGTCCCGCAACGCTTGGGACAGATAACAATAAGCCAATCCCGACGTGGTAAAGCCTAAAGGACTTCGCTGGGACGAAGAGACGTGTTCAACCCGATTCAAAGAACGAGCCCGAACGGCCTCCAACAAACGATCAAAACGAGCGGGGAGAGTGGCCTCCCGCATGGACGTGTGCGGGGGGATCATCACGGCCCGATCCACGGCCATTTCCGATGACGACAACGTCGCTCGCTGACGGTGATTCAGTGTGGGATACGGGTTGTTCCGGCACCGCACGGCCCCGCCCCCATCGGCTTGGTTGGTGGTGACCACGTAAGTGATGTAAAGGTCCGAGGCCCCAGAAAGTTCCATGGCGTCCCGTATCCAATCTTTCATTTCCTGAAAAGTCGAAGGTTCCACAACAGGCATGTGCAAATGCAAACTCAAATAGCGGGAATCGGAATTGATCTGGGTGGTTTCGTTCCACGGGTCATCCCCCACCACGAGCAGAGCCCCCCCCTCGGGCTTTTGAGGTTCGGACAAATTGCCGATGGCTAAGCCGTCCGCGGCCACGTGCATACCCACGGATTTCATAATGGCCAAAGAACGAACACCCGCCAGCCGGGCCCCGTTAAGTCGGGCCGCCGCCAACCCTTCGTTGTTGGCCATTTGGGCCACAATGCCTTTTTCGATGAGCAATTCCGACACATGGGACACCGCGTCAAAAACTTCGGACACCGGGGATCCCGGGTATCCCGTGATGAGGGCCACCCCCGCCTCCAAAGCCCCCTTCAAAATCAGTTCATTGCCCGTGAAAGGGGCAACCCCTTCTTCCTTCGTAAATCGCTGGTCCATAAAACCTCCAGTGGAACCTCTTCCTTCGTTTTCTAACGCTTAGAGATCTTCTGATGGGACGATTTCAACATTTCTTGGGCGTGACGGACGCCAAGGGATTGATCCCCACCCGAAGGGGACCCCACCAAACGGGCGATTTCGGTCACCCGCTCGGCATCGGTTAAACGGTGAACCACAGTGCGGGTCCTTTGTTGGGACACTTCCTTCGTGACGGTCCAATGATCGTTTCCACAGGCCGCCAGCGTGGCGAGGTGTGTGATGCAAACCACTTGTCGATCCCGTCCAAGGGACGCCAATTTTTTACCCAACACGGCCCCCATGCTTCCACCGACACCCGAATCTATTTCATCAAAAATCAACACCGGGGCCCCGTCCGTCCGGGACAAAACCGTTTCCAAAGCCAACATCACCCGGGACAGCTCCCCACCGCTCGCGGAGAGGGCCAAGGGGTTTTTCCCTTCCCCGGGATTGGCGGCGAACATAAATTCCACGTGGTCCCACCCCGATGGCCCCAAACGCTCTTCATCCGAGGTCACACCCACCTGAAACGTCGCGAGGGGCAACCCCGTGGTGGGCAATTCCTTTTGAACCGCCTCGGCCAACCGGCGAGCCCCTTGGCGTCGTCCGTTGGAAAGAGCGGTCGCTTCGCGAACCAAAACCTCCCGGGCTTCGGCCACACCTCGGGCCAAATCCTGTCGAGTCCCTTCCAAATTTTCCAAGCGATGAAGAGCCTCGGTCACCCGCTCCCGGGCCCCCATCACGTCGGCCAAAGTGGGCCCATATTTTTTTTTCAGCCGGGCCAATAAGTCCAATCGGGCCAACACCTCGTCCAACCGAGCCGGGTCCGTCTCCACAGAGGACGCAAAAGAATCCAAGTGGCGGGAGACTTCCTCAATATGGACAGCCGCCGTGTCCAACAACTCGGCCACCTCGCGAACAGGAGCCCCTAAGGAAACGAGGCGGTCCACCTCAACCCGAGCCCAACGCACACTGTCCAAAGCCGATGAATCCATGGTGGACAACCGCTCCAGAACCCCGCGGGACACCGATTGAAGTTGCTCGGCGTTCTTCAGCTGGGGCAACAGGACGTTCCATTCCTCTTCTTCATCCAAACGGACATCGGCCCCATCCAGCTCTTTCTTTTGAAAGCGATAGAGGTCCAAACGTTGGGCCTGTTCCTGTTCGGAAACAACCAACGCATCGGCCTCGGCGGATTTTTTCTTCCAGAGATCCCACGCCAGGGCCACAGCGGCGCACCGAGACGTCAACCCAGAAAAATCATCGAGGAGAATCCGTTGTTCCGCGGATTTCAACAACGTCTGATGCTCGTTTTGACCGTGGATATAAACTAAAATTTCACCCAGCCGTGAAAGAGCCGCAACACTCACGGGCTGATCGTTCACAAAAGCCCTGGACCGACCGGAAACGTCCACGTCCCGGCGAACCAACCACCCCTCACCGCCTTCGTTTTCAAGCCCCAATTCCGTCGTGATTTTTTTTAGTCGGGGATCCGCCCCCTCAAACCGGGCCGTCACCGTTAAGCGTTCAGCCCCTTGACGGATTTGACCGGCGTCGGCCCGTCGGCCCAACACCAACCCCAACGCGTCCAAAATAATACTTTTCCCCGCCCCGGTTTCCCCCGTGAGCACGGTAAAACCCGAGGACAATTCCAAACGCACGTCTTCCAACAACGCAAAATTCTGAACCGTTAATTCGGTCAACATTTTTCAGAAATTCCCATGGAGTTCGGAAATTTTTCGTTCAACAAAGAGAAGAACGATTGGGATCCTTTCGCTAAGATGGACAAACGACGTTTCGCGGAACAAACCCTCAACGATTGGCCTCGACGCACAGACAAATGTTCCTGCCCATCCAACGTGACCGTCATTCGGTCGTCTTGGGATTCCGGAGACAAACGAACGTCCACCACGCTGGTGTGGGGAACCAACACGGGCCTTTGGCTGAGGCTGTGGGGGCAAATGGGCGTTAACAAAATCAAATCCATCCCGGGCACCACCAAGGGCCCCCCCGCCGCCATCGAGTAAGCCGTGGATCCCGTGGGGGTGGCCACGATCAGCCCGTCCCCCACGTAGTTTCCCAACACATCCCCGTTCACCGACACCGTCAAACGCACCACCCGTCCCGGGACAATGCCTTGGACCACACAATCGTTCACAACGAGACGGGGCCCCTTTCCGGGGATTTGAGCCTCCAGCATCAAACGCGACACCGAAGAAAGAGTCCCCTTCAAAAGACGCGTCAAAAGATCCGATGTCTCAGAAACACCAGCGGCGGTTAAAAACCCCAGCCTCCCCACGTTGATCCCCAAGACCGGCACCCCCAAGGCCCCCACCTCCCGGGCCGCCCCCAAAAGAGTTCCATCCCCCCCCAAGACCACCACCGCGTCGGCCCGATCGGCCTTCGCTAAAGGGACAACGGTCACTCCATGATTTTTAAACCAAAGACGCACCGAAGGCAACGCCTTAACCGCCGCGGGTTTCCGAGGGTTGTGATGAAGGGACACCACCCGAACAGGGCTAAACAAGGCCGCTTTCGCGTTTAACAAGGTCTTCCCAAACTTTCACGATGTCACCGTCCCACCACCCCCGCTCCACTTCATCCCAAAGGGTTCGGAAAGTCTTTTGGATCGAATAGGCTTCTTTGTAACTGCGACGAGAGGTGAGAGCGTCGTAAATATCCACAACGTTAACGATTCGCACCAGTTTAGGAATCTCATCCGCCTTTCGACCATCGGGGTAACCCGTGCCGTCCAAACACTCGTGGTGATGGCGAATGATGGGCAAAATACCATCCAAACTTTTCAAGCGGCGACAAATATCGCACCCGATCACCGGATGCTTACGCATCACCTCCCACTCGCTGTCGTCCAAGGGACCCGATTTTTGTAAAATGGCATCGGGAATCCCCAACTTGCCGATGTCGTGAAGCATACCCCCCTTGCGCAACATTTCCAACTCGAAAGCGTTGCACCCCAACGCCCGGCCCAACAAGACCCCATACCGAGACACACGGTCCGCGTGACCCAAGGTGTAACGATCCTTGGCTTCAATGGTGCGAACCAAGGTCATTAAAATGTCTTCCGCGTCTTCCAATTCGTCTGTCAGAGTTTTAATGCGGATCAGAGATCGAATCCGCTTGAGGAGAGCGTCTTGGTCAAAAGGTTTTGGAAGAAAATCGTCGCAACCGGCTTCAATGGCTCGAACTTTTTCATCTTCGGGCAACAAACCGGTCACCAGAATGACGGGAAGCAAGCGGGTGTCGTGATGCCCCTTGATGCGTCGGCACGTTTCCAACCCGTTCAACCGGGGCATGTCAAAATCCACAACGCAAAGGTCGGGGCAAGACTCCGCGATGCGTTCCAAAGCTTCTTGCCCATCCTGAGCCGTCACCACCCCAAACCCCTCGGCCAACAGGAGGGTCTCCATGGCCCGTTGAGAATAGCGATCGTCGTCGGCAATCAATATCGTAGCGATCGTCCGCCTGGTGGAATGCATGGCTTCATTTTACATGATTCCCGCCCCACTCTCAATAAAAACCGCTGGAAATTTCTGAAAGACAAAAAACCCGGAACCGCCCCACTTAAAATTTCGCTATAATGCCCCGATGAATAAAATCATCGCGTGGATTCGAGTCCATCAAGATTTTTGTAAAGAAGTCGCTCGCGTGGGAGTCTGGGTGGGAACGCTCTCTTTGGCGGTTATGACGGTCCTTTGGTTTTTTTCACGTTCTCGTTTGGAGAAAACACCCCCAACACCAACACCCGCTGTTGTAAAAACGGTGGGATCTTTCACGCCGGGAACGTTGCTCTATTCGGTTTTAAAAAAAGCCAACCTATCAGCGGAAACGTCTTTTCAAATCGTTCAGTGCCTTTCCACCTCCGTGAATCCCCAAACCCTCAAAGAATCCGATCGCTACGAGCTGACGTTGTCCACGGGTGGGGTTTTCTTGGGATTGAACGTGATTCGGGATCGAACTCAATTTTTGGTGGAACGGTCGTCCGCGTCATGGGTGGTCCGAACGAAACCCTTGGAAATCACGCGGACCGACAAAAAAGCCACGGGCACCGTTAAAGATTCTCTGTGGAACGCCATGATCGGGTCGGGGTTGGACCCAACGCTGATCGTCACCTTCGCCGATATTTTCAGCTGGAGCGTGGACTTTTTAACGGAAACCCGCCAAGGGGACCGCTACGCCGTGAGCTGGCAAGAAGAGCGGACCCCAGACGGCCGACGAGTGGGGTTAACCGTTTGGGCCGCGGTTTATGAGGGAAAAGGGACGGGGAAACACACGGCCACCCGATTCATGGACGATTATTACGAAGGCTCCGGGCAGTCCCTTCGGAAAGCGTTTCTCCACGCCCCTCTTAATTTCCGACGGATTTCATCGGGGTTCACCCACCGGCGATTTCACCCCGTCCACCGCATCTACCGCCCCCATCTGGGCATTGACTACGCCGCCGCCCGGGGGACCCCCGTGGTGACCATAGGCGACGGAACCATTACTTTTAAGGGGTGGAAGAGCGGGTTTGGAAACTACATGGAAGTGCGACACAACGGAACCTACACCACGGGCTACGGGCATCTGAACGGCTTCGCCCGGGGTCTCAACCGCGGAACCCACGTGAAACAGGGCCAAGTGATCGCCTACGTGGGAAGCACCGGCGTGTCCACAGGTCCCCACTTGGATTTTCGCGTAAGAAAAAACGGAACTCCCGTCAATTTCTTAACCCTTAAATTCCCCGCCTTGGCCTCCGTCCCGGCCTCCCGCCTCGGGGAATTCAACACCGTCCGGCAAAACTTACTAGGCCCCTTGGAAAAAGAAAAGGAATAGAAAAGTTTTCCAGCAAATCCCCCCTGCCCCCCCTTTGTCAAAGGGGGGAACACTCTCGGGATACGTGCTTTTCCCCCCTTTACGAAGAAAGGGGGGTGCGGGGGGATTTTTTTGAGAGTTCAACTTCCGTTTTATGTTAATCGTATTTTTCGAAGTGGATTTGGTTTTTGGGAACACCGAGGGACAGGAGCTTATCGTTGACGCCCATGATCATGTTGCTCAGACCACACATGTAAAAATCCTTTTTCAAATAATCGGGAATGCAGGGAACGATTTTATCTTGGACATACCCGTGCTCTCCCACGTGGTTTCGATCCCGGCTCACCGTGAACACGTAACGAAAGTTTTTATGTCGCCGGGCTAAATCGTCCCATTCCGAACGATAAATAAAATCCGACTCCAACCGGTGGCCGTAGAGCAAGATCATGTTGTTGGTCACCCCCCGTTCCAAAAGATCGTTCACCATGGCTCGGAAGGGAGCCACACCGGATCCCGTGGCCACAAACACCAAATCACGAGTAACCTCTTGGATATGAAAATTCCCTAAAGGGGCCAACCCTTGAATGGAATCCCCTGGTTTCATGGAATGCAAATGGGTGGAGGAAAGCCCCCCGTCCACCAAGGTGACACACAATTCGAAATAATCCCGATGGGACGGGGACGACGCAATGGAATAGGCTTTCCGTCGAACCCCCCCTTCGTAGGGGATAAACATCTGAACGTACTGCCCCGCTTTAAAATTCAACTCTTGCCCGACCGGTAAACCAAACCGCAACCGACGGTTGCGAGGGACCAACTCCGATGTCTCCAACAGAGTGAACGTGTAAGAGCCAAAAGATCTTTTGCGTTCCGAGGAAATGGGGGGAACGTCTGTCATAGACTATCTCCTAACCCGGACGAGCCGGACAAGTGTTTGTGCATACTTTTTGGAGGGGGGCCCCCGTTTTAGTGCACTTTTTAGTGTTTCAGCATCCTTATTATCTCATTTTACCGTTAACATTTCAAAAAATATAGCCGGTCATTACCCTCCGAAACCTTTTGACCGAAATACGCAACCCAACATTTAGAGCGACGTGGAAATATCTGTCCCCCGAAGTATTTCCGTTTTGGTGTGTTCTTTTGGACGAAATTCTCTCACCAGATAATCATGCGCCAACTGCATTTTGGTGTTGTGCCCACAAGTAAAAAGGTCAACCGCCGCGTAATTGTGCTCCGGCCAAGTGTGTATGGCTAAGTGCGATTCTGTTATAACAACAAACCCTGATATTGACCGAAAATCCTTGGATGGTTTTGCAGGTTGTTCCAAGCAAAACTCTCCTTCATCTTCACTAAGCCAACACTCTGACCCATCGTTAAAACGGAGGTGCCACTCATCCCAGTGTCCTTCGTCATACTTGTATCGAACCCGACCTAAAACGGTGAACCGTTTTTTATACAGTTCACCAGATTGGCCAATTTGCAGACCCGAAACTGTCGGAGCAAGCCCGCTTTGCTTTCCTTTTATTGAAAGCTTTTCCTCACGAATTGAAACCATTGAGCCGCAATGAGCACAGACAACCAACTTTGTCAGGGGAGAGAAGAGGTTGAGTGCCGCTCCACAACTTGGACAATTGGTTGATTCCACTTCTGTTGATTAAGCTTGAGCCGTGCCACAGTCAGGGCAAAATTTAGCTGTCGCATCGATGGACTTCTGACACTTGCCGCATAGTTTTTGAGGTCTGGGTGGGATTCCTCCTCCTTTCATTGCGTCCAGCATCGATTGTCCCATCGCAATCCCGGCACCGAGGCCAACACCTGCACCTGCGCCACCTCCGGGATTTTGGGCCGCGTCTTTGATTGAATCGGCGGCTTGGAATTGCGCGTATTTTTGAACATCGAAAACAAGTCCCATGCCCGATCGTTTGTCGATAATCTTCTCCACTTCTGGCGGAACCGAGATGTTCTCAATGACCAAACCGCTAAGTTCCAACCCAAACTTTTCAAATACCGGTTTAAGTTGTTCAGCACACCTTGCACCGGTTTCGTTCAGGTTAGCCGCCGCATCTAAAAATGGAATTTTTGACTCGGCAAATAAATCTGTAAATTCACTGACGATAGAAGTTCTCAGCTGTCCCGCAATGTCTTCAACCTTGGTTGTTTCTTTTGTTCCCGAGAATTGAGCCATAACAACTTTGGGGTCTTTGACACGAATGGAGAAATTGCCGAAGGCGCGAATTCGGACTGGGCCGATTTCAGAGTCACGAACCGTCAATGGATTGGAGGTCCCCCATTTGAGGTCGGGGAATTGCCTCATATTAAAGAAATAGACCTCGGATTTAAACGGCGAATTAAATGCGAATGGCCAAGAGCGGAGGGTTGTCATGATGGGCATGTTTTTTGTGTTTAGCTCATAACGCCCCGGGATGAAAAGATCGGCCACTTTCCCTTCATCAACGAACAGAGCATTTTGAGTCTCTCGGACCGTGAGATGTCCACCCATCTGGATTTCTTTTGCATAAGTGGGGAACCGATAAACCAAAACGTCAGGCGCACCCTCCGTCCATTCGATGACATCTAAGAACTGCGATTTTACACGGTCAAACAATCCCATCGCGTCACCTCTATAGTCATTTTTTTTGTTCATTTTCTGACATTGCCCGGCGGGCCAGAAATCAATTAAAATTTGAGCCGTGGACTCGCAAGAGATAAGATGCTCAACGAGAATCCGTCCCACATCAAGGAAGCGACGACATGAACAGTGTAGCCAAAACGACTGCGGTGAGCAACAAAAAAAGAACCTTTAACCCCAATGCCAGTAACTTAAGGTTCGTCGTTCCGGCGAAGGCCGGAACCCAGCTGTGTGCTCGACAAACAGATTGTCGAGAAAAGAAGGGAAGCAACTTG
>Ga0247839_1007717_pt1 | contig 11675 bp, 10 predicted proteins | sample LaCruzMarch2015__6_FD_192405 | JGI IMG/M metagenome (GOLD analysis project Ga0247839, IMG submission 192405) | Freshwater microbial communities from meromictic Lake La Cruz, Castile-La Mancha, Spain - LaCruzMarch2015_16m | ecosystem: Environmental > Aquatic > Freshwater > Lake | place: Spain...
GATAGGCGATGCAGTTATCGTAATTGATGATACCGGTAACGAATATCCGACCACGGTCGGTTCCCCACCGTGCAAAATGATCGCGATACCCTTCTGACCCCGCACAATAGACGTCACACAGATTGCGGGTACCATTAAGCGAAGTGTCGAAGGCCATGAATCCTGGCATTCGGAGTTTGTTCACCATTTTGGCCCAAGATGTCATCGGGTCGGTCATGCCCTCTTGCACGAACACGGTCTTGCGGGCCAAGAGACGGTCTGGAACAATCATATCCGTACAGCAAACCACAAGGTCATACTCGCTACGGAAGCGCTCCGCCTGAAAATCCTCTTGCAGCCCATGCTCCTTTAAATAGGCATCGGCCATGGCCTTTCTGCGATATCCCATTATAGTATTCTCGAAGGCTCCAAGTTGTCGGGCGATACGGCCTATGCGACTATCGGGAAAAAGTTGGGTGAAGTAATGGTCGTGGGACGGGAGACATTGCGAAATGGCGTGCATCTGACGACACTGATTGAGCGATCCCACAATATAAATTATTCGTTTCCCTTTCATTTCCAAATAGTTGCGTATTACTGCTTGACAAAGGTAAATGGGGGTTTAGCGGCTCTTTCGGACCGCCCAGAAACTTAACACGAAGGTCACAAAAAGGAAAGAATGAGCGGTTTGGAGGCCACATTTTATTAACCTTGGGGCAACAAAAGTGAGCCCCCTGAACCTGGCAACATTACTATGCCTGATTCTGAGTCAACGTAGAACAGTTAACGGCTAGGGAAAGAGGCGTTCGAAAACACTATCGCCCGTCACGGGGTCAATGCCAAAAAGGTCTACATATACGACCGTGGGCATGAGGAGGCCTTCCTTGGCTTCAATATATATACGCCTGAGCTCTGCTGGCTTTCCATTGATGGCCATTAGTCCGACATATTTGCCGAACTTGTTTTTTGCAAGCGTCACGGTCCGAGCTTTGAAGGCCTTAAGGCGCATGAGATAGTTTCCAGTACCGTCCTTCAGGTCTTCAAGCACCACACCATACACAGCCATTTCCTCAAATTGACTCAGTTCGGCACGGACACCGTTGTTCAACTCATAATGCAGCCAATATGCGTCCACTGGCTGTTCCCGGCTCAATTGGCCTGATTTGTTCATCTTTGCCTGATAAACAATAGTATTGGTATTCTTGGAACGCTGCAAATAGAACAGCATGTTCGCAATCTTGGGAGGCTTGGGCAGTGCCTTGCCGGTAAAAGTGATTTGCCCAGCCGCTGAGGAGTAGAAGAAAATTAGGAGTAGTGCAAGTCGCATGATTTTCTTGGCGGGGCAAAAATATCCAGAGACACTAAATAGAATGTTACCGATGTCTGGTCATTTCGATAAGAAAGATGAAACGGCCGATCTCTATTGAAATGTCAAGACCTGAAGGTAGATGCCTGTTCTGCCGAACTGCCCGTGCAACCAACTTCGGTATTTTCTTTTTGGTGGCGAGGAATAGTTTGCGATTAGAAAGCGGTCGCGGTCAAGTCGGATGATGGAAGGAAATGCCGTGTCGCCCGCCCCGGGCAGATTCATCACCCATTCTACTCTTCGGGTCTCCTGATTTATCCTATATAGCGCAGTGGTCTTGGGGCTGAGTGAGAAACTGGCCCAATTGATAATTCTTTGACATGCCATGCTGCGGTTGCGCTTTGCCCGTCCGAACGGTCGATGACCCAGCTGGAAGCGGGCAATGAGATAGAGTTCGTCCCCATGGCGGAACATCTTCGGTGACTGGTAGCAATGGGGATCGGTCACCTGAGGAAATTCCCATTGGCCTGGGCTGATGTCACATGCCTTCACCACATGCGAACCAAAACCCGAGCTGTCCCCATCCTCAAGCCTTGTGACCGCCCAGATATCACCATACCGGTCGAACTCGAAGGCCGTTTCCGACACACCGCCCTGATAGACATGCCCACTGTCGCCAAGGGAGGTCCAATTGACCCCGTCTGTTCCTTGCTTCAGATAGAGATTCACCTTCACATCGCCTTGCACCTGATAGTGCGGCCCGATGTAGCTGGTCATCCACAACTTGCCGTTGCGGGGCTTCATTTCCCAATGCACTTCTCCTTTTTCGAGTACACGCGTTGGGCCCTCCCAATGCCCACCGAGGTCGGAGGTGTAGAGACTAATATACGCAGGCTCGAAAGCACCCATGCTTGTTCCACCCGCAAAGCAATAGAAATGCAGTATTCTGTTAATGGGAATAAGAAGCGGTTCGCGAAAATCGCGGCCCAAGAAGAACTCCATCTCTTTGCGCCAAGTTTTTCCATCGGATGTGGAAATGATGTACATGCCTGTTTTTTTGCTGGCAAAATGCGTTGGCCCAGTGCGGAAAGCAACATAAAGCCTGTAATTGAAAATGGAAATACTGACGTTGTTGTTTGATTTCTGCGGATGAACGTCCTCTGGCAATTGCATGGAGGGAATAAGCCAAAGCGGTTCGCTAAGTTTTGGCGGATACTTTATGCCAAAAGGGGATTGACTGTCAAACTGTGCTGGGTCGTCTGGAGCCATTTCCAATTGCGGAAGGTATTCTGAGAGGATTGTTTGCACTGGATGTTTGTCCGAAATGGCGGTCGCATCCCATGGAGCTTTGCACCCAAATTGGGCGAAGAAAAGCACAAAAAAACAGACCTGTTTCACCAAAAACATCCTTTTGAACATGCAACAAATTTAGGGCAACTTAGGGGCATTGTATCAAATTTGGTTATGCTTCCTATTTCAGGCCAATTCGCATGAAAACGGGCGATATAATAAAGAGCGATAGGTATTCAATACCTCACTTTTCGGGCCATCTTCTTTGTAATTGATGAGGAGAAACTATGCGTCTTTGCGAGAAAATATTCTCTCGAAAGCGTATTGCGAGAAATTTTGATGCGTTGCTCCTGTTAGGTTGGGTTCGCATACTAATGTCACACTGAAAATCCCGACTTTCGCGGCATGGCATTCCTCGAGGGCTTTGTGGTAGGGCTCGGCATGATTATTTTTCTTGGGCCGGTGTTTTTCACGCTGCTCAAAAGCGCTCTTCAGCGTGGCTTGCTGGCTGGTCTTAGTGTTGCTACTGGTATTTTAGTTAGCGATGTGATAGTGCTTACGCTTTGTTCCTTCGGGGCAATTCCTTTTTTTAAGAATGAAGCCAATCAGTTTTGGTTAGCCCTAGCCGGTAGCGGAATTCTTATGGCGCTTGGATTGCGCTATTTGTTAAAAGAACATGCCGGAAAAGATGCAATTGGTTCCATTCAAGCTCAGCACTATTCCGCCTATTTTGCCAAAGGATTTTTGGTCAATTTCGTCAATCCATTTGTTTTTGTAGTGTGGATTGGGCTAATAGGCATGGGTCAAACGAAATATGGTGCAGGAACCAATTTGTTGCTTTACTGTGGCGGAATTTTACTTGGAATTTTCACTACTGATGTAACTAAGGTGGTATTTGCCCATCGCATTGCAGCCTTTATTAAACCAAACGTACTGACAATCGCCTATCGCGTTATTGGAGTTTTGCTGCTTGTTTTTGCCCTGCGATTGTTGTGGTTTGTAATTGGAAAAATCTAGATTCTAATCTGTCCCAGTTATGCTTAAGGCACTTTTTATCTGCTTTTTTCTGTTAGCCCCAACAGCGCCTCACGCTTTCCACGCGTCCATCACTCAGTTGGAATTGAAATCGGAAACAGGGCGATTGGAGGTAGCTGTGATGATGTTTACCGATGATTTGGAAAAGGCTGTTCAGCCAGTAAATCACCCTTCGCTTTACTTGGCTACTGCAAAAGAACATCCACGAGCCGAAGCTTTGGTAAATGCCTACGTGAACCAGCACATTTCGATACTAGTGGATGGTGTACCAGTGAAACTCACGTTTATAGGCAAGGAAACCGAAGCCGATGCCACATGGTGTTACCTTGAATCGGGAGTAATTGGTAAGTTCAAAAAATTAGAAATCTCCAACACCGTTTTATTGGCCCAATTTGAAGAACAAACCAACATTATTCATTTAAAAAAGGATGGGAAGACCCAAGCCAAAATGACGAATAATGGAACTAAGAAAGCGGTTTTTGACTAGTAATTTCTTCTTCAAATGCTCGTAATTGTAGCAGCCTTTCATTCATCTTTGCGTCCATAGTTGCAATACCATTCCAAAATGAAACATATTCTTAGTCTCTCTCTTTTTTTAGTGATTGCGATGGGCGCATTTGCACAGTCAGCCTCTACTACGAAATCGCTATGCAGCAGAAAGTGGATAACCAGCGAATTTCAATTGGGGAACCAAAAATTTTCTGCTACAGATGTGCTCGAAAACGATGGTACCATGTTTCTTGAAGGCGGCACATTAACTTCGGTAGATAATGGAGTTGCTACGAAAGGAAAGTGGTCCTTTGATGAAAACTCAAAGGTATTGACTACACAAAACGAAGGAGACAAAGAGCCCAGTAAAATGCTTGTGCGGTCTATTTCCGAAAGCACGTTGGTTCTAGAAACAATGAGCCACGAATCGCAACCAATGACCATTTATTTCAAAGGTCAAAAACTTTAGAATTAAAGAGTTTCGACTATTCCACAACAAAACGTTGAGTGGCAGTGCCTTTTTCGTTGGCAATCTTAATAACATAAACACCTATTTGTAATTCGGATTGAAGCCCGTGAATGGTAGTCTTACCATCGGATACAAGATGCGTTTTAGCATAGTGTTGCTTGCCCAGCACATCTACAATCGCAACATCGTAGGTGCCGTTTGCCATTTGGATTTGTAAAAAATCACCACTCTTTATTGGGTTAGGTGATATTTGCATAGGTAACGAAGATGTCTCGTTAATATTCAGATATGCAGCCTCTATAAACCCAACACAATTCAACATTACTTCAGTAAATGTTGGGTAATTCATAGTGTGACCAACTCCGGGAATTTCATTATAGTAGTAGTCCAAGAGCCCAGAGCTCAAAGTAGCATTAAGAATATTAGTTTGAATAATCGAGGTGAAATCCTCAGTGCCAGAGCACAAGCAAACGGGTGGGATTTCTTGTGGATTACTCAAATCGGGAGAAAAGAAAAACCCTGGTGAATGCCAAATCAAACCTTTTATAAAATGGGTTGGCTCGTTAAAAAAATATTGCGCTACCACATCGCTGCCTGCCGAATATCCTACCAGATATACTTCACCAGTGTCGACATTAAACCATGTCATCACAGAATCATAAGCTATATTTAGAACTGCTTCACTTCGAGGCTGGTCTTGCAAATAGGGATTAGGGCACATAATTATAGCGTTATCGATATCGCCAAATGGAGTCAAATATTCGCGGATCTGAACACTATTTTCAGGATCGCCAAGCCCATGAAATCCAATAATCAGCTTGCTCGGAATGTTGGCATCATAACTCTCGGGCACATGAAAATAGATGCTCAGACTATCTCCATTTAGTAATGGGTCGGTAGTCATTATGGTGCGAAGCGAATGCCCTGTTTGTCCAAAAGTAAGTAGAGGCGTAAGCGTAAATAATGCTGCTATTATTGTGCTACGTAGATTTTTCATCATGGAGTTGATTATTGTAGAACGCAATAGTACGCGATTTTCCAAAAAATGGACTAAGCGAATGACCCTAAAAGTCAGTAGTGTAAAGCTATATTTGGTCGAACGAATTTCGAATCATGAGAACACTTTTTATCGTTGCTGCAATACTATGTTTGGTCTACATAGTGCCAACCGCTTACCTCAACTACACCGAACCTGTGGTGAAATGGGATTGGGAGAACATTGACCTCAATGACATAGAATTTCCCAAAGGATTTGTTTGGGGAGTAGCCTCTGCTGCGCATCAAGTAGAAGGCAATCACACAGCAAACAATTGGGCCGATTGGGAAAAAGGAAACTATCCTGATGGCAGACCACATATTTTAAACAACGAAAAGGCGGGCCTCGCTTGCGACCATTGGAATCGCTATCCAGAAGATATTCGATTGATGCAAGATTTAGGCGTTTCTAGCTATCGCTTTTCTGTGTCGTGGGATAAAATAATGCCGCAGGAAGGTGTAATTGATTCCTTGGCATTGCAGCATTATGTGGATGTGTGTGATAGTCTCATTGTCGCAGGAATCACACCTATGGTTACGCTGCACCATTTTAGCCATCCCATGTGGTTTGAGAAGAAAGGTTCGTTTGAAAAAGAAGAAAACATAGCGGATTTTGTGGAATTTTCTGAAGTGGTATTCAACGCGCTCAAAGGGCGAGTAACCTATTGGTGCACAATAAATGAACCAGCTGTTTTTGTAATCGCCTCGTATTTTGATGGGCATTTTCCTCCAGGAAAAAAAGATCCTAAATTGGCTGCCGTAGTGCTAAAGAACCTTTTCAAAGCGCATGTGGCGGTTTATCAGCATCTTAAATCACTCCCTGATGGAGACAAAACCCAAATAGGAATTGTGAAAAACATGCACCAAATAGACCCCATGGATAATTGGGATTTGTTTGATCGACTTATTGCCCGAACGGTAAATAAGGGATTTAATGGCTCTTTCATTACAACATTTCGTGATGGCAACTATCGCTTTCATTTCCCCACTTTAGTGGATGAACAAGAGGCTATTCCAGATGCACCGAATACCCTCGATTTCGTTGGCCTCAACTATTACAGCCACAATGCCATGGATTTTTCGTTGAATTTGGATGAGGCGCTAAAAACCAGAATGTACCCCAACGAAACGCCCACTGACATGGCGTACACGATGTATCCAGAGGGGTTATATCGCGCCATTCAGGAAATATCGGTGCTTGGAAAACCGATAATCATTACTGAAAACGGAGTTGCCGATGCAACGGATGCCATTCGTGGGGAGTTCATTAAAAAGTACCTCTATGCCGTTTCAAAAGCCATTAAGGATGGTTATGACGTGCGCGGGTTTCACTATTGGTCGCTTATGGATAACTTTGAATGGGACTTAGGCTATGGTCAGCGTTTCGGGCTTTATGAGGTAGATTTTACTACGCAGAAACGAACGCTGCGTGAAGGTTCCAAAGAGTTTCAGCGCATTGTGCAAGCGCATTCGAACTAAGATTTTCGTGAGTATTCATCTACAAAAAAGCCACCAGATGAAGGTGGCTTTTTTGCTTTAAGAAAGAAGTTTTCTAATCGGTAAACTCTGTAAAGATGAAGTCCATGCCAACAGTGCGGGCAAACACGTGACCCAAGTCAAGAATGTCGATGTCATCTTCTTCGTAAAACCACTGGATTGTTACAGGATGCCCAGAATCTTTCAAGGCTTTTAATTTCTTCAATATGTCTGAAATGGATTTTGAAGAAGGCGTATTGAAGTATTCCAGTCGAAATACAAACTCGGTTTTTGCGTTGGGTTGAGCCGAGTACGTATCTAACCATTCTAAAACGGGAAGGTAAAAGCCCTTGGCGTTAAGCGGAAAAGAGCGCCCTTCTATTTTGAATATACCAGCTGAGGCATCAAAATGAACGGAAGGAGTTTCCTTAGTGGAGTCCAATTGGATAGGTTTAAGCTCTGCCATTTCCAGAATATTTTGAGTTCAGATTTATCAGTTTACCAAGTTGTGGTCTGGAGCAAAAATAAGCTTTTTCGATGCTTTAGAAACGAAGTGTGTGCTTAATGGATGCCATGCATCTTCTTTTTTATAAAACCAGAAAGAAGAATTAGAATTAAGCCCGCACCAATTGGAAGAAATGTGTAGATAAGGAAGAAGGTAGAAAGCGAATACATCTCTGCAATCTTGTCGATAAGGCTACCTGTCCATCCTGCCAAATAGTTAGCCAAAGCAGAGGCGAGGAACCAAATTCCAAACATTAAACCTACTAGGCGAACAGGAGCAAGTTTGCTCACATAAGAAAGCCCAACGGGAGAAAGGCAAAGCTCGCCCATGGTATGAAGGAAGTAAGCTAGAATGAGCCAAACCATACTTACCTGCGCAGTTTGAGCCCCAGATGCTATGCCCAAGCCACCATAAGCCAATACACCGAATCCAAGTCCTAGTAAAACTAAACCTAAGGCAAATTTTATAGAAGCAGATGGGTTGTATTTGCTCTCCCACATTTTGGAAAACAATGGAGCAAATGCAATGATGAAGAATGAGTTTAGAATGCCAAACCATGATGCTGGAACTTCGCTGCTTTCTGCACTAAACTCAATGGAAATCATCCAAAGCGCTGCGGCCCAAATGATAACGAAGCTAAATCCGAGAAAGAGATTTGAAATAGCATACTTAGAGAATGTTTGTTTGAACAACATTGCCAAAACGTAGGTGACAATTGCCAATGGGGCAATGGTCAGCAAGGTGTTTGCCCAACGAAATGCAGAAGCAGCCGAGCCTTCCAAAAGTCGATTAGTGTAGTCCTTTGCGAAAATGGTCATAGAACCACCAGCTTGTTCGAATGCCATCCAAAAGAAAATGGTAAAAAAGGAGAAAATGCCAATTACCACAAGACGGTCGCGTTCTACGTGGGCAGAAATAACCTCTGCTTTGGGGTCCACTTTTGCAACGTGACCTTTGATTGGTTTCATGCCAATATTGCCAAAAATGCCTTGCGCAAAATAGAATTGCATCATGCCTAAAAACATGAAAATGCCCGCCAATCCGAATCCATAGCTCCATCCAACTTTTTCGCCAATGTAGCCACAGAGCAAAATACCTAGGAAGGCTCCAGCATTAATTCCCATATAGAAAATGGTGTATGCAGAATCTTTCTTGTCACTTCCTTGAGGATAAAGTCCGCCAACAATTGATGAGATGTTCGGCTTAAACGCTCCGTTACCTAGGATAAGGAGTCCAAGACCCATGTAAAAAAAGAATTCGGTTTCGAACGCCATTGCGGCATGGCCCAACGTCATTAGCAATGCGCCTAGCAAAACCGCCCAGCGATGGCCAATTAGCTTATCGGCCAAGAGTCCGCCAAAAATTGGAGTGAGATACACCAATCCTGTATAAATGCCATAAAGGCTAAGCGCCTCTTCGCGCTCCCAAGCCCAACCTCCCGCATCTAGCCCGCTAATGAGGAACAGTACCAACAACGCCCGCATGCCATAATAACTGAAGCGTTCCCACATTTCTGTGAAGAAGAGAATGAACAACCCAGCTGGGTGTCCCATAAGTTGAGGTTGGTGCGGTGTGGTCATGTGCGTTTTAATTATCAGCGGCTGAAAGTAATGGAATTAGTAGTTAAAGCGAAACATTGAGCTATGAATCGCACATTTCATCAAAGATTGCTTTTTAAAAAGTTGGTCATTTTGGCAAACAGATGCAGACGCGAATGCTCGTTTTGAATGGCGTGGTCAAGGTCGGGATAAGCCATAAAATCAAATTGTTTATTTGCAGAAACCAACGCATCTACCATTGCCATTGAGTTTTGAAAATGGACATTATCGTCACCAGTACCATGCACAAGTAGGTAGCTGCCTCGCAGTTTATCCACATGATTTACTGGACTATTCAAGTCATACCCATTGGAGTTTTCTTGCGGTGTGCGCATAAATCGCTCGGTGTAAATATTATCGTAATACCGCCAATTGGTTACAGGAGCTACTGCAATTGCCGCCTTAAAATAATCGGCTCCTTTGGTGATTGCCAACGAGCTGAGATAGCCACCGTAGCTCCATCCAAATATTCCAATGCGCTTAACGTCAACAAAAGGAAGTGTAGCCAAATACTTGGCGGTTTCAATGCAGTCTTCCGTTTCCAGTTTCCCCAATTCCATGTAAATACTGTGCTTAAAATCGCGTCCACGGTTGTCTGTTCCTCTGGGATCCATTGCCACCACAACGTAGCCTTCTTGCACCATGTATTGAAGCCACAGCATATTGGGAACACCCCAATTATCCTCCACGTAAGTGCGACCAGAACCACCATATACATAGAGCAACACAGGATATTTTTTAGTTGAGTCCATGTTGGCGGGCTTCATAATCCAAGCATTTAGCTGTGTACCATGGGTAGGTGTGATGGTGAAAAACTCTCGCTTTGCAGCCCTGACTGATTCTATTCGTTTTTTCAGACGTTGGTTATCCTTCAACACGCGAATTGCGCTGCCTTTGTCATCATACAACGTGGTTACAGGCACTGTATTCGCTGTAGATTGTTTATTAATAAAGTAGCGCATTCCTGAACTAAAATCGGCAGCGTTGTGACCGCTTTCTGGGGTCAGTTTTAACTTAGTTTTTTCATCAATTGATATGGAATAAACGTGTCTTTGAGTAGAGCCTTCTTCTGTGCTTTGGTAAAATAGTTTGGTGTCGTTGGCATTCACGCCATATAGTTGGGTTACAATCCAGTTTCCCTTTGTAAGCTGCCGAGGCGCTTTTCCTTGCATATCACAGAGGTAAATATGATTGTATCCATCTTTCTCGCTAGTATAGATGAATCCCTTTCCTGACCGAAGAAACGTGAGGTTGTCGCTGATGTCAATGTACGTTTTGCTTTCCTCGGTAAGGATGATTTTTGTGCTTCCAGTAGTGGCATCAGCAAGCAGCAAGTCCCATTTGTTTTGCAATCGATTGAGGCGTTGTATTGAAAGCGCATTGGCATCGGTTGTCCATTTTATGCGAGGAATATATTGGTCAGTTTCGGGGCCAACATCCACTTTAACGCTGGCAATCGTGATAGTGTTGGCTATATGAATGCTCACTCTAGAATTTGCCTCACCTGCTTTGGGATATTTGAAGGTTTCTTGAGATGGATAAAGCTGGCCATCATAGCGCGTCATGCTAAATTCTTTCACTTCTGTTTCATCAAAGCGGTAATAGGCGAGGTATTTACCATCGGGTGACCATTCGAAGGCTTGAGTAAATGAAAATTCTTCCTCATACACCCAATCGCTCATTCCATTGATGATGGAATTCCATTTGCCGTCTGAAGTGATACGGTCCGTTTTGCCCGTGGTAAGATGCTCTATCCATAAATCATTGTCTTTCACATATGCCACTCTATCGGAAGATGGCGACAACGTTGCGTGATACACATGTTGGCCCTGCGCAATGGGTCGAATTTTTCGGTCAGCGAGGTTCAATACATAGTATAAGTAGCTACTTGAACGTCTGTACAGCGGTATTTTATCCGTGGCAATGAGTACCATCGTTTCATCGGCATTGAAGCTATATTCTTGAAGTTGGATTGCTTGATTCTCGAAACGGAGCTCAGAAGCACTGACCACGGTACTCACTTCCTGACCAGTGGAGTAGAGATATTTAATGATATTCTTGCCATCTGCTGCATCCGTGGTGGCGGTGTAGTGCAATCCATCCTGCATAGAACGTAGCCCAAAAACACCTTCAGGACGGTAGGTGCCGTTTTTCCAAATATCCTCTAAAGTGAGTTTTGAATTTTGACAATAAACTCCCCAATGACTTGCGAAGAGGATGAAAACCACAGCGATAATGCGCATAAAGAATGGTGCTATATTGAGATGATGCGGCAAAGAACGCAAAGACAATCGTTTACTGAAAATGGGTGTTTATGAATTGAACAGAACCATTCCCGTGAAAATTGAATTTAGCCGCGTCTTTCTAGCATTCGAGCAACATACTTGCCGATAATATCGAACTCCAAATTAACCTGTTCGCCTTCAATAAGCCTACCGAAACAAGTATGTTCGTAGGTGTATGGAATAATGGCAACAGTGAAGCCGGTGTTGG
>Ga0247839_1007721_pt1 | contig 11670 bp, 9 predicted proteins | sample LaCruzMarch2015__6_FD_192405 | JGI IMG/M metagenome (GOLD analysis project Ga0247839, IMG submission 192405) | Freshwater microbial communities from meromictic Lake La Cruz, Castile-La Mancha, Spain - LaCruzMarch2015_16m | ecosystem: Environmental > Aquatic > Freshwater > Lake | place: Spain...
ACACGCGCCTTGAACGCCGAGTCATGGTTCCTGCGTTTCGACATGTCTGTTCTCCTCGTTATTGGAGACCAGCAGACGTCAGATCGTAGCTTCCGTCACTGTCCGATTTTCGGGGGGTAGCTCAAAGACCAGGTCCATCGGGTGGCTTTCATGTGGGGCAGGGCGGGCAAGCCGATGCGCGCTGGGCGATGCCAGCGTCAGGATCAGGATCCGCGATGTGGGGAAATGAAAAACGCCCGCGAGGGGTGTCCTCCGGGCGCAATTCTTCGATGATCAATGGGTAGGTCAAGGGGGGCAGCTTTGTCAAATGAAAAATGCACGCGGATTCAATGGCTTCCCGGCAGGTGGCTTCCGCTGGTTGGCTTCCGGCAAGGTGGCTTCCGCAAACTGGATTCCCTGGATTCCGCAAAGAATCCAACGCGCCAAGATCGTGTTTCCGCAAGCCTTTGATAACGAGTCGCTTTTCCCGAGTTCACCGGCCAGGTGGATTCCGCCTGGCTTCCCCGGTGAAACTGCCTGTCGCTAGCGAAACGCCGCGCTGCGCCCCCCCGCATACGTTCTGGGCCGGGGAGGAACCATGCCGTGGGGGGGTCAGGACGTTAGCTTGATCAGCTGTGCAAGCTTCGGATCATAGCGGTAGCCGACTATCGTGCCATCCCTGATCCGGTCTACTGCCTCGTCGATTACGAAGAGCGGCACCATGAACCATTCTTTCGGTACGTAGGGACGGCCAAAGCGATCAATGATCTCCACATCAAACCTTGCGGGGTCGAAGATCCGGTGGATCAGATTCTCAAGTTTCGAACGGTTGATGTTGAAGAGTTCATAGGTGGCAACCACCTCGACATCCGCCAGCAGAAAGGTCGGCTGCAGGCTTGCTCCCGCAATCCGTTGTTTCACGCCGTTACCTGTTACGCCGATCTTGTGAACCAGTTCGCTGTGCGCTGCGACCATCGGGTGTTCGGATTTGCTGCGCAGCACATAGATCGTGCCACTGGCTGCGTCTCCTTCCTGTGGCTGATCGGCGAACAGCGGTCCGGCAACAGGATCGTCGATGCGGCGGCCTGCCTCGTCAGAGGTCAGTGCTTTTTGTAGCGACCGCATGAGCAGGTTGCTTTCCGTTCCATTGTCGAAAATCACCCGCAGACGTGCATCCGAATTGCCGCTGGCGTTGATTTCGACCTTTCCCTTCTCCGCGACGTATGCCTTCTGGCCGCCGAGGATGAAGAACCGGCCTGACTCAATTTCTGATTTTCTTTCAAACCTGCGAGCGGTCCGGACACCCTGATCGAGATCGCGCTGAACCTGCTCGAACAACGGTTTGAAGATGGCGAAGTCCGCGCATCGTTCCCGGTTGGCGATTTCCTCTGCCGCACGCTTTTCGGCGCTCGGCCGAACATGGCGCAAATCTGTGATCTCCGACAACTCGTCATCAACGCCAAGGGCTGCGAGCAACGCATCATCGTCGAGTTGATCGGCATCGTTTTCGGGCGCGGCGGTCAAACCCCTCAAAAGACCTTGATGATCGAGGGGTTCGACGAGATCGCGACATTCGGGCAGCTGGGCAATCCGGTCGAGGCGAACCGCATAAATCCGTTCGAAAATGTCTCGCCCCTCGCCGTGCTGCGGGGCATGGCCATGCTCTTCGACAAAGCGCTGGATGTCCTCGAATCCTGCGATAATCCGCTCCTGCTGCGGAGTGCGCGATCCGACCCGCTTGGCCTCGACCTCAACGCCAAGTTCTGCCAGCAGTGCGTCATCATCGTCTGTAAAATCAGCCATTTGCAGCGTCAGCTTTCATGCGGGCAAGGAACGCGACGCCTTCTGCCATACGCTTTTCCCAAGCATCCATCGAGGTAATTGACGGCAGACGCCCGCGCTCTTGCTTGAATTTCAGGGCGCGCTTCGCCAGGTCGCGTGCCTCGTCAGGTGTCAGGTTCACCTTCTTGGCCGAGATTACTGCAGCCACCTGCTTCAGACTTTCCTCGCTCATTGTTTTGGCAAGGATCGCATAGGCCTCGCCAAATGGGTTGATCCGATCGATCAGGTCGATATCGAGGTCGCGCACATTCATGAACTTGCGGACCCCGTCGATCAGGGCGGTGCTGCCCGACCGCTCGGTGTCACCACCCGTGACCGCCAACTCCTTGGCCTTCTGCGTCAGGTTCAGGGCGGCAACGGCATGCTGCCGTACCGCTTCCTGGTCGTGATCGTCCAACTGCGGGTACCTGTCCTTGACGATCTTGCCCATGCGAACTTGGGTCAGCTCTTCCGGCACCATTTCGGAATCAAATAGACCGCGCTCGATCGTGGTCTTGTCCTGGACAAAGGCTGTGATCACCTCGTTCAGATCCTGCGTGCAAACGCGCTGCGCGAACTCGCTTTTCGGTTCGGCCAAACCCTTGATCTCGATCTGGAACTTGCCGCTCGTCGGATTGAACCCGACATTGCACTTCGTCGGATCATAGCCTGCTTCGCCATAGTCAAAGCCTGGCTCGGCCGTGCTGGCCACCGTCTTGGGCTTGAATTCGAACCGTGGGGCCAGAACCTGCTCCATCAGCAGGCTGGCGGCAATTGCCTTCAGGGTGTCGTTCACTGCCTCGGTCACCGCACCTTCCGATGCCTCGGGTTCCGCAATCAGGTTGGTGAAGCGCGCCGTCACCTTGCCCGGCGCGTCGCGGGTGGCGCGGCCGATGATCTGTACCACCTCGGTCAGGCTGGCGCGATAGCCAACGGTCAGGGCGTGTTCGCACCAGATCCAGTCGAACCCTTCCTTCGCCATGCCCAGCGCGATGATGATGTCCACATGATCGCGGTTCATCTTCTGGGCGGGGTCTTTCAGCGCCGCCGACACACGGTCGCGCCGGGGGCCTTCGTCATCGACCAGATCGGCGATGCGCAGAACCCGCCCGTCCGGCACCTTGACCAGCTGGAACCCGGTCACCGGATCGGTGCCCTGCCATTCGCCAAGGGCATCAAGGATGTGCTCTACCTCGCGGTGCTTGTCCTTGGTGCTTTCGCGGGCATTCACATTCGGGATGTGCAGGATGGTCTTCTGGCCCGAGTCCAGCACGCGCAGGATGTCGTCCACATAGGGGCCGTTGTAGAAGAAATAGCCAATGTCGAGGTTCTTCAGGTGCTCATAGCCGTTCAGCTGCTCGTAGTAGGTATAGGTCACCGTCTCGAACTTGGCCTCGTCGGTCGGCATCAGCACTGCCTCGGCGTCGCCCCGGAAATAGCTGCCGGTCATGGCCACAATGTGGGCCTTGTCACGCACCATGAATGATCCGAGGTGCCCGCCCAGCTTGTTGTCGGGGTTGGCGCTGACATGGTGGAATTCGTCGATGGCGATCAGGCGGTCGTCAAAGGCCTCGACCCCGAACCGTTCAACCGCAAAGCGGAAGGTGGCATGGGTGCAGACCAGCACGCGGTCAGCGCTCTCCAGAAAGGCGCCGACCGAGTTTACCTTGCCACCGTCTGTGCCGGGCGAGTTGCACAGGTTCCAACGCGGTTCGACCTTCCAGTCGGCCCAGAAGCCGAACTTCGACAGCGGCTCATCGGCAAAGCTGGAGCCGATGGATTTTTCTGGCACCACGATGATCGCCTGCCGGAGGCCCTGATTGTGCAGCTTGTCCAGCGCGATGAACATCAACGCCCTGCTTTTGCCGCTGGCCGGGGGCGACTTGATCAGCAGGTACTGCTCGCCCCGCTTTTCATAGGCCCGTTCCTGCATGACACGCATGCCCAGTTCGTTGGCCGTGGTCGAACTGCCGTTGCGAGCATAGGTGACAGAGACGGAAGGGACGGATTGTACCATGTTCAAATCCTGTACTCAGAAAGCAGTTTGATCGCCCAGCTGGGCGGCGAGGGCCAGCTTCGTCCGCCTGCCAGATGCCAGGTGACGCTATCGGCGCCGATCAGGCCATTTTGTTCAAGGTGCAGGACAAAGGCATCATGATCGTAAATGTAGCAATCCTGGCCGTGGAAAAAGGCGATGTGGATGGATTTCCCCAGATACTTTTTGTCGATGGTCAGCCGCCCCTTCAGTTGCACTTTCAGGATGGTTTCGCCATCGACGTGGCAGGCCATGAAATCCGCCCCCTGCCAGTCATCCGTCAGCCGCAGACAGTTGTAACCATAGTCGGCCAGCCGTGCAGCGACCTTCTGGAAATTGTGGTTTTCCTTTTGGCGCGAGTTCAGGGACTCGTATGCGACGGGCCTAAACACGGGCGCTGGCCTTTGGTTTGGTCGTCATCTTCGTATACATCTCGAACAGCTTTTCCAGCCGTTCGGTATCGTTCTTGAAGCGGCGGCCGATGTAGATGCGCTCAATGGTTTCGTCGTTGCGGTCGTGGGCGGCGCGCAGGTTTTCGGGCATCTTTTCTGGGTCGTAGAGGTCGGCGATGGAGGCGGGGAAATGCGCCTCGCGGGCGAGGAGGATGGCTTCGGCGCAGGCGGTCAGGTCGGCCTTGTTCTTTTCAGTCAGGGTGGGGACGGGGAAGGTATTGTAGCATGTAGCAGATGTATATCGAATACGATCTTCAAGCTTCCCCGCAACTGCCGAGACCCATGCCAAATGCAATGAAGATGATATGATGGCGAATGTGTAGAGGGATGGCTTTTGGATGACGCTCGCGTTGTTGTTGATCACCACACTGTCGTCGAGCAGACCGCATGTGATAAACTCACGCTTTTCAGAAAAAACTGTTGGGACGATGATCTGAGGTCCTTTCCCCATGTTTATCCAGGCAAACTTGTGCGGTCGGTTAACGGCCGTTCTGGCTCTGGTTCCGGCCCCTTCCCGATAAGTTCTCACCGAAGAAACCCTGCGCGAAATGAACTGACTTTGAAGCGCTTCGGGTTGATCACTGTCAGCTATCCACAGACACCAGCGAAGGGTTCCCTTGATAAACTCAGCAGATCCGACATAAGGCCGAACAAATTTTGAAAATCTGCCATTCTCTTTCGAAATGACAGTTGCCCTATCACTCTCGTCAAGCTTAAGGAATCCACCGTCAAGGGCTCCGCTGCCATCAGTAATTTCAGAATCGAACCCAATGGGCGTTTTTGCAGCCTTCACAAAAGTATTTGGTGCATCGAGCAGGTAAGGGTTGATCGTCGAGGCGTCGCGAACTTTCATCACGCCATCGGTCCCTGATTCAAATATTCTCTTACCCGATGCCCCGCCGGAGGTCAGACCAACAATTACGACAGCAACGCCAGCGTTCTGACTTGCAAGATTTGCCCATTTGAAAGAGGTATAAGCGAATGAGATTTCTTGGCCATGCTGAAAGATAATGGGCCAAAGTGTCGAAACTTGAAGGCCTTGGCAAATGGAATTCGTGGCTACGAATGAAACAAAGGTTCTGGTGTTTCGACTGTATTCGGCCGCGCGAACGAACCATCCCGATACGTAGTCCAGAGCTTTCCATTCACTTGAATAGCGACTGAGGACACGGCCAAGCTCTTCTGTTTGTTCTTTCGTTCGCCAGTTAGTCCCTTTGTAGGGCGGGTTCCCGCAGATATACGTCTCCCCGCCCTCGTTCTCGAAATCGATTTGCGCCTGATCCAGCGGCGTGTGGAACAGATCCTCAGCCTGAAACCGCACACCTGTCCCTGTGGGCGGGCAGATCGACAGCCAATCCAGCCGCAGGGCGTTGCCTTGGGTGATCCAGTTCTGCGCGTTCAGCGGCAGGAACTCGGCCCGCGCCTGCACCTCGCCGCGATAGGTCACGTCGCACTGGAACTCGGCGATGATCAGCGCCAGACGGGCGATTTCGGCGGCAAAGTCGCGCAGCTCGATCCCGCGGAAGTTGGTCTTGGGGATAGCGGTCTTGGCGTCAGCCTCGCCCCGGCGCTGGTTGATCACCGCTTCGATCGCGCGCATTTCCTTGTAGGCGATGACCAGAAAGTTGCCCGATCCGCAGGCGGGGTCAAACACCCTGATCTTGGCCATCCGGTTGCGCAGGTTCAGCAGTTTGCGGGGGTTGTCGCCCGCCTCCTCCAGTTGCGCGCGCAGATCATCCAGGAACAGCGGGTTCAGCACCTTCAGGATATTCGGCACCGAGGTGTAGTGCATGCCCAGCGCCGACCGCTCGCCCTCATCCGCGACGGCCTGGATCATGGAGCCGAAGATGTCGGGGTTGATCTTGGTCCAGTCGAGGCTGCCGATGTGCAGCAGGTAGCTGCGCGCGATCTTGGAAAAGCGCGGCACGTCGGTGTCGCCGGAGAAGAGGCCCCCGTTCACGTAGGGAAAGGCGTTGGCCCAGTTGCGCAGATCAGACTTGGGGCGCAGGTCCAGCCGGGTGTTCATCGCGCGGAAGATTTCGCTGATGACCCAATGGGTGTTAGTGCTGGCCGGGTCGCTGAACTGGCTGACGGTGGTGGTGAACAGGGTGCCACCGTTGAAGATGCCGGTGTCTTCGGCGAAGAAGCAGAAGATCAGCCGCGCCATGAAGTGGTTCATGTCGTGACGGCGCGCCTCGGTGCCCCATTCGAGGTTGTCCTTCAGCAGTTCGACATAAAGCCGGTTCAGGCGGCCGGTGGCCTTGATGTCAAAGGCGCTTTCACGGATCTGCTTGACGGTGGTGATGCCTGCCAGCGGCAGGAAGAAGCCAAAGTGGTCGTGGAAATCGGGATAGGCGCAGGCGACGGGCGGATCGTCAGAGTTGAGGTCTTCAGCCTCGAGCGTTTCGCCATCGGTGGCCAGGATGAAGCGGGCCTTGCCACGTCCGGTAGCAGGGCTGGTGCGCAGGGCAGCGATGGTGGCCGAGGTCTGCCCGGGCGCGCAGGTTGCGATGTGGATGTTGTTGGTCTGCAGCACGCCACCGAGATCGGACTTGTTCGACACGCCGGTGCGTAGGCGTTTGAGGGTGGTGTCCTTGTTCCCGAAGGCTTCAAGGAACTGGAAGGGGAATTCCTGCCGGTCAAAAGGTTTCTCGGCCAGTTCGGAAATGGCCTGTTCAATCTCTACGGCGTTCCTTGGTCGTTCCAGGGGTTAATCACGCGAATGCCGCAGCCATCGAAATCCTTGACGTTGCGGGTGGCAATGGGGGCATCTGTGGCTCGGGCGATGGCGGCTATCTGGCAGTCGGCCTCGGCAATGGGTCGGCCTGCAGCGCGGCGCTGGGCTGCGATTTCGGCATAGGCTTTGGCTGCAAGGCTGTCGAAGGGCAGGACCCGCGACTGGAAATCCTGATCGATCATCGCATCGATGGCCAGTTGCAGCCGGTCGCGGCGCTGACCTTCTGGCAAGATCGCGACGCCGGTGCGCAGTTCTGCCTCGGTGACTGCCGAGATGAACAGATCGCCTGCGTCATGGTTGCCGAACCAGTTCAGCACGATCTGGGCTGGTTCGGCGCGCATCAATTCCGAGATTACGTTGGTGTCGAGGAGGATCATTGATCACTCGAAGTCCGGTGTTGTCCGCATCGGGCTGCGCTTTGTCGGCGGCAGATCAATGCCGCCCACCGCCACGAACCGGGCATGGATGGCCTGGCCGAGATTTTTCGGGGCGCTGGGCTGGCCGACAACCTGCCGCAGAATGTCGCGCGCCTCTTCCTCCATCGACCGGCCATGCTCGGCCGCGCGTACACGCAGGCGGCGCTTTACATCGTCGTCGAGATTGCGAATCGTGATGCTGGCCATGGTGCCCTCCGGTTGCAGGACCGAAGATAGGCAGTGATAGCATTGCAATCAAGCCAAAGCTGCGCTGTAGACCAGAACAGATTTGACCAATTTGCAGGAGTATCACATTGGAAAGGCAGCTATTTGCGCGATGATGCCAGCCAAGGCCGCACTTTCGGCATTGCCGCTGTCACCTCTACTTCAAGCAGCATCCCGCCCGCAATCAGCCCATCTCGGATCCAGCCCAGCGCCTGCCACCAATCCTCATAGCCGCGCCGGGCGGAGGCGATTTGTTCCGGATGCGTCCGCCAAGTGACGGGGCAAGCAAGGACATCGACCGTTCGCCACTTGCCGCGCGTTTTCACCCGCTCGGTGCCGACGACGATAGTCGTCGCCCGCTCGCCATGCTGGTTTTGCTTGGTTTTCTTCGTCATGGACCTGCCCCACAGCGATGCCTGCTTCGTGCGGGCCTATCCGGCGGCGACGGCGGAAGCGTGGGTCGATGGCCACGTCCACGCCTTCACTTTTTTCGGCAAGGTGCCTGCGTCGGTGCTCTACGACAACGACCGATGCCTGGTCGCGAAGATCCTGCCCGACGGCACGCGCCAGCGGGCATCGCTCTTCAGCGGGTTCCTGTCACACTACCTACTTCGGGATCGCTACGGACGGCCTGGCAAGGGCAACGATAAGGGCAATGTCGAGGGGTTGGTCGGCTACTCCCGCCGCAACTTCATGGTGCCGATCCCCCGGTTCGCGACCTGGGACGCGTTCAACGCCTACCTTGAGGATCAGTGCCGCCGTCGTCAGACGGACGTCCTGCGCGGCCAATCGGAGACCATCGGTCAGCGCCTTGCGCGGGACCTGGCTTCGATGTCCGACCTGCCAGCCGCGCCGTTCGACGCCTGTGATCAGGCCACGGGGCGGGTCAGCTCGCAGGCGCTGGTGCGCTACAAGACCAATGATTACTCGGTCCCGGTCGCCTATGGCCACCGCGATGTCTGGATCCGGGGCTATGTCGACGCCGTCGTAATCGGCTGCGGCGGTGAGGCCATCGCAAGGCATCCGCGCTGCTACGACCGCGAGGACATGGTCTTCGATCCGATCCATTACCTTCCGCTGATCGAGAAGAAGATCAATGCCCTGGATCAGGCGGCACCCCTGGCCGAGTGGAACCTGCCGTCCGAGTTCGCCACCCTGCGCCGTCTCATGGAAGCGCGCATGCAGAAGACGGGGCGGCGCGAATACGTTCAGGTCCTGCGCCTGCTGGAGAGCTTCGGCATCGACGATCTCCATGCCGCGGTGAAGAAGGCGCTGCAGCTCGGCGCGGTCGGCTTCGACGCCATTAAGCACCTCGTCCTCTGCCAGGTCGAGAAGCGGCCGCCGAAGCTGGACCTCGACATCTACCCCTACCTGCCGCGCGCCCATGTCGCGACCACCTCGGCTGCGGCCTACATGTGCCTGCTGTCGGAGGATGTGACATGACCGAAGCCCCGAAGATCCTGCTCGCGCATCACCTGAAGACGCTGAAGCTGCCGACCTTCCTGCGGGAATACGAGAAGCTCGCCCGGCAATGCGCGGCCGAGGGCCAGGACCACGTCCAGTTCCTGACCCGTCTGGTCGAACTGGAACTGATCGACCGTGAACGGCGAATGGTCGAGCGGCGCATCAAGGCCGCGAAGTTCCCGGTCACCAAAAGTCTCGACAGCTTCGACTTCAAGGCGATCCCCAAGCTCAACAAGATGCAGGTGCTGGAACTGGCGCGCTGCGAATGGATCGAGCGCCGCGAGAACGTCATCGCGCTCGGACCAAGTGGCACGGGCAAGACCCACATCGCCTTGGGTCTTGGGCTGGCGGCCTGCCAGAAGGGCCTGTCGGTCGGCTTCACCACCGCCGCGACGCTGGTCAACGAACTGATGGAGGCGCGAGACGAACGTAGGCTGCTGCGCCTGCAGAAGCAGATTGTCGGCCACAAGCTCCTGATCATAGACGAACTGGGCTTCGTGCCCCTGAGCAAGACTGGCGCCGAGTTGCTGTTCGAGCTGATCTCGCAGCGCTACGAACGGGGTGCCACGCTGATCACCAGCAACCTGCCGTTTGACGAATGGACCGAAAGCTTCGGCTCCGAACGCCTCACCGGCGCTCTCCTCGACCGGCTCACCCACCACGTCCATATCATTGAGGTGAACGGCGACAGCTACCGGCTCGGCCAGAGCCGTGCCCGAAAGACCCCACCCAGCACCTGATCAAGCAACCGAGATTTGGCCCTGCGGGCCAATGCGCCATGGCCCGCGCCAGCTATCTGGCGAGCGCGCGCGCCATGGCGCTCGACACCCGCCACTGGCCTGGTTTTGCGCCGCCCCGTGGCCGGTTTTGTCTCCGCCGTTGACACCTAAGCCACAACCGGATAGAACGGTTTGCCCCAATCCATGCCTGGATCGTCCATCATTAGGTCAACAAAAACCGGCATTAGGAAGGTGAGGATCGCGGCGCCATCGCGGACTTGCGCTCGATTGACACCGCTGTTCCAGGTTGAGCCACCGTGGACCAACTGATTACGGAGGACGTATAGCCGGTCGAAAACAAAGCTCAGCACCTTCGCGGTGTTTCCCGACTGAAACGCTTGCGCGAAGGAACGAGCAGAAATCTTGAAGCGATCTTCCCAATCCGCGAACCCGTCGATCCCATTGTGATGCTGCCAGAACGGGTTGAAGACATACCGGTTCTCCATGAGCATCCGCACTGGCCCAGAAAACCGCTGCCACAGTGCGTTGTAGATACGCCGTCCACCATCCAAGGCCACCAATTTGGTGAAGTAGTCGACGAAAGCAGCACGTTCACCGGGGGCTACCGTTTGAAACTCGCGCTCGTCGGCATAGGCCGCATTGAAGGCGATCCAAAGGAAGATGAAGCGGGCGTCATCATCGCCGCCGCAAGCTTCGGCCCGCCCGATCCAACTGATGCCAGAGCAGCCTTTGCAGGGGTTCGGCATGCAGGCCCAGCAACAGGCGCGCGCGGACTTTGCGCGCGGGTATTGGCGCAAGAAGGGGGCGGGACCCGGGGCTGTCGCACTGTTGCAGATAGTGCAGCAGCGCATCGTCTATCCCAGGATCACTCGGGCAGAGCGAAATTGAGAACGGATCGCGCGGCCCCTGTCCGGGGCGTGGCGGCACGTCGGGGGCAAGCCCCCGCAACAGATCAAGGTCGATGGGCAAGACCAGCGCCACGTAAGGCGCGTTCGACACCGCCTCGGTGATGCGGGAAACGACGGGCAGGGCATGGCTGACGATCAGCGATTGTCCTTTGGCCAAGCGCAGGGTCCGTGCGCTCGTGCTGACCTCCTTGGCGCCCTGCAACACGAGGTACAAGAGCGGACGCCAACCGCACCGCTCTCTCGCGGAACTCGGTTGATTACGGTTTCGAGGTCTTCTTCTTTGATGTCTGTTCCATAACGGGCAATTTTCCGAGAGTTTTGCCCTCTGGTAAACCCAGGGCGGAACAGGCTGGCCGGCGAAGGGTTGGCCGATTCCGCCCAGGCCAAGCTGCTTTCCCGGCCAAATCAGAACCAAACCGTGGCGAACTTTCCCCCAAGTGTTCGCCATTGGGTCAACCAAGACGATGAAAAAGGGGAAGAAGAGATGGGGTTTGGTAGGCCCGGAGGGACTTGAACCCCCAACCAAGGCGTTATGAGCGCCCTGCTCTGACCAATTGAGCTACAGGCCCCTCGTTGTGCTTGGTATCACGCAGACCCGAAGCGTCAAGACGCCGCTTGTGGGAAACGGTCCATGGGCCGGTTCCCGACCGGAAAGGATCGGTACGACCGGTGGGGCCGCCTTGCAAACAGGAATTGCCAGACAGCCAAGGGCGCTCTAGGTTAGATAGAAGTATGTATTAACATGAATGGGACGTAGAAGAATGAACAAGGTTGAGCTACTCCCCAACTCTTGGACAGATTCTGGGGTGATTTAAGCTACTGCCTGCACCTGCTGATCGGTTTGAGTTGCGTTGAAGTAGACCACGGCAGGCGATTGACCGCCATGGGCGGCA
>Ga0247839_1007729_pt1 | contig 11659 bp, 6 predicted proteins | sample LaCruzMarch2015__6_FD_192405 | JGI IMG/M metagenome (GOLD analysis project Ga0247839, IMG submission 192405) | Freshwater microbial communities from meromictic Lake La Cruz, Castile-La Mancha, Spain - LaCruzMarch2015_16m | ecosystem: Environmental > Aquatic > Freshwater > Lake | place: Spain...
CTTCGGCCAGTATCCCCTGACGATACGTTCAATGGGTACTTGTTATTCTGGACTTGGAGGGCGAACTGGATTTTACCGCGATAACCTTGGTCAATATCGATTCCGTCGTCACCACCGAACAACCCGGCAACATACTTCATGTTGCAAAGGCCGCCGAAGTGCTCGAAGTCGTCGTCGGCATTGTTGACCACTTCGATGAATTCGAAGTAGGTGCCCTTACCTGTAGCACCTGTGGTCAAGCCGTTGATTTCGTTGTTAGGCGACAAAATAAAGCCACCGTAACGGATCGAGGCGAATCGGATAAGACCCGAGTTGTCATTATCATCCGAGCCACCATAGATCGAACCGCTTCCCTGACCAAGAGTAGCGCCGTCAATCGTCTGGAAGCCCTCAATAAAATTAGATCCTACACCCGATGTTAGCGGGGATGCATCGGGATCAGCGAAAGTGCCGCCCAAATTGGCTACTGCTGCTGCACCAGAACCACCACCACCTGTAAGAGCTACTGTGGGAATAGAGGTATAACCACTGCCAGGATTACCAACAGTAATTTGAGCCACACTGGTTCCTACTAAATTTGCTGTTGAGCTAACTACACCGGGTGTCGTCGGTACATTACCAGCAGGCTGCGTTAGCTTTACATCAGGTGCAGTTGTATAAAAGGTACCACCGCTCGTTACGTTAACGGAGCTGATTTCATAGGTATTATCGTCAGCATTTCCAGGGGTGTTATCAACACCAGCTCCGCCATTGATTAAAGCCATCGAAACAGTGGCTGTGGCGGGATTTCCTGCGTCCTTTGCGATAGCAATCGTAGGAGGCGTTGAAATCGGATAAACACCTTTGGTCGTTACAGTGATATTCAGCGTTCCGGTCGCAACTGTGGAGGGATTTAGGATCGCTGTGAATTTAGCACCAGATCCGTTGCCACCAGTGATACCGACGGCCGGACGTGAAGTGTATCCCGAGCCTGCAGCACTTACGCCCACACTGATTCCACCGCCGACTCCTGGGTTTCCAAACCCAAGGTTGGATCTGCCCAGTACAATCACCCCACCGCAAAGTGAATCACGCTTGTAGCGATCATTGCCCGCGTAACTCTTCGCGGTTAGAGGTGATCCGTTTTGAGTCGTTGGGATGGTGGCTGCACCGCCCGCAACGAAAGGATCATCGATCGAGGTAAACACGATCGGTGATTCCGCTGTGCCGTTGGCAATGATCTTCGCGCCACGGCAGATGATCAAGGTGCCGGGATCGGCGGGATCGGTGATGGAGGTACCACCGCTCAGTTTCTCTTCCATTCGGATGATGGTTCCGGGCTCGATGGTGAGCACGGCAGGTGCTTCCACGAAGGTCAGGTTGCTAAGAATGTAGACATTGTCAGCGGTCCAACGTTGGCTGGTCTTAATCAGGGTAACTTTGGTACCGTTTACCGTAGTGTTACCAGGAAGGTTCGCAATATGGACGAAGTTGGGAGCCGCGTTCAGACCGGACACTAAAGCCAGTCCGGCGGTGAGGATTGATAGGATTTGTTTATTCATTTGATTTATTTCCTTATTTTTTTGTTAAGATACTTAAACCTTCCTACGGCGAACTGCGAGTGCAGTTGCAAGACCTAGGAGTAAAAGAGAACCCGTGGCCGGTTCAGGCACTGTAGTGGAGACGATAGTTGTAGCAGATCCACTTCCGAGGATGGTGGTGTTTACACCAGCCGGATTTGCCGAAATATCGTATGAGCTAAGTCCCGATGCCGAGTCCCCATCACTGAAACCAGAGAGCATCCCCAAAAGGAGTGCTTGGTAGGTGTTGCCTTGAAGAGTCGAGTTCCAGGTTGTAGCAGTCGAGCTAAGGGCAAAGAAATACAAGTCTTGCCCAGCGAATTGGGTGTCGGTGTCTGGAGTGTAGCCCTGAACGCCCCCTTCATCGGTATAACTGATGGCAGTACCCAGCTGGAAGGAACCTGTACGCTCACCATTCGTCAAACCGGTCAGCAACCCACTGCTCAGCGCAAAGCTGGTGTTAGGCCGAAATGCCGAGAATAACTGAAACCAATCAGCTGATTCGACTTGCGACTTGCTTAGAAGAGAACCTCCATTCGTGCCAAAGTTGCCCACCCAAAGGCGACCTGCGTCGATTCCTTGGATCGGAAAATCATTAGTGATAGAGTATTCCCCTTCAGCGGCGGATGCGCTAAAAAGTGAACCTCCGGCCAACGTAATTGCGATTAGTGCGATTTTAATGTTTTTCATGATGTAGTAGTATCCTTTCTATTGTTTGAGTTAAGCTTTGACTTTTCTGGTAGATTTACCAAGGCGATTGACGATAGCTAACGAGAAGGCACCCAAGAGGAGCAAAGAACCACTGCTAGGCTCAGGAATCAAGGAAATGGCAGATGCAACATAATCCTGCTCACCATATGTACCCCCCTGAACTCTGACAGATCCTAATCCACTATTAACCGCCTCCATATTCAAAGTGCCACCAGTGCTGCCTATGTTCTCCATTGTGAAAAACGGCCCGTCGTCAGCGGTTAAGGCAAATCGGCTGACTTGCCCGCCGTCGCCACGCCAGGTGTACATTCCAAACAGATCCGAGCCTGATGTGATAGCGACATACAGTTGATAAGGTTGCTCGGTAAGTGTGGTGGAGCCATAATTTGCGACGAACGGCTCAAAGCCCGACGTAAATTTGTAGCTCCCGTCAAAGATATACGACACCGAACTGCCATATCCTGACCAGGCGGCCGACCCCAAGAAGGTATCAAAGGCTGCCCGAGAGCCAAAGGCAAGAGAGCTCTCGGAAACACCTATTTTACCAATTTGGATGGTAGCCGTACTGTTCGCGATCTCCGTAGAAAACGAGCTGCTAGAGTAGATCGGTACAATTTGATCTAAACTAACATCCACGTTTGCGGACCAAGATGAGTTGACCGCCATGGCCATGAGAGCGGCGCCCAGAACCAATTTTGATTTGTTTAACATGATTTTACCTTAATTGGGGTGAGGTTGTTTTACTTGATTACTGAGCAAGGTATTGAGGTGCCCAGGCAACATCCCGTGCGGTTGAGCCTGCCTTGAGTACGGCAAATCCTTCTCCGGGCGCAATCACTTTTGCACTCTGAGACGGGCCAGTCCGGTTGGAGGCGAGTCTAAAATCGCTCGAGGTGTTGGCAAAATACGGAATGAATTTCCCTGATTCCATGAAGCGGATCTGATCCGCAGAGCCCGCCGCGCTCCCTTTTAAGAGGTAGCTGGCCAGGCCAGAATTCGCCAGAGTTACGGCGACAGGATAGGGATTGGCGAGGAATGAATTCGCTTCCGTGATGCTGATTTTGGAACGTGTCCCGCGATACTCTCCATTCAAATAGATCGTTTTGTTGCCCGCAGGAAGCATCAATACCCCAGTTCCCATGGAGACGCGGACATGGTCGCGGTTGACGCCGTTGCGGTCTGCCGAATCTCTCCAACCTGCCCCTGCCTTGAGGAAAAAGCGGACCAATTTACCGCTAGCGTTGAAGATGCCAAACTGATCGGCCGAACCGGCGGCGGATCCCGCTAGGATTCCTGAGGCGGTGGCGCTGGTTTGATCGCCGAATAAGCTGGCCAAGGTGTGATCCTTGCGGAGAACAAATCGCGTACCTGCATCGATCACGGGCAAATTACCGCTGACTGTGACAGAAGTGCCGGAGATTGCGGTGACCCGCTTGAGCAAGCCAGTATGCGGTCCCGAGGTGAACTCAACGATATAGTGGTCGTCCGTTGCCGGTGCCAATTGATAATCCGAACCGGTAAAACCTGTAATAGCAGTAGTCACGGGTACGTAGGCTGCGAGTGACTCACTTGAGGTAAATACATTCACGTTCGACACGGCCGCCACGACCTCGGCTTTTTTGAGGACTGGCCTAGCCAAGACGGCTCCCACGACCTTCTGCTTGCCAGACTCCAGGGAAATTGGGAGTTGAAGATAGGTGGTGCCAATATCGGCGGCTTGGGTGGTGGCCGATGCCATCGCGAGTATTGCCATGGCGATTGTGAGTGAAACGGTGGTTGAACGGATTGATGTGCTATTCATATTTTTGTTATCTCCTTTGTTGTTGTAGTGAAAAAGTTGACTGGTCATGAAGATATCTTTGCTTCAGATGGTTTTTTTTCCACTACTTTTTTGTGACAATTTCGTGACAGAAAACATGGGGGGCCATTGATTTGCAATAGTTTGCAGATTGCAAAGCGGATCTGACACAGTTTCGCCATATTTAGGCCAAGAAAAAAGTGGGGCAAAAATCGGTTCAGAGGAATGGCTGATAATATCCGCGATTCGATCCAGATGGATTGAGAAATTTGAATGTGACAATTTGATGGCACATGATTTGGTCCCTAGATTTTTGCTCACTTCGGGCTTTGTTTATCTGATGGTCTTTGACGCAAACACATTTGGCTTTCGCCGCAACACCTGTCATGGGGCGGGTTGGGCTTTACTGATGTTGCTTTCCATATTCGCCTTTTCTTCCACTTCGGTAAAAGGGGTGACCATCTCTTTGGAAACATTAAGCCTTCTCTATTCATCCCAAAACACAAATCAAATTACAAACGGGCTTGTATGGGTAGGAAGTTTTGACTCGAATTTAGGCCAAACGGATCAGACGGGCCGCCCTGACACAGGGGGGGGCAACTCTCTTGCTTCTATTTTCTCAACGAATGCCAGTACAACACGAAGTAATTTGACTAGTTCTTTCACAGTGTTTGCGGAGGGAGCTGTCTTGCAGGGAGGAGTGAACTTTGTCGGACGAGAATATAGCAGCGCGACCAATGCCACTACATCTACCAATAGTGCGGTCGATTTTATTAAGAGTTATACATTTGCTCCGACTTTTTCTAACACCCCCAGCCTTTTTCTTCTCATTTTTAATGAGTCAACCGTCGAGAGCGCAACGGAGATGCTAATCTTTCGGCCAGGGGTCAATGCAATTTCTGGCCCTAACTTCCCAGAAGGTGATGATAGTTTAGTCTCAATATCTTTAGACGCCAGTCCGACAGGCCTGACGTTTTTTGAGCTATTTTTTGGAACTTGGGGTGAAACTGCGCTGGAAAACAATCCTAACTTTAGCGGTTTTTTCCGCAGTACCCCGCTCAATCAAACTTTCGGTATCACTAGTTCCTCCACAGCCAGCGCGACCACCGGCTCCCCTTTTAGCTATCAGATTGTGGCTAACAACGGGCCAATCTCCTATGCGGCAACGGGCATGCCGGATGGGTTACAGATCGACACCGCCACTGGCCTGATCTCTGGCGTCCCCAATGATGATGCGGGAAGCTATCCGATCCTTTTGCAATCGGTTGGAAGCACGGTTACAAGCACTCAAACCCTCACCTTGACGCTTTCCGCTGCCGCTGGAAGTCCCCCAACCATTGTGACGACAACAAACGTTGTGAGCCTCTTTGCCGGAGTTGCGTATCCCAACGCCTACACGATTGATGCTACCACGACCAACGCGCCGATTACTTCTTATGGCGCCTCCAATCTGCCCTCAGGGCTTTCTGTCAACACCAACACAGGGGTGATTTCAGGAACGCCAACCCAGCTTGTGACGAACCGGGCAATTTCAATCTCCGCTTACAATGGTGCGACTGGTTTTGGACAGTTCACCCTGACAATCAACTCTCCCACCCTTACCTATCCCACCTTGACCTTCACCGCAGGCTCGTCCTCCAACTCCCCTGTTCCAACAGTGACGGCGGGATACTCACCCACCAGTTTCACCGCATCCAACCTTCCAACCGGACTCTCCATAAACTCCAGTGGCGTGATTCAAGGATCGCCGACGGTCGGGGGAACGATCAGCACAAGCACAATTACAGCGGTCGATGCAAGCGGGGTGACTTCCTCTGTCAGCCAAGTGATCACCGTCAATACCCTCCGACCGACGATCAATAGCGCGCCTATTTACACAATTTTGAACAGGACGAATGCCACTCCTTACGTGATCACAACGACCTTAACCTCCACGGTGGTAGCCCCGTCGGCCTTTTCCGTCTCTCGCGGCTCGTTGCCAACCGGCATGAGCCTGAACACATCCTCAGGAGTCATCTCGGGGACTCCTACTTCCGGAAAAGGAATTACCGTTGTCGGCCTCAGGGCAGACAATGCAAGCGCCAATGGCTCCCCTGTCCCTGGCGGTGGAGAGGGAACGGAATTTAATCTTACGGTTCAAGTCGATGTGAACCCACCCGTTTTTACAGAGACTTTGAAGAAAAATTGCGCTGCGGGATTTTCTCTGAATGCAAAGAACAACTTCCTCTCCACCGCGAACGATCCGGAAACTTTTTCCCTGAGCGGCGCCCCTGCGTGGCTCTCGATTGCCAATGATGGAAAGATTTCTGGTACCCCGCCAACGGCTGGGACATGGATCATTCCAGTAACAATTGCCAACACCACTCTCGCGAACCTTCGTCAAGCCAACACGCAGAACCTAACGATTACGGCTGTTTCTAGCGCGCCTACTGCTGCTTCACTGGGTCTCCGCCCGGGCACATTTATCCTCAACCAAAGTTTGGCCCTGACCTACCCCCCCGCTGGCTTCTTTGTCAGTGGGCAGGATATGGGCGCCGACTCGGTAACCTCGGTCAATATTTTGGGCCTACCCCCAGGGGTCACTTTTGCTAGCATAGCTGATAGACGCCGTGGTCTCCTGACGGGCACTCCAACGGCAAGAGGGACCTACCCTTGTACCGTTTATGTCAGCAACCCCAAGGGCTTTACCCGTAGTACAATGACATTCGTGGTACAGTGATTTATCTATGAACTATAAAATTCTTCTGACCCTGGTTTCCTTAAGCGCCTCGCTTGCTCTTCCCTCCCGAGTGCTGGCACAGAGTCTAGAGGAACTGCCCCTCGAGGTCCTCAACTACAGGTTCGCTCGAGGGACAAACTCCTTCGGCATACCCCTTCTCCGACCTGCCTTATGGAGGGGGAAAATTGCTGCGGTTTCAAGTTCGACACGTGTGATTACCGATCAAGACACAAAATCATCAGGTCCGATTCTTGCCCAAATACCCCTTGAGCCGGCGTATCTTGAGATCACGGCTTCTGCGCTTGACCCTAAGCTCGTTGGCGAGCGATTTGAAGTGGGCGTGGTCGAGACGCGTGGACCCCTAGGCACGAAAGGACAAATCCGGCTCATCTCCTCTTCTTGGGATACCCGACCCGATGTTCCCGCTGGCTTGGCAGGATGCTCGTACGAAATCCACCCGCATTGGACTCTGTCCTCCTTTTTGGGAACGCCTGACAAGGCTCCACTCCGCCGGGCAAAGAGTGCAGGCAGTGCGGATACCTTGCGGTTGCCAGATTTAAATCAGCCCCACCTTTGGGAAACTTTTTTTGTGGTTGAGGATCGTGGCAGGGTGGGGTGGCGTAATGCCATGAATCGATCTGGGCCGGAGATGGGGGCAAGGATTATCCCTCCAGGTACGGGATTCATGCTTTTGATTCAAGGCAATGGACCCGAGCGGCCTCTCGTAATCACTGGCGAAGCACGACGGCACGCGTTTCGGCGGCCTCTGTATACTGGCCGAAATCTAGTGGCATTGGGCCATACTAGTCCCCACACCCTGAGCTCGATTTTGGCCAATCGTGACTATGGTTTTCAAGCTGGCTCAAACTCTGCCAATTCTGACGAAATTCAGTTTCGGAACCATGGTCGATGGGAAGTGTTGCGGTACGTTCAAGGTTCTCCTGGATCCGCCGAGGCCTCGTGGCAATGCCTGACCGCTCGGTATGGGGGGAAGATTGAAAATCTCCCCCTGCTTCCGGCGCAGCAGGCTTTTTGGATTCAGAAAATTCAGCCAGATTCTGACTTCATCATCCCGGCACCTACCCCTTAAACTCAAAAACTCTTAAAATCCGTAGGCCATCGAAAGGGAAAGATCCCAACCTTTGGTGTAGGAAAGATACGTTTTCTCAACTCCGTTAAAGGTGACCGTTTGCTGGAAAAGGGGATTCAGCAGGTTCTTTCCCCGAAAGGTGAACTTCCAGTTGTCAGCAAAAGTCTGAGTCAGATTGAAATCGAGCGAAGGAGCGGGTTGCTCATAAACGTCCGGAAGATAGCCCAATCCCGCACCGCCCTCTCCTCCCGCCGCAATCAGAAGCGGTCCAGTTACGTTATAAAATAGACCCGCATAAAATCCCGCTTGGGCGTTATTATAATCCAATCCGGCATTGATGATGTAAAGGGGTTGTCCTTGGAGAGGCCGAGTGGGAGCGATGCCTAATTCGGTTCTCTGCTCCTCCTGTTCCTGACTCAAGTTTACCTGAGATTGGATGTAGGTAGTGTTAAAGTTTATGGAAAAGTCCCTGAGGACCTCGCTGACCTGATCTAAGCGCTTGCGTGCTTCAAACTCCGCACCCCAAAGAGTTCCGCTGGGGAAGTTTTGATACTGATAGAGCTGCGATTCACCTTGGGAGACCTGCGTTTGTTCGATTGGGGCGAGGATGGATTTATAAAAAAGACTGACCGCAAGGACCTCACCTGGGCGAGGAAACCACTCAAGACGAAAGTCGTAGTTGTTGATTTTCGATAATTTTAGGTTTGGGTTTCCCACATAGAGCAAAGAATCGGAAAAATCCAAACTAATGACTGGCCCCATCTCCTTAAAAGAGGGGCGTGCAATGGTTTGAGACCAAGCGAGCCGAAGATTCACATTCTCCAGGACCTCATAGGTAGCAGCCGCAGCAGGAAGAAGATCCAGCTGCTGAATTTTTGCTACGCCGTTAAAATCGCCAAAGAAGGGAACCGAATTCTCAATATATCCAGGGGACACAATTCGGATGTCTGTGTTTTCATATCGGGCACCCCCCGTCAAGGTGAGTTGTGGAAAGAGCTTCAGTTCCGCCATACTGTAGGACGCGATCACTTGCTGATAGGCGGTATACTGGGCGGCACCCGTACCACTGCCCGAGCTAACTGTGCTGTTGTACATGGACCAAGCCATAGCTTGATCGCTGCCGTACAAGGCTGGGTCTGGGTTGGTGAAGCCCGACAGATTTTCCGACAGAAAAACATCTCCCCAGCTCACATTGGGATTTGTAGAGGTAAATTGAGACACGTCCTGACCTTGGACCCCGGGTGCACCACCATTTCGAAAACTGAACTGATACTGGTTGTAGTCGCGTTGGGTATTATCCATGTAGAATCCGGTCTTGAACTTGCTGGGGTTCTCTTTTTCCTCAAAAAATGGAATGCTAATGTTTACGATCGCATTGTAGTCCGATTCTGTCAGCCCACGCTGGTAGCGAACGACGGGGCTTGCAGGATCTAAAGAAGGCGAAGGATCGGTAGGTTGCAGGGGAGAATAAGTATCGGTGGCAGCGTTGTACCGAGCCTGAAAAAGTCTTTGATCAGGCTCCTGCAGCTGGGCCTGACCCAGCCCCCCGACCCAATCGATGCTGATATTGCGGGCTTCTGGAAAATTGTTCTTACCGCTAAACTGAAGATTCGCGAGTTGTCGCTCCCCATATTGCATGGTTGTGTATTGCAACTGTTCGGCGCCTTTATCCTGAAACTGGAAATCACTTGTATCCGTTGCCTGCTCGTTAAAAAGAAAGTTTACGGCAAACTGGTGATCTAAATCCCCTTGATAGGCAAGGTTGAGAAGCCCTCCCCACAAGACATCTTCGGTGGCCTTCCTGTCATTAAAGTCCAAAACTTCCTGTAAGTTTGCTTGGCCTCCCGCGTTGACCAGTTCGTAGTTGGCCCGCTGCGTATTTGGCTGATAGGCGTATTTTCTCTTGTAACTAAACGCCCCAAATGAACCAAGTTTTTGATCTGCCCCCAGGTCGACAGTATCTCCACCCTGCAAATTTACCGAGGTGTTAGGTCCAGGGGTTTTCGTCTTGAGCGCCATCACGGGCGAAAGTTGTCTCATGGAACCCGTGATACTTTCCGCAAGTGCTACGTCTTCTGCGTTGGTGTTTAGAATCGTTGTGGGAGTGCTGGCCTGTGCGGTGCTAAGAGCTGGGTTATTGATGACAGAGTCGGGAAAAGCCCGTGAGTTGGCTTGGAAACCAAAGGGTCCAGTTCCTCCGCCCGAATAAGTCAGAAAATCCGGATTAAAGGTGGATTGACTATTATATTCGACCGCAACCGACATGCCAAAGGAAGGCTTATCGGGGAAGGACTTGGTACGAATATCAACACTGCCTCCAGTAAAATCACCTGGCTGGTCGGGGGTGAAGGTTTTAGCTGTGTTGATGCTTTCCAGGGTCGGCCCGGGAAAAAGATCCACGTTGATCGCACGCTTGTCGGGATCCGAAGACGGCAACCGTCCTCCATTGAGAAGCGTGTTGACGTAGCGATCCCCCAAACCCCGAACGACTACATACTTTCCATCCACGACGGTAGTTCCGACCATTCTTTTCATCGCATCGCCCGCCGTCGAGGCCCCGAGTCGGGAGATGAGATCGGCCCCAATCGTGTCCAAAACGGCTGTGGCCCCCTGTCGCTCCGCGAGGAGACCAACCTCTGAGGTCTTTTCCAGCTCACCTGGGACCACCAGCTCCTCCATCTCCTCAACTTCAGCAATCGTTTCAACCCGAATATCACTGAACGTCCCCGAGGAAACGGTAACCCCAGGAATCAGCTTTGGAATGTATCCTCCACTTCGAACGTTTAGAGAGTAAGCCCCAGGGGGAACCCCGCTAATGGTGAAGTTACCCTGATCATCCGTCATGGCTCCAAACGGCGTGTCCAGGAGGACAACAGAAGAGCGTGCGATAGGTTGACCGAAGTCGGAATCAACCACCTGACCGCGAATGCCTCCAAATCCTTGCCCCCACGATAGAGGATTGATTCCGACTGCGAGAAAAAAGCCAAGGCATAGGGAGCGCCGAATTGCGGTTCTCATGAGCACCCCTCTTTTCTGAATTCATTCCGGCAGAACCAAAGGTCAACTTCATCTGGAATACCATATCTTGTGAACTTGAATCCAATAAGTTGTGGTGACAGTTCAATGACTCTTCACAAGTTGTTAATTTTATGAGCAACAACTGGTTGAACCAATTCAGGCGGTTACCAGCATTCCACAATGGTAAGGGGTGTGCATTTTCAAATAGGCATCGCAGGGTTCCTGATCTTTATTGCCACCGCGAAGGGAACCGACACAGCGGTTCAGGACGCCATTACTCCCAATCCCTATGCCCTACCCCCGTCAATCGGAAGCGATTCATCCAAGGAACTGACCGACGCCCCGCTCCCAGGACAAAAGAGTGCCGATGGAGTCGCCCCAGCGAACTCAGATTCGCAGGAGTTGTCCCCTTTTTATGTCCGAACCGGAGTTGGGTTAAGTTTTGTAACAAATGTGGATTATCCAGATTTCGGGATAACCAGCGATGTTACTCTGGCCCCTGGATTTGCGACGGGGGTGATGTTAGGCACACAGTTCCACGACAACATTGCCTTTGAGATCGAAGGCGGACTGCTCTACAATTCGGTCTACTCAAACCAAACCGATGGGCTGACGGCGACCGACTTAACCCAGGTGACAAACGTTCAGCTTTTCCAGGTTCCTATGATGGGAAATTTTGTTTTTCGAACTGATCCCCTTGGAGCAACTCGCATTCGCTTGGTTGCCGGAGGCGGAATGGGCGGAATTTTTCGCCAAGTTTTTAT
>Ga0247839_1007731_pt1 | contig 11658 bp, 12 predicted proteins | sample LaCruzMarch2015__6_FD_192405 | JGI IMG/M metagenome (GOLD analysis project Ga0247839, IMG submission 192405) | Freshwater microbial communities from meromictic Lake La Cruz, Castile-La Mancha, Spain - LaCruzMarch2015_16m | ecosystem: Environmental > Aquatic > Freshwater > Lake | place: Spain...
AATTAAAATTCTCGACCAAGAAACCAATCAACTAAAAGATTTTAACGCGGAATAATATGCAGCATCTTGAACTTTGGCGCGAACAAACTCTCCAACAAATTGAACTACGCCTAACTCAACTACTCACGCTTCCAAGTAAGTGTGAAACTCTTCTGGAAGCAATTCGCTACTCCTGTCTAGATGGCGGTAAGCGAATTCGTCCACTCTTTACGATTGCGGCGGGTAAATTAAGCGGCGCTGACCTCACAACCTGTATCACGATTGGTAGTTCAATCGAAATGATTCATTGTTTTTCATTAATTCATGATGACTTACCAATTATGGATAATGATGATTTACGCCGCGGTAAACCGACTAACCATAAAATTTATGGCGACGCGGTTGCACTCTTAGCTGGAGATGCTTTAAACACCCTCTGCTTTGAAATTCTTAGCTCCGCTCAGTTAGAACTACCAGCTACTAGTAAGTTAACTATTATCAATTTACTCGCACAAGCTATTGGACTGCAAGGCATGGTTGGTGGGCAAACCATCGACTGGCTAAGCACAGGCAAGGCGTTAACTCTTGCGCAACTCCAAGAAATGCACTTACTTAAAACTGGTGCGCTATTACGCGCGTCCATTTTAGCAGGCTATTTAGCGGGGGCAAATTTTAATCCACAACAATTCCAACAAATTGATTTAATTGCAAAAAAAATTGGTTTACTGTTCCAAATTGTCGATGACATTATTGACGTAACCGAAGATACCGCAACACTCGGTAAAACGGCTAATAAAGATCACCTTCAAGATAAAGCCACTTATGTTAATATTTTAGGTCTCAGCACAGCACAAAAAACCGCACATGACCTACACTCAGAAATTATTAACTTAATTCAACAACAACCCAATAGTCAACTTTTAAAATTTTTAGCCGATAATGTTTATTATCGCCACTCCTAAATTACGCTTTAATAGATTGAAAAAACCATGACACATCGGTCATTATTAGAACGCATTAACTACCCGCAAGAGCTACGCCAACTTAAGCGCAATGAACTCTATACATTAACTCAAGAGTTACGCGCATTTATTCTGGCGAATGTGAGTAAAACTGGTGGGCATCTAGCCTCTAATCTAGGCTGTGTCGAATTAACCGTTGCGCTGCATTATGTTTACAATACCCCTGAAGATGCTCTAATCTGGGACGTTGGTCACCAATCCTATGCCCACAAAATTCTAACTGGACGGCGTAGCAAAATGGATAGCTTACGCCAAATTGGTGGATTATCAGGCTTTCCAAAGCGTTCTGAAAGCGAATATGATACCTTTGACGTTGGACATTCTTCAACTTCAATTTCGGCAGCATTAGGCATGGCTGTTGCCAATCAGCTGCGCGGTAAAGACGATAAGGTGGTTGCAATTATTGGTGATGGTTCAATGACAGCTGGTTTAGCCTTTGAGGGTTTAAATAATGCTGGCTGGCTAAAAACTGACATGTTGGTAATCCTTAATGACAATGAGATGTCGATTTCAGAAAATGTTGGCGCGGTCAGTAGCTATTTATCGTCAATTTTAGCCAGTCGTTTTTATAATACCGTCAAAGATAAAGCCAATAAAACACTCAGCATTGTCCCGAATCTACAAAAATTAGCCCATAAGGTTGAAGAGCACATGAAAGGCATGGTGATGCCAAGTACGATGTTTGAGGAATTAGGTTTTAACTACATTGGTCCAATTGACGGGCATGACTTAGATCAATTAATTGAAACCTTAACTGAACTGCGCAATTTAACTGGGCCACAATTTTTACACATTGTTACCAAAAAAGGTCAGGGTTACAAGTTAGCAGAAAACGACCCAATTACCTATCACGGAGTGAGTAAGTTTAACCCTGCCGATGGCATGCAAAATGGCAAACTATCTGCGCCAACTTACACCCAGATTTTTGGTCAATTTTTATGTGATATTTCCAAAATTGATGATGAGTTTATCGCAATTACCCCAGCCATGCGTGAAGGTTCAGGAATGGTTGAATTTGCCAAACAGTATCCCGATAAGTTTTTTGATGTCGGAATTGCCGAGCAACACGCAATTACCTTTGCTGGCGGTGCGGCGAGTAAAGGCATCAAGCCAATTGTAGCGATTTATTCAACTTTTTTACAACGCGGCTACGACCAATTAATTCATGATGTTGCGCTACAAAATGTTCCAGTTTTATTTGCAATTGATCGTGCTGGCGTAGTTGGTGCTGATGGTCCAACTCATATCGGAGCTTTCGATCTAAGCTTCTTACGCTGCATTCCTAATCTTATCGTAATGACACCCAGTGATGAAAATGAATGCTATCAAATGCTTTACACTGGATTTAGACTCAATCAAGCCTCAGCCGTACGCTATCCACGTGGCGCAGGAATCGGGGTTGACATCGATAAAACCATGCAAATATTACCACTTGGTAAAGGTCGAATTCTGCGCAAAGGTATAAAAATTGCATTTTTAGCCTTCGGTTCAATGGTGCAGCCTGCATTACAAGTTGCCCATGACATCGATGCAACCCTGTGTGACATGCGCTTTGTTAAACCTCTTGACGTTGGATTAATCCAACAAATCTGTAATGAACATGAATACATCGTAACTATCGAAGAAAATGTGATTATGGGTGGTGCTGGCTCGGCATGTCTTGAAGTAATGCAATTATTTAACCTCAGCAATCCAGTCTTACAATTGGGGATACCTGATGAATTTACCGAACACGGCGATCCAAAATTATTACTACGTGCCATGGGATTGGATAAAAATGGGATTCTTCAAGCACTAAAAAATAAAAATTGGATCTAAGAAAGTTTTACCTAACTCATGTGCACGATTAGCTTTTTAACTAATAACATTTAATCTACTAAATGAGATTATTCCCATGAACAAGAAATTTATTTTACTTATGCTATGTGGCGCTCTAATTGGCTGCGGTTCATCGAGTATAGCTCCAGCCAATCCATACAACGATGATATGTTTGATGATCAACCGATGACGGTAAAAGTATCTGTAGATCCAAGTGGTTTAAATTGTAGTGTGCTTGCACCCTGCAATGTCAAAATCAGTTTAATTCCATCGGGTGGTAATCCAGCAACCGAAGTAACTACCATTACTACACAATCAGCACCAGCTATCTTACAGATGACCCTGAGCCCAGATAATTACATGTTAAGTGTCAGTGGGTTAGCGGCTAATTACCATCCAGTATATCCAAATGGCGATCTATTGGCAAATCAACCAGGTTTAACTGGAATTGCAGTGAACTTTGAATCAGCAATTGAATATCAACAATAAGTTATCCGTTAACTCTTGATTTTTGCGGCAACTTCAGCTGACTCACCGTTTTTATAACCGCCAGCTAATTCATGATATAAATTAACAATGGTTAAAAGTTGCTGTAATTTATCTTGATTGACATTAATCTGAATACGATCCAAGGCTATTTTACTCTTAAGCGTATCCATTTTACTTTGGATACCACGTTGAAATAAACGCTCATTTAAATTATACGACTTGGCTAATTGCTGCTGCGCGGACTCGGTTTGTTGCAGTTTATTGGTCAAGCGATAATTAGCCGATAACGCATTCGTCGAATTACGCAGCGCCTTTTGTAAAGTATCAATGTAATTATAATAGGAAACTTTATCTAAGCCTTTGGCTTTATCAATTTCACCGAGTGCAGATAATTTCAGCGCAGGAATTTTAAGTAATTCATCATTAAAATCTACCGCATTTTGCATTAATGGTGATGGAAAATTGTAGGCGTTATTACCAGCCACGGGGCCGCCAATGAAATCTAATTGTACGGTGGGTAGCAATTGGCTTGCCGCTAAGCCAATTCCCTCATTCGATGCGCGCAACTGGTTCTCAGCTAATTGCATATCAGGACGATTGGCTAATACCGTCATGGGTAATTGCCCTGGTACCAAGTGTCGATTCTGCAAATTAATAAACTTCTGCTGGGTGGTAATTTCACCTGGGTTTTGATTAATCAAATAACGTAATGCATTTCGCGTCACCACAATATTTTGCTCAATAACTTCTTGTTCACCACGAATTAAATTAACCTGTGCACGCATTTCCAATGAGTTCTGATCGGGAGCTAAACCTTGTTGATAAACTTTAACACTAATGTCAGCTAAATGCGTAATATCATCCGCCAACACCTGCAACAATTGCTTGCGTTCGACTTCAGCTAAATAAGTAAAATAACTCGCGCTAATCTGGGTAATTACATCTAATTTAACCGCATCATCCTCAGCTTTAGCCGCCGCTAATTCATATTCGGCACGTTTTTGCTGTTTGAGCTGTGAAAAAATATTCATCGTATAATTCGGTGCAAATAACGCAACTAAACCCGGAAAACCCGTTGCAGGGTTGTTTGAATAACCCAGTACAAAGTTAATATCTGGAACCCATTGGAACTGAACTTTCTTCAATTCGCCTTCAGCAGCCTCAACATGTCCACGGGACATATTCAAGCCGTTATTCGCAACTAAGCCACTTTCAATTAATTGATTCAATGTAGGATCATTAAACCCTTGCCACCAAGCTAAATAAGGCAGATTGCTTTCAGTTGCCACCAAATTACTCGACGGCACACTCCACTTGCTACTAACTGGAACTTGTGGCTTTTGATAACTACTATTATACGAACATGCCCCAATTACAACTGGCAAAATCCAGACTAAAATATTATTTATTCGCATTATAAATTGCTCCAGATTTAATAGTTAAGTCAACACTTAAATTAATTAAGCTTTCCAGCTGTTGTAGTTGAATTTGTACCTGATTAAACACTTGATTATAATCATGTTTATGATAACGCGGCGAGTAATAAGCTGAATATAGCGCTTTTAAATTCACAAAAATTTGATTAGTCAGAGTAACAAATTGATTAAATTCATTGCCAACTGCTTTATGCGCACTATATTCAAATTCGCTATTGCGTACCAAGTTATTTACTTCGCCCAAGAGTTGGCTCAAACCGATACAAGCATTAAACCACGCTACCTTAGAAATCGACTCACGGTTTAACAATTCAAGTAATATTTTTAATTGCTGAATAATTTGTAACTGAGTATCACTGATAAAACGCTGCATTAAACCATAACGGCGGAAAATGAAATATTCAAAAAATACACAAATTGCCAGAGCCACTATGGTTGCCGCGGTATAATCATAAATAAAACTATTCACCGTAGTGGTCAGACCAGTTGAAAAATACCCCGTACCAATTACCGCCGTATTAACCGTAAACATCGTTGGCACACTATAGGCATGTCCGACCAAAAAATAAGCCAAAAAGATCGTAAGTGGAATAATCAGAATCAATAATCTAAAATCAACATGCCCTAAAAACCATAATAAAAAACCGCTAATTAACCCCAAAATCATCCCCCAAAAGCGATGAAAGGTGCGAAATAAGGTTGTGCCATGATCAAAACCGACATAAATCATCATAACCGAAAAACCAATCCACCCAGCATGCGGCATGCGAAGCCACTCTTGCAAAAAGATCGTAAAACTAAATACGATACAAATCTGCAAGCCACGAATTGCGCGATAACTCAGGCGATTATAACTTAGCGCGTCAAACATAGATAATTCCAACTCTTAATTAAATGATATAAACTACGTAATTCATGGGTTTCTTGAAAAATCTGTAAATCATGTTCTTGGATAAGCAGTTGCTGTTGATGCCTACAAGCATTACTCAATAAATTCAAATAACGATCTAAAAAAAGAATATACGGTGCCCGCAGTTGTTTTTGAAAAGCTTCCAAATAAGCTAGACTCATGACTAAATCCATCGCCAATACGGTAATTTTTAAAATACTGAATACACGCATCCGTGGTGAAAGCATTAATGCATAGCGATGCATAATTACCGTGCTTGGAATAATTGGAATTTCGACAACTACGCCGCGGCTAATTTCGCCAGTATAGTGACTAACTTTAAGTAATAATTGATAAAACGCTTTACGCCAGATCCATAAATAATACTGCCGTGGAAACAACACTAACCCAGCCATCACGACCAACATTGCGACAAATGATTGTAAACCATGATTTAAGGCAATGTAAAAATTATTATTACTCGCACTATACAGTAAAGAATAAGCGGCTAGACTTAAAATTAACGGCACTGGCACAAACATGCTGCGTAATTTATAAATTGCAACCCAATATAACAACAATGAATACAGCAGCACTACAATAACAAAGAATGTTTTATTACTCGAAGCTAGATTAAAGATAAAAATTGCCAGAATTGCCCCCATGACGCTAAAAGCATAAAAGACAAATTTATCCTTCAATGTAGTACCAGCAATTTCAGCAGCAAAGGCGGTTAGTGGTACATAGAAATAATAAAAATAGGGATTGGGAATACTATAAACATAATTGAATAAAAATAATAATTCGAGCACCAAGACGGCTTTTAAACCATTAACCCGATGCTCTCCAAATGGATCATAATTATTTAAGCTATTTTTTAGTCGAGATATACACATAAGCACTAGCGCCAGGATTCAAGGGGTAATTAGGATCAACGTCTAACACTTTAATTTGCACGGGAAATCGTTGCGGAAGTAACAACCATTCATTTTCATTTTGCACTTTTTGCAGTTGGGTCTTGGCTGAAGTAGTTTGCCGATCCGCAGCCCAAAGTGTATTGACAATCACGCCGTGAAAAATTTTATCAAAATAATACATGCGTAACATAATCGTTACTTTATCGCCAACCCGCACATTGCGTAAATCAGTTTCGTTTAAGTTAGCTTGGATATAGTAGTTAGTTGTATCGATGAATGAAAAAACTGGCTCATGAATTTTAATCGGCGTATTGGTTGAAATATACATATTATCAACTACGCCATTACTTGGTGCACGCACCACAGTTAAGTCTAAATTAACTTGCGCATTATCCATTTTAGCTTTTAAGCTTGCGACAATTTGCTGTTGTTCATCAACTTGAGCAAGCAATATAGCAACTTCATGCTGCCATGCGGCTAGCTTATTGGTTAAGACTTCAACATCATAACCCAATTTTTTTATTTCTAATACTGGTACGGCTTCGGCAACAGCTTGATCTTTTTTTAAATCAAGTTCGTACTGAGCTTTAGCTAACTCCGCCTGCGTAGACTTCACTAGCGAATTAGCTTTATCAATTTGGCGTTGCAACACAATCACCTTCTTTAAACCTTGTTGATAATCAGCACTGGCTTGAGAAAGTGCCAAGCGATACGGTTCTTGATAAACCTTAAAAATTGGCTGATCTTTTTTAATTGGCTGACCATTTTTAACATAAATATCGGTAATAAACCCAGAAACATCCGCAGCAACTGGTGTAACGTTGGTTACCACAAAAGCATTATCCGTAAATGGAATCAAATACGAAAAGATATGATAAATGCCAATAACCCCAGCAAATCCAACGATAATCAGTGGAAGATTGAGCTGTTTGCGGATTAAATTACCTAATTTTGCCATGATAAATTCTCTAGAATAAATAGAAGAGGATTATACTGAATTAACTTTGAAATAGCAACTAGCCATTTCTAACGCTTTTTACCAAACCAATCAAACAGAATAACTAAATCAAGCTGTTACAACTGGTATAACCTAGCATTCGAATAAAGTATATTTTATTCAAGCTAAATTACGTCGTAGATGTCCTACACCTTGCATCATTATCCAGTTATCAAACAACCGAAATAACTTCATTAAATAAACCTTCAACAAGAACTCTCAATAAAAAGCCCCACAGTAGCTATTCTACTGTAGGGCTTAGAGATAAACACTATATTCTAACGATCTAAATCGCTAGGATCAAGTTCTTGCTTTACTAGGCTGCCACTTACAATTCGAACAATAATATAAGCGCCAATAGCCCAAATTAAAAACAACATGTTAATTCCTTTAATACATTGTATGAGAGTTTTCTTCGATACGTGCAGTAGTTAATTTACCGCGCATAATTTTGTAAACCCATGAAGTATACACTAAAATGATGGGAACAAATATAATTGCAGCAACCAACATTAAAAATAAAGTATGTTCTGATGAAGTTGCATCCCATGCAGTCAAACTACTAATAGGATTAGAGCTTGATGGCATAATGAATGGGAACATTGAAACACCTGCAGTTAAAATAATACCTGCCATCCCAACACCACTAAAAATGAACGCAACCCCTGATTTACCTTTAGCATTAAAGATCAAAGAGAATAGCAAACCAATAAAACCTAAAGCAGGTACTAACATTGTAATTGGATAAAGTTTATAGTTATTTAACCACGCACCTTTCACCACTTCAACTGTTTTCATCAATGGATCTGAAGCCGCATTTGGATCTAAATTTGTAGCTATATAACCATTAATATGTCCAACCATTAAGCCACCAACCGCAAACAGCACAATCGCTAAGATTGAGAAGATTGCCGCAGCTTTCTTCGCCCGTGCTTGCATTGCACCTTCAGTACGAATTGATAGATAAACCCCACCATGTGCCGCAGTCATACAAAATGATACTAGACCACATAACAAAGCAAATGGAGAAAGTAAACCAAGGAAACCAAATAAGGGATTGCTGGCATCACTAGTTAAACGCATACTATCATCAAAATGGAATGGAATACCCAGCATTACGTTACCAACCGCAACCCCAAACAAGAGTGGAGGAACTGCTGAACCAACAAATAACACCCAATCCCATGTCGCACGCCATTTTGGATTTTCAATTTTAGAACGATAGTCAAACGCAGGAGCGCGTAAAAACAACGTCCATAACACTGCTAAAATCGCGATATACAACATTGAGAATGAAGCCGCATATACCAATGGCCAAGCAGCAAAAACTGCACCACCACCAGTAATAAACCAAACTTGATTACCATCCCAATGTGGAGCAACTGAATTAATTGCAGCGCGGCGTTCAGAATCAGTTTTACCGACGAATGGCGATAATGTACCGACACCCATATCATGACCATCCATGATCATAAGCCCAATCATGAGCACGGCAACAAGTACCCACCAAATTACACGAAGAATTGCATATTCCATGTTATTTCCCCTCTTGTTCAAAGTGATATTTGCCAGTACCCAAGCTAGAAGGACCTAAGCGAGCATACTTAAACATTAACCAAAGTTCAACAACCAACAATAATGTATAGATTGTTACAAATCCAACTAATGAAAATACTACTTCACCACTAGTTAAGCTTGATGCTGATAAATAGGTTGGTAAAATTCCAAAAATTGACCATGGTTGACGACCATACTCAGCTACTAACCAACCAGCCCAACAAGCGATCCATGGTGTAGGAATCCACAATAATGCCCATTTTAACAACCAAGTTTTAGTTTCGTAAGACTTACGTTTACCAAAAGAACTCCATGTTGCAATACCAAATAGCACAAAGAATGACGCGCCTAAGAAAGCCATAATTCTAAAGCTATAATACAATGGTAGCATATCAGGGATAGTGCTTTCTGCAGCTTGATCAATCATTTGCGGAGTAACATTATTCAAATCGTCCGTATATTTCTTCAATAACAAACCATAACCTAAATATTCCGAATTAGCTTGAATTTGTGCAACTAATGAAGTATCTTGTGGATTCTTTCTAAATTGTTCCAACTGTAACAAAACTTGCTGACCTTGAACAATTTTAACTTTATTTTCAGCAATAATCTCATTCGCACCTTTCACATCGGTGGTAAGATCATGCGTTAAAATTAAGCTACCAATATAAGGAACCTTAACATCAAATAAGTTAGAATGCGTTTTTTGATCAGGCCAAGCAATAACCGACCAAGCAACTGGTGCTTTTTCAGTTTCCCACATACCCTCAATAGCAACAAGTTTAGATGGTTGTTTATGGTAAACATGTAAACCAGATTGATCACCCATAATAATTACAGCAATTGAGGCAAAGAAACCAAATAAAGCTGAAATCTTAAATGAACGACGAGCAAACGGCAAATCTTGTTTTTTTAGCAAATAGAACGCTGAAATCCCCATAACAAATACCGATGCGGTAACATAACCAGCACAGGTAGTATGGAAAAATTTAGCTTGCGCAACTGGGCTAAACAATACATCATAAAAGCTCGATAGCTCCATACGCATTGTAATTGGATTAAAGATTGTTCCAACTGGATCTTGCATCCAACCATTGGCAACTAAAATCCATAACGCAGATAAATTTGATCCAATCGCAACTAAGATAGTGAAAAGCAAATGTTGCTTTTTAGATACACGATCCCAAGCAAAGAAGAACATCCCAATGAAAGTTGACTCTAAGAAGAAAGCCATTAAGCCTTCAATCGCCAAAGGCACACCGAAAATATCACCCACATAATGTGAGTAATAAGCCCAGTTTGTACCAAACTGGAATTCCATCGTAAGACCTGTTGTAACGCCAATTGCGAAGTTAATCCCAAAGAGCTTACCCCAGAACTTAGTCATATCTTTATAAATTTGTTTACCAGTAATTACGTAAATAGTTTCCATAATTACCAATAGCCACGTCATACCCAGTGTAAGCGGTACGAAAATAAAATGGTACATTGCCGTTATCGCGAATTGTAACCGCGATAAGTCAACTAGTGTTTCCATAGTTTTAACCCTCAAAAATTAATAAATAATGTGCTCGCCAGCAGCCCTATCATCTAATTGCGGTGGCGTCCGAAAAGATTTATACCACAATCCAGTTAATAAAACCGCTTTTATCACGAGTAAACAGAAAATTTCTTTCCAATATTGTTTAAACATTGTAAAATCCTTTCATGATTTCTCTAGCCGTGATTTTAGCATAGGCACAAAATCGCCACATTAATTTTATGGTCGTGCCCCACTAAATCACTAGGATATTTCACCCTCTAAATCACTCGGGTTTAAAACCTTTAATTTGTTCTTTTAATAAATTACTGGTATGGAATGAAACCACCCGTCGCGCATTGATCGGAAATTCTTCTTTAGTTTTAGGATTGCGACCAACTCGCGGGCTCTTATCACGTAGTACAAAATTACCAAAACCAGAAACCTTTACTTCAGTTCCATCTTCTAAACTCTTACTCATTACGTCAAAAAAGTCTTCAACTAAACGATAAGATTCAACACGGGTTAATTCAGAATTATCCATAACCACCTGAATTAAATCATTTTTTGTTACTGTACTTGTCATGTTTTCCTCGGAAAAATATTTAAATTTAAAAATTAACGCAGCCGAGCTGCAAACTTATCACACACTAAAGATTTAATTGAACTTAACCACAAATTAATTTCTTCATCCGCCAAAGTTTTCTCGGCTTGAAAAATGAAGTTAAACCCAACGCTTTTTTCCGTAGCAGCTAAATTGCCACCTTGGAAAATATCAAACACAGCCAGATCAATTAATTCGCTAATTTCAAGCTGATTAATTTGTTGCATAATTGCACCAACTTGCGTTTCTTGAGAAATCACAAACGCCAAATCACGTGATACCTTTTGAAATTTGCTACTTGGCTTTAATTTAAAGGCGCTCGACTCAGGTAAATTCTCCAAATTTATTTCAAAAATATATGGTAAATCTATACCATTAATTTCTGCAGCAAATTTAGGATGCAGTTGCCCAATAAAACCAACCTCACGTT
>Ga0247839_1007737_pt1 | contig 11651 bp, 10 predicted proteins | sample LaCruzMarch2015__6_FD_192405 | JGI IMG/M metagenome (GOLD analysis project Ga0247839, IMG submission 192405) | Freshwater microbial communities from meromictic Lake La Cruz, Castile-La Mancha, Spain - LaCruzMarch2015_16m | ecosystem: Environmental > Aquatic > Freshwater > Lake | place: Spain...
GGAGATGAGTCTTGAAATGTCATTCATACGGTTAACCATCTCAATATCTCGATCTAAATTATCAAGAAAGATGCCATTTAGCATCGTTCCTAAAATATTCGCAAAGCCAATTTCACCACCGGCTTGTATTTCAGTTTTTCTAAATGTAGGCGCTTGACGAGAACCTAAAACTAGAATTTTATCAACATTAAAGCGAACCGCTCCTCTTAATGGAGCAACCAGGCCCATGCCGCCATCGCCATAATGAAGACCATTTATATTAATTGCGGGGAAAAAAAGAGGCAGGGCGCTTGAGGCAAGTAAGTGGTTAATATTAATCTGTGCACGTTCACTTGCATGACGAGGATAATTCCAGTCTTCAAAATTAGGATTGGAATGTTGATAGAATGAAATGATTTGTTGTGATTCATAGCAATTAGAGATTACCTCTATTGTTTCTAATTGGTTAGCAGCTATATTTTTATTAATCATTTCAAAATCAATATTTTCATTGATGAATTGATGAAGTGGTGTTGTATCTAATAAATATCCACTGTGACTATGAGTTTTAAATAATCGACTTAAGTTCCTGAGAACAGATTTGCTTAATTCAAAATTAGAGGAGTTAAATATTTGTTGACAGTGAATATTGCTCCATAATTTTTCAAGTTTTGCGATGCCGTCTGCAAAGTTCTCGGCATGCTGAGCAAGAATAGCCGCATGAATACAGCCTATACTTACTCCACTAACCATTGCAAAAGGTAATGTTTGTACTTTAAGTATTTCACTTATGGCTTTTAGAGTGCCGGCTTGGTAAGCTCCGCGAGCACCACCTCCAGCTAAATAAAGGGCAATTTTGGCCATGATAATTATTATTTCAGAATGTATGTCTCATATTTTGAATATAGTTTACAGGGGGGTAGTATGGCAAGGCTAAAATTATCTTTATTTTTTAATATAGTTAAATTTAAATGTTTATTTGACAGTCTTTCTTTTAGCGCCCAATATATTTAGTTATAAATGACATCAATGTGATCACTAAAGCATCTAGAAGCTTTTAAAAAAAGCTTTTTTAGTGCATAATGCGTAATTACTGTTTAAGACGTTGTTGGTAATGGAAAATGGCTAAATACATATCGCTTGATGAGCGTACAATAAATTTAATGCAAGAATTATCTAATACTGCTGATGGTTATATTTTAGGAGAATTAAATCAGCAAAATGATCACAAGGTCTTGCAAGCAAAAATAGTTTGTTGGTTATCTAATGCTATAAATTTTGATAATAAAATTGATAAAAAAACACGATTTTTATTGGAATCATTTCGCGCGTCTCTATTGGAAGATATATATAATTCTTTTTTACTTATCGATGCTAATACTCCTGAGGAAGAACAAGATAGTTGGTATAAAAGGGCGCAATATATATTTTTAGTTTCCTCAGGTGCTCTTTTGGCTCTTTGTGAAGGTTTTGATGGTATTGCCTCGCTTCTCGGTTCATTTACTTCGATGCCAACAGTACTATTATTTACAGCAGGCTTTGCTTTTGCATTATTGTCCGTTGGTCTTTTTTATGGTTTTGAGTTAGTTGAAATTTCAAAAAAAGTTGGAGTTAAATTAGGGCGCACCGGGCAATTATTAGACATTTATTTAGAGCAAGTTGAATTAATTGATAAGCTTAAAAATGAGATTGATGATCATTTTGCTGATGAAAGCCTTTGTGCTAAAGAAAGAGAAGAATTTCGTCAACTAGCATCTATGCTGGTTATTCGTTTTAATGCGATGGATAATGCCCGAGAATATTTTGTTGCATCTTCAAATAGCACAGCTTTAAATGTTTCTAGGATTTGTACCGCCGCAATGAGCGCGTTAATATATTTTTGTGGCGGTTATTTTGCCGGGCAAACAGTTGCTTTAGCTGTTGGTGGGCTTTTTTCAGCCTCAATTGCCGCAACAGCTTGGCCTATTACTATGGCAAGCGCCATAGTAGGAATAGCATCCTTAAGTATGTATTGGTTTATTCAACGACCAGGCCTTGAAAATCTAGTTGGTCATTTGGTAGGCCTTGACAAAGATAATATCGATACATTTGCAAGCATTGAAAATGTTAAAAATCAAAAAAATGAATTATCTAAATTAGAGGCGCGTGTTCGTACCTTTGAAAATTTGCACAAAATAATAGAAAAGACTCACGGATTTTTTGAAGATATGCCTGTTGATGTTTTTTCAAAGTTTCGGCGCCAAAATTGCTATGGTACAGCTTCTCATATGTCACAAGAGCCCTCTGTTTCTAAGGCCGGATTATTTGGTGGTTTTAAGCGTACGCGCTCTTATTCTTTAAATGATTTAGATAGCTCAGTTTTTAAGCCCCACAATTTTTAGATAACCTGGTTTCGACTAACTAGGCTAAGTCAAGCTTATCTATTATTAATTTCTAGTATAAACCCTAACTTTAAATACCTAAGATATTTTTAACAAAAGGAATAGTAATTTTACGCTGGGCAATAAGGGATGCTTCATCTAATCTATTAAGTAGGGCATGCAAATCGTGCATGTTTCTTGCGCATCTATGTAATAAAAATTGTCCGACACTATTAGGTAAATCAAAGCCTCGTTTATGAGCATGTAATTTTATGGTATTAATTTTATCATAATCATTTAATTCATTTATTTGGAATACAAGACTTGAGCAAAGACGAGATTTTAAATCAGGTAAAAAGATATTTGCATTAGCTGGTGGTAGATTATTTGTAATTATTAAAGTTGTTTGCTCATTATCGCGAACGCGGTTAAATAAGTGAAAAATAGCTTCTTCCCAATCTTTGTTGGCAGCTATAGCATCTATATCATCAATACAAATTAATGTTTGCTCATCAATGCCATCAATTATTTCATGGCCATATTCTTTGATTGAGCGTAATGGTAAATAAATTGCGGATTGTTGGTTGCTTATGGCTTGGCAGCAAGCTTGTAGTAGATGTGATTTTCCTGAGCCCTCCGTGCCCCATAGATATAGAAGACGCTCACCTTGATTATTTAATGTTTGTTCTAATTGTTGTTTTAAAAGTTCATTTTTACCCCAGCAAAAATCAGTCAAAGTTGCTTCATCATTTAATTGGATTTTTAGTGTTAATTGTTTATTCATTTATTAAGCGAACATCATTATAAGCCTTTTTTCCCCATGTCCATACATAGTCAACAAAGGTTATTGTAGTGGTAATCGTTGTTAGTAATATAAGTATTTCATTTAAGTTAGGTAGTAATTTAAAAAATGCTAACTCAAATAAACAAGATACTAATAGCATTAATTGCAGAAATGTATTGATTTTACTTAAAGCTGTGGGCTTAAAATCAAGTTCGCGCTTGACGATCACGTACCATGCAACTACACCAAAGGAAATTGTTAGGTCACGGAGAAATACTAAGATTACTAGCCACCAAGGCAAAATCCCTATTAGTGCAAGAGATATAAAACTTGAGGCAATTAGAAGTTTATCAGCCAGGGGATCTATAAATGAGCCAAATAGGCTTTGCCAGTGAAAATATCGTGCAAGTGATCCGTCTAGAGCGTCTGTACATCCTGCTAGAATGAAAAAATAAAAAGCATAAACGTATGATCCTTGGTATAACGACACCAAAAAAGGTGCAATTAAGACTAAGCGAATCAGTGTAAGTATGTTAGGAATATATTTTAATATCATTTTGTCAACAAATAGCCCCAAATGACCTAGTTAATTTATCGGTAGCATTATATTCTCTGCCAATTTATGAAGTGTATACAATACTGAGTTCGCTGTCATCTAGTATAACGCTAGGCAGGGCCAAGACTAGCTAAATTTAGATGCATTCCTAATAGAACGGGGTTAATTATGATGTTTTAATTCGGCCAAAACATAATAATATGGCCGATTTTTTTTTCCCATGCCTTGAGTTTTGGCCCAAACTATAGTAACTGGTGATTTTATGATGATTTTTTCTTTTATTTCAGGCCAATAAAAATCATCCGCGTTGGTTGAAATTAAAATTAAAGGGGCCCCTTGTAAATTTTTCCCTTTAGACCAATATTTATACATTAAACTCTCATATCCAAAAATGTCACGACCTAAAACAGAATATGTTTTTATAATTTTGTCTTCTGCTAAAAGTTTTGCTTGATAGAAAGCTAATTGACTATTTAAGTTATATAAATCTAAAGAAACAAAGATTGGAGTTAAGTGCGTTTGATTTTCAATTAGCTTTGCTTCCTTATTAAATTTAATAGTTAAATCCTCCCAAGAAATAAAACTTCTTAAGGCTTTATTTGGGATTAGATTAGGTTGCACACGAGAAATTACACCAATAATTGCTCCAAACCCTAATAACATAAAAATAGATGCAATTAGCCAAATTTTTCTAATTTTTTTAGAGTTTGAAATTAGTATTGCAAGCCAAGGTATAACGGCAATAAGGCCTGGCCCTATCCAATCTAACTTTATACTATGATTTAAGCTAAAAACACCAAAAAAAATAAGTGGAGTAATGGTAAATATTTGCAAAAATCGTTGTGTTTTTAGTGGAAGGTTCACTTCTTTTAAATCTTTTTTCTTAAATAGTTTTATTAAGCCAATAAAACCGAGCGGCATTAGAAATGCAATAACTAGGATAATTATATAATGCAAAGAGAAATGAGATGTATCTTTAAAACGTCTTGTACTTTGAAATACAAAAGAAGCCCATTCATGGGTGGCATTCCAGTATATAACCGGTGAAAAAATAAAAGCTGCAATTAAAGTAGCTAAGTAAGGTTCTTTACGTTTAAACCAGGTACGAGCAGATGGAATGATAACTGCATAACTAAGTGTAGCAAGGCCAAGCAATACAATAGTATATTTTGATAGCATGCCAAGGCCTATAACTACTCCTACTGCATACCAATATTTAGTTTCATTGAAAACTAAAGCACGATAAATAAAATATAGAGCAGCGGCCCAGCATGCTAGTAATGGTTGATCGGGAGTAATAACTAACGACTGTAAGAAAAAAAATGGTAATATAGATAGTAAAAAAATGGCATATTGACTTGCTTTATCGTTAATTAAGCTCGTTAATCTGAAAATAAAGAAGGCTGCAATCATCCAACAAATTAATGCAGGTAGACGAACTCCAAATTCATTAGCACCAAAAATTAAGGTGGTAATTTTAATGAGTAATGCGACCATCGGCGGATGATCTAAATATCCAAAATCAAGATGCTCAGCATAATTCCAGTAGTAAGCCTCTTCAACAAGTAAATTAAAAGAGCCTAGAAATAATAGTCTTAATAAAAATGATGCGGCAATAACAATAACAGCATAATTCATATATAATTTTTTTGTTATTATTTTATCTTTGTTAAATAAGCTCGATTTAGTTTGAACTTGTGAGGACATTTGATTTATTTTTTTGAGTAAAGTGGAATGGAATTATATACTTATTAAACATATAAATGCTATTTATTAGAGGTTAAACAAATCTTAAGTTGGCAATCCTGGTTGCAAGCAACCAGGCTACACCGCTTCAATTTTGTAGCCTGGTTGCTTGCAACCAGGTTCTTTAAGAATTAAATTATAGAGGTGGGCAATCTATGCTAAGCATCTTTATTAGCATCATCTATTCTAAATTCAAGCCAAATAGCATTTAATATTGCAAAAGCACAAGCTAACCCTGTGCCTAAAATCCAAAAAAAAATACCACATACAATGTCCCTTATCAATACGCTGATTCTATTTCAGATTTAATGTTTTTTTCAGTTATTTTACCGCGTAAAACCTTATAAACCCAAGCTGCGTTAAGTAAAATTATCCGTAAAAATATTATAGTTGCAACTAACATTCGCAAGAAGGATGTATTTAACCTACAAATAGATTTCAACTATTACAGTAATAATATAAAAAATTATAAATCCTGCTATTGATTTTAAACCGGCTGATTAACTTACAGTCTAAGTACCCATAAAGTTTGGCGGTACTCCTAAAATAAAAAGTATTAATAAAGTAATCTGAATATCGCCCGCCATATCTCATGTTTAGCCTGGTTAGTAGATTTAGTCTGGTTGCTTACAAATAGAGCACCATTTCTAACGTTGCTTTTTATTGTGTGTCGCTTTATTTGCTTCTTGCTTCTTGTTTTTTCTATAGATTATAGCTGTATGGCCAATTAATTGAACGAGCTCTGCCTGAAGTTGTTGGCAAATATCAGTGGCTACAGCTTTCTTATCTTCTTTTTCTACGCCATTTATTTTAATCTTTATTAACTCATGTGCGGTTAATGCTATATTAGTTTCTTCTATAACCGCAGGCGTCAAACCTTTTGCTCCCATAAGAATAATTGGCTTCAAATGGTGCGCTTTTGCTTTTAATTCTTGTCTAAAAGTTGTGTCCATAGTAAATTTCTCGTAAAAATGGCAAATTATTGCACGTTTTGCTGGGAATAGGTAGCAATATTGGTTATTATACATAGAATTTTTTAAATAGTGATGTTATGCCTCGTTCTAATTCTAGTAAAAAGTGGTTGCAAGAGCATTTTGATGATGTTTATGTAAAAAAAGCACAAGCCGAAGGTTACCGCAGCCGGGCTATTTATAAACTTAAAGAAATTGATGAAAAAGAGCGATTACTTAAGCCGAAAATGACAGTTGTGGATTTAGGCGCCGCTCCAGGTGGTTGGACGCAATATGTGTCTCAACAGCTCGATGGGCGTGGAAAGATTTTTGCTTTAGATATTTTGCCAATGGATTCTCTAGCCGGAGTTGAGGTTATATTAGGTGATTTTCGGGAAGATGAAGTATTGCAACAATTAATAAATTTAATTCCCCCTCGGAGTGTAGATTTGTTATTATCTGATATGGCACCTAATATGAGTGGTAATATGGCAGTTGATATCCCGCGAGCTATGTATCTTGTGGACCTTGCCTTTGATTTTGGGCATAAAATGCTCAAGCCAGGTGGCGCCATATTAATGAAAATTTTTCATGGCGAAGGGTTTGATGATATTGTTAAACAAGCTCGATTGCAGTTTGACCGAGTGGTTATTCGAAAGCCAAAAGCATCACGTGCGCGATCTCGCGAAACCTATTTGCTAGCTAAAGGGTATAAATTATAGTAACTTTATCTTTATAATATATTAGAAATTTGCATAACTGGGGTTATTAATTTGAACGACATGGTTAAAAATTTATTTTTGTGGCTAATTATAGCTATCGTCTTGGTTTCAGTGTTCTCTAATTTTGGTCCGCGTAATGCGAACACTGACAAAGTTTCCTATAGTCAATTTCTAAAGCAAATTGACCAAGGCATGGTGATGGCAGTAACGGTTGAAGACAATCGAGTTATTAAAGGTATTACTAAAAATAACCATCGTTTTGTCACTTATATGCCTGTGCAAGATGATGCACTTTTAGGTGAATTGCTGAAGAAAAACGTTGATGTTAGTGGTCAGGAAAAACAGCAAGAGAGCTTTCTTTTACATTTATTCATAAATTGGTTCCCAATGCTTTTATTAATTGGCGTATGGATATTTTTCATGCGGCAAATGCAAGGTGGTGGTGGTCGTGGTGCTATGTCATTTGGACGATCACGCGCACGATTATTAGGCGAAGACCAAGTAAAGGTTACCTTTGCTGATGTAGCTGGAGTTGATGAAGCTAAAGAAGAAGTTAAAGAGCTTGTAGATTTTTTACGTGATCCTACCAAATTCCAAAATTTAGGTGGAAGAATTCCAAGAGGTGTTTTGCTTGTAGGATCACCAGGAACTGGTAAAACTTTATTAGCTCGAGCAGTAGCTGGCGAAGCTAAGGTTCCTTTTTTTACAATATCAGGTTCTGATTTTGTTGAAATGTTTGTAGGTGTTGGCGCATCGCGTGTGCGAGATATGTTTGAGCAAGCTAAAAAACAAGCCCCATGTATTATTTTTATAGATGAAATTGATGCTGTTGGTCGTCACCGTGGTGCAGGTCTTGGTGGTGGCCATGATGAACGTGAACAAACTTTGAATCAGCTTTTGGTAGAGATGGATGGTTTTGAAGGAAGTGAAGGCGTGATAGTTATTGCTGCTACCAATCGACCAGATGTTTTAGATCCAGCTCTTCTTCGTCCTGGCCGTTTTGACCGTCAAGTTGTAGTTCCTTTGCCTGATATTCGTGGTCGTGAACAAATTCTTAAAGTTCATATGAATAAAGTCCCAGTGGATGATACTGTTCAAGTTGACCCTATTGCGCGAGGAACTCCTGGATTTTCTGGGGCTGATTTGGCAAATTTAGTTAATGAGGCGGCATTATTTGCAGCTCGTGCTAATAAACGCAAGGTTGGGATGGTTGATCTTGATAAAGCTAAAGATAAAATAATGATGGGTGCTGAAAGGCGCTCCATGGTAATGGATGATAATGAGAAAAAATTAACAGCCTATCATGAGGCGGGACATGCTATTGTTGGTTTAATGGTACCAGAACATGATCCAGTATATAAAATATCAATTATCCCACGTGGTCGCGCGCTTGGTGTTACTATGTTTTTACCAGATCAAGACCGCTATAGTCACAGCAGAAGGCGTTTGGAAAGTCAATTAGCTAGCCTTTATGGCGGGCGAGTTGCTGAAGAACTTATCTTTGGTGCCGATAGTGTTACTACTGGCGCTTCAAACGACATTATGCGCGCTACTGAAATTGCTCGTAAAATGGTTACTAGTTGGGGACTATCGAGTTTAGGACCTTTGACTTTTGGGCAAGAGGAATCTGAAGTATTTTTAGGTCGTTCAGTTAGTCAAAATAAAGAAGTATCAGATAGAACTGCACAACAAATTGATGAAGAAGTGCGAATTATTATCGATAGAAATTATAAGCATGCTCATAAAATTCTTTCAGCAAATATAGATAAATTACATTTGATGGCTGATGGATTGATTAAATATGAAACTATAGATGCCAATCAAATCAAAGAAATTATGTCTGGCAATGAGCCTTCTCCACCAGATGATTTAGGGGATGTTAAAAAAGTGGCTAAGGCAAAGGGAAGTCGTGGTAAATCTGGTGGTTTAAAGGATTCTACAGCTGAAAATATAGTAGATGATCCTGCTTAAAAAACTTTTTTAAGTTACCACATGAATAACCAAGAGTTTCAACAGTGGCTTAATCTTATTAGAGAGCCTCGTTTAATATCTTCAGTTTATCTAAAAAAACCTAAAATAATGGGAGTATTAAATATTACTCCCGATTCTTTTTCAGATGGCGGTTCTTATCTTGAATTAGATAAAGCCTGTTATCGTGCCGAGGAACTTATAAAAGAAGGTGCTGATATAATTGATATCGGTGGCGAGTCTTCACGGCCTAAAGCAACACCTATATCTGCTAGAGAAGAGTTAAAGCGAGTTATCCCTGTTATAAAAAAAATAAGAGAAAAAAGCGATATTTGTATTTCTATTGATACCTATAAACCTGAAGTAATGGAAGCCGCTGTTGCGGCTGGTGCTAATATGATTAATGATATTAAGGCATTAACAGAAAATAACGCTTTATCAGTCGTGGCTAAACTAAAAGTCCCTGTGTGTTTAATGCATATGCAAGGTAATTCAATATCCATGCAGGATAATCCACATTATGAACATGATGTAATTAATGAAATTAATGATTTTTTTTTAGAGCGAATTGAGAGTTCATTGCAGGCAGGGATTTTGCGCCAAAATTTAATACTTGATCCTGGGTTTGGTTTTGGTAAAACAGTTGATCATAATCTTAAGATTGTAAATCGATTTAGTGAATTTCGTAAATATGATTTACCATTATTGCTTGGTGTATCACGAAAAAGTACAATTGGCAAAATTTTAAATAAAGAAATAGATGATAGGTTAATCGGTGGTATTGCAATAGCAGTTTATTCTACTTTACACGGCGTATCAATTTTAAGAACGCATGATGTAGATAAAACTAATCAAGCATTAAAAATAATAGATGCTATAGTAGGTGCTAATTTTACTAAAGATCTAGAGCTTAATTATAAGTAACATCGTAGCCTGGTTGCTCGCAACCAGGCTAACAAATAACTAACTTGATTATAAGTAAAGGAAAAAAGATGGGACAACGAAAATATTTTGGAACGGATGGTATACGAGGACAAGTTGGCACGTCTAATATTAATCCTGAGTTTGTACTTAAATTAGGTTGGGCTTTTGGCCGAGTCTTGGCTAATGGTCATCGTAAAAAAGTACTAATTGGTAAAGATACACGTATTTCTGGCTATATGTTAGAGTCAGCATTGGTTGCTGGTTTATCATCGGCAGGTGTTGATGTGAGGTTGTTAGGACCAATGCCAACTCCGGCTATTGCTTATTTAACCCAGACATTGCGTGCAACCGCAGGTATTGTAATTAGTGCATCGCATAATTTATTTGAAGACAATGGGATTAAATTCTTTGATGCTGATGGTAGTAAGTTACCTGATCATTTTGAATTAGAAATAGAAGCAGAAATGGATAAGAAGCTACAAACTGTTTCTTCTGCTGAATTGGGTAAGACTAAACGAATAGATGATGCTCCTGGTCGTTATATTGAATTTTGCAAATCAACATTTCCTTCTTTAACAAAATTATCAGGTCTTAAAATTGTAGTTGATTGTGCTAATGGCGCTACATACCACATCGCTCCTAATGTTTTTAGTGAATTAGGCGCTGATGTTATTGCCATTGGTGATGATCCAAACGGGTTTAATATCAATCAAGAATACGGCTCGACATCTCCTGAAAATTTACGTCAGCAAGTTTTAAATTCAAAAGCAGATGTAGGAATTGGCTTAGATGGTGATGGTGATCGCTTAATAATGGTAGATTCTGATGGCCGTTTAGTTGAAGGTGATGAGCTTCTTTATATAATTGCTAAAGATAGACATAGTCGCGGGGTTTTAAATGGCGGTATTGTTGGCACTGTGATGAGTAATTTTGGCTTGGAAAAAGCCATTATGGAATTAGGCGTGCCCTTTATCCGTACAAACGTGGGTGATCGCTATGTTTTAGAAGCTTTAAAAGAGAATGGTTGGAAAATTGGCGGTGAGTCGTCAGGTCATATTGTTTGTTTGGATAAAACTACCACAGGTGATGGGATAGTTGCAGCATTACAAATTCTAGCTATTATGGTTAAGCGAAATGTAGCACTCAATAAATTAACATCGGGTATAAGTTTATTACCACAAGTTTTGATTAACCATAAAACAGAACATGCAAGCGCTCTTGCTAAAAATGAATCTGTTTTAGAGTCAGTTAATTCTTTAGCTAAAAAATTAAAAAATAATGGACGAGTGTTACTTCGTCCTTCAGGAACTGAGCCAATTCTTCGCGTAATGGTAGAAGGCTCAGATAGTTTGCAAGGCGAACAACATGCACAACAATTAGTAAATGAAATTAAGGTAATTGAACAGCGACTAATGACGGGCAACGCTTAAGTTTAAGTAGGTTGAGTCTTGGCCTAGCTCTGCTTTAAGCTATGATCTTCAGATCAATGTTCCACTGCAAATAAGTTAATCCTTGACTCTACGTCCCGTGGACAAGCCGGCGTTGTTGCATATATAAAGAGTTTTGCTTTCACTATTGGTTGATGTTTAAAAATCAACCGTGCTTTTAGGTAGTCCTAATTTATTCATCTTATTTATAATACGACACCTAATAGCTAAGTCT
>Ga0247839_1007752_pt1 | contig 11637 bp, 6 predicted proteins | sample LaCruzMarch2015__6_FD_192405 | JGI IMG/M metagenome (GOLD analysis project Ga0247839, IMG submission 192405) | Freshwater microbial communities from meromictic Lake La Cruz, Castile-La Mancha, Spain - LaCruzMarch2015_16m | ecosystem: Environmental > Aquatic > Freshwater > Lake | place: Spain...
TCAAGCCCTTCGCCATCGGCAAGTACGAGGTCACGGTGGCGCAGTTTCGGGCCTTCGTGGCGGCGAACAAGGGCTATCAGACCGAGGCGGAGAAGGGCGACGGCTGTTACGGTTGGAAGGATGGCTCTTGGCAACAGGACAAGGCCTTCTCCTGGCGTTCTGTGGGCTTTGCGCAGACCGAGGATGCGCCGGTGGTCTGCGTGAGTTGGAATGATGCCCAAGACTATATCGCCTGGCTGAGTCGGGCGACCGGCAAGACCTATCGGCTGCCCACCGAAGCTGAATGGGAATACGCGGCCCGTGCCGGCACCGAGACACCCTTCTGGACCGGCGACTGCATCTCCACCGATCAGGCCAATTATAACGGCACCGTTGATTACAACGGCTGCGGGGCCAAGACCGGGGTCTACCGACAACAGACGCTGCCGGTCGACAGCCTGGCGGCCAACCCCTGGGGGCTGCATCATGTGGCCGGCAACGTCTGGGAGTGGACCTGCTCGGCCGATGCCGACCCTTATGATGGCAAAGAGATAGTTTGTATAGGCAAGAATAATGCCAATAAAGAGCCGAACCGGGCGATCCGCGGCGGCGCGTGGACCTTCCAGCCGTCGAGGCTGCGGTCCGCGAACGGTACCAGGCTCAGGCCGTCGAACCGGGACGGCGACCTCGGTTTCCGCCTCGCCCAGGACCTTTGAGCTTTTTTCTCTATTCTTTTACCCTTTTCATTCATTTTCGATCATTCAGGCGCAATAATTGCCTGAGTCAGCTTGCCCCGGTCGTTGAATCCTGCCATGAACTGCTGCTCTGGTTGATTCCGCAATTGGACGGATTTCCCCGCAACCGGCGGTTTACGCTCGGTGAACGGCTGGAGTCGACGCTGATTCAGGTGTTGGAGCTGCTGGTCCAGGCCGCGTATAGCCGGGATAAGCGCACACCCCTGGCCCTGGCAAATTCCCGCCTGGCGGTCGTCCGCCACGTGTGGCGGCTGGCTGCGCTTAAAATCACCGGCCAGGAGTCCAAGGCTTCAGCCTTGGCGGCGCCGGCCAAGGCTGAAGCCTTGGACTCCCGGCGCGATATCCCCGGCCATTTTTTTGTTCGCCCCAGGAGATGCCCGAGGACCGATCGGACCATGACCCTGTTCCTTGAAGCCGATCCGCCGGACGCCCTGACGCAGGATGAAGTGGACGACCTGACCCGCGCCCTGCGCGGTCAGTTGGACGTGCCGGAACTGACCGCGGGAGTGACCCTGGCGGGGTCGGCATCCGCGCCGGTCGGGGCGGGCGCCAAGGGGCTCGGTCAGGACTTGGGCGCGCTGGTGTTGCATGTTCTGCCCGAGACGGTGCCGGCCCTTGTGGATTCTCTCAAGGGCTTCATCACCCGCGAATCGCGGGTCAAGCTCAAGGTGCAGGTTGGCGCCAATCTGGTCGAACTGGATTTCGATGCGCGCACCATGGACGAGGCGCGGGTGGAGGCGCTGGCCGGGCGGTTGCAGCGGCAATTGAGCGGTGATGCCGCCGTGGGCGCGGAGCCCCGATCCTGAGAACGCGAGTTCCGCGAAAGGATCGACCGACATGTCGGGGCGACCTATAGGGGCGACATGTAGGGGCGACTTCAGTCGCCCCTGGGTCTTGATCGTCGTTCCGGCCGGCCGCAGACGGTCCGCACAGCGGACCCCACGGTAACACCGTGACCTGTAGGGTCCGCTGTGCGGACCGACGACCGTGCAGATCGCGCGATGGCCGGTTTTTGACCAAGGCCAACACGAACAAATCGGATCAGGATCACCAACGGCATGACTCACAGCATCGAGATCTTCCTCGCGGCCCACCAGGCCATCGCAGCGGGCATTGACATGATTCCGCGGAGCGCGAACGACAAGGAGTATTTTCCACAGGATTGGTTTGCGGACCGGGTTCGTTCGCTCGATTTGCCCATGCACCCCCAAGGTCGCAACAGTTACCCCGATTTTTGGGTCGGTGACGCGGCCCAGCCGCCTTCCGAAGGCTATGAAATCAAGTCGCTCGCCTTCAGCAACGGCAAGCCGGCACGCAAAGACTACGACTCCAATAGCACGATCCCCTCGGGGCGCAAGGGCAATCGCGATATTTTCCTGGTCTTCTTCCTTTATACTGGTGGCGGCGCGAACCCCCGACCGGTGCACTCACTCTGCATCGCCCACGGCGACCTCATAAACACCGACCATGAAGTCGCCGCGGCCCACGTGAACGAGGGGATCGAGGGCTTCGGTTCCTATGGTGACGGATTTATCCGCGACCGTAAGATGTATCGATTCCCTCAGCCTTTCAGTCTGGATCCGGCAGGGATCGGCCGCTGTCGGCTCATCCTCCCAGCCGAGTGGGCTCCGTCAGACGCTGGTCTGATCCAGGTGGGGACCTTGGAGCGTACGTTTTCCGCAACATCCCTGGAGAGCTACGCGATCTATCTGGATGGGAAGACCAAGCCGACCAAGCATGGCAACCCGCGCTCCGACGCCGGACAAGTCCGGCATTTCCAAGTCTTTGAGCACGCTTGAGCGGTCGGGACCATCCTCAGAACAAGGACGCCTGGACCGGCAACCCCGTTGCCTGTGACGCGCCGCTGCGCGGCCGGTTATCCTGCCCCGCAAAGAGCCCTTGCGAGATCGCCGCGCACTGATTCAGCGAATCCTCAAAGGCCGCCAGGACTTCGGCCGGCCGACGGCCGGCGCACAGTTCCACTAGCGCCTGGCTGTACACGATGATTCGGACATCGTTCAGCGACAGCCGCCGTCCGGTGCCGTTGAAGCGCCGCACCTTGGTCTCCGCCGCGGTCAAGGCCGCGTCCATCGCGGCCGCAATCGCGATCACGGGCCGCCGGTCCGCGGCGGCCTTGCGACAGACCATCAGCACGTCCAGGTCGATGGGTGACTTGGCCGCCAGCTTGGGCATGGCGACGGACATTTCCGCTTTGACCGGCTGGATCTGGACGAGCTTGAAACCCGCGTCCAACACCGCGGTGGCCACCGAGGTCCAGCCGTCGTCACGCGAATGGTGGTAGGAGAACACCAGCAGGCCATCGTCTTTCAGCACCCGATGACACTCGGCGAAGACACCCTGCAGCTTCCCGGCGAAACGCGACGACTCGGTGTCCTGGACTTCGCCGGGATGGCGCGTGGTCTCGGCCGACTCCGGCGCGTCCTCAGCAAACCACAGCCGTTGCCAGACGTGAAAGAAGTCCGCCAACTCCGAGTAGTGGACGTTGTCGTAGAAAGGCGGGTCGGTGACGACCGCATCGACGCTCCGGTCCGGAATGTCGGTAGCGGATGAGTCACCGCAGGACAGATAGACAGCCCCCGGCGCCAGCCCGGTCGGCGGCCAGGCGTCGAGCACCTGGGCACCCATGGGGCGGCTCTTGCCGAACACCTTGCGGCCGGCTCTTTTCCCGCCGGTATCGTCCAGGGCGAGTTCGAAGGGCGCGGCCTTGTAGTCCACCGCCCGCAACAGCCGCGACTGGAACAGATTCAGGAACGAGCCCGAGGATTTGCTCGTACCCCAAAGATTGGCCTCGATGGGGGTGCGCTCGGGCTTCAGGACATGGTGCGAGAACATATGCCGCACCGCCCCGGTACCCTCGCCCTTGTAGCTGGCGAACAGGTTGTTGAACTCCAGCACCCCAGACAACAGCACGAAAAGCGCGTCACGCTCCGCACCCGCCGGCAGGTCGCCGATGGCGCGCGACAGAAGCCCGATTCCGAGTAACTGGCGGTCGTTGAAGAACTGGTCCCAGCGGGTATAGCCGTAATTCAGGACCTGGCGGGTGTTGTAGCCGGGCTGAATCGCCACCCGCGGGCAAGGCAGATCCAGGTCCCGCAGTCGAGTGCCCGCAGCCGCATAAGCCGCCGCGTCCGCCGGGGTTGCCCGTAGATACGCTTTGGAGCCGTCAGTGCGCAGGACCAACTTGGCGTAAAGCCGATGGCGGGGCGGTTCACCGCGCGCCCGGGCCGTCTTGGCGATGGCGAAGCGGGTCCCGCAGCCGCCGCAGTCCGCATGGGCGCCGATGGCTGGACCCGCGTGAAGATCGAATCCTTGCCGACAGGTCGGGCAGATCGCCCGCGTCTTGGTGAAGTCCGACGCGAAGATCTCCCCGCACTGCGGGCAGACCAACTGAACCTTGGGGTATTTCTTCACATACGCATGTTTGGCAAAGACCCGCGACGAGAACAGGTCCACCGCCAACCCGCAGTCCGGGCAGTCGAGTTGTTTGACCCAAAACCAATAGAGGACATCGCAGGGCTCCCCGGCGCCGTCAAGGCTGGTGTGCAGGGCACGTAGCTCCGGGGCTGCCGTCGCTTCGAGTTGAGCAAACAACGCCAGCAACCGGGTGCGGTCGATGGGTGCCAGGGCCGTGCGTACCGCGCGCCAGGCGACCGGGTTGATATCGCGGCCGATCACGGTACAACCCAGCTTGTGCGCCTCGCCCACCGTGGTTCCGCTGCCCATGAAGGGGTCGAAGATCACCGGTCCCGGCAGCTTCACCGCGCTGGCGTAGAGGTCCATCACCGCCGTCCCCTTGGGTGTGGCGCAGCCCAGGATCACCGCCCGGAACACGCTGCCGAGGCGTTGCGCCCACCACTTGTGCGTGTGGTAGACCGGCCGCCAAACCTCCTTACGCCAACTCTCCACCTCCGCGATTTCGCTCAGGTGCTCGAAGGGAAAGCCGTCTTCGATGGACCGCTCGGTCGGGCCGCCTAACACCGGACCACCATACGACTCGCCGGGCTCCGCAACCATCATGCCCGCGAGGTCATTGAGCGCCGCCGCGACTTGATGCGGGTCCCTTTCCACCAGGCGCTGCAGCGACGGCGGAACCCGCCCGGCGACCAGCAGCAGCTCATCCAGGGGGACGCTCAGAACATCCGCCAGCCGTCCAAGCAGGGCGTCCGAGGCCGGCGCGCTGCCCGCTTCAACGCGTGACAGATGGGCTGGGTCGACGCCGCAGCCTGCGGCAGTTGCGCGCAAGGACAGGCCAAGCTGCGCGCGGCGGGACTTCAGAAACGCATGGAGTTGCATGGGACCAGAATAGGACGCGTTGACCTATCAGTCAACACTGAACAACGCTGCGCTGACCTTCAGGTGTCAGCATCATTCCGGCCTCCGTCCGGTGCACCGGCGACTTTGGCCGCCATACCCACCGCCATCGGGCAATCGGCCTCGACTGTTGTTACGCGGCGCCATCGGCCGCAAGGGCGCGGTGGTGACCGCCGCAACCTTCGGCGCCGATCCGGCGGCGGGCGCTGGTTACGGGCGGGTCATCCTCACCTCATGCCTTGGTCGTTGAATCCTGTACTCTGGTTCCTACGCTCCAGCGCTCCAGCGTGGGAGCGAGAAAACAGACCTTCGTGTAGGGGCGGGTTTGAAACCCGCCCCTACGTCTGGTGATTACCCCCACAGCCACGCCGCCCCGCGCACCCCGCTGGAGTCGCCATGAACCGGCGGCAGGATGCGCGTGGCGATGCCGTCGCAAAACAGGTGCGAGCGGATCAGCGCGGGGAGGTCTTCATACAGGTGGGGGAGGTTGGAGAGGCCGCCGCCGAGAACGATGACCTCGGGGTCGATGACGTTGATCACGCTGGCGAGCCCGCGGGCGAGTCGTTCGGCGTGGCGGGCGAGGCTCTGCAGCGCGCCCGGCTCGCCGCGCGCGGCGGCGGCCTGGATCTCCGGCGGGCTCAGGGCGCGGCCGGTCTGCGCGGCATGGTCGGCGGCGAGTCCGGGTCCGGAGACGAAGGTCTCGATACACCCGCATTTGCCGCAGTAGCAGGGCGGTCCGGGGCGTTCGTCCGGCTGAGGCCAGGGCAGGGGATTGTGACCCCACTCCCCGGCGATGGCGTTGGGACCGGTGAGCAGCCGACCGCCGATCACCAGGCCGCCGCCGGTTCCGGTGCCGATGATGACCCCAAAGACGCTGTGCGCCCCGCGGCCGGCCCCGTCGGTGGCCTCGGAGAGGGCGAAACAGTCCGCGTCATTGGCGATGCGCACCGGTCGGCCCAGGCGCTCGGCGAGGTCCCGATCCAGCGCCTGGCCGTTGAGCCAGACCGAGTTCGCGTTGCGCATCCGTCCGGTGAACGGCGAGATGGCGCCGGGGGTGCCGATCCCGATACTGCCTTGCCGGCCGGTCTCGGCCTCGCAGGCGGTGATCAAGCCCACGCAGGCGTCCAGGGTGGCGCGATAGTCGCCGCGCGGGGCCGGGATGCGCAGTCGCGCCAGGATCGCGCCGCCCTGGTCCAGGGCGATCGCTTCGATCTTGGTACCGCCGAGGTCAACACCGATGCGCATGGTCAATGGCTCAGGGTTCAGTCGATGATGCAGGTGCTGCACGCTGCAGGCGATAGCGTTCGCACCTGATAGCCAGACAGACTTTCGTGTAGGGGCGGGTTTGAAACCCGCCCCTACGTGTCATTGTTATCCGGCTTGTGATTTGGATCGCGCTCCGGTTGCCGGGATCGTTGTTTTTGAGCAGGCGCTGATTTGCGGGTCGCTGACTTGCGCCCAGGCCCCGCCGCCGGATGACCGGAGGGGTTGGTGAAGCGGTCATTGAGCTTCTGGATATAGGCATCACAATTCTGGAGCACCTGTTCCACCCGCCGCTGCGCCGCGCTGTTCCACCCGATGGGGCGTGTACTCAGGAGTGTTCGCGACCAGACCGTGTTGCGCTCGAAGGCACCAACCAGATCGCCGCGCATACTGGACGCCGCCGCACGGGTGCGCACCCGGTTGATCAGTCGCCCGGCAGTCACGCGGCGGATGCTGAAATGGGCGGCGGCTGCCAGGCCGAGCAGGGCGCCGATCAGCGCCTTGGTGCCCCAGGACACCTGATGCAGGAGGTCGAGCCACGGCGGGCTGTAGGTGAGCCCGGCCTGCCAGTGGCCGGCGCTCACACTCCAGATGAGAAACAGGACACCGAGGGTGCCGAACAAGATCGTATCGGCGGTCAGCACCTGCTTACGCCAGCGGGTCAGCGCCTCCTGGAGAATCGGCGCCGCGGACTCGCCAAGGTCGGTCGCGGTCTTGTCCAGGGCGCCGATGATGCGGTAGGCACGCTCCACCTCGACCGCCTGCATGCGTCCGTGGATCTCGCCCAAATCGGCATCGCGCTTGGTCTCGTAGCGCCGCCGCCGGGCCTCGTCATCGATCGGGCTGGCCGCATCCGGGCAATAGATGGTATAGAAGCGGCCGGCGGACAGACCCTCCTCGCCGAGTGCGCGCTGCCAGGCCGCGACCACGTCCTCGGGGTTGTCCTCACGGGCGGTGATGTCGAGTTGGTTGAGGATGAACAGGAATTTACCCGAGTCGGCACGCTTGATGGTATTCGCCACCAGGTGCTGCAGGGTGTCGCGCATGGCGCCCGGTTCCGGGTGACGGGCGTCGAAGAAGACCAGCACCAGGTCCGACAGGTCGATGATGTGATCGACGATGCGCAGCGTGGCGGTGCGCTGCTTGTCGGCGTCGAAGCCGGGGGAGTCGATCAGGATCCGGCCGCGTAACCGCTCGCTCGGGCAGGCGCGCAGTTGCAGGTAGGCATCGATGCGCTCCCCCTCGCCGGCCGCCACCTCATTGATGCTGGAGGAGATGCGGTAGAGCGGAAAGCGTGGGTCGGCGTCCAGGGCGACGCCGGGCAGGGCGTGGGGCGTCGCGGCGCTGCTGTAGCAGATGACCGTGAAGCGATCGTCTACCGCCTGATTGCCGGTGCGCTGGATTTTGTGCCCGAGAAAGTGATTGATGAATGTCGATTTGCCCGACGAGAAGGTCCCGAGCACCGAGATCAGCGGCCACCAGGGGATCTGGGTCGCATAGGATTCGTTGCGCGCCAAGAGCCCCATGCCCTGGGCGACCGTGTCGAGTTCGCGAAAGCTTTGCACCGCGTTGAGGAGCACCGGGTTCTCTTGCTCCAAGTGTCGCTCCAGGTTTTTCAGACGCTGGGAGACGACCTCTTCTGTCGGCATGACGGCTATCCTCTTAAGGGGTAACAGGGTCGGGCGCGGTCGTGCGGTCCGGGGCTCGGCCCTGGGGTCCGTGGGAGACGGCGCCGCGATGGCTGGTGTTGAACGGGGCTGTGGATGACGATCCAAACCGCCCGAAGTTGACGACGGATGGTATACCGATCGGTCGCGACGCGGTAGTCTCGCATCCGAGCGGGCGCCGCCGGGGTCCATGGGTGAACCGCGCCCCTGCGGAGCTGGACTCAAGTGACGAGCCAACAACGGGATTTTTGCTGACCTGGGGTGCCGGCGCGGCGTCCGCGCGGGCCTTGCAGGCCTCATTTAGCCCGCTGTTTTCGCTGATGTTCTCGCCAGGTTGCTTGAATCCTTGCGGGGCGCGCGTGCATACTGCGCCCCGACGCGCGGCAGATTCACGATAACAACAGCGGGAAACGCGAACGTGTTTGCAGAACCTGAACCAATACCCTTGGTATGCCTTTCGATGGGAAACATGACTAGAAGTAGCGTCGGAGCCTGTTTGCTCGCCCTCGCGGTCGCCGGGACCGCCGTGGCCCAAGGGCCAGGCGACCTGGGTGAGTCCATCGTGGTGCAGCAGGCCCAGGGGGCACCCACCGTTTCGGTTGGCGGCACCGTCATCCCTTACAAAGAGGTCACGCTGGCGGCTCAACTGCCGGGGCGGGTCACCTTCCTGGCCGGGATCGAGGGCGATAAGTTCAAGGAGGCGGCCCTCCTGGTCGCGATCGACGATGCCGAACTGCTCGCCAAGCGGCGCGCCATGGTCGCGCAGATGGCGAGCGCCGACGCACAACTGCGCAATGCCGGAGTGCAGTACAACCGGGAGATTTTCTCACCCCGCGCCAGCGCGGCCCCCGGCGGTATGGGCATCCCGAACCTGTTCGATCAGATGTTCACCCGCCCGATGGAGAGCATTGTCGGTGATCGGGAGCGCGGCGCCGAGCGCGGGGCCGACCTGTTCGCCTCCGGCATCCAGATCCAGGAGGCCCAGAACGCCATGCTGCGCCTGCAGGCCGAACTGCAGGCACTGGATACCAAGATTCGGGATGCCCGCAGTATCGCTCCCTTCGCCGGCGTCATCGTCAAGAAGTTCGTCGAGGTGGGCGACACGGTTCAGCCGGGTCAGCCCTTACTCAACTACGCGGATGTCGAATATCTCCAGGTGGAGGTCGATGTCCCGGCGCGCCTGCGTCCGGGACTGCGTGAGGGGATGATGGTCAAGGCTGAACTGGATCTCGACAATCGCCGGGTACCGGTGCGGGTCGCCCAGATCTTTCCGATGGCCGATGCCCAGCGCCACACGGTCAAGGTCAAGTTTGACCTGCCGCAGGGGGTGTCCGAACCCGGCATGTACACCAGGGTGCTGATTCCCGATGTCAATGCCCCGGCGCGCACCAACCCCGCGATTCCCTCCACCGCGATCCGCTATAACGGCAGCCTGCCCGGTGTCTACGTCCTGGCGGAAGGCGGTGAGCCCCAACTGCGCCTGATCCGCATCGGCGAGGAACTGGGCAACGGCTTCGTTACGGTACTGAGCGGGCTTGCGGCGGGTGATCGGATTCTCGCCAATCCGGGCCCGCGGGTGACCGCCGGCTGGGCCAAGGAGGCCGCGCCAAACCGCTGACCTCATCCAGCGAAACGCCGATCCGCATGGAGATCGGCCGTAACTGACTTGAAACCTGCCGTTGCCGGCACCGCGTCGGCGCGCATTGCCTGGAAGTACTATGAGCGAAGACGCCACCGCTGCCTCGCAACGCAAGGAGCCGCCGTTCACCGAAGAGAACCTGGGGATCGCCGGGCGCTCGGCCCGCTTCTTTATCCGGTCCCCGCTCTCGCCGCTGTTTTACGTGGCGATGTTGCTCATGGGGCTCCTCGGGCTGATCCTGACGCCCCGTCAGGAGGATCCGCAGATCTCCGTGCCCATGATCGACATCATGGTGCAGTATCCAGGGGCCTCGTCGCAGCAGGTGGCCAACCTGGCTATGCAGCCCCTGGAACGGATCATGAGTGAGATCCCCGGGGTCAAACACGTCTACTCCGCCTCGCAGCGCGGCCAGGGGCTGGTCACCGTGGAGTTCGACGTGGGCCAGCCGATGGGTCCCTCGTTGGTGAAGGTGAACGACAAGATCGCCTCCAACATTGACAAGATCCCCCCCGGGGTCCTGCCGCCGCTGGTCAAGAGCAAAGGCATCGACGACGTGCCGATCGTCACCCTGACGCTGTGGTCGAAGGATCTGGATCGGGATGGCGTGCCCGACGTGGATGACGGCCAATTGCGGCTGCTCGCCCAGGACGTGCTGCAGGCCATCGGTCAGGTGAAGGATACGGGGCCTGGGCTGATCGTCGGCGGCCGCCGCGAGCAGGTCACCGTGGATGTTTCCCCGGAGCGGCTTTCCGGCTACCAGATCAGTCTGGACCAGGTCGCCCAGACCTTGAAGACAGCCAACGCCGAAGCCAGCGCGGGCGGCGTGGAGTCCAGCGGTTCGCGCTTTACGGTAACCACCGGCTCGTTCCTCACGGGGGTCGACGACATCAACCGCCTGGTCGTCGGGACCCACAACGAGGTTCCGGTCTATATCCGCGACGTGGCACGCGTGGCCATGGGCCCGGAGGATGCCACCGAGTTGGTGGCCTACTACACCGGTCCCGCCTCGGCCAATCAGGACGCGGCACAGGGCCGTCCCGCCGTGACCATCGCGGTCGCCAAGAAAGAACTCACCAACGGCGTGAGCGTCGCCAACGCCATCATGGAGCGGGTCGAGGAACTCAAGGGCAGCCGTATCCCGAACAATGTCGAGGTCAGTGTCACCCGCAACTACGGCCAGACGGCGGATCAGAAGGTCACCGAGCTGATCCTCAAGCTGATCAAGGCGACCTTCTTCGTATTCGTGCTGGTGCTGCTCGCCTTCCGCGCCTTGCGCCCCGCCATCGTGGTCATGCTGATCATCCCGGTGGTGCTCTTCATGACCGTCTTCGTGGCCTGGATCTGGGGGATCACGATCGATCGGGTCAGCCTGTTCGCGCTGATTTTCTCCATCGGCATCCTGGTGGATGACGCCATCGTCGTGGTCGAGAACATCTATCGGCGCTGGCTCGAGGAGGGCCGCACCGATGACGAGACCGCGGTGGACGCGGTGCGCGAGGTCGGCAATCCGACCATTCTCGCGACCTTCACCGTCATCGCCGCGCTGCTGCCCATGGGCTTCGTGAGCGGCATGATGGGTCCCTATATGGCCCCGATTCCCAAGCTGGGGTCGGTGGCCATGTTCATTTCACTCTTCGCGGCCTTCGTCTTCACGCCCTATCTCGCCATCTCCAAGTGGCTGCGGCCGTCGATGGCCTATCTGGCGGCGGCGGAGAAGCGCGAGCACAAGAACGCCGAATATACGGAGCGCTTTTTCCGCGCCGTGCTGACGCCCCTGATCGAGAGTCGGCGTAAACGCCGCATCTTCCGCCTGGTCCTGTGGGGCACCTTCCTGTTCACCTGCTCCTTCTTCTATTTCAACTGGGTGGCGGTGAAGATGATGCCGCTCGACAACAAGCCGGAGTTCTCGGTGGTCGTCGATATGCCGGAAGGCACGGCCTTGCCGGTGACGGCGAACCTGACGCACCGGTTGGCGGAGCAATTGCGCACCATCCCCGAGGTC
>Ga0247839_1007756_pt1 | contig 11632 bp, 11 predicted proteins | sample LaCruzMarch2015__6_FD_192405 | JGI IMG/M metagenome (GOLD analysis project Ga0247839, IMG submission 192405) | Freshwater microbial communities from meromictic Lake La Cruz, Castile-La Mancha, Spain - LaCruzMarch2015_16m | ecosystem: Environmental > Aquatic > Freshwater > Lake | place: Spain...
AGCGGGCAAAAGCTATGGTTTAGACCCCCACCATATGTTTTTGCTATTGTTTGGCCAATATTATTGTTGTTGATTGGCTATTCTTGGTATTTAAGACCAAAATTGGCGGCTTTTTACACTTATTTGACTATTCTTCTCTCTACTTGGGCTATGTTATGGAACTATAATAAATTTTATGCTTTTATTAATATTACTACTACATTAATTAGCACCCTTTTATTAATAATTTACAAATATAGTAGGTTATCTTCTATGTTATTAGTGCCTCTCTTGTTATGGTTGTCTTTTGCTAGTGTGCTTAATTTTTATAGCATATAAACTTTGTTTAAAGCGTAGTTTTGTTTTGTTTTGTTTTGTTTTAAAGTATTAAAGTATTAAGTATTAATATATAAAAAAAATTATACACTACTTGTCTTTCACTAATTCATAGTAGTCAATTAGTTGTTAAATCTTATATATCTAACTTGAAATTTAACACTTTCAGGAGGCGAATTTATGGTTTCATATAGTGGTAAAATCAAATATTTGCTTCCCTTATCTGTTGAAGAAATTGATGTGCTTTTTGAAATAGTTTTAGCTTTTTCATATGTAATAATATCATTACTATTCAAATCAGACACAGTACATCCTGCTTTTAATAGTTTAGATGTCACATAATAACCCGATGGTATTTTATGAATCACTGTCTTTTTACTATCCTTAACCTTCGTATTCATTTCTCTTGATTTTGTTACAAGATAGTCTTTTGCCTTCGCAAAAGTATCAAATAATACTGGCTCAAGTATATATTCGTAACATTTATCACATGTTTTATACTCCAATTTATCTATTATTGTAGGTTCACCATGTTGATGCTTCTCGAATGCTAACTGTGCTAACGCTCTTGATTTTTCTTCTAAATCGGTTGCTATTTTATTAAACCGTTGTGTTGTAAACACAACAGGCTCTTTATAATTGCTAAAGCCTTTAATATTTCCTTTAATTCGTCCGGCGATTTGTGATGTTTCACATAGGTCAGAACATTGGTACATAATTGCATAGTCTATCATAAACTCATTTGACATTATTGTAATACCTCTACCAATACAAATATATCCAGTTATTGCTAACGCATAACGATGAAGATTATGATTTTTATACAAAATTATCATTTTTTCATTAAAATTATCATCTTTATTATATGTAAATGTTTCTTGCATATTTGGAATCGATATTACTATACCATCACTATTTACACAAATAACAGCCATGTTCTTACTAATACACAGATTTCTAATATTATTATGACTTTTTTTCACATTTGAACCTGGTATAAACCATATTGTTCCCGGTACAATTTCATTAAAAGCAACATCCCTTAATATATGCTCTATATAGTCTAAATGATTTCCCGCTTTTTCAACAATATTAATTTTGTTATTTTTCCAGCCATGATATAACTCTGATGTTGTAACTTCAATAGGAAACACATTCACATATTTATATTTTTGAAATAACGGACCAGGCGTTGCTGTAATTAAATGAACCATCACATTAGTATGCTTATTTACAATTGGATATAATGTATTATCAATAAAACTAATAAATTTATCTGCTTCATCCAACCATATGCGAAATATATATTTGTCATGTGTACAGTCAATTAAATTAATAGTATTTATTAATTCATAAACATCATCCATACGCTTGCTATTTGAGCAACAAACAATATTTCTAACACCTTTAGCTACTATTGCCATAAAAACATGAGCTTGATCATGAGCTTGTGCACAAGTATGTGATGAAAACTCAATATATGATACCTCCCCATATACATATGTTTTTAAATCATCAGCTATACGAATACTAGTTTGCTTAGTTAACAATAGATTATTGTCACAGAAAATCCAATTAATAATTGGTTTATCACTACTCACATCCGTAAAATCTTCAATTATTTGCTTTATCATAATGAATGTTTTACCCGATTGTTCGGGTTTACATATTAACTGAAATTTTAACCAATTATCTATTTCATTATTTTCACTGGCATTTTGCTCTGTGCTATTACTCATATTTATTATAGTATTAAATAGTATTAAATAGTATTAATAAGTTTAATCAATTTTTTTTGATATAATAGTTACACCAATTTATTAGTTTTTAGTTTTTAATTTTTAAATAAACAATTGGTTATAATTTATAATTAATAACAAGTTTTTTATTTAAAGTTATAATACTTCATTAACTAATAATGACTACTATTAGTAATAACGATGCAATTACATTACTTAATTTTTATAAGATTATTAAAGACTTAATAAATGATTTAAATACTAGTTTTGGGGACAAAATTAGCGCTAAAATAGCAAATAATTGCGACTATCAAACACTTATTAATTATAAATTACCTAATTATAGTGATGATGTTAATATTGATGAATATGTTAATTCTATTGAGTTAAGCAGTATTGCTCCTGCTTTCTTTAAATCCCTTAATACTATATATGAATATTGTAAAGGAACATTTGCCCTAAGAAGTATTGATATTTTATACCAAAATGAAGATATGTTCTTAAATAAGTCTAAAGTACAAAGTGGAGAATCTATTAATACAGTTTTTTTACCAGATATTGATTTTTCAGAGCTATATTATGATGATACTAGTAGTCAAACAAAGCAAACATTATGGAAGTATTTACAAGTAATTTTGTTTAACATTATTACTTCTATTGAGGATGTTTCCTTTTTTGGTAACTCATTAGAATTACTTAAAATTATTGATAGTAACAAATTTTCATCCAAATTAGAAAGCACAATTGATGAACTATCTAAAATGTTTTCATTCAAAGATAAAAAAGAAAGCAAAAGCAAAAGCAAAAGCAAAGGTGCTAATGATGGAGAAGGCGCTGAAGACGATAAAGACACTGAAGACACTGAAGACACTGAAGACACCGAAGACACTGAAGACACTGAAGATGAAGACAACAAAGACTCAGAAGAAAATAATAACAAAAACAGAATGTTTCCTAACATAGATATAAACAAAATGTTTGATATTTCTATTAATAATATTGGTGGATTATTTGATGAAATGCTAAATGATTTATCATCTAATTTTAAAAATTTTGAATATAAACAACATACAAATACAAATACAAATACAAATACAAATACAAATACAAATACAGATACAAATACAGATACAAATAACGCTTATGCGATTCCTGATAAAGATGAATTGTTTTCTCATATAAATAAATTAATAAATGGAAAAATAGGATCTTTAGCAAAAGAAATAGCTGAAGAAACAACAAAAGATATTGATATGGAAGCTATAGGAAATATTAATGATGTTAATGATGTATTAAAGGGGTTTATGAAAAATCCTACAAAATTACTGGGTCTTATTAACAATATTAATAACAAAATTTCAAGCAAAATGAAAGATGGTTCATTAAAAGAAAGCGAACTTTTAGAAGAAGCTGCTGATATTTTTAAAAATATGAAAAATATACCAGGTATGGATAATTTTAATGATATTCTAAAATCAATGAATCTAGATAAAATGATGCCCAAAGGCGGAAAAATTAATCCAAATGCTTTTCAAAATATGATGGAACAAAATGTTAAAATGTCTAAAATGAGAGAACGCATGAAGAAAAAAGCAGAAACATGTAATCCAAGTTCAATGAACAGTGGTGAAAATAATGACACAAAAAAGACACAACCTTCTAATCCAAATAATGCGAATGCTAATGTTAAATTAGACGATATAACTGCAAACTTATCTTCTTTAATGAAAGAAATGAACAATAATACAAGTTTTATTGACTCAATTATAAAAAATCAAGCGAAACAAGGAACTCCAAGAAACCACTCTAATCAAACTACTCCAAGAGCTAACGATGAAAACTCTAAACGAAGAGAGAATAATAAGAAAAAAGTAAATAGAAAAAAGTAAATAGAAAAAAGTAAATATAAAATTAATATAGTAAAATAATTATAACATTAATATAATATAATAATATGACTTATAATACTATAGAACCAATTGTATCAAAAAATGAGGGTCAATTAAAGAATACTAAAGAAAAAAAGGATATAAAGGAAACATTTAAAACATCTATGTTTGATGAACAAATCAACAATAATAATACCATTTGGTATGAAAACCCCAGTCTATTATTTAGTATTAATTTAATTACCGAATTGTATCCAAAAGAAAATATGAGTCAAGAACAAAAAATTAATGCTATAACAAGATTAATTATGATTTTAACATTTGTAGGCTTTGTTTTTCTAAATAATACAAATATTCTTATTAGTGGTATTATTGCTATAATAATACTAATTTTTTTACATTATATAATGAAGAAAAGAAATGTTAACAATAATATGAGAGAACTGTTTACAAATACAGATGCCTATAATAACGTCAAACATAATTTCACTAATCCTACTCAAGTAAATCCTACTATGAATATATTATTACCTGAAATTCAAGATAATCCAAATAGACTTAACGCAGCTCCATCATATAAAAAACCCGTTGTTGACAAAATTAATGAAGAAACAAAAAAGTTTATTTTAAGTAATTTTAATAATTCAGAAAATATTAGGGAAAAATTGTTTAATAGTGGCTCAAATGAATTTGATAGTAACAACTTTAATTTTGAACAATCTATGCGCCAATTTTATACAACGGCAAATACTAAAATCCCAAACAATCAGGCTGAATTTGCTAAATTTTGTTACGGAAATATGGCATCTTGTAGAGATGGGGATGTTGAAATGTGTTCAAGAAATATTCCACGGCATGTTATATTGTAGTAATGATACTTGTTTTTATTTTAATTTAATTAAAATTAAAATGCTATATTAATTTAATAAAAATATTATATTAATTTAATATATTAAATTAATATATAATGACTACTACTGCTTATCCATATACATTTGATGCAATGTCTAGAATTGGTAATGATAATCCAGCAATAGACCAACGAAATATTCAAAATGTTCACAATGCTAATTATAATTTAGAAAATTTTTATCCGGCTTGTCCTATGTCTAAAGCACAAGATTTTGCCTTGAATCAACCAAACGTATTTTATAATGGTTCCCATGAAGGCGGCATTAAAGGATGTGCTATTGAGGCCAATAACGAGTTAAAATACACGCACATTAGTCGTCCTGCTTGTAAATTAACTTTAAACCCTCGGCCTTTTTTAACCGTTCCATATTTAGGTAAAGGTTTAGGCGATATTGAGACAGAATTTCAATTAAAAACAGGACAAAATGACCTTAACAAGAAAACTATTAACAATACTATGGAGCAATGCTTTAATGATAACGCTAATTATCCACTACTTGATAATGTAAAGCAAACACTAAACAATAGCGCATATATTATAGAAGACGACGCACTTAAAGGATGGCAACGAGGCGGTATGAGTGCACGTGAGTTTGCTCGTAGCCAAGATAGTAAAAAATAGAAAATGAATAAAAAATAATTATTAGTATTACTTATTAAATAAGTAATATTAATTTAAAGAAACAAAGAAACAAAGAAACAAAGAAACAAAGAAACATGAAATTAATAAATTAATAATGTCTTTTGGTATATTGTTTTTTTAACTTTTTGCCTATTGTAACTTGTCTTCTTTGCTTTGCTTGTTTTCTTTGTCTTATTTGTCTTCTTTTTATAGACTGTATTATTTTTCTATACTGTTTTCCAATGGCCAAAGCATCAAACGGTTGAAATTGCGCATTAGGGTTTGTGCGTATATAATCATTTATAACACCGAACATTTTTCTGTTAAACGCGTCCATTTGTCTTATAAGTTGTGTATCATAACGTAACCTTGTAACATAGATAGGTTGTCTTGTAAAAGGGTCAGTTGGTTGGTCACGTGGTTTAATTATTAATTGTTGTGAAATTGCTTTATATATATTTGATCTTTCATATGTACGTCTAAAATCAGCACCGTCTTCATAAACTGGATTTACCATAAAATCATAACTAAGAGGGCATATAAAATTGATTAATAATATAAGTATTGTCCAAGCACCAACAAAACCGAAGACACAACCAAATGAACTACTCTAAGATGAAGAAAGCCGAACTCAATGCAATCTGTAAGGAACGCAAAATCAGAGGCATTACAGGAAAGAACAAGGGCGAACTGATTGAAATGATAAAGCAACGAGATGCTACGCCGGTTCGAGCACCCAAAATGGAGGCGAAAACTAATGTAACGGTTGAACTACCAGTAAAAGTAGAGATGCCAATACTTCTACCTATGGATAAGACAAAGCACGTGAAAAGATTGAGGGAACATTTGGCTCTTTCAAAGGTGAATCACGAATACCAAGTTATGAAACTTGCTACACTAAAAGAGGCACATACATATTGTGTTATTCACAACGTATCAGCACAACAATATGGTCCTCTTCTTGAAAAATTTATTCGCACAAAGTTTAACTATATCAAAAATAAGGCAGAAGACTGCAATGGGGATTGCTCTAAGGACGGGAAGAACTCTGAGGTGAAAGTATCACTTGGAGGAGCGACCCATACCAAGTTCAACTTCGTTCAAATTAGACCATCTCACGATTGCGAAACTTATATTCTAACGGCATATAACTTATCTTCTGAGAATGTGGAATCAGAAGGTGAGTTATATATCTTCAAAGTGTCAAAGGAAGATATCAAAAAATTCGTTGTATCATTTGGTGGATACGCTCACGGAACCATCAAAAAACACGGCAAGATTACAATTGAATCATTCAACGACGAAAAAAGCACAAAAGAATATGCTCTTCGTACAACTATCAACGATGCTTGTTGGAAGGCGTTAATGCCCTTCCAAATTCCTGAATCTGGGCTTTAATCATACGCATCACTATATAGTCTTACCAGTTCTCCTTTTCCCATAGAGTTCTGCCGTGCTGTATCAAGACTTACTGTGTAATCAAGCGCGGTAAATCTTTCAATAAGGGTATTTTTGTTTATCTTTGTTTTAATCCAGTGCCAACTTTTAGGGCGTAGTGTTTCAAGTCCAGTACCTACTATTTCACCACACTTTCCACCATAAGCACGCATCGCAAAGTCTGCACCCTGTGGAGGTGTAGGCTGTCCTTTTGTATCTTTTGGACCAAACCCTAAGAATTCCCAATCTTTGTGTGATGTCGAAAGTTCAATAATAGTGCGTTTAGTTTCCAGTTTCTCCCAGATTTGGAAACAACATTTCACCATCATAGGAGGACTAAACGAAAATGGTTCCATAGGAATTTCTTCATCAAATACAAGATGGAAGTTCGAATTTAGTTTATTATGAACGCTTACACGACGAAATGTTCGTGGAATGATAAATGCGATTACATCAGCCCATTTTGAAGCGTGATTGAAGAACTTAATCGCAAGAGAACTTACTCTCCCGAATGGCGGATTACCGACAACGAGAATCTTACCAATATTACTTGGAGGAGAATATGTAAGAAAGTCCTGTTTGATAATATCTTCGTGTTCTGGAGAAATATCAATGCCAAGTCTTTTACTTGTGGGGATTCTTGTGAGGAAACTGCCATTTCCTGCACTCGGTTCTATTACCAGTCCCCAATCAGACCACTTATAGCAAGAGCCTATACTTGCTAAGCATTTTTCAGAGATTGATGGAATGGTGTAGAACTTATCAAGTCCTGCTTCACGAACTGCTTCTGCCGTTGTTGTCATTTGTGTTGATGTTGTATTTACCGATTGTGATGAGTCATTTTTTATAGAATCAGTATTCATTTTTGATATATCCATTTGTTCGGTGATGTTAATTGTAATATTGTTTTCTGTATTATTTACTTTCAATTTTATAGTCAATTCATTAATTTTTTCATCTACTGCTTTGTCTATTAATGCCTTTATTTTGTCTGTCTGTATTTCACAAGAATTTTTACGACTAATGTGTTTGTCGTAGTGTGATTTTTGAGAAAAAGTTTTAGCACATTTTTCACAACTATATTTACCCATTTTAGTTATATAGTATATACATATATTATTTATATTGTTTAACTAAAATTAACTAAAATAGTTATTCCTAAATAATATCAATAAAAAATATTATTTATTTTTTATTGTAAAAAATCGGCGTTTGAAATGTAAAAAGGTGTAAATTGTTTTCTAATGTTAATTCGATGTCTGTTAGATTTGGAAGATTTAGATCTCTAACTTGTTGCTGAGTTGCTTCTCTTCTACGAACTAGGATTCGATCATTTTGGATTGCTTGTCCTTGTGCTTGTGCTTGTGCTTGTGCTTGTGCTTGTGCTTGTGCTTGTGCGTATCGACTTGCTCGAGAGCTTTGTAGTGCTATTCGTTGTTCTTCAAGTTCCTGTTGTGCCCGTCGTCAATTTAATCTCAGAGTAGGCATTTTTATATATAAAATATAAAATATAAAATATAAAATATAAAATATAACACTTAAATAAATAATAATAATTTAATTAGGTGTCATGACAAACAATGGCAATTCAAGTTTTTTTGATAATTTAAAAAATATGAATTATAATAGTGACTTTATATGTACTTATAAATTATTAGAAGACGAAGAAGATGATTGTGCCAATTTGTGTTATCAAACACAATTATTACAAGCTTTAAATATGAAAAATTATGATAATTTTATAATAACAAAAAACATTGAAGCATTATATTTTTTTTTAAAAACTAATAATGAAATTATTAGCTTACTAATATTGCTAAAAGAAAAATACAAAAATAGTACTATGGCTTTTTTTATTGAAAATGAAATGGCATTGTTTCAATTATTATTTAGTTATGATTATTTTGATATTTTTCATAAATGTTTATCCAAATATATTATAAATAAAACGCAAACAGTGGATTTATGTATTAACAAGCAATATTTTGATGAGCTTTATAAAGTTATTAATAATAACTCACATAATTAGTCTTTGACATAACTATTAGAACATAATTTTTTTATTATTTTTTCTTCATTATGTTCTTTATTATTTGCAATTGCTACCAATGTATGTGTATAATAATTTTGCTTAGACTCATTATTTTGAAAATCGGGATTTTCTTTCGTCCAATTACATAATGCGGAAAATTGTTTTGTTGATACTTCTTTTATTACATTTTTTATTTTATCTTTATTTACATCTTTTTCCCACTCATTATTTTCTTTTATATATAATATTTCCCGCTTTATATCAGTGCAATGTATTGGTCGCTGATATAAATCAAGTTTATTCATATTTTCTATTATTACATTGCTTAGTCCATTTACTAATCCGTTTTGCTTTGTATAATCTAATTGAAGAAAACTCACTTCAATAGACCGAATAAAATCACGCATATTTATAGCATCTTTGCATTTTTCATTTAAAAATACTTGAATGTTAAACTTATGATTGTTTGTTGTTATTGTTGTATTACCCAATTTGGGTATTAGCTCCTTAATTGTATTTGTTAATTCTATAATTTGGTCTTGTTGCTTCTTAACAACTTCAAATATTAGTTCGTTAGATAAATTTAATATATTTGAAGTTATAGAGTTCGAACTACTATCTGTCAACTTTGTTGGCGTTAAGAAAGAACATATTTTTTTATGTGTATATAAACTTTGCCTATATTTATAATTTTTACCGCATTCACAAGTAAAGATTAATTTGGAACTTTTTTTGTCAAAATCATGCGTTTGTGTAAGTATTATGTGTTTACGTGTCAAAAGATGACGCTCATATTGACTACTCCTACTTGTATTATAGTCACAAATATTACAACAATAATTTTTGGAACTTTTTTGGAACTTTTTTTGCAACATTTGTAAGTATAAAATACTTACAAAAAAAGTTCCTAAATAATTTTTATAAAAATACTAAAAAAAGTATGGTCACGTTTTTTTCGAAGCTATAAAATATTCAAAGCTTTATGGTGTAAAACTGAAAAAGCTCTTTTTTTAGACTATAAAAGGCAAAACATTATAAAATTGGACATTTATAAATGTCCATTTTCTAAAAAAATCCTGAAAATTTATTTTTGAAATTATGCACACAATTAGTGAATACATATTTTATTATGATTAATGATAATAAAAATAAGAATTCTTTATTTTTATTTGTTACCATGCTAAAAAAAATTGAACACTAAAACAAAATATTATTTTGTAAAAGTAAAAGTAACTCCTTTCTTATAAATAATGACAACCAGAGTTATGAATGAGCGAATTGCTTATGAAGTGGCAATAGGTAATGCTCCTATCGCATATCTTGGTGAACTACCAATTGAAGGTACTAAAGTTACTAAAAATAATGCAAATGATTTTATTGGTTCTATAATTGTTTATAAGATTTCTAATCAATATATATACTCTAAAATAGAAAGTGTAACAAATACTATGATAAAAGTTGTTGATTTAGATTATATAGTAGCTCCTTATGGAATATTATTTTATGAAAATGCTACTACAAATCCAAGTACTTCTGGTCATTTGGGATTTGGTAGAGCAATACATATTGTAGCAAATGCAGAAATATTAGAAACTATGATTTAACTATTGTAATTTCTAACATTTAATAGATTTATTATAATTATAATAAGTTAAAATTATAATAAATTTTTTATCATTTTATTTTATCATTTTATTTTATCATTTTATTTTATCATTTTATTGGTGTAAATTGGGTCGTTGATAGTTTTCATATACTAATGGATATGGCATAATAACAGTTTGTGGTCTATCAAAAAAATCTGTTAAATCAATAGTTCTGATGCTTGGTACAACAATAGTACAAGGGGTTTCTAAATTGGTTGAACCAATACCTCGCAATTGGGATTCAATATCGATTGCATTATTTGCCAAAGCATCTCTAGAAATATGACTAGGCATATATCCTAACGCCGGAATACATTCACTTATAGGTCTACCACTAGATGAATGTATATAAAAAGTTTCATTTAATATTTTTTCTTTGTTTGATTTTTCTAAATTATAGTTTATTTGACTATTTCTATTTCTTGTAGACGACATTATATATACTTACTTTATTTAAAATAAATTTAAATAAAGTAACATAAAAGTTATTAAGTTATTTACATTTATATTTACGTAATATTGAATTATTTAAATTAAACTTAATTTGTACTTTAATTGATTATTTTGTGATTTAATAGTAGCATTAATAATGTTAAGGATATTAAATAATCTTATATTATTATCATGTTCTATCTTGCTCTGTAATTTAGCTATGGCAGATTTATAGACAATAGGTTTTTTATCTAAACTACTTGATTGTGATTGTATATCAGATTTTTTACCTTGTTTTAATTTTTTACCAAATAGTTTACCATATATTTTATTGCCGTCTTCATCTTCTTCATCTTCTTCATATTCTTCATCTTCTTCATCTTCTTCATCTTCTCCGTCAACAATTTTACGAACTCTTTGCGTTATATCATTAGCTAAAGCTTTATTTACACTAATTAGTTGTGTTGCTTGTAGATTTGTAAACAAATCTCTTTCAAGGCCAGAACTTAGTTCTTTAGCTATCAAATTTATTATTTCACTATACGCTTCCGATTCACTATTTTCATCACTATTTTCATCACTATTTTCATCACTATTAGAGTCTGTTT
>Ga0247839_1007765_pt1 | contig 11621 bp, 10 predicted proteins | sample LaCruzMarch2015__6_FD_192405 | JGI IMG/M metagenome (GOLD analysis project Ga0247839, IMG submission 192405) | Freshwater microbial communities from meromictic Lake La Cruz, Castile-La Mancha, Spain - LaCruzMarch2015_16m | ecosystem: Environmental > Aquatic > Freshwater > Lake | place: Spain...
GCTGGAGTAGCAGCGAGGTAGCAGAACAATTTGCAGGCCTTGTGGATGTGCAAATGATTGCAAATGAACTTGGCATTAGTTTTCGCAACCAAGCAATTGGAGAAGGCGACCTAAGGGAGAAATGGAACTGGCGACAGGGGACCAAAGAGGGCAGAAGTGCATGGACAAAAGAACAGGTAAAAACCATAAATAATCTAAAATTGCCCTACCTTATTGAGAGACTGAGCTTAACTGATGCAGAATTAGAAAATCCGCAATATGCAGAATTCAAGGAGGCACGGCTCAAACAAAGAGCACAATTAGCCAAGGAGCTAGGAGCAACTGAAATTGGTAGGATTGGATCAGCAACCCTTTGGCGCACTCGCTGGGGAACAAAATCTCCATGAAATCAAAACCTTCGATATATATTATTGCTCCCTGCTTCAATGAAGAGGCTATTCTTGCGTTCGGCAACAAATTAAAGCCCACACCAGTAAGCCAAATCAATATATAACCCATGAAATTACGCTTAGAGAATCTAACCTTAAATACGTACCCTGCATGGGTAAGATATCCACTCCTCCACCAAACAAAAAACCAAGAATATTAGCAAAATAAAGATTACCAAGAAATAACTGAAAAGCCAGGATCGGCAGGGCACCAATCAAAGTATTAGTAATTCCACTAATTAAAAACCATTTTTGAGTTTCAAATCTCGGTAATTTTATTATTAAGCGAGAAGATTTGCATATTTTAGTAATTGGAGCGAGCGATTTTTTGTACTTGAACTTTGAGCCCAGGCCAAAGCCAAACTTTGCAGTTCTACTTCTTCTTGAAGACTTAATGCATTAATACGCTTGAGCAAATCATCGCTGGAACCATATGAAATACAATTTAAACCATCAATCAAACCATGGGGAGCACAACCAACTGGCTTTTGAGCTAGATCACGAAAACAGATAACAGCCCCGGCAGCGGCGATTTCATAATGGCGCAAACAATCCCAACCAGCGCGGCGAGTTGTAATGCCAAATCTGGAGCTAGCTAAATCACTCCTGTAAGACTGTTCATCGGCAAAAACATAATTTGCACTAGCCCCAAGTTTGTTAGATAAATCCCGATCAACAATATGGGATGGAAAAAGCTGACTTTTATTTGGCAGCTTCAATGATATCAATGATTCTGGAATTGAAAATGCCAAAGGATGAACATTAAGCCGTAATCCCCATTTCCTGCTTCTATTCGTAAGTTCCCTTTTAAACATGTGAGTGCTTGGTAGCTCAAGTAAATTGGTCAAACCAGTTCCAATACCAAATTGACGTAAACGTGTGCCACTGCGGGGATAGAGACGCTGATCATCATCACCATCAAGTAAAAGCAATGGTTGTGCTGCAAACAATTCACGCCATTGCAAGAGAAAACCCCATTGGCGCCAAACATTACCAATCAACACAGCGTCAAACCAACCGGCTGCAAGCCGTTGCCAAATAAAACTGCGATCAATTCCGCCCTGAGGTTCCGTTAGAACGCCATATAGGCTGAAGCCACCACCGCGCACTCCAAATTCTGGTGCAACTTTGCATTGACGTCCGCCTTCATACATACATTCCTTTCGGGGATAATCAACCACTTCCAGCCCAGGCAACTGCCTCAGGCCATGGAGCAGGCCATCCGCTAAGTAATCCTCACGATCATTAGTTAGGAAAAGTATTCGCAATTGTGCCTTACTCATCACCCATGAAAGCGGCTTAAGAGCCGCTGCGGAAAATAGGAAATGAGAGCCAAAAAGCAGCGGCCGAGGCCAACGGTGCGCTGAATATCAGCAAAACCACTTCCTAGTCCACTCCAGTGGCAAGTAAATAATTGTTTAAGTAAATTCCAAAGCTGAAACTGCATGCGATGGGCGGCCCAATTCAAGCGTTGCGATTCATTTTGGAGCAAGGGATGGCCAAGTAACAAACGTTGCACGGCTGCAACTTCTCTCAACTCTTCCCCACCATTACGGTTAGCATTTGAAAGTTGAAGCCCATGGGATCTAACTTCTGCAATCGGATCTCGACTTAGAAGCACAGGAGCTTGCTGAACCGCTCTAATCAACCACTCCCAATCAGCAGCATGACGCCAATTAGAGTGGAATTCGCCGGCAGCTCGCCACAACTGCTGAGTAAAAACCATACCGGTTAGATTGCCATTAATGCTGCCATATTTAAGTAAAAGAGGCACAAATTCCTTTGCAAAAATCATTCGGGTTTTGGGCGCAAAGCGGCTATGGTCGGCTGCACTTACACAAGCCTTTGGCTCAGAGGCAGAGCCAATAGATAGATGAGTGCTTATGACCCAGCGGGCGGAAGGCCAAGTATTTAACAACGATTTAATACTCGAAATCGCATTAGGAAGCAATCTATCGTCGCTGCACAGTAAGAGGACCCAGCAGTTAGGAGATAAGGTATTAAGAGCAGAATTTAGATTTTCAAATAAACCTAAATTTTGGCTACGGCGTATCCAGGTAGTTCTGGAGTCGACAGCAGGTTCCGCAGCAATCCAGCTAGCAGTGAGATCATCAGAACCATCATCAGCAATCAATAATTGCCAATCAGGATCTGTTTGCTGCTTTAGGCTGTGCCAAGCCTCTGCTAATAAAACCGAACGACCATAAACCGGCATTAAAACTGTTACTGTTGCAATAGTCATGGCTAGTATTCTGAAATCTGAGCAGAAAGCCAGGCAAGCATCCGAGCTTGATCAATTTCAAATCTATCAGAACTTTTCCCGTGCCGATGCCAGATATTATGCTGAATATCGAGTGCTGCAGACATCAAGGCATAGTGCCCATACTTATCAAGGCTACCTGGCAATAGCTCCAACACCCTAGTTCCAGGAGATGCAAATATCAGATTAGCTAGAGCTGCTCCATGGGGTGCCACAACCCAGCGGGCTCTAGCAAAAATGGAAATGCATTGATCCAACTGCAATTCAGCAGCTTCAATTACAGTAAAACCTAGTTTGCGCAGCTCATTTTCTAGCTTTTCCTCTGCCAATAAAGGTCTTCGACAATTTGGGCCTCTTCGTAGATAAATAAGATTTGAGTAACTTCTATGGTGGAAATTTGCAATTAGGGAATGTGCGGCAATACGTAATTTATTAAGCCCAACAGGATCACATACCAAAGGAGTATGATTTTCAATAAAGCAAGTCTCTAACTCTTGAATTAGCAGAGGTCCTTGTTCCAGGCTAATTTTAGATCTTGGATATAGCGCTGAGGCTAAAGAAGCAACCCTTGCAAGCAGATTAGGGGCATAAGTTTTGCACGCAAAAACATCTCGATCACAAAGGAAAATCTCATTAGGTTCCACGGCGGGAGGGAAACTTCCCAAACCAGGCATTGTGAGCCAATGGTACCAATTGGGATTATTAAAACTAGTGAATACAAAGCCAGATACCTCCAAACACTTAGGGGTTTGATTGGAACGCAATCCGCCAGGGATTTGCCGCCATGCTTTCTGCTCCCCACTCCATGGCCAGCAAGGAAAACGCAAACCGGGCAAAGCCCTACGTTTTAATCTGAAGAGACTAGGAATGTCTTTATTAACGGGATTTCGTTCAACAAGGATATGGTTTCCAACGGAAAGGAAGCCAGCTTCTAATAAGAATGGCTGCTGAAGTGAGGAAGCAACTTTTGAATGTAAATGATGGCGAGTAAAAGCAGAAGCAGGTAATGGCAAATAGGAATTATTTAAAGCATCAAATACATTGGATCCAAACCTAGAACCATTAACAGCTTGTTGGAACTCAAATTTTTGACTAAAAACTTGTATTTGCGGCAGGTAACTGCGCAAAAATTGAACACCAAGATTATCAACAAAAATCAGGCTGGGGGACTTCCGAATTAAACGGTACATATGAAATCGAAGGAAAAATTAATGTCATCACGAATCAGCTTACGCTGAGTATCATGGTATAGTGAATAGCGAATTTTATCTCAATACTTCATTTTATTTTATGGAAAATTTCACATTTCCCAAAAAATTATCTTGCTATCGTTCTCAGAGTTCTGCGATATGTGGATTACTTATTGGAGCTGGCGGTTTTAGCGAATGGACTGTGCTCGGAATGCTGATGTGGGTAATGACGCAGTTTTGGGATTGGCATAAACAAAAGACCCTAGTAATTTATTCAAAAATCACCTTTCGAGACTGCGCAGCAATTGCCATAGGACTGTTAATGCTAATTTACTGGTCTTTTCCTGATCCGGTTGTACCACAATCAGTAGTTGGCCTAACTTTCCCTGAAATAGCTAAAGCGATTGCATGGTTTTTATTTTCCCTAACTTTTCTACATACAAATATGAATACTAGAGGCAAGGAACTGATGCAGTTTATTGCAGCTGGCTTAGCAATATACTGCACTGCAACTTTAGTTGGATCACTATTAGGTCAGGAATTTCAGAGTGGTTATGGGCATCTTTATAATATTTTCAGCGGAAGAATGGATGCAGGCAGCACCGAGCCAGGCTACGCAGCATGTGCGATCCTCTTATTGCTATTTCGTGTAAAGAAAGCATGGCTTACCCCTGCATTAGTATTAGTATTAGGCTTTGCGATACATGCACAGAACCGAACGGCACTTCTAATAATAATTGCTGTTTTAGCTACTTGGCTTTGGAGAAGGCGAGCATGGATTTCAACTAAGCTTAGAGATCAAAGAACTGCTCTTATTTCGTTAGCAATATTATTACCGTCGATGTTCATAATAGGAGCCAAGTTGTCAATATTTAAACGCTTTGAAGATATCTTAATCTCCGGTCGCGCTGAAACGTTCAGGGTTGGATTCAATAAACTATATTTTGCTTATTTAAATTTTGACGCAGAGCTACTGAGCGAAATCCCAGCAGGTGTTACTGTTAATGATAAATGGTGGCATAATTTAGCTCTAGACTCCCTCCGTAGTGGCGGATTTACTGGACATCTCCTTAGCTTAGTTTGGCTAATTGCGATTCTTTTAGCTGCCTGGCACTGGTACACATCAAGAGATCTAGAAGGATTATTACTAGCGCTTGTAACTTTTTCTTTACTATCAACAAGCATTCCGCTTAGTGTAGGTTCCTACGAGCTTATTAGTGTACTATCCTTAACTTTAATATCTTTAAACTATTCATTCAGTATTAAATCGCAGAAGACTTTTAGAGGAGATCAAAATCAGTAGCAAAGCTATTAGGGTCAAACTCCAAGCCAATGGAGCTGATGTCGGAATAATGGCTAACGGTGAAACCATCAGTAGTGCCATGGCTGGTAATAAATTTTCTTTCCGTTGCATAATATGATTAGGATCCCAAATAACTAGAGATAATAGGGTGAAAAAAGAAACCGCAAGAGTTAACCAAGCATAACCCTCTACACCACCATTGGGTAACCACCAAATGATTCCAATAGGTGCAATAATAAGCAGAACTGCAATCTGCAAAATGCTCAACTGCCTTAAGAGGTTTCCCCTAAATGCCTGCTGCTGAAATATTTGACTTATCCCATTACAAACAGCTGCTAGCAGCATTGTCCTTGCTGGTAATACTGCATTAGCATAATTTAAACCAAAAATTATGGGCAAAACGGTAGCATCAAGCATGCTGTAAATTGTAAAAATTGCTAGGCCTGAAAGCGCAACTGCATGCAAACCTTTGCGCAACTGCGACTGATTCTTATCATATCCATGAGCATTTTCTATAAAAACAATAGGAATTATTGAAGTTGGTAAAATTCCCACCACTTGGACTACTAATTGCGCCACTCTAAGAAGACCAACACTTTCTAGGCCGCTATCAAATCCAAGATATAGAAGTGCGGGCCAAAAAATTAGTTGCTGAGTTAAAGGCACGAGGTAGAAAGGAATCCCTTCACTCAAAAATGATCGCAAAGGAAGAGGCTTTCCTTCAGCGTATGGCAATTGTCTTAAACTTATAATTGCTATTATTGCATTAGAACTTGTTGCTATCAATAATCCAGCTACCAAACCCTTCCAGCCAAAAAAAACGCCAAATAATAGCGGCAATATTGCTTTGAATATTGCAACCTGCAAATGTCGTCCAAACACTTTACTATAATCGCGATTTGCTAATACGGGTTCCCAGAGAACATCCACATAGGATTCAATTAACAAATAACTATATATCATAATTAGTAACAATGGGCTTGACCCCAATGGGAGAATAGATGGATATAAAAGTGGCAATGCTATCAACGCAGCAACACCACTAAAACATGCATTCCACCTCAAAAATTGACGCTGGAGGCCTCCCCGCTGACTAGCAGGAAGCGCGCAGGAAGTCACTTGATAGTTATAGTCTGTGCCAAGGCGAGCAATACTTGAGATGGATTGAGCTGAATTCCCCAACATAGTAAATCCACCAATAACGTTTACAGGAAGTAATCGAAGCAATAATATATTGGCTAATAATCCAATGGCTTTACTAAGAATTTGCACACAAATTGAGAATATCAATGCCTTTTTAATGTTCGCCACAATTAACACTCCAGAAGCTTGATCAGCTGAAACTGATCCACTAAACTGCTGGTATTTGTATTAAGATTTTTTAATTGAAACTGGCCACTTTGGGCTTCTGTTTCACCAATCAAAACCGCCCAATTGGCTTTTGATCTACTGGCCCTTTTCAACTGTTTTGAAAAACCAGCCCCACTGTGATCAAGTTCAACAGTATGCCCCGCCTGTCGTAGTTCACGAGCAGCAAATAGCGCCATTGATTCTGCCTTAGCACCTTGGCTCACCACATAAACAACAGGCGCTGCCTCCGATTGTTCATCCACTGCCTTAAGCAGTAATACCAAACGTTCAAGGCCCATGGCCCAACCAATGCACGGTGTTGATGGGCCACCGAGCTGTTCCACTAAACCGTTATATCTGCCGCCGCCGCACACGGTAGCCTGGGCGCCCAAATCAGTGCTGATGATTTCAAAAGCTGTATGGCCGTAATAATCCAGGCCCCGCACTAAACGGGGATTCACAACAAATGGTATTTGCAAGGCTGAAAGGCCTTCTTTAACGAGATCAAAACGTTTACCACTTTCTTCCCCTAATGCATCACTAAGACTAGGTGCATCTAGCAGAAGCTCACGGGTTTGCGGGTTTTTGCTATCGAGAATGCGTAGAGGATTAATGTTTAAACGAGCTTGGGAATCAGCATCTAGCTGATGCTTATGTTGCTCTAGCCAGCCAACTAAAGCAGCCCTGTAGTTAAGGCGATCTGTGGCTGTACCAAGGGAATTAATTTCAAGCTTGAGGTTGGTAAGGCCCAGGTCAAGCAAAAAATCCCAAGCAATTGTTATCGCCTCAACATCGCTGTTTGCCCCCTCAAAACCAAGAAATTCAAGGCCGATTTGATGAAATTGGCGTTGCCTACCCGCCTGGGGGCGCTCATAACGAAACATTGGCCCGCCATACCAAAGCCGCTGCGGCCCCTGGCTGAGCAAACCATGCTGTATTGCTGCACGCACAACACCGGCGGTGCCCTCTGGCCTCAGGGTGCAACTGCGATCACCACGATCTACAAAGGAATACATCTCCTTGCCAACCACATCGGTTGCCTCGCCGATGCCGCGGGCAAATAACTCCGTGGCCTCAAGCAATGGCGTGCGAATCTCCTTTACGCAAGCCCGGCGGAAATGTTCTCGCGCCTTGCTCTCCAACTGCTGCCAAGAACCAATTGCCTCCGGCAGTAGATCAACCATGCCGCGCAAAGTTTGCAGCTGTTCCACCTAACTCCTTTGGGTGAGCATCCCAGGCGTAGCACAATGCCAAGGCTGACCTGCCCCTGCCATGGCCAATCTGCTTTTAACCGGCGGGGCTGGTTTTATCGGTAGCCACACGGCCCTAGTGCTTCTAGAAGCCGGCCATCAACTGGTGGTGCTCGATGATTTCCGCAACAGCAGCCCGGAATCCCTGCGCCGGGTGGAGCAGCTCAGCGGCAAAAAAATCAGCCTGGTGGCTGGTGATATCTGCCATCCCGCCAGCCTGCAACGGGCCTTCAGCAGCATCCCCATCGATGCTGTGATTCACTTTGCCGGCCTCAAGGCCGTGGCTGAATCGGTAGCCAAGCCCTTGCTTTATTGGCAGGTGAACCTAGAAGGCACTCGCCTCTTGCTGCAGGCGATGGCAAGCGCCGGCTGCCGCAGCTTGGTTTTTAGCAGCAGTGCCACCATCTATGGCATCCCAGATCAGGTGCCGATCCCAGAAAGCGCAGCGATAAAACCGATCAACCCCTATGGCCACAGCAAAGCAGCTGTGGAACAACTGCTTGCTGACCTAGCCGCCAGTGAAGCCGGTTGGCGCATCGCCCGCCTGCGTTATTTCAACCCCGTTGGCGCCCACCCCAGCGGCAGGATTGGCGAAGATCCCCTTGGCACCCCCAATAATCTCTTTCCTTTTGTGAGCCAAGTTGCCGTTGGCCGCCGCGCCGAATTACAGATTTTTGGCAGTGATTGGCCCACCCCAGATGGCACTGGCATTCGCGACTACATCCACGTGATGGATCTAGCCGCCGGCCACCAGGCCGCCCTTGATGTGTTGCTGGCGGAAGCACCCCAATTGCTAAGCCTCAACCTGGGCAGCGGCCAGGGTTGTTCGGTATTGGAGGTGGTGAATGCCTTTGCTGATGCCAGTGGTGTTGCCATCCCCCATCGCCTGGTGGATCGCAGGCCTGGTGATGCTGCCATCACCGTGGCTGATCCTTCCCTGGCGCTAGCGCGTTTGGGCTGGCGCACCAAATTGGATCTAGCTGCCATGTGCCGTGATGGTTGGGCCTGGCAGCAGGCCAACCCCAATGGCTATCGCTAAAACTCAACCCCAAGGCGCCCTGGTGCTAGCTGGTGGTGGCCACAGCCATGCCCTCCTGCTGCAGCGCTGGGCCATGGCACCCAGCAGCCGGCCAGCCCTTGGCGCCATCACCCTGGTGAGCCGCAGCGGCAGCAGCCTTTATTCCGGCCTAGTGCCAAGCCTTTTTGCCGGCACCATTGGCCTCGAGGCTTGCCGGATCGATCTACGCCGCCTTTGCAATGCAGCCCAGGTGGCCTTTGTGGAAGCCGAAATCATTGGCCTTGATAGCAGCAAACGCCAACTGCAGCTACGCCATAGCGATGGCAGCCCCCGGCCGCCCCTCAGCTGCCCCTTGCTCAGCCTTGATCTCGGCGCCAGCACCGCTGCGGGCCCAGCCCAAGCAATGGCCATCAAACCGCTTGAACCGGTGCTCGCTGCCCTAGGTGCCCTCACGCCTGGCGCCTTGGTGCAACTGATTGGTAGTGGTGCAGCAGCAGTGGAGCTCAGCTTTGCCCTGCGCCGCCGCGGCCTGCAGGTGCAGTTGCTGCTGCAATCAAAAAGCCGCCCCTATTGGGATCGTTTTAGCGATGGCTTACGGGCCGCTGGTGTGGAACTGCATGTGGATTGCGAACCCACCAGCGCTAGCCCGGCCCTGAGGCTGCTCTGCAGCGGCAGCCGCGGCCCCGCCTGGCTTGCAGCCACTGGTTTACCCCTTAATCAGCAGGGGCGCCTCTGCACGGATGCCAGCCTGCAGGTGCTTGGTTTTCCCGGCTTTTTTGCCAGTGGTGATTGCGCCGTAATCCAGCAGCAACCAAGGCCCGCCAGTGGTGTGTGGGCGGTGCGGGCAGCGCCGATCCTGGCCGCAAATCTGCAGCGGCTAAGCCTTGGGAAAAAACTGCGCCTTTGGCAGCCGCAAACCCATGCCCTACAGCTGCTTGGTGATGGCAAAGGCCGTGCCTATGGCCAATGGGGGCCCCTGCGCTGGGGTGCCTCGCGGCTGAGCTGGCTATGGAAGCAAAAACTTGATCAGCGCTTCATGGCGATGTTGCAGCAGCCCAGTTCTGTGATGGCTGCTTCACAGGAAATGGCCTGCAGTGGTTGCGCCGCCAAGCTGCCAGCCCAAGTGCTCAATCAAGCCCTAAATCAACTCGGCTTAGATCAAACAGGCCCCCAGGATGCCGCCATTGTTAGCAATAGCTTGAGCAATAGCTCCAGCCAGCAGTGGCTGCAAAGTTGTGATGGTTTCCCTGCCCTAGTGGCAGATCCCTGGCTTAATGCACGGCTCACCACCCTGCATGCCTGCTCTGATCTATGGGCCAGTGGCGCCCAAATCCAAAGCGCCCAACTCTTGATCCAGCTGCCCCGCTGCTCGGTTGCACTGCAAAGCGAACTACTAAGCCAAAGCCTTGCCGGTGTTCAAAGTGTGCTTGCTCAACATGGCGCCCAATTGCTCGGCGGCCACAGCCTCCAGGCCATGGCTCAAGAGGCAAACAAACCACTGAGCCAGCAACTGCTGCTGGCCCTCACCGTGAATGGTTTTGCCGCTGATCCTTGGCTTAAGGGGCCCCTGCAACCGGGTGATGTGTTGTTGATCAGCCGCTCCATTGGCACGGGAGTGCTGTTTGCCGCGGCCCAACTTGGCAAAGCAAAATCCAGCTGGATTAGTGAAGCCCTGGAGTTTATGCAACAAAGCCAAGCGGGCCTGGTGCCTTTGCTGGCGGCCCATGGCTGCCAGGTATGCACCGATGTAACCGGTTTTGGCCTGCTTGGTCATCTAACCGAAATGCTGGCTGCCTCCCCGGGGGTGCAATTGCAATTGGAGCTGGATGCAGCACCAGCCCTAAAAGGTGCCCTAACACTGTTGCAACAGGGCATAGCCAGCAGCCTGGCCCCTAGCAACAAGGCCATCCTGGAAAAATGGCCGCAATTAATTAATCATCAATCTGAAGCGATCTTGCAGCTATGGCTTGATCCACAAACCTGCGGGCCGCTATTAGCAGCAATTCCAGCCGCCCAAGCAGAAGCCTGCCTTACTGCAATGCAAACCAATGGTTTTCCCCATGCCCGCCAAATTGCAAGGGTGATGGGTTAGTTAGTTAGTTTAAAAGTGATCCATCGCCTGCAACAGTTCAATTACTGCTGTGGCAGTGGCAATAGCACCATTGGCATCGGCGGGTTCAAATAGATCAGCGGGCGGGGTGGCATCCATCGGATACCTACTGGTGGCAGCCAACCTGCTAAGGCTACGCAGTGGCAAGGCATCAAAGCCATTCACATCGCAGCCAAGCCGTTTTAGATACTTAATTAATTCAGCCAAAACATGGGTGTGGGGCGGTTCAGCCCCTAATTCCAAAATCAAGCCCTTAAGTGCTTTTTCAGCTGCTTGGCAAGCGAAATAACAGGCCTGGGCATTAAAGCCATTAGCGCAAACCAATTTTGCAACGCCTAAATCATCTTGGGCTTGTTGAAACCAAGCTTGCGGCCTTGCATTCATTGATTTTTACCCGCCAGTAGCTGGGCATCCCGTTTAATCGCTTGCCAATGGAGAGATGATTCGCTGCCTATCGCCTGCCAATAGGCAGCACTCACAGCTATTACATCATCACCAATTAAGCCATCTCTTAATTTATCGGCTTGGATTTCAGCCATTTCTTGGCTGCTGCCCACCACCAATAGATCGGTATCTGAATAACCATCCCAATCACCCCGGGCGCGGGAACCAAAGAGATAAATAGCGCAACTGGGCAGCAAAAAATTGTTCAGCTTTGCCTTTAACTGCTCTAACCATTGGGCATGGGAAGCCAGCCGCAACTGCTGCACGG
>Ga0247839_1007775_pt1 | contig 11611 bp, 12 predicted proteins | sample LaCruzMarch2015__6_FD_192405 | JGI IMG/M metagenome (GOLD analysis project Ga0247839, IMG submission 192405) | Freshwater microbial communities from meromictic Lake La Cruz, Castile-La Mancha, Spain - LaCruzMarch2015_16m | ecosystem: Environmental > Aquatic > Freshwater > Lake | place: Spain...
CCCTGGAGCGCTTCGACAAGATCGCCGAGATCGACACCAGCGACCGGCTCGGCATCAAGGAACTGCGCGCCCTGGCCCAAGGCGCCGTGACCGAGGCCGCGGTGGCGCGTGCCGGCGGGAACCTGAGTTTCATCGGTCGCTAGTCAATCCAACCAGCCCCTAGCCCCTATCCCCTATCCCCTTCCCCCCGGAGGCCAGCATGACCATCGACGACTTCGATTCCGACCTGGAGGAACTGTCCAGCGCGGAGGACTTTCTGGACTATTTCCGCATCACCTACGATCCCAAAGTGGTGCAGGTGAACCGGCTGCATATCCTGCAACGCTTCCACGATTACCTGGGGGAGGTGGACGAACTGCCGGATGGGCCGGCGGCGCGCTGGACGCTGCACGCGGACCGGCTGGCGGCGGCCTATCACGATTTCGTGGTCTCGGATGCGCGCACGGAGAAGGTCTTTCGGGTCTTTCACCTGCACGAACCCAAGACCGCCAATATCCCATTGAGCGACCTGCTCGGGCAGATCCCCCATGCTGCCGGCCTTTGAGTACGGGACCCAGGTGCGGGTCCTGCGCAATGTGCGCAACGATGGGACCTTTCCCGGGTATCCCACCGGGGCACTCCTCTTGCGGCGTGGCAGTGTCGGCTTCGTGCGCGATCTCGGGACCTTCCTCCAGGACCAGATCATCTACTCGGTCCATTTCCTGGAGCAGGACCGCGTGGTCGGTTGCCGGGAGGAGGAACTGCAACTCGCCAGCGACCCCTGGGTACCGAGCCGCTTCGAGTTTCGCGACCGGGGGAGGGCGCGGATCCCGCTGGGAATTCAAGGGCGGGTGGTGGTGGAGCGGGGCACCGAGGGCGAGGTCCTGAAGGTGGTGCGCGACGCCCCGGGCGGGGTTGCGTACCAGGTCTGGTTCAACGGGCCAAACGCACTCCAGGTGCCGGAGTCGGCGCTGGATGGGCAGGGGATGGATGACGAATGCCCATGAGCGCATTCCAGACTGCTTTGCCTCCAACCGCCGTCGCGACCGACCGGGGCGAGTTCCGCTATCACCTCCTGCGTGCCGCCGGGGAGCGTTTCCAGGCGGGTGTTGCGGACCTCGATGAAGCCCAGTTGGCGGAGGTCACCCGTCAGGCGCGCCGCACCTTTGAACTGGAGGACCTGGTGCTCGGGTCCGCGGAGGCGCGCGGCCTGGTGATCCCGCTCGACCAGGTCGCGGCGGCCGTGGCCGCGGTGCGCGGGCGCTACAGCGATACCCAGGAGTTCCGATCGGACCTGGAGCGTAACGGCCTGGACCTGGAGGGCCTGCACCTGGCGCTGCGGCGCGAGTTGACCTTCGACGCGGTGATGCAGCGCGTCGGCAGCCGCCACGCGGGGGTGGACGAGTTGGAGGAGCGGCTGTTCTATGACTTTCATCAGGAGCGCTTCACCGTCGCCGAGCGGCGCACCGCCCGTCACCTGCTGATCACCGTGAACGACGACGATGCCGAAAGCCGGCGCGACCTCGTGCAGGCACGCATCGAGCGCCTGGCGGAGCAGGTGCGGGGCCCCATCGGCGGCCGGACCCAGCGCTTCGAGGCCCTGGCGCGCCGCCACTCGCAGTGCCCCACGGCCCTGGAGGGCGGGCGGCTGGGCGAGGTGGTGCCCGGCCAGTTGTACCCGGCGCTCGACGCGGCCCTGTTCGCCCTGGGGGCGGGCGACCTCGGCGGCCCGGTGGAATCCGAACTGGGCTTTCACCTGCTGCTGTGCGAGCGCATCCAGCCCGGGCGCTCCATTCCCTTCACTCAGGCCAGACCCCAGATCCGAGCCCTGTTGGAGGAGCGTGCGCGGCGCCATTGCCAGAAGGCCTGGATCGGCGGCCTGCGGCAGGGGGCGGCCGGGTCGGTGGCTAAGCCCCCAATCGATGGGCTCAGGTTCGATGACAGTCCACTAGGAGAGCAGGCGGCATGAACGACAAACTCCAGACCTGTTCCTTTTGCGGGGCCTCCCAGGGGGTCGAGACCCCGCTGATTGCCGGGATCGACGGCCACATCTGCGAGGCCTGCGTCGCCCTGGCCCACCAGGTGGTCACCAGTTGGGGGCGGTGCCGGTCGCTCAACGGTCCGCTCAAGCCCCCGCCCAAGCCCAAAGAGATCAAGGACCAGCTCGACCTCTATGTCATCGGCCAGGAGTCCGCCAAGGAGTGCCTGGCGGTGGCCGTGCACAACCATTTCAAGCGCCTGGCCGTGGAGGCCAGACACCCGCGCCGCGCCCTCGACGACCGTGACCGGGTGGAGATCGACAAGTCCAATATCCTGTTGCTCGGCCCCTCCGGGACCGGCAAGACGCTGCTCGCCGCCACCCTCGCGCGTATCGTCGGGGTGCCCTTCGTCATCGCCGACGCCACCACCCTGACCCAGGCGGGTTATGTTGGGGACGACGTGGAGGGCATCATCGTGCGCCTCCTGGACGCGGCCGGCGGCAACAAGGATGTGGCCGAGTGGGGCATCGTCTACATCGACGAGATCGACAAACTGGCGCGGGTAGGGGAGAACAGCCACGGCACCCGGGACGTCTCGGGCGAAGGCGTGCAGCAGGCGCTGCTGAAGCTGATCGAGGGCACCCAGGTCAAGATCAGCGCCAAGGGCCGTAAAGAGACGGCCGAGACCCCGGTGATCGACACCCGCAACATCCTCTTCATGGTCGGCGGCGCCTTCGCCGGCCTGGAGCGCGTCCTGCGCCGCCGCCTGGAGCCCGGCCCCTCCGCCATCGGCTTCCACTCGGAGATCACCGCCAAGGCCGACCCGCGCGCCGCCGCCCGCATCTATGACGAGACCCAGCCCGACGACCTGCGTCACTTCGGGCTGATCCCTGAGTTCATTGGCCGCCTGCCGGTGGTGGTCGCGTTGCATGATCTCGACGAGGCCGCGCTGGTGCGCATCCTGACCGAGCCCCGCAACGCCCTGGTGCGCCAATACCAGCAGTTGTTCCTGTTCGAGGGCGCGAGCCTGGAGTTCACCCCCGCGGCCCTGGTCGCCATCGCCCGCAAGGCCATCGCCCGCGGCACCGGCGCACGGGGACTGCGCAGTGTCCTGGAGGGCCTGTTGCAGCGGCCCATGTTCGACCTGCCGTCCATGACCGACGTCACCGGCTGTCTGGTGGATGAGGCGGCGGTGAACGGGGATGGGCCGGTGCAGTGGCGGCACACCGCGGCGGCGCCGGAGTCGGTGGCGGTGGGCGCGGGCTGAGCCCCGGGGACCCGGAAAGAGCGGTTCTCACGCCAAGGCGCCAAGCTCGCCATCGCGAGATCAATGGTCCGCACAGCGGACCCTACGGGTTGACTCCGCTCCCGTAGGGTCCGCTGTGCGGACCGATTGCCGACGCCCGGAGCGCAGATCAACTTGGAAGGAGCATTTGTTTCACGCAAAGACGCAAAGACGCGAAGTTTTTCAATGCGATATCTCTGTCGCGCGGTTCTCCTGCCGGGTGACAGGCTCATTGTTTGAAAGGTTCTATTCTTCTTTGCGTTCTTGGCGTCTTTGCGTGAGCAATTGCCGATTCCAGGATCAAACGCACGATGCCCAGCGCCCGGAGGAAACGATCGGATCAGGCGCGGGGATGGGCTTCGGCTTGGTAGCGGTCGGCCAACCGCTCCAGCAGCAGGCGATGGATGAAGACATAGCCGCCGCCGACCTTTTGCAGCAGGATCACGTTCTTCGATCCGCTCAGGGCGATTCATGGTGCGAGGCAAAGCTGAACGCCTCCGGGATTCCGCAGTATTCGCAGCGACCCGCGGCACGCTCATGGACCAGACGCCGCAGCCCAACGGGGATAAAGGTGCGGCTCACGCCTGCCGAAGTCGTTGCGCTGCGCGAATCTTGGACTTACGGACCAAATGCTCGATGTACTGATAGTTGCGCCATTGCTGCTCCTCCTCATCCGTCAGCCCGCCTTCGCGGCTGCGTTCAAGGAGGTGGTCAATTTGGGTTTGAAGGGGTTGGCTCGGACGTAGCGCCATGATCTGCTCCGGCGTGGGCAGGCTGGCGAGGAATTCCAGTACGTCCGCCAGTCCCGAGAATCCGGCAGCCCCTTGGGCGTCGAGTTCGCGCAGACCGAGGCTCAGGATATGCGGCAGGCGCTGTCGGCGGGGTCGCAACTGCGCTGCGAGGTCGTCGGGAATTTGCAGGGTGAATTGCATCACGCTCGGCTCGGTCGAAAACAGTTGTCGTTCCAGATACCTTGGCTCCAGTATTCCCCCCATCCCTGAGCGCGTCAAGCCGGGGCTGCTGTCGACCGGATTGCTGTTGCAGACCGTGGCGGCTTGGCGGTGGGACTTGCGGGCGAGTGCGGGGTGCTGGTCGGACCTAAATCCGACCGGTAGCTGAACTGGCGCGGGATCGCGGCAGCAACCCCAGCGCAGTTCGGAGGTTACCGGGTTCGCACGGCGCACCCTACGGGCGTTGTCTCGGTTCCGGCCGGAATTATGATCAAGGCCGGCTAATGCCGCCGGTGGTGGTGCCCGTGCCCGGAATAGCCCAATTCGCAGGGACCGGCATCGCGCCCGATCTCGCGCGACAGCATTCCGGTGACGCCTTGATAGTTTGCGAGTTCTTCAGTGGTGTTGCGTGGGTTCAGGAAGGCGATGCGATAGGCCCGCGTGTAGTCCTCGTAGTGGATGCTCACCGCGCGACTCCCCGGGCAGTCGGCATAATGGCCGTGCTCCCGGAATTTCTCTTTGCGGCAGTTCCCCTTGTCATCGCAGATCTTCTCCTCCTTTTCCTTTTCACAGTAGCCGTACGTGCTGCATGACTCGGTCGTGAAGCCGTCGTGCAGGCCTTGGTGGAGGTCCTGCCAGGTGCCGAGGATGTTCGCGGACAGGCCGTGGGTCACGCCGACGATGCGGATTCCGGTGGGGGTCAGTTCGCCCTGATGAAGATCGATGACCAGCTTGCCCTTGGCGTTCTCGATGACGAGTTTCGGCGAATTGAAAAGCCCGTCCGCGACCGGCGTGATGCTCAGGGTGCCGGGTGCGATCAGGAGTTTCTGATTCGCGCTGGACAGGTAGAAGGGCTGCCGGTCCTTGGTCGTGATTTCCCCGGCACTGCGCCAGTGCTCGGGGGTGGCACAGCCAGGCAGCGCCGCGACCGTGCAGAGAAGGACGAAACCCGGTACGACGGCGGTTCGCGGTATTAATGGGGCGTTTATGATCGATTCTCCGCTCTTGGGGCCAGGGGTGGTGCCGTCTCCAATGCCATTAAGTTAAGCCATTCTGGCTCCCATGCTCCTGCGTGGGAGCAAGTGCGGGCGCTCCGCGTCCAGCGCCAAGACCGGACGCGGAGCGCCCGCCCGGCATTCCCACGCGGAGCGTGGGAACGAGAAGCCGCGCCGTCGGCGCTCAACTCAATGGCATTGGTGCCGTCTCTGGATCGGGTCAAGGCTCCGTCGTCAGTTCGGCGTCCACGTAGAACCACCGCCCCTGGAAGCGCTTGAAGCGGCTGCGCTCGTGCAGCCGATGGGCCCGTCCGCCGATCTTGTAGCGGGCGACGAACTCTACCAGGCCGCGGTGGTCCTCGGCTTCGCCCGCTTCGGTGGCGATGATCTTGAGCCCGAGCCAGCGGACCCGCGGGTCCGCATCCAGGTCCTGGCGCCGCGTGGTGGGGTGCCAGGTGGCGCTAAGGTAAGCGGCGTCGCCCCGGGTGTAGGCGGTGTAGCGCGAGCGCATGAGTTGCTGCGCCGTCTGCGGCAGGTCAGTCCCGACGATGAAGGGGCCGCAGCAGGCCGGGTAGGCGAGTCCGGAGCCGCAGGGGCAGGGGTCTGGAGCGTTAATGCGCTTTTCGCTCATGCCTTTTCATCCGTATCCAGAATCGCGATGAATGCCGGTCCTGCTACGCTCTTCCCAACAGCCAGTTTCAGGAAGGTATCGATGCGCTCCGCTAACGACGAATTCTTTTCGACGTGGTTGGCGTAGTAAACCAACGAAGCGACAGCCGTCCGCTGCTTGAGGGGGTCCCAGAGTTCGACAATCCGCAGTAATTCATCCAGATCCAGTGGCTTGAGTCCAATGCTCCTGATCAAGCCGCGCACATCCTCACGGAAGCCCAGAGCGACAATCAAGCCTAGTGACCCACGCCGACCCACTTCGTTAGCGAATCCTTCCAGGTCCGGAACATCCTCTTCCTTTATCTCAAACTGCTTGACTTCGGCCGAAATGGCCAGCCGCGCGCCCTCCCATCCGTCGATATCTCCCACTCGTTGCAGCCGCTTGGAGCCGGTTCGTACTTTGTCAATCTCGATTTGTAGATGGGGGTTATCCGCGCGCAGAAAACCGAAGACGATTCCTTGGTATGCGGCGCCTGTGGGCTCACCCTTCCGAGCGGTAATGTCGAAGCCTTCGAGGATTAATCGAAAGAGGGGCGGATCGACCTGGATCGAGGTGGGGTCAAACGCCTGGCTCTTGAGATTCATCAGAACGTGTTCTGATACCTGTCTGCGCAGTTCCGCCAGTTCGGCTTGCGTGTGCGTAGCCAATGCGTCCAGCCAGGGAACATAGTCTATCCAAGCCTGGGTCGCGTGGGGCGCGCAGGAGGGGTAATCGAAGCGCTTGTGCTCTGCGCGAAAGAACCGTTCGGCCCTATTATAGAAAGGCCGTAAGCTCAACGACTTACCATCAGGTTTAGTCAAGATAAGCGTGTTTGCCCGCTTGCCACTGCCAGTCGTGGTTTGGCGTGGAAAGTGTGCGACGATTTCTGCGAAGCTGGAAATTCCCGAGTCCGGGATTCCAAGCTCGGTATAAAGGTCAATGAAGGCTATCAGCAGGCCGGCAGAGAACTTCCGGGCTGGGAACCCCGCGGCGAATTCCTCGAACACTGACTCCGAGCTCATAATTCACCGACCTTGAGGGCAGAGAGCGGGCCGAAGGCGGCGCGGGCCAAGGCGTGATAGCTTTCGTCGCGATCGGTGCCGATCGCGAGGTAGCCGACGGCGGCGGCGGCGGCGAGGGTCGATCCGCTTCCGGCAAACGGATCGTAAATAATGCCGACCCCTAACGGGAGCGCGGCACGAACCACTTGGCGCATGAAGCGCTGCGGCTTCAGCGAGGGGTGTGGCGCGATCTCGCGCTCGCGCCCGCGGGTGGGCGAGCACACGATCACGTCTTTGAAGGGCTCGTCGTTGGCGATCCGGCGTAATCCACCGGTGCCCCAACGCCGAAGATTTTGGGCGGCCGTACCCGGAAACGGCTTGCGAAAGATGCCCCAGGGCTCCCAGCAGGAGCGGGCCATCATGCAGACCTCGGGGAATTCATCCTCGGCGCCTTTGGGTCGGTCTCCACCCCGCAGGGTCTGTACCAACCGAATCAGCTCACCGCGCTTCTCGAAGCCGGAACGCTGTAGCGCATGGAATGTCAGGGTTGAAAGCAGCGGATTGGACGCGATAAACAGATGGCCCCCAGGGACCAGTGCCCGCAGCAAGGCGTCCCCCAGATCGTTGAAAAAGTTGTCGAGTCCGGCGATTTCATCCGGAGATAGCACGGTAAATCTGGGTAAGGGTCTGCGCTTGGCGCCATCGAACGCGGGCGGAATACGCCAGACCCCGCCGCGCCCGGTCTTCAACTTGTCGTGATCCTTGCGATTATACTCGATCAGGCCATAGGGGGGATCGGTCACAACGGCATGCAGGGAATGGGCCGGAAGCCCGGCGAGCCAGTCCATGACGTCGGCGACGACATAGGTGGCCCGGAGCGAAAGATGGGTGCGCGGTTGTCCGCCCATTTGCCTTAGCGATGTCCAAAGGGTGTCTTGTCGCGCGGTCAAGACATCCCGCAAGCTGGTCGCGTGATCGCCGTCGAGCAGGTCGGGGGTGTTACCGGAACGCGACGGGCTGGTCATTGCGGCTGGCCTTGGTCGGTCGGTCCGCACAGCGGACCCTACGCGGTTTCATTGGCGCGGTCAGGCCGACCACAGCGGCCCCTCTTCCATGGCGGCGATCTGTTCGCGCAGGGCCAGGATGTGGTCCTGCCAGTAGTGCTGGGTGTTGAACCAGGGGAAGGCGGCGGGGAAGGCGGGGTCCTCCCAGCGGCCGGCGAGCCAGGCGGCATAGTGGATTTGACGCAGCGTCCGCAGGGCCTCGATCAGGTGCAGTTCCCGGTGGTCGAAGTCGCAGAAGTCCTCGTAGCCGGCGAGTACGTCGGCCAATTGGCGGGTCTGATCGGGGCGCTCGCCGGAGAGCAGCATCCACAGGTCCTGCACCGCGGGTCCCATCCGCGCGTCGTCGAAGTCGACGAAGTGGGGGCCGCGGTCGGTCCACAGCAGATTGCCGCGGTGGCAGTCGCCGTGCAGGCGGATCGCCGTGTAGTCCCCGGCCCGTTCAAAGCAGGCGTGCACGCCTTCAAGCGCCTGATCCACGACCGAGCTGTAGGCCGGCAACAGGTCTTTGGGGACCCAGCCCCCGGCGAGCAGCAGGTCGCGCGGGCGGGTGCCGAAGGCCTCGATGTCGAGGGTGGGGCGGTGCTGGAAGGGGGTGACGGCGCCGATCGCGTGGATGCGCCCCAGGAGCCGCCCGAGCCACTCCAGCACCGCGGCGTCCTCCAGTTCCGGTGTGCGCCCGCCGTGCCGGGGGCTCAGGGAGAAGCGGTGGCCACGGTGTTCGTGTAGGGTCCGCCCGAGGGTCGCGTAGGGCGGGACCGCCGGGATCTCGGCGTCCGCCAACTCCTGGCTGAAGGCGTGTTCCTCCAGGATAGCGGCGTCGTCCCAGCGGGCGGGGCGGTAGAATTTGGCGATGACCGGTTCGGCCTCGTCGATGCCGACCTGGTAGACGCGGTTCTCGTAGCTGTTGAGCGCCAGCAGGTGGCCGTCGGTGGGGAGCCCGATGGAGTCCACCGCGTCGAGCACGCGATCCGGGCTCAGGTCGGCATAGGGGGTGGGGCTTGAGGTTTTCATGGTGTGATTCTATCCGGGATCAGGGCTCGCTCGCCTGCCGATCGGCGCCCGGGTGCGGTGGACCATCTACCCCACCCCGAACCCCGAACCCCGACATCGGGAGTTGATCCCGGCCGCAGGCGCAGGCATGATCCTTGATCGACTTTCGCCGCGGCGCGCCGCCGGCCTAACCTGATCAGGCAGAACCCTATGTGCCGGCGATCCAACCACGCCCGGCGGGCGCCCCGCGCTCGCAGCGGCACCTTGGCCCGCGTGCTTCTCTGTGCGGCGGCCTTGATGGTCCGTCCCGCGGCGGCCCAACTGGAGGGCCCGCCCCCGGGCGTCGCGGGTGCGCCCGTGACGGCGCCCCTGCGCTTCTTCGCGGTCGGCGATCTGCCCTATGGCGAGTCCGAGGTGGCCCCCCTGCAGGCGCTGCTCGCCGCGGCCGCCGTCCAGGCGCCGCCGTTCATCGTCCATGTCGGTGACATCAAGTCCGGCAGTTCCCCCTGTACCGATGAGCAGTTGCAGACCATTGCCGGGCTCTTTCGGGCGGTGGCGGTGCCGCTGGTCTACACGCCCGGGGACAACGAGTGGACCGACTGCGGACGCCGGACCGCGGGTGGGTTGGACCCGCGGGCGCGCCTGGCGCGGGTGCGGGAGATCTTCTACGGTGATCCCGGCGTCCTGCGGCTCGCCGCCCTGGGGGTGACCCAGGCCGGTGAGCGCTTCCCCGAGATCTACGGCTTTGTCATCGGCGAGGTGCTGTTCGTGGCCCTGCACATCGTCGGCAGCGACAACGGGTACGACGCCGACGCCCCGGCGGCCATGGCCGAGTTCAGGGCGCGCGAGGCCGCCAACCGGGACTTCCTGACCAGTGCCCTGGCCTCGCCCCCGGGCCGCGACGCCCGCGCCTTGGTCATCATGATCCAGGCGGACCCGCTGTTCGATGGGGGGCAGGGGCCGCGGGGTTTCCGCGGCTTCAAGGCACAACTGGTCGACCTGATGAGTCGCTTCCCGGGCCCGGTGTTGCTGGTCCACGGGGATACCCATCGGTACCGGCACGACCACCCGCTGCTCGATCCGGCGCGCGGCACCCCCTTCGAGCGCTTCACGCGCGTGGAGGTGCCGGGTTCCCCCATCGTGGGTGGGGTCTGGATCAGCGTCGATCCGCGGGCCGCGGAGCCCTTCGCCGCGGACCCCGTCTATGCCGTCTCACGCGATTCGGTGGGGTCGGAATGATTGGCAGCGCGTCGAAGGCTGTGCCAGTCGAGTAAAAATAAACATGATTAACAGGATGTTGCAGGATCAACAGGAGTAGTCCGGGGGCGACGTGCAGCGCTGACACATCCTGTAAATCCTGTCCGTTTCTTCAATCGATCTCCGGTTCTCGAATGGTATCGGGGGCTGCCCTTCGTGTTGCTTAAGGGCGCTGTCAGTCCGGGTAGTCCACGCGGGGGCTCCCTTCCAGCCCGTCCCCAGTCTCCGTCGGGGCGCCGTCCAAGGGTTCCGGGCGTTGCAACACCAGGTTGAGGCCGGACTCGCCGATCCGCGTCGGCTCGGTGAGACTCTGGTAACCGGGGGCCATGACGAGGACCTCGACGGCGGCGCCGGCCGCTTCCTGGAATCCGAGGCTGAAGTGGCCGAAGCGGTCGGTTTCGGCGGCCACTCCCCGCGCCGGGACCAGCACGCGCACCCCGGGGATGGGCTTGCCGGTCGGCTCCCAGACAAAACCACTGATCAGGCTGCTTACCATGACGCTTGGCGCCTGTTCGGGGGCGGGCAGGGTGTCCGGCTCCAGCCACCAGATGAGTCCCAGACCGGCGAAGGCCAGGCCGGCGAACAGGCGCAGGAGCAGATTGCCCCGGCGCGTGTCCAAGTCTGCCACCCACCCCAGCAGGCGCGCGCCGGTCCCCCGGTCAGACTGCACCGGCGCCTCGGGCCAGACGGCGAGCAGGCAATGGGCGGGGATCAGCAGGGCCCGCGCACTCGGGAACTCGTCCGCCACCACCAGTCCCAGGACCGACTCGCGGATCGGGTCCCAGGCCCCGGTTCCGGTGAAGCTCCGCTCGATGGTGCCGTGGTCGGCTTCCAGGCCGGTGATGGTAGCGGCGTCCGCGTTGGCGCAATCGGCGTGGACGCGCCGACCCGCGGGGGCCTCGGGCGGGAACCCCAGGCAGAAGACCGCCCGGTTGCGATAGTGCGAGGGTGCGAGCGGCTCCAGTCGGGCCGGAGTCGCCGTCGCCGGGGCCGGCTCGCCGAGTTGCAGCACCGCGATCCCGGGCGGCCGTGCCCCGGGGGTGTTCCAGCGCGGGTCCCATCCGGCCTCCGGCACCCAGGCGACCAGGGTGCCCGACCCCCGGTAGGGGATCGGCAGCAGCGGCAGTTCCACCGCCACCTCACCCCCGGGGGGTTCGGGGCCGACCGCGACCCCCAAGGCGGCGCCGACCACGCTCGCACAGGTGATGACGTGCCGCGCGCCGATCAGCACGCCGCTGCCGACACTCTCCTCGGGGTGGGCGGGCGCACTGATGCGTACCTGCCAGGGGTGACCGTCGTGCATGGTGGCTGGGGGCGGCTGCGTTGACCTGTCGACCACTATAGCGGGTTCGCGGGCGCGCGTCGGAATTGAGTTTGCGGACCGCGCCGTCTATTCTTACGCGTTGCGCTCCGCTGAGCGCCCGATTCTAGGCAACGAGGTGGCGTCATGGGTGCCCGAACC
>Ga0247839_1007781_pt1 | contig 11598 bp, 10 predicted proteins | sample LaCruzMarch2015__6_FD_192405 | JGI IMG/M metagenome (GOLD analysis project Ga0247839, IMG submission 192405) | Freshwater microbial communities from meromictic Lake La Cruz, Castile-La Mancha, Spain - LaCruzMarch2015_16m | ecosystem: Environmental > Aquatic > Freshwater > Lake | place: Spain...
CGCTTGCTGAAAACGGTATTTCAAAATCTATCGTTTGTTTTGAAACAGATAGCAATTGTTAAAAAAACAGACGATTCTCGTCAAATTATATATCTTAACGTTGGCTGAGTTTTTCAGCAGACCCTAGTTAATAGATTTGTAAATAGATAAATATCGGCGGCAAATATAATTATTCTCTTTGAATTAACAATTGAATTTATGAAATTTTTGTAAATTATTTTCACAAATCTTTCACAAAAATTTATGTTCAAGTACATACTCAAAAATCAACTCTCCACAGTGCATTGTTTTTTGTTTAAAATGCGAATAACTTCTACAATCAGATAAAAAACAATGTACTGTGACCGCTCTGCCTATTAAAAAAAGCTATAAAAGCCACTGCAACACGTTTCTAATAACTCGACGTTGGTATGGCTTTTTTTGCTTTTTGGGCGATTAGTTTTTGAGTTGTCACACTTTACAAAAGTGCGCCAGTAGGGGTGGAATTGTTATTTTAAGTCAAAAGCAAAAAAGTAATCAATTGTTTTTTTTGTATTCTCATTGGCTATCCATGCAGTTTCTTGATGGCTAATGTCAATTATTTCTTGTGTACTAGTGCTTCTAAACTTGTTACAAACTGATTGTAGAATTTCAATTTCAACTCCAGAAAATAACGAACTATCAAATTGTTTGCCAACAACAGGAACAAACTGTTCGCCAATAATTTCGTCGGTGAAAGGGATGTTCTTTATTTCTACAATTTCCTGATTAGCTATATACTCGTACAGACTGTGAAAATTATTGGGAACTGGTCCCATTTGTATTGCTTTATAACTTACGCCACTTATCGAAAATCCTGTCTGTTTAAAGTGCATAAAGTCGGCATAGAAAAGCAATTTGTTTAATTTTGTTTTCATTGGGTTGAGTTCCTGGCTGAAAAACAACACCATCTCGGCAAATTTATCTAAACTTGGTTTTAAAAACCCAGTGAGCGTATTTGCCTGTTTTTCTACAAATAGATATTCTTCGATAGATGACTTTCTTTTTTCATCTTTCAACTCATGCAGAATTTGGTCTATTCTCGCATTCGTTTTATCAAGCAGTTTACCATCAATGGCTTTACTTAATGAAAGCAATTTGCGAAATTCGTGAGGATCGGCTGAAAGCTGAATTAAACGAGCGTTCGACTCACTTGGAATTTCACCTGTTTCGTAATTGCGATAACTATTTGCTCCAAAACCCAACACATCAGACATTTTCACTGCCGAAAGCCCATATTTTTCGCGAATGGATTTAATTTCAGTAGGGAATGGTATGGAATATTTCGCACGATATTGGTTTTGCAATTGTTGGTAATTGAGTTCTGCAAAATGCTCGTCTTCGAACTGCTCACCAGTTTCATCGCATTTGTACGCATGAAAACAAACGTTGAATTTTTCTTTTCTAAAACTCAACATCCGCCATTCTTTTTGAATGGACATATCTTTACCTGTAAATGGACTTTTCATAATTTCTTTTTTTTGAAAGGATAGACGATAAACTGTTCTGCTACGTGAAAGGAGATGCAAATTGCCTGACTGTTGGGGTGTCCCATGCTTATTTTAATGTAAATTTCTTTCCCTTTTACTACTTTCCCAAACACCCACATTGGCAATATACCATGCATTTTTTCTTCAAGTGGACCTTGGTAGTAATCTTCGGGAGTAAGTTGTGCTATTATTTCTTTTCGTTGGTTAGGAGGTATTTCTAAGTCGTGCAAGGATTGTGCATTTTTCGACCTATCATCTCGTATCAGTATGCCCCACATCCCTATTTTGAATCTTAGTTCCTTGAGATATTGCTCTACATCGTCTTTAGTTGTTGCCATATAATTTTGTTAGTGCAAAGATATATACTATTTTTCAATTAGATACTATATGATTGTATTTGCGTCTATATTTAACAGTTAATACAACTTTAAAGTGATTATTATTCCATTTTCCGACTTTGATTTAACTTTGTAAACTCCCTATTCATTCCAAAATGGGCTTCTTTATGGCAATTAGGGCAAAGAGCCACGGCATTTTCAAAGGTGTCTATTTCTTTATGTAGTATTTGTCAAGTTCTTGCCAAATATTTGTACTGTAAAATGGTTTAGCTTGTGACTTGTTATTACCTGGATCCAGAATTCGACTATAATACAAAGTTTTATTTTGTTTTATCATTTTCATTCTTGAATTGAAAATACTGTTTTGTTTGAAATCGGAATATCTAAATTTACTTTTAGTTAAAATATCTTTGTGGCTCAAAGGATATTTTTCTCTAATGTTTTCTTCTGTCAAAGTAATTGCCACTCCATTCTTATCATAATAAATTCCAAGCCCATCAAATGAATTCGTTTTTTTGAAATTAATATCAATGGAGATTGCAATGTCAAAATCATCGTCATTTGTGGAAATCATTTTGTCTTTGACGAAATCCAAATAGTTTTTGGTTTCTGAGGTTAAAATTGATTCTGCGTATATTTTTGAATCTACATAAGCCAAGGGCATTAAATAGAAATTATATTCACTTAGATCTATTTCTACACCCCATTTTTGTATGATTGACATATAGTTTTTGATACAAGCAAATCCCAATTCTTGTATTTCTTTTACCATCGTATTATCATTCACAAAATGAACTGAATTGTCTCTCAATTCAATAATAGACTCTATATTCTTTACTAGGTTTTTTGGAAGTTGCTGAAAATTATTGATGCGTATAATCGCATCTGAGATTGTAATTGTCCTTGGGTTTTTGGCATTATTTAATATTGGCTCCTTTCTACTTGAAGGTTCACCATTCTTTTTTTTTATACTTTGAAGGTAATAAATACTGTTCATATTATATTTGTTGATTTTCAACAAATAAGCTTTCAACAAAAGCTCCCATGCATTTACAGCTAATATCGCAAATGTTTCTTCACGATATCCAAAGTTTGGTTTGTTGTAGATTTCAATTGCAGAAAGCATTGATGCAATCGATTTATCCAATAAGCTGCGATATGTTTTATTGACTTTCATTCTATTTCAATTCCATCAGTTTTTCATTATCTATCAGTCTCACCCCATCACCTTTATCATTCCCTCAATAAACCCAATTTCTTCTTCACTCAGCCCATATTTTTCATACAGTTGGTGGTCGATATTGGGTAGCTTCAAGACCTAACAGGTTTTTGAAACCTGTTAGGTCTGCTGCGTAACCTACATCACCTTTATCATTCCCTCAATAAACGCCACTTCTTCTTCACTCAGCCCATATTTTGCATACAGCTGGCGGTCGATATCGGCTAAGGACTGACTCCAATCAATGTCGGAAACGGAAGTGAAGTTTTGAAGGGGAACGAATTGGTACGTTTTCGAAGTTGCATCTTGACTTGCTTTGGCAAGACTATGTTGAAAGCGTGTAAATTTGGTAGTCAAATACTTTCTGAGATTCTCAGCTGAATTTGAATTCAATTCTAAATTTGCACCCAAAACCAAATAAGACTCTGTACAAATTGTAAGTGGCTCTCCAACAAAGGTATTTAAATTATCATCATTTAATTCAGTTCCAATATTATTAGCTCTAGGAGTATAAACTTTAAATCTGTCAATCCATTCTTTCCTTACTATAATTTGGTCTCTTTCTACATAGCCAATTTTTTTGCCTTTCCCATAACAAATAACAGGATTAATCAAGCCATTATCAGAACTATTAAACCTAGCATCATCTGTGAAGTATCCTCTAAAGCCAAAAGGTCTTAATACCGAAACATATTTAGAAAAACTTTCATAGTTTGAATAATTACTTACTTTATTTACAATAGAAATTGCAATTCCGTGACGTATAAAAGTATCGGAATGTTCCGATTTCAATGTACGATATGCAGTAACTGGAGCTGCATTTAATTGGTGTGTAACTACTTTTATTAAAGACTCCTCGTTATTATAAGCACTATCCCACAGAAAATAACAAATGCCACCACGTATATTAGTTTTAGGGAAAACTTGTTCCGGATTTAGGAAATCGTGCAACATGGATATTTTCTTATCATTTAGCATTTTATCCCTGAATTCATCAAGGCCTTTGCCTCCTGAATACCAACGCGAAGGCATAATCATTGAAACAAATTGCGGATTAATTTTTTGTGCAATCTCCACAAACTGATTATAGATAGGTTTCGCGCTTGCTTGTGCGCCACCATCCATTTCCATATACGGCGGATTACTTACTATTGCGTTGAATTTCATATTGTCGTTGTTATTTGCTTTCCAATAGGTTTTACCGAGTTTTACTTTTTCGATAAAATTGCTTGGTTTGTTAATGATTTGGTTTATTAAATCTTCGAAATAGCGTGTATTTACTTTTGCCTTTCGGAAACCTGCCAATGTACGTTTGGTAATGCTTTTTGCCATAGGCGTTTTGCAAATTACAAATATATTTTCGGCCAGCGTTTTGTCCCACAGTGCGAGTTGTAACTCGGGTGTGGGAGTTGCGTTTAGCCCCATAGGGTCATCGGCTGCCAAGCGTGTGCGATAAATGCCGTACGTCATATACAGCGGATAAAGACCCGATTTGGAGTTTATTTCCAATATGCGTGCATCGGGCGAGAATACATCTTTAGTAACTTGTCCTTGTTCTACAAAGCGGGGTTGCTCAATGGGGTTTTCCATCGCTTCGTCGTAAAACACATAACCGCCCATACAGTCACCCACATGCATATTTACTACACGCCAGGGCGTAAGCACTGTTTCTTTGTCAGGATTGCGGAAGGTGTTGAAAATAGCCGTAATACGGGCAATGCGCTCTTCTATCGTTAATAGGTCGGCTGCACGAGCCATAGCACGTATGCGTTTACCAGCTGCACGGAATACATCGGGTTCGTAGTATTTTTTAAAACTATTGAACAGTTGCTTGCTCACACCTTTGGGCATAAACTCGTCCCACGATTGCGGGTCAATCAGTTGTGCAAAATTATCTATCGTAATTTCCTCGTTTTCGTCGTTTACATCCGCACCGTAAATGAGCAATGGCATTCGTATAGAAATACCGCGCAGAATTGAAACCGCACTATCCCTGTTTTTCCGCTTTTCTTCTTTTTCTTTCAGCAGTTTTTTCTGCTCTTCGGTAAGTTCTTCTTTTTTGCGGTTTTTCTTTTCGGCTTCGTCTAATTGGTCGTATTGTTCGTCGGTGAATCCTTGTTTGTTAATGTCGATATCGCCACTTTTGGGCATGGCTTTGGTGCTGCCAATAATCTCTTTAAGACCATGAAACTCTTCGAGTTCAACATTATCGAGTTTCATCAACGAATCGTTGTTGTACAAATAGTTGTCCTCAAAACCATTGCGCACCACCCGTTCAATATATACTTTTTTGAGTTGTTCCAACATGCCATCCACATTGTAGGCACTCATGCGCGAACCATCTACGGCAATAATGGGGCAGAAATTGAGGAATTCGCCCATTATATCACGGTCTTGTCCGGTAGTTTTGCCAGCTTTTGCCGATATTTTGGCTGTTTCGGCTATTACTTTCAGGGTGCGGTCGGGTGCAAAGTCGAACACAAAACATTCTTTTTTTACCCGTCCGTTAATGGTGGCTGGCGTTTGCACGCGGAAAATGGTTTGCATATAGCCCGAAGCCGAGGTATTGAACGAACCGGAAAGCATAAACACCGCAGTCCATGCTTTTACCGATACGCCTGTGGTGAGTCGTCCACACGAAAGTGTAATGGTGTAAGTTTCGTGCGGATTAGTCCCAATTGCATTTTCTACCTTTTTGAGTGCTTCCTGATTGGCTTCTTCTTCGTCGCCATCGCCAGCTACATTTACTATCTGGAAATGTCCGAAAACGGGGTGCGATTGTAGCATAGCGCTCAGCGCACGTGCTTCTTTTACGCCCGGCACCATCCACAGCGAATGGCGGAAGTTATCACGGTATTCCTGCGTGGCGTAAGGATAATTGCTGTGGTCGTCGGCTTTGCAAATCAGATTCAGAAAAGAGCGCACATCATTTTCGTGCAGAAAAGTTCCCTCTTTATTGGGTCGGAAAAATTCACGGAAGTTGAAAGCCACATCTTCGTCCACAAACTGCTTCATCAGTTTGCCAAGGTCGTATGTAAATATATTCAATCGGGGTAATGTAGCGTAAGGGTTTGGGTCACCAAAGTGCAATTCATCCCATTCGGCTTTGGCGCGTTGCTCCATCACATAATCCCAGGTGTAGATTTCATCTTCTTTAAAATCGTCGAACAAATTAAATGGTGTTCCCGATAAGCGCAGCACTTTCGTGTCGGTTTTCACCAGTCCGCTCATTACATTTTCGCCCAATTCGGTTTTTGTGCCTTCGTGCGCTTCGTCCACAATAATAAAATCCCATTGTGTAGCAAACAATTCGTTGTTTTTATCAAAATTGCCACCTACCAATTCGGAGCCACGCAAGTCTTGCATCGAAGCAAAATACACGTACTTGTTTTCTCCCTTTTTACAAGATTTTTCAAGAGCTCCAAATGAATCTCCTTTGGTTTTAGAGCCATATCGGAATTTTGTTTCTTTTTCAGTGAAAATTTTCCCAAAATCCTCGAACCATCCTGCATCCACCACAGGGCGGTGCGTGAGAATAAGTGTTCGGGTGAAATTCATATCCTTCACCACCTGCAATGCCGAAAGGGTTTTACCAAAGCGCATTTTGGCATTCCAAAGCATTTGGTTGCTTTTCTTGAATTGCTTTTTGGTCTTGTCTATCGCATCGTGTTGTTCGGGTCGGAAAACAATGGGGTTTTTATCTTCGGTAATTTGGTGAGCACCCAGCGATTGTTTACCCTCTTTTACGGCTTTTATGGCATTTTTTACGGTTTCGAGGTCGGTCACAAACCATTCGTTGGCTTTGTGCTGCGTATCAAATGTTTTACGTTTAATGCCCGAACGTGTCAGCACATTGTGAACTTCGGCATCCGAAAAAGCATTAAAGGTTTTATTTTTGATAAAAACAGAAAGTTCGGTATACAATAAATCGTAGCTAATTCCGGCCGTTTGCGTGTATTGATTAATGCGTTTTTTGGCCGCTTCGTTCAGTGGTTTGCTATTTGGCTCCAGTCCCCAGATATTCTCATTGTCGGTGGTTGCCTCACCAATTTTCAGACAACCTTTGTGCTCCGCATCATTAATGCGAAACACATAAATCAGTTTTGGAAGCAATGCCGAAGTGAATTTCATAGGCTGATTAATTTATCCTAACAGGTTTTCAAAACCTGTTAGGTTTATTTTGTAATTCATATCTTCAAGACTTTATAGGTTTTCAAAACCTGTTTTGGTATTATTTTGTAATTCAGATCTTCAAGACTTTATAGGTTTTCAAAACCTGTTAGGTATTATTTTATAATTCAGATCTTCAAGACTTTATAGGTTTTCAAAACCTGTTAGGATATTATTTTATAGTTCAGATCTTCAATACTTTATAGGTTTTCAAAACCTGTTTTGGTATTATTTTGTAATTGATACCTTCAAGACCTAACAGGTTTTTGAAACCTGTTAGGTCTGCTAAATATCCAACATTTTATCTTCTAAATAGAGTTTCTTTATATCGTGCCAATACTCAAAATTTGAAATATCTCCAAACAAACTCATAACATACCCTTTTTCAATACTTGTGGTTTTTTCAGATACATAAGCTTGATAAGATGAGTATCTATAATTCTTAAAGTCTTCAGTAAACTCGTGTTTAACAGGGTTCAAATGTATATACGCTATTAATTGCATCAGATATTCATCATCTTCTACTCTAATACGATGTAAATGCTCTTGAAACAAACTACCTTGTCTATTGTATGCCTTGTTTATGGCTTTTGAATATGAATTGAACATATTTGAAAATGCCAAATAGGGCTTTTGTTTTAGTTTGTCAGGAAGCAACTCAACATCTTTTATACGCAATGCCAAATGAAAATGGTTTTTCAATAAGCAATAGGCATAAATATCAGCAATCGGCGAAATGTATTTTTTCATCATTGTCAAGAAAAAAATATAGTTTTTCTCTTCAACAAAGATGTTTTCCAGATTATTGCCTCTATTGAAAATGTGGTAGACAACTCCAGGTTCAAAGAAATCTTGTTTCATATACTGTTTTTTTTAAGACCTAACAGGTTTTGAAAACCTGTTAGGTCTAAATTAGTTTAGAAAACCTGTTAGGTCTAAATTAGTTTTGAAAACCTGTTAGGTCTTCATCCTACTTTTTCAACAAATCCACAAATCTTATCTTTCTTCCCTTTCTTCCTGTTTCCAAATCCTTATTTGCCCAATCTTTAATCAAACAATATATGCCATTGTGTTTTAGTATATTGTCAGTTTTGCAACCCTCACAAGGGGTAACAATCTCTTTCTCCCCAAATAATTCCTGTACAAAAGTTTTTCTGTCACCACAACTATTGGGCACAACCCCTTTCAATCCATCCATTTGCCAAACGTTCCACGATATGATATAGGCAATAAATTGAATTGAGTCTAACAAGGGTTGTTTGCCAAACTTCTGTTCATAATTCTCGATAAAAGTATAAAGCATAGCTTCCCGTGCAAGTAACAAACTATCGCCCTGCCATTCAAATGCGTATGTATTTCGGTATGCTGTTTGCGCTGCTTCGAGCCATTCATCACTTTTATCCACATTCTCACTTATTACACGCAGTTTCCGGTCGAGTAAACCAATACGCTTTTCGATGGGGATAAATTCTCCGGTAGTTGTATCGTAACGGCTGGTAATGTAAGGAGCTTCACCGCAAGTCATTTCCAATCGGGTATCACGCACATAATGTTTCCAAGTTATACCTTCTGGAAAAGTGATTTTTTTTGGAAATATCGTCCAACTGTGCGAACCGTCGGGGTTTGTTGTTTCTATATTAAACACATTTTCGCGCCCAAACCATGCATTGTCAATCAAATTATTCTGTGCATTGCAAATCCAAGAGGGAGTAAACACTTCCGCCATATCACGTACCCTCGATTGTTGCATTTCTTTGTCTTTCTGAACGCGTGGCATTATTATATTGCCTTTGTCGCCTGTAATAAGCTCTGGGAGAATTGGCGCAGAAAAAGCATAACTTTCGCCTAAATAGTGGTAGTTTTCAGTAGACCAAAAGATGTTTTGTTGGGTTGTATGGTCACGCAAAAGAGTTTCCAACACCTCGGGGTATTGTTCACGAATATCGTTTTCTTTAATGTCAGCTTCGTTATTGTTTATTCTAAACATGTAATTGTTTTATCTAAAACTCGATAATAATTAGGAATTCACAAAAGTACACATTTACTATAACTCAGCAATTTAGAATATCAAAAAAATATTTCTTTTCTGTCGACTTATGCCAAGGTTCTTTTTTAGGTTTCGCCTCTGTTTCTTTTTTTTTCTCGGCTTGCTGGTAACGAAAAATAATATGCGTATGTTGCGGGATTTCAAGGCACTACCGTTTCAAAATAGCACAAATGAAACTTTCTTGCACAATGTTTCAACCTACCACAAAAGCCCGCAATTATCGCATATTATATGTTATAAGCATTTATTTATCTATTATTCAATTAGTTAGTTCAGAATCGTTATTATTTAGTTTTACCTTTTTTATTCGGTTTATCACTTTCAAGTTTTTCTTTTTTAACTATTTCCTTTTTTTCATCATTTTTTCTTTTTTCCAATTCTTTGGCTGTTTTAATAGAAAGTTCAACTAATTCGTTCGTTTTTTTCTTTATTTCGGATTTACTATCATTTAATTTTTTATTTTTGATTTCGAGCGAATTTTTTAGTTCGTTTATATCCGAAATTTCTTTCAATGTTTCATTTACTTTTGTTTCAAGTAAATTTGCCAAACCTTGTAAATCACTACTTTCATAATAGTTGTTTTTTGAAAGTTTTTCAAGTTTCTTTTTTGCGTTTTTAATTCTAATTTCTATTTTTTTCATATTCATGAGTTTAATTAATTTCTTTGAAAAATAATATTATATTTCTTTTAATTTCTTGATAAAATTATCATAAATGCCAACTATTTCGCTTTTAAAATTTTCATCGTTCAAATGAGTTTTCATAAAAGCGTCACTGTCTTCTTTTTGTCCATCGGGTAAAACCAAACCAATTGGAAATGCTTCGCAATGGATACATTTTTCTCTTGAAAGTTTTTTAACTTCTTTAAAAACCAGATTATGACCGAACTTTTCGTCTTTTTTGTCAAAAGTGCTTCCGCAGCAGGTTACAAATATCAATTTATTGATTTTGCTGATGTGGTTATTAACAAAATTCTTTAAAGGTACAATAAGTTTCCCCATCCAAATTGGACCACAAAGTATAACACTGTCGTAATCCTCAACTTTGTTTTTTAGTTTTGTGTTACCAAAGTTAAAACTCATCAACATCAGATAATGAGCGTTTAAGCGTGGTTTAATTTCTTCGATTTCGCAGTTCAAATCAGCAGCTATTTTGTGTGCCAAAAATCTGTTGCTATTTTTGTGAGAATAAAAATAAACTATTGTTTTCATTCCTTTTTTCACTTTGATTTTGTGTAATTATTTTGATTTGTTTAAAAGTGCAGTACCGACTAATGCAAACCAAATTAATGATAATATTCCACCAATCATTGCGAAAATCATTGCTTCATCAATCGAACTAATAAAAGAAGAAGTAATTTCAAAAACTGCAAGAAACGAAAAAGCAATTATTCCGATTATCCCGACAATTTTTTTCAACAAGCGGCTTTTTAAAATTATTACCGAAAAACAAATACTTGCAATTTGTCCGATAAAAAAACCGGGGAAAGTTCCGGGTGTATGACTTGCACCTTTCGCAAAAAGAGCTTCACCTGCCGAAATCAAAGCAATTTTTTCAGTTTCATTTACAATAGAATATTTTTTTGCTAATTCTAAAAAAGCAAACGAAGCATTATCGGCGAAAAATATTGCATAAGAAAGTATTATAAGCAATAAAGCAAACCCTGAAAAAACGGGCATTTTTTCTTGATGTAGTCCAAAAAGAGCGAAAAAAACCGGAATTAAAAAACAAATTCCTACTATATTTATTAATCCCATATAACGCATTGCCATAAACCAGTTTCTGTTATACATTTCATATAAATCAGCAATGCTACGTAACTCTGGTGCACCGTCGGGCAAAGCAGTTAGAAATATTTCGGTTAGCATTGTTAATAATGCAAGAAAAACAGATATTCCACCTATTTTATAAAAAATTTTCCATTGTTGTTCTTTTGTTTTCATTATAATAATGTTTTTGATAATTCGTTTAAAGTATTTTCTTCAATATCTGCGATATTCGTATAAATTTCACTTGCAATTTCATAAACCGAGCCATCGGTTTTAATAATTAATACAATTCCACCATAAAATGCTCCAAGCGAAAGAAAACCAAGTAGGCAAACTAAAATATTTCTCATTAGTTTTAAATGTTTCATGTTTTTTTTTGCTTATAACGACTAAGGCTAAGCGCATTTGGCGGTTTGCGGGAGTATTCGCTGTCGCACTGCGACAAAGTGAATGCGGGCGCAAAACCTGCGGAATGCACGTCAGCCAGCAGGTGAACATAGGCGTGTGTTACCAGCTGGCCATTGGTTGTATATAGTTGTTTTCATGT
>Ga0247839_1007792_pt1 | contig 11589 bp, 6 predicted proteins | sample LaCruzMarch2015__6_FD_192405 | JGI IMG/M metagenome (GOLD analysis project Ga0247839, IMG submission 192405) | Freshwater microbial communities from meromictic Lake La Cruz, Castile-La Mancha, Spain - LaCruzMarch2015_16m | ecosystem: Environmental > Aquatic > Freshwater > Lake | place: Spain...
TCGCTCAACCCCCGACCTGGAAGCCCCAGCACCGTGACTCAGCTCAAGAACGATACCTTTCTGCGCGCCCTGCTGCGCGAGCCCGTGGACTACACCCCCGTGTGGATGATGCGCCAGGCCGGGCGCTACCTGCCCGAGTACCGCGCGACCCGCGCCAAGGCCGGCAGCTTCATGCAACTGTGCATGAATCCGGAACTGGCCTGCGAGGTCACGCTCCAGCCTCTTGAGCGCTTCCCGCTCGACGCCGCCATCCTGTTCTCCGACATCCTTACCATCCCCGATGCGATGGGTCTCGGACTCTCTTTCGGTGAGGGTGAAGGGCCGCGGTTCGAGCGCCCGGTGCGCTCGGCCGCGGACGTGGAGCGGATCGCGGTGCCGGACCCGGAGGACGGGCTGCGCTATGTGATGGACGCGGTGAGCCTGATCCGCCGGGAACTGCACGGCCGGGTGCCGCTGATCGGCTTCTCCGGCAGTCCCTGGACCCTGGCCACCTACATGGTGGAGGGCGGCGGGACCAAGAACTATGCGCACACCAAGGGCATGATGTATGACCGGCCGGAGTTGCTGCACAGTCTGCTGGCCAAGGTCGCCGACGCGGTCGCCGTGTATCTCAACGCCCAGATCGCCCGCGGTGCTCAGGCGGTGATGATTTTCGACACCTGGGGCGGCGCCCTGACCCCGGCCAAGTATCAGGAATTCTCGTTGGCCTATATGCAGCGGGTGGTGGCCGGTCTGACCCGCGAGGCCGAGGGGCGGCGGGTGCCGGTGGTGCTCTTCACCAAGAACGGCGGCCAGTGGCTGGACCGGATGTCCCGGACCGGCTGCGACGCCTTGGGGGTGGATTGGACCACCGACCTGGCCGATGCCCGCCGCGCGGTTGACGGCCGGGTCGCGCTGCAGGGGAATCTCGATCCCTGCGTGCTCTATGCCTCGCCCGAGCGCATTCGTGAGGAGGTGGCGGCGGTGCTGGCGAGCTATGGTCACGGCACCGGGCATGTGTTCAATCTGGGTCATGGCATCACCCCGGACGTCAACCCCGAGCACGCCGGGGCCATGGTCGCCGCGGTGCATGAACTCAGCCCGGCCTATCACCAAGGGACCTGATCTGCAGATCGGGCCGACCGCCGACCGCGTCACGCGACCCTGGAGGACCGCCCGTGCAGACCCGTCGCCGCGACACATCGCTCCAGTCTGAGGTTCGCGGCGGCGCACCGCCGCCCCAGGTGGAAATCCTGTCACGGTCGCCGGGACCCGCGACCGTGCGTCAACCGCTGCGTCAGGCCGCGCGCTTCAGACTGTTCGCGCTGGTGTTGCTCCTGGTTCTGGCGGGCGGGTCGGCATGGAACTTCACCCGACCGGCCCTGTACCGGGCGACGGCAACCGTGCTGATCGAGGTGCCGGAAGGGATCGGCTACAGTGCCGGCGCAGTCGGTGCCGATCCGCAAAATCTGGCGGTTCAGGGCCGCATCCTGCTGGCCCAGGACCTCTTGCAGGAGACCCTGGAGCGGGCCGCGCGCATCGCCCCCGAAACCGGTGCGCTGGACCCCGAGGCGCTGCGTGCACACCTCGACGTGCAGCCCACGCCCGGCACCAATCTGGTGGCGCTGAGCGCGACCGGCAGCGATCCGCGGCAACTCGCGGTCCTGGTGAACGCCTGGACTCAGGCGTATCTGGAGCGGCGCCAGGCGCAGGTCGAGCGGGACGTGGACGGAACCCTGGCCCGACTTCAGGACGAATATGCGCGACTCGATGCGCAAAAGCGCGAGCAGGCCGCGACTTTGGACCGGTATCGCCTGGAGCACGGCATCGACACCATGGAGCGGGACGGCAATCAGGCGCTGGCGCGTCTCAAGGCCCTCACCAAGGATCTGGAAACGGCCCGGGCCGAGCAGCTCAAGGCCGAGTCCCAACGCGCGGCCCTGGAAGAAGCCATCGACCGTGGCGAGCCGGTCGTCCCGCCCGCCGAGCAGGCGACTCTGGAGCAACTGGAGACCGAGGCCGCGAAACTGCGTGCGCAACTCGCGGGCCTGGCGCAGCGGTACACCAAGCTCTATCTGGAGAGTGAGCCGACCCTGAAGGAACTGCCGCTCCAATTGAGCCAGTTGGAGGCGCGGATCAAGGAGCAGCGCGTCAAGGGGCGTGACTTCCTGCGCTCCACCCTGACCCGTGAGGTGGAGCGGGCGCGGCGCCAGAGCCGCGTGCTGGAGCAGGAACTGGCGGTCCAGCGGGCCGCGGCATCACAGTTCACCGCCCGTTTCGCCCGCTACGAAACGCTCAAGAAGGATCTGGAGCAAATCGACGAACTGCATCGCGGCCTGGAACAACGCCTGGTGGAGGTCAAGACCAAGGCGCCGGCCCAATACGCGCAGGTCAAGGTGCTGGAACCCGCCTATGTCCCCAGCCGACCCTTCCAGCCCGACTATTGGCGCGATTTCAGTTACAACCTGGCGGTCGCGGGACTGACCGCCTTGCTGGCCGTGCTGCTCATGGAGTTTCTGACCCGGCGTGAGCGTACCGCGGATGAGCAACTGCCGGTCACCGGGGTCCGGGTGTTCGCCGGCGATTCCCGGTTGCCGGTCGGTGGAGGCGTCGCCGCGGCGGGTGCTTTGCTGTCTCAAGACCAGGATCAGGACCAGGGGACGATCCCGGCGGATGACGCGCCCCTGAGCCTGCCGGGCAGCGGTCGACGCGAACTCCTGGCAGGCGAGGTTCGCGCCCTGCTCGAACTGGCGGACGCGGCGACCCGCCAGTTGATGGGCCTGGTGCTGTCCGGGATCACGCCCGCGGAATGCGTGATGCTCGAGGCGCGCGCCATCGACTTGGCGGCCGGCACGGTGCAGGCGCCGGGAGACGGGCGGGTCATCCGCCTGAGCCCGGCCCTGGCGGCGCTGTTTGCCGGACACCGGCCGGTGCCGCTCTGGATCGACGACCCCGCGGCGGGCGGGGCGGCCGGACTCCTGGCCCGTATCGGACTCCTGGCTCACGACGCCGGGCTGGCGCATCCCGCCGAGGTGGACGCGGCGGCCTTGCGCCACACCTACATCTGCTATCTGGTCCGGCAGGGCGTCCGCCTCACCGAGATCGAACGGATCATCGGCCGGCTCCCCGCCGCGGAACTCGCCCGGTACGCCGTTTACAGCCCGGCCGGCGCGGCCAAGCCGCTGGCGCAGGTTGCGCTGAGCTATCCCGCCTTCAGCGCGTCTGTTTGATCGGGTTTTTCCGGTCGACCTCGCGCCTGCGTGGCCTTGGCCCGGCTTACGGCCATGGAAGGAACATCAGCCACCCCGCACGATGAATGTCCCCCGTGGGAGCGGCGTCCCGCCGCGCTGCGTTGCCGCGGTGACCTCGGACGCTGCGGTGACACGCCCGGCCCCATCGCGGCGGGACGCCGCTCCCACAGGGTCGCTGCGCGACGTTCTCAAGCCGGGCGGGGTACGCCCCATCAACCGCGGCGGGACGGGGGACGCACCGGCGTCGCGTGGCGCTACCGGCCGCTGGAGCGGCGGGACGGCATTCCCACGCTGGAGCGTGGGAACGAGAAGTTGCCGGGAATCGCTTTAGTCCCGCCGCGTCAGAAACATCGCATCGCCATAGCTGAAAAAGCGGTAGCCCTCGGTCACCGCATGGCGGTAGGCGGCGAGCATGGGTTCATGGCCGCAGAAGGCGCACACCAGCATCAACAGGGTGGACTCGGGCAGGTGGAAATTGGTGATCATGGCATCCACCACGCGGAAGCGGTAGCCGGGGCGGATGAAGAGTCGGCTATCCCCGCGGAACGGGCGCAGGGTGTCCGCATCGCCGCCGACGGCAGCAGCGCTCTCCAAACTGCGCACGCTGGTGGTGCCCACCGCGATGATGCGCCCGCCCGCCGCCCGGGTGGCGGCGACCTGTTCGCAAACCCTCTCGTTCACCTCCAGCCACTCCGCGTGCATCGGATGCTGATCCAGGTCATCCACCCGGACGGGCTGGAAGGTGCCGGCCCCGACATGCAGCGTGACCTCGGCGCGCGCCACGCCCAGCGCCGCCAGACGCTCCAGCATCGCCTGATCGAAATGCAGACCCGCGGTGGGGGCGGCCACGGCCCCTTCGCATGTCCCGAAAACGGTCTGGTAGCGCTCCGCATCGGCCGTGTCGTCCGGGCGCGCGATGTAAGGGGGCAGGGGGATATGGCCCTGGGTTTCCATCAGGTCCTTGAAGGGCGCGTCCAGGGTGCGCAGCCGGAACAGCGCCCCGTCGCGCGCCACCACCTCCAGACGCCCGCCGCCCGCCAGCAGGATCAGCCGGCCGGGCTTGGGTGATTTGGCGGCGCGGGCATGGGCCAGGGCCAGATCCGGCGCGAGCAGCCGTTCCACCAACACCTCGACCGCGCCGCCGGTGTCCTTGCGGCCGAACAGCCGGGCGCGCATCACTCGGGTATTGTTGAACACCAGGAGGTCACCAGGGCGCAGCAGGCCCGGCAGGTCGGCGAACTGCCGATCCCGCGGCCTAGCGCTCTCGTCCAGGACCAGTAGCCGAGACGCGCCGCGTTCCGGCGGCGGGCGCTGGGCAATCAGTTCGGGCGGCAGGTCGAAACGAAAGTCCGCGCGCTGCAACATGCTATCGCTCGATCCCAAGCACGTCGAACGGGTTGAGATAAAACATCTTCTTCCAACCTAACTTTAAACCGCGCCAGCTCCAGCAATCGTCGAGGCTGTCGGGGCCGATCCCATCCAAAAACATCGCATACCGTGCTGGGCGCGGTTTAGCGGAACCCGCCGGTCGGTCCCAGCATCGGCAGCATCCGACCATTGACGGTGAGCACCCCGTCGGCCAGGTGCACCGTGGAACTGACCTGTCCGTCGCGGGCCGAGACCCAGCCTTCATCCAGCCAGCGGTCCAGCCGTGGTCCGGGCTCCAGCCAGTCGCGGGCGACCGACTCGGGCAGCGTGACGGCGCCTTCTGCGGTGATGGCGGTCAGCCAGGTCACGGCGTTCGATCCGCGGGTGACGCTGCCGTCGCCCGCCGCGGGGGCCGCGACCCGTAGCTGCAGGTTGACCGGCCCATCAGGGGTGTCGAGCCGCACCGGGTCGAGGTCGAAGCGCGGGCCGGCCGCCAGGAACCGGGGCAGCAGACGGGTGACCAGGGTGAGCCCGACGAGACCGCGCAGTGCCGGGGTCCGGGTGGTGGATGACAGTGTCTGAAGGGCTTCGATGAGGTCGGTGAGTGATTCGCCATCGAGCGACCGGGCGCTGATTCCGACCTTGGCCGTGCGGTAATCCTGTCCGCGGAGCTGCAAGTCGTCGGCCTGCGCCTGCAGTTGGATGTCCAGATTGCGGTCATTCGGTACCTGGGTCAGGTCGATCGTGAGCCCGTTCAGGGCCGCCGCGCCGGCGGGGGCGGCCGGGGGCGTATCCGGCAACCCGGTGGGCAGCAGCTGTCGGTGGGGTTCGGTTGCGGTCGAAGACGCATTGGCCGGCTCAGCGCCGGTGCCGCCGAACCGGGCGGCACCGATCGTGAGGCGGGTGGTCCCGGTGTAAAGCCCGCCGGTCCAGCCGCGCAGATCGGATCGGAGCCGGGCGTCGGTCAACTGGGCCAGGGGTCCGGTCGGGGTGACCAACGCGACCGCGGGCAGGTCGATCTCGATCAGCACGGTCGGCACCGCGGGGCTGAAGTGCACCGTGCCGGTCAGGTCCGTGGTGCGCAGCCATGGGAGGTCGTCGCGGCGCGGCTGAGCGGTCGCCGGCACCAGGAGCCGGCCGACCGCGCTGCCGTCGGTGCTGATGTGGGTGGTCACCAGCAGCGGCGGCAATTCAACGGCCGTGCCGATCCATTCCGCCCTGGTCTGGACACGGGCGAGCACGGGAAAACTCTCGCGGCTGAACCAGGTGAAGGGGCCTTGTTCGATCCGGCTGTCGAGCCGCAGACGCTGCGTGCCGGATGCCGCCAAGGCCCACTCGGTGTTGGCGGTCGAACTGAACCAACCGCGGTCGTACCGGGAGAAGACGACCGTGGCGCCCGGCAGGGCATCACCGACCGCGCCGAGCAAATCCTGGTAGGCGCGTTGCGCCTGGGTACCGAGCACCAGCGGGAGGCTGATCCCGATCAGGATCAACACCAGCCCCGCCGCCAGCGCGCCCAGGGCGGGGCGCCGGACCCGGCCGGCCGAGCCGCGGTGGGGTCGCCCGGGGGCGCGGGTGAAGGATCCGGTCGGGAGCATGTGGCCGGGGATCTGTCCTCAGACCGCGATGGCGGTGGGCCGCCGGGCCAGTTCCGGAGCGAGGTTGCGCAGTTCCTCCTCAATGCGGGCGGTGATTCCCTCGGCGTCCAGCCCACAGTCGGCGAGCTGGGCGGACTGTTCGGCGTGTTCGACATACCGATCGGGCAGCCCTAGGTGGATACAGCGCACCAGCACACCGCGTTCGGCGAGGAGTTCAGCCACCGCGCTGCCGGCTCCGCCGGCCACGGCGTTGTCCTCGATCGTGACCAGCAAATCGTGACCCTGCGCCAGATCCAGGATCAGATCCTCATCCAAAGGCTTGACGAAGCGCATGTCGGCGACCGAGGCGTCGAGTCCGTCCGCGACCACTTCGGCCTGCGCCAGCAGGGTGCCGAAGACCAACAGGGCGATGTGTTGACCCTGACGCAGCAGCCGGCCGCGGCCGATGGGCAGGGCCGGCGCGTGCGGGTCGATGACCACGCCGCGTCCGTTGCCGCGCGGATAACGGACCAGAGCCGGGCCGGGATACTCATAGGCGGTGCGCAGCATCTGCCGGCACTCGCCTTCATCGGACGGGCTCAGGATGATCAGATTGGGGATCGGTCGGCCGAAGCTGATGTCGAAACTGCCGGCGTGCGTCGCGCCGTCCGCGCCCACGGGTCCGGCCCGATCCACGGCGAAAGTCACGTCCAGGTTCTGCAGGCACACGTCATGAATCAGCTGGTCGTACGCGCGCTGCAGGAAGGTGGAGTAAATGGCGACGACCGGCTTGAGCCCTTCGCAGGCCATGCCGGCGGCCAGGGTGACGGCATGCTGCTCGGCGATCCCGACATCGAAGAAGCGCTCGGGGAAGCGCTTGGCAAAGGCGGTCAGCCCCGAACCCTCGCACATCGCCGGGGTGATGCCGACCAGTCGCGGGTCTTCCTCCGCGGTATCGTGCAGCCAACTGCCGAACACCTGGGTATAGCTGGGCGCTCCGGGTAGTCCCTTGTGCAGTCGACCGGTCTGGCGGTCGAAGGGGGTCACGCCGTGATAGGTCACCGGCTGGCCCTCGGCGGGTTCATAGCCGCGGCCCTTCTGCGTCACGATGTGCAGCACCCGCGGGCCGGGGATGTCGCGCATGTTGCGCAGCGTGCGGATCAGCGCATGGACATCGTGGCCGTCGATGGGGCCGATGTAATTGAAGCCGAGCTCCTCGAACAGGGTGCCGCCCATCACCATGCCCTTCATGTGCTCTTCCCAGCGGCCCATGAACTCGCGCAGTTGGGGCATGGCCTTGAGCGCGCTCTTGCTGCCCTCGCGCACGGTGGTGTAGAGCTTGCCGGACAGCAGGCGGGAGAGATGGTTGCTGATAGCCCCCACCGGCGGGGAGATGGACATCTTGTTGTCGTTCAGGACCACCATCAGGTCCACGTCCAGTGCCCCGGCGTGATTCATGGCCTCGAAGGCCATGCCGCCGCTCAGGGCGCCGTCGCCGATCACCGCGACCACCTGGCGGCGTTCACCGCGGGCGCGCGCCGCCAGCGCCATCCCGGCGGCAGCGCTGATCGAGGTGCTGGAATGACCGACCCCGAAGGTGTCGAACTCGCTTTCGCAGCGCTTGGGGAAGCCGGACAAGCCGCCTTCCTGGCGCAGCGAGCACATGCGGTCGCGCCGGCCCGTGAGGATTTTGTGCGGGTAGGCCTGGTGGCCGACATCCCAGACCAGGCGGTCCCAGGGCGTGTCGAAGCAATAGTGCAGTGCGATGGTCAACTCGACGACGCCGAGCCCGGCCGCCAGGTGGCCGCCGGTTTGGGCAACACAGTCGATCAGAAAACTGCGCAGTTCGCCCGCGAGTTGCGGTAACTGCGCCTCGGCGAGGTTGCGCAGATCCGATGGATGATCAATAGAGTAAAGCAGCGGGTGCCGGTGAGGCATGATTTTTCGCTTTCGTCTTGCTGGCCGCGCCGGGGGCGCCCGATCCCCGCGGGGCGGTGCGCCGCTTGCGGGGGGAGTCTCACCTCGCCGCGACCGTCGCCTCAGGGGCGGGTGCCGGTCGCGGAGAACGATAGATCGCGCGCTAGTTTAGTCGAGAGGCACGGGTTCCGCGCAATTCAATCAACATTGCATTCCTTGTGGACTTGGTGCAGCGGGCACGATCTGGTCGGCGCAGCTCATATATGGCGTTCGCATCTGACATCCAGGCAGACCTTCGGTGCAGGGGCGGGTTTGAAACCCGCCCCTACGTCCGACTATCACGTTCGTCGGCTATAAGAGCGTCGTGTCGACGGTCGGCAGGGGTCCTGGGCCGGCGATCTGTGCCGCCTCCTGCACCACGAAGTCCCGAAAGGCGCGGGCGGCGGGGGAGAGCCGCTTGGCGCGCCGGTAAACCAGGTGCCACTGGCGCCGCAGCGGGAAGCCGGCGATGTCCAGGACCTTGAGCCGCCCGGTTTCCAGTTCCAGCTCGATCGTGTGCAGCGACACCACGCTCAGCCCCAGTCCCGAGCGCACGGCCTGTTTCACCGCCTCGTTGCGGGTCATCTGCATCCCGTGGCGGATCGGCATCCCCTGTTCCTTGAAGAACCGCTCCATGGCCTGACGGGTGCCGGAGCCGGCCTCACGCATGACGAAGGTCTCCTGCGCCAGCCGGGTCAGCGGAATCTCCGACTCACCCACCAGCGGGTGCGTCGGCGGGGCGATCACCACCAGCGGGTTCTCCATGAAAGCCTCGGACTCGACTTCCACCTCGGTCGGCGGCAGTCCCATCAAGGCGAGATCGACGCTGTTGTTCTCCAGCAGCCGGATCAGGGCCTCGCGGTTGGTCACGTCCAGCCGCGGGGCGATGCCGGGATAGCGCTGGTGGAAGACCGCCAGCAGCCGCGGGGCGAAGTAGTTGACGGTGCTGGCCACGGCCAGATGCAGGCAGCCGCTGCTGACCCCCTTCAGCGACTGCATCACCTCTTCCAGCTCCAGGAGCGAGCGGTTGATGCTGCGGCTATAGTTGAACAGCTCGCGCCCGGCCTCGGTCAGTTCGGTTCTTTTGCCGAGCTTCTCGAACAGCGGGATGCCGACATCGTCCTCCAGTTGGCGGACCTGCATGGACACGGCTGGTTGACTGAGGTGCAGTTCCTGGCTCGCCTTGGTGTAGCTCAGGTGGCGCGCGACGGCTTCGAAGACGCGGAGTTGGCGTAGTGTGATGTGCATCGACTGACTTGAGCTATAACCTCTGGGTTATCGAATCCATAACATACTTAGAATGTACTTATAGCGCAAATACTCGTAAATTATAGGCGTATGGACTGCACGGAAATCGGCCGGACTCCGGACCCGCGAGGGCTCCGTGAGCAGACACGGCCCGTGCAGCGCACGCACCAACCCGGCTTCGGCCACACTCACTCCTTACAGGGGAATTCCATGGCGCTTGACCAGTCCGCCCGCTACTCCGACCTCAGCCTGACCGAAGCCGACCTGATCGCGGGCGGCAAGCACATCCTCGTCGCCTACCGCATGAAGCCCAAGGCGGGCTACGGCTACCTGGAGGCCGCCGCGCACTTCGCCGCCGAATCGTCCACCGGCACCAACGTCGAGGTCTGCACCACCGACGACTTCACCAAGGGTGTCGACGCGCTGGTGTATTACATCGACGAGGCGCAGGAAGACATGCGCATCGCCTACCCGCTGGAACTGTTCGACCGGAACATGACCGACGGGCGCATGATGATCGTGTCCTTCCTGACGCTGGTCATCGGCAACAACCAGGGCATGGGCGACATCGAATACGGCCAGATTCAGGACTTCTATGTCCCCGAGCGCGCCATCCAGTTGTTCGATGGTCCCGCCAAGGACATTTCCGACATGTGGCGCATCCTCGGCCGCCCGATCAAGGACGGCGGCTACATCGCCGGCACCATCATCAAGCCCAAGCTCGGCCTGCGCCCCGAGCCCTTCGCCGCGGCCGCCTATCAGTTCTGGCTCGGCGGCGATTTCATCAAGAACGACGAGCCCCAGGGCAACCAGGTGTTCTGCCCGGCCAAGAAGGTCTACCCGCTGGTCTATGATTCGCTCAAGCGCGCTCAGGACGAGACCGGTCAGGCCAAGCTCTTCTCCGCCAACATCACCGCCGACGATCATTACGAGATGTGCGCCCGGGCGGACTTCATCCTGGAAACCTTCGGGCCCGATGCCGACAAGGTCGCCTTCCTGGTCGACGGTTTCGTCGGCGGCCCCGGCATGATCACCACCGCGCGGCGTCAGTACCCCAACCAATACCTGCACTACCACCGTGCCGGCCACGGCATGATCACCTCGCCGTCCTCCCGGCGCGGCTACACTGCCTTCGTGCTGGCCAAGATCTCCCGCCTGCAGGGTGCCTCCGGCATCCACGTCGGCACCATGGGCTACGGCAAGATGGAAGGCGGGGCGGACGACAAGATCATCGCCTATATGATCGAGCGCGACGAGTGCCAGGGCCCGGTCTATTACCAGAAGTGGTACGGCATGAAGCCCACCACCCCGATCATCTCCGGCGGCATGAACGCGCTGCGTCTGCCCGGTTTCTTCGAGAACCTGGGCCACGGCAACGTCATCAACACCGCCGGCGGCGGCGCCTACGGCCACATCGACTCCCCGGCGGCCGGCGCCATCTCGCTGCGCCAGTCCTACGAGTGCTGGAAGGCCGGTGCCGATCCGATCGAATTCGCCAAGGAGCACAAGGAATTCGCCCGGGCCTTCGCCTCCTTCCCCGGCGATGCCGACAAGCTCTTCCCCGGCTGGCGCGACAAGCTGGGCGCCGCGGTCGCGCACAAGTAAGCGGTTCGGATCGCTGACCAGGATCGGAGCAAAAGCCCCCGCGGTGCGGGGGCTTTTTTCGTTCAGGCGATTCATAAGAGAGCGCTTTTGACGTCGTTGTCGTAATCGTAATCGTAATCGTAATCGAGGTTATGATACCGAAGCCTTTCAGCCGCTGGGCGGAATTGTACGCACAGGCTACGTAGCGAAAAGAAACCCGATAGACATTGGGCGGTTCATGCTCAAATGAATCGCTTCTTCGATTACGACAACGACAACGACAACGATCGTATTTATTTTCGATTTTTTAATTAGCTTACCTACCCGCCACCCAACGCGAGCCGCCATGCGCATCGACATCGAGCAGTACAAAATCAGCCAGGAGCCGTTCTATCAGCCCCTGGGCAACGAAATCGCACTCTACGAGGCGGCCTACAAGCGCCGTCTTCCGGTCATGGTCAAGGGACCGACCGGGTGCGGCAAGTCCCGCTTCATCGAGTACATGGCCTGGCGCCTCGGCAAACCGCTGATCACCGTCGCCTGCAACGAGGACATGACCGCGTCCGACCTGGTCGGCCGCTATCTGCTGGACGCCACCGGCACCCGCTGGCTCGACGGCCCGCTCA
>Ga0247839_1007804_pt1 | contig 11577 bp, 15 predicted proteins | sample LaCruzMarch2015__6_FD_192405 | JGI IMG/M metagenome (GOLD analysis project Ga0247839, IMG submission 192405) | Freshwater microbial communities from meromictic Lake La Cruz, Castile-La Mancha, Spain - LaCruzMarch2015_16m | ecosystem: Environmental > Aquatic > Freshwater > Lake | place: Spain...
CCGGTCGGGGTCAGTGTGCAAAACCACACGTGGCAAAGGATCAATGTCCAACCGGTTGGCCACATGCTGTATAAAATCATTGATGGTGTCTGGATCCAAGTCATCTTCACAGAACATCTTGGTACTGGGGCTGACACCGTCCCAGGTGGATCCTGCATCCTCGGCAAAGCCATAACGGAACGTTGCTCGTGGTTTGTTTTGTTCACGCAGACTGAGTTCATGATCACGAGCAGCAGTTCTAGCATCACGCAAGGCCTTGATGCAGCCCTGGGTTCTTAGAATTTTGAAAACAATGTTTTCGCAGCCAAACTCGCCGTGCTGGTCCAGACCACTCTGGCGCATGTTTCTAATCTTGTCCCATAACCGGCCCATGGCATCTGGATCACCAGACTGAATGGCACTGTGAATGCGAGCGTCTAGGTCTTCTACCTTGGCTTGCACACAGGTATCATCAATGCGAGCACGTTTTTTACGAGGTACTTGTATCCAACGGTCATGCATGACCGAATACTCGCCTTGACTTACTGGAGCTTCGGCAGCATTTTGCACATAGAGTTCCACTGGTATTTTACCAATGGACAATGTGTGTTCGTCGTTGTACTGATATTTTTTGGCATTGAACAGTTCTTGATACACATCATCTTGGCTGGGAAAATCCACCACAAGATGTAGATCAATGTCTGAATGCGGAGTATAACTGAAAGCAGCATTGCTGCCGCTTACAGTTATGTCTTTTATCTGTAGATCAGACACGCCCAGGAACTCCCGAAAATCAGCAGCAATTTCCAGGAGTTTGTCACGCACCTCGGGCAGCATGTTTTCGTCTCGTGTCCAAATCACAGGATTGAGACGATTGTGAAATTTTACTGCGTCGGTTAATTTAAAAGAATCCAGCTCATGAATGTTCATGGCTGTATTTAGCTTTTATTCTGGGGCAACCGTGATTTGTTCCACGGGCTCAATGTTGCTGGCAATCACAGTGGCTTCAGGTTCGGCTGCCAGCTCTTTTGGAGACACGTCATGCCCACCTTGTGGAACAAGGCCAGGCACTGTGGCCACTGGCGTGGCGTTTACTGGGGAAAACACCGCGGCCAAGTCTTTGTACAGTTGTTCTTGTGTGGTACCATCAAACACATAGGTTCCAGTATGGCGCAACAGCACACGTTTGTCGACCCATACTTGTCCACCAAGGTCGCGCCAGTTTTCACAGAAAGTCCAGTCTTCTGAGTAGTAACGATTTTCACGCACAGCAGTGTCAAAATAGGTTTTCATGTACTGATTCAAACTGGCATCCAGACCAATGTCATTGTTGAAATGACGCACAGCAGGATGCGAATTCAATTTCTCAAATACTTCACGCTTCATCAACAAGAAGCCGGTGCCAGTCTTGGTGACTTCAATCAAGGGCTGGCCGGGTTCTTCAACAAAGCCGGGGAGGCCGTTCACACACCATTTCACTGGCAGGCTCTTCATGGGATACAAGCCGCCAATGACATCCTTTTGTGCATCCAACAGCACCAGCACATGCCAGGGTTCCCAGCCAATATCTGCGTCGATAAACATCAAGTGTGTGCTGCCTTCTGTGGCCAAGAACTTGGCAGTGAGTGTGTTTCTAGCACGTGAAATCAAGCTCTCGTTGGTCATGGTTTCCACAGTCCAATCCAGGCCCAGTTGACGGGCTGTGTTGGCCCACTTGATAAAACTCATGAAAGTTTGTTCAGTCAGCTGTCCACCATAGCAAGGCATGCAAAAATGCACTCTTGTGGTTTTCAAATAGTCAAGATTTACTTGAATATTGGTTTGGTTGGTTTGATTTACATCACTGGGGGGTGTAGTGGTGGGTTGGGCGTCGGCCATGTTTACTCCATAAAAGTTGTGTATTATTTACAGATTATACATGACTGCTGTGTGATTTTCTACTCTAGCTTGGCCAAAATGTACTAGTCTTGATTTGATCAGAGGCACCACGACAGTGCCTTGGCAATAGTATCCGTCGATTGGTATAATACCAAGACGGATTAATCCAAACACAACTTTGTCTATACTGTTCAATGGCCTGCTGAGCAAAGAGGTTGTATGCTAGTTTGTACCCAGACAACTGTGATAAATCATCAATGAATTTTTTAGGATGCTCCCAGATGTCACACCATTCAAGATTAAACTTGATATTTCTATTCATCAAGATTTGTGTATATCTTTCTGCCGATGGACAATCTTGCATGTTCTTTTTTTTAACAACATTGAGATAAAAATTCATCCAGGCGCGATTGCTGCCCAATACAATATCTGCATCAACTGAGTCAGTGTGCTGTTTGAACTGCACCAGACTGTGATACCGAGAATCTTTGCGGTAAAGGAAAACATATTCAAAGTGCTCAAACGGCCCAGGAAGAATGGTTTTTGTGTTGATACACCACAACAGGTAATTAACCCACATACCACCGGCACCAGGAGGATACCATATGGTGGGACGACTATCTGGATTAGTGAGCATGGTTAGTACTACCAGCCTATTTAACCCCAATGATCATGAATCGAGTGTATGCAGTTTCGGGATCTTCCAGCGCCAAACTGCCAGAATACATGACTTGACTCAAGGGAAATCGTTGTTGAATATCTTTTACACTAGAAAAGGGGTTTTCTATCACACGGTCACGTGCCTGCATGGCCACTAGTGTGCCCGGGGGAATGTTTTGAAACCAGTCACTGCCCGCTATGTCTGTGAGACTAGCGTTGACCACAACGCCTTGATCATCCAGCTGCTGGTAGTCAAGGCCATTGGCATCCTTGCGCATGTGTTTGACACCATTGTATCCCAGTCGATCTAGTACTCTTTTACCTGTGGACAGAAATTCACCGTTGGTTTCAACATTGATTATTTTGTCAACTTCCAAGGCAGGATATCGTCTCACTAACAGGGCCAGATTGCTGTACCAAGACCCCAGCACATACATCACAGAAACACGGTCAGTGATTTTGGCCAACTCCCGGATCAACCATAACTTGCTGAATATTAGGTCTGGTGTAAAACTACCACTGAAACTGTAGCCCGAGCTCTCGGTTAAACCTATCACATCTTCCAGGATCATTTTTTACGACCAGCGCAGTGTGCTCGTTGACTGAACCCCCGGGGACTGGCACAATTAATGGAACTCTTGTACTTTTGGCTCCACTTTTCATCAATGTAGTCTTCGTCCACGGGCTGATTTTCTCTACGCTGATAGCTGGCAGTCATGCCACCCACAAAGTTTTGTGCATCAACTTCGGTCATATCAGGCTTGTCCACCAAGGGTCCACCTGTGACCCAGGCATCACAGGTTCTGCGGCTGGCACACTTGAATTTTAAAAATTTACAGTAGCCTAGATCTCCTGCATCAATCACACCTTCTGCATCTGCAGGTGAGTCACTGTCAATGCCCTGTGCAATGCAGTCCAGGGTTTCTTGGCGTATGTCAAACGCTGCACAGTTGCCGCACAGACTTTGCTGTGCTTCTTCTACACTGTCAAGATTCCACTCATCAACCTTTTTCATCCAGAACTTGCGGTTAGGCATGTCTGGGTTCAGTGGCCCATATCCGTATTCGTCAATGGCTTTTTGTCTGTTCTTGAGATTCAGTGTGATGTCTTGAGTGGCAGGAGGGCATTTATTCTTGGCCTCCAGCGTGGCAGCCCAACCTTGATTTTCAGACACTGCTGTGCCTATGGCTGTGTCCAGCATTTTGACCACTGTGGAAGCCAGTCGAGGATTGGTTTGTGTCTTGGGATACAAGCTCATTACAAGAGCTGTCTTGCGTTTGTCATTCAACTGTGGCCAGGCTGATCGAATCTCTGTAGCACTTGTCATGCCAGGCCCAAACTCCACAGTGGGCAGGTAGGCCATGTAGGCATGCCGGGCAAAGGGTTCCAGTCGGCGAGCGCCTATGAGTGGTTGCAGGTACGCAGGTGATCCATCTTTCTTTACGCCACCTGCCTGTGGTGGCTTTGTGGCGTCTTTTTCTGACCGCACAAAGATCAATAGATCTTGATCAGGATTGAATTGTGAAGTGATTTCTTCGGCACGAAACGGTGATTTGACCTGCACAAAATGTCCAGGTTCTACGCCGGCAAGTTTTGCTAACTTTTCTTTTACTGCAAAGGGAAATGGTCTTGCTGATGTGTCATTTGTGGCTGCCACAAAAACTTCAGCATCAGGAAATGCTCTGCGAGCAGAGTTGTAAAGGGCTGCATGGCCAGCATGAAAAGGGTGAAACCCACCCGGCATAATAACAACGGTAGTCATACCGTTATTTAGTTAATATGTAATGGTCACAGAGTCAATGACACCACCCGAGAACCCTTCAACACGCAGACGTATCCAGGTGAAGTTTCCCGACACCGCAGCGGGATGATAGTCAGTGAGTGGTACCGTGCTGCCATCGCCGTACACATAGGTGGTAAACCAAGCAGTGCTATCAGCTGTGTCATCCAGGGTGGCTTCTATGTAAATGATACCTTCAAAGTTTTCCACCGAGAATGTTATGGTTTGAATACTGCCACGACCATGATAGTAGTCGGCCGCAGTCACAGCCGGCGACAACCAGTCCTGACTGCTGCCGTCATAGTTGCCAGCAGCTTGACCATATGTGGTGGTGTCAAGAATGGTTTGTGTTGTGATCATTATGCTTTTTCAACTTCTACAATTACTGCATCGCCCAGCAGTTCTTGAGCCACTTGCTCAAGTGCAGACACTGTGTCAGCAGCCACCAGGGTTTCTCCGGTGTTGCTCTTGACCAGTTTGCTTACTTTGATAATGATGTTTTCTTCAATGATGTGTGCCATGATATTTTATTTAGCCTGTATTGGTAGTGTTTTTCTAATGATCCCGGGAACCACAAGATTTAACATGGTCAAATCACGCAGGTCATTGTGATCAATGAAAAAATAATCCTGCACGTAAACGTGCTGGGATACCGACAACCGTTCTCGCAGTTGCGGTGTAAGGCGATAACAATCGCCACGATTCAACAGAAACCGGCGTAGCACCTGTCCCTGTTCATGATTGAGCATGCGACCACGAAAATAACTGCGATAGTGATGTTGTGGGTTTTCCAACAGCACCACATCACGTGGCAACTCGACTCTGGCTCGAACACCATGACCATGTACAGCAAATGCCATGATAGATTCAAGATCCCGCAGGTGGTTGCTGTAAACATACAACCAGTCTGTGTAAACAATGCGCTTGTAGGGTTCTTCAAAACTGGCAAGTATGTCGCACATGTCATGCAACCGTGCTGCCCAGTCATCATTGATGAGTTCACGGCGCCAGAAGCTGGCATTGGCGTTTCGACGGCCTATGAACGAGCTCACTGCATCGTGTGTCAACACACGCAAGGCAGCAGCCCCTTTCAAGTGCATGTGATAGCCGAACTCGTACTGATCATAGAACAGTCGGTCACGCACACAATCTTTAAATGTTGTCAAGTCTAATGATGCCATCATCACCCACCACTGGTGTTAAGAGAGAAACAACTGCAAATTCCACTTGATCTTGATTCATGCTGGCCACTACTTCACAGTTGTTCAATTGTTCAAACAAGATTTTCTTACTCAGGGGTACTCTGAGCAACTGATCAATCTTGCGACCCAGTGGTCGTGCGCCCAGCTTGCTGTCATAACCTTTTTCCACCAGCATGTCAATCACTGCTTCGCCCACGGTGAGTCGAATATTGCGCTGAGACAAGCTGGTCTTGAGTTCGTCTAAAAATTTTACCACGACCTTTTTGATGGACAAGTTGTCCAACTTTTGGAACTTGACCACTGAGTCAATGCGGTTGCGCATTTCGGGCTTGAAGAACTCTTTGACTGCTCGATCATCTTCACCGGTCTTTTCAAAGCTGCCAAATCCAATGTTGTTGACATCGCCTTCACGTGCGCCCAGGTTAGATGTCATGATGATAATGGAATTTTTCACATTGACTTTTTTGCCATTGCTGGAGGTCAACACACCTTCATCCAGCATCTGCAACATGATGTTGGTGACGTCGGGGTGAGCTTTTTCAATCTCATCAAACAGCACCACGGCAAAGGGATTCTTGCTGAGATCTGAAATCAGTTTGCCGCCGCCCACATTGCCGTCCTCGAAGCCCACATAGCCCGGGGGAGCACCAATCAAACTGGCAACACTGTGACGTTCTTGAAATTCACTCATGTCATACTTGAGCAAGGGCATGTCAAGATTTTGACTCAACAGGCGTGCCAGTTCAGTTTTGCCTGTGCCAGTTGGTCCTGTGAACAAGAAACTGGCCATGGGCCGTTTTTCGCTGCCAATGCCGGCAAATGAAATGTACACACGTTCCAGCACTGTGTCCACGGCTGTATCTTGCCCGTACAGTTTTTGCTTGATGTTGCTTTCAAGTTCCACAATTTTGGTACTGCGTTGATTCTGCAAGCGATCTGTGGGCACACCTGTCACACGACTCAGCTGTGCTTCAATCAAGGCACGAGTAATGGTCACACAGCCCTGATCCCGTACACGTTCACGAGCACAGGCACCGTCAATCAAGTCAATGCTTTTGTCAGGATTCTTTTTGTCATGAATGTAACGATTTGCCAGTTCCACAGCAGTGGTCATGGCCTTGGTGTCGATCATGACATTGTGAAACTGTTCCAGACGCGGACTCAGGCCAATGAGAATTTGTTCTGTGGTCACTGCATCAGGTTCATCAATGCTGAGCTTGTGAAAGCGGCGCATCAGCGCACGATCTTTTTCAAAGCTCTCATAGAACTCCTCCCAAGTGGTACTGGCCACTACCTTGAGTTGCCCCTTGGTGATTGCAGGTTTCAACATGTTGGCAAAGTCTAGGCTGGAGTTTGAGCCTGACCCAGCACCACGCATGGTGTGTGCTTCGTCAATGAACAGGATTGTTTTCTTCTTGGTTTCTAGCGCAGTGATCACGGCCTTGAACTTTTCTTCAAACTCGCCACGATACTTGCTGCCTGCCAGGAGTGAGCCAATTTCAAGGCTCCACACTTCATGGTCTTTCAAAAACTCAGGTACACGCCCTGCCACAATTTCCTGTGCCAGGCCATCCACAATGGCAGTTTTGCCCACTCCAGGATCACCCACCATGAGCACATTGGCCTTGAAGCGTCGGGCCAGCACAGTGATCATGTCTTCTAGTTCTGTGCTGCGACCAATCATGGGTTCCAGTTGATTTTTTGCAGCACGAGCAGACAAATTCACACAGTACTCTTCCAGCACAGCATCGGCCTGTTGAGCTGACATCACTGTGGATGATTCTTGACTGTAGTTTTTGCTCCAAAACTCAACAAATTCTGTTTTCTTTACACCGTATTTGAGCAAGAAATAGTGTGCATGACTGTTGGTTTCAGCCATGATGCTGAGATACAGGTCAATTGTGGTCAACTGGCGACGACCGGTAAACATCACCTGCACATTGGCACGATTGAACAGGCGTTCCAGTGACTGTGTTTTCTTGGGCTGTGTGTCCGGGGAGCTGTTGATCATGCCCACCAGGCTGCCAAGATATGCAGTTACATCAGCATCCATGTTGACCACGTCAGCGCCAAAACATTCCAGGGTCTTACGGAATGGTTCAAATCGAATCATGCTCAACAACAAGTGCTCGGTCAACACATACTCGTGTTTTTGATCACAAGCAATCTTTACGGCTTGTTCGACAACAAATTCAATATCGGGGCTATTTTGCATATGGTTCCTTGATAATACTCTTGATGATTGTAACACATTGTCTGGGCTGGTGCAACCTTATTGGCAGTGTTCCTTGATGGCCTGTGCCACAGCATCAGGCACTGAATCTGGTATGTATGCCGCCAGGCGCAACATGAGATCACCACAACCTGTGCCAGAATCCTGCAGACCACGCTGACGCAACCGCATCACAGTTCCAGGTTGACTGCCAGCAGGTATGCTAATGGTCAATTTGTTGCCCAAAAAATCACGTAGGTCAACATCGCCTCCCATGATCAATTTCCAGATTGAAATTCTAAAGTCAGTGTGCAAATTTAAACCATCTCGGCGCCATACAGGATCAGGTTGCACTCGATACTGCACCACAAGGTCTTGCCCACCGGGTGCGATTCCACTGTATTGTACATTGTCCCCGTCCTGGATGCCCCGGGGCACGGCAATTTCCACAGTGGTGGTACCGGCACTGCTGCCAATGGACACACGTCGAGTGGATCCCAGTGCAACATCACGCAACTGCACAGTGACCGACATGCGAACATGACCGCGACGAGGTTGTGCGCCACCGGGAAATCCTCCGGTGAATCCGCCCTGACGAAACATGCTGAACAGGTCATTGATGTCTACTCCGGCATGATGAAATCCGCCACCGCCCTGAAATGGCGAGGGATTGTCATATGCGGCTCGTTTGTCAGCTGAGCCCAGGGTGTCATAGGCTGCTTGAATTTCCTGGAATCGGGCTGTGTCTCCGCCTTTGTCAGGATGATGCTGGCTGGCCAAGCGGCGGAATGCCTGTTTGATTTCATCAGCAGTAGCAGTTCGAGCAACTCCCAGAGTTGCATAGTGATCGGTCATAGAAAAAGGTCCAGTACAACATTAATTATACTGAACCCAGTGAAGATGATCAATTATTTTTTGACCGGAACAGCAGTGGCGTTTTCAAGTTTTTTATGAACCTTGACTTCTTTACAGCTTTGCTTGACTTTGCCTGTCTTGGGATCTTTTACTTCCTTGCCTTGTTTGTCTTTGACATCCACGCAGACTCGTTTGGTTTCTTTGGGCTTGTCAGCAATGACAAATTGACTACCTAGAACCAGTGTTAATGCGATTAGTAAGTGTTTCATGTTGTTTTCCTTTGTAGGTGTTATCGTTCTGGGAATGGTGGAATTACAGGGGCTGGTCTCCCGCCCCATCCGGTGATGACCTCTGTAGCCGCTGGTGCTCCAAAGCCTGCACTGCTACCAAAGCTGTTTGATACTGGCGGGACTGCTCCGTACCCTGGAGATACGCTTCCAGGCCCGCTTGCGCCAAAGCCACCTGAGGTTCCAAAGGTTTGTGTAACTGTTGTTGCAACTGGGGAACCAAACGTACTGGGCCCTGATTGTCCCACTGGTGGCGGAGGCGTATATGTTGTTCCGACATTCGGTGGTAAGGTGATTCCTCCATTGTTGGCTCCTGACATTTTTTCCTGTGTGCGACCATAGGCTGCAATGCCCAACACAGCACCCATGGCAATGTGGAACAAGCCTGCACCTTGTAGGGTGATGGGCTGCCACTGTATGTTGACTTGTCCCTTGCTCACAGCTTGCAACAGGCTCCACAATATGGGAAACAGCACAAAGTCAGCTACACAGGTCAACATGTAGGTCCAACCCATCATGGGTCGCCATTTTGAATTCATCCAGTCTTCTTTTTTCTTTTCTGACTCACTCATGGGTTTTTGTTCTTCTGACATGCCAACTCCTTTTGATTGTTACCAAGTATTTACCGTCCAATATAGATTTTGGGCAGGGCGTCTTGTTCACGCTGTTGCTCAGTTCGGGGAAACAGTCCTGTTCCGTACTGAGGATACTTCTGCGAACGATCATGTGCAACCCATATAAACACTCCGCCCATAAAAAATATCACGCACACAATGGCTATGCCCATGGCAAACTCTATTCTGAGTTGTTTCAATCGTGCCTGACGCCGTCGTTGCTGGGCTTCTTGCACTTTCATCTGCTGTACCACAAGAGTCTGTTGTTCTGCACCCATTTGTTTCATCATTTCTTCTACTTCGGTGTACAGCGCACCCAGTTCTGGCGGGCTTTGATAAATCATTAATTCCCGTAGTTCAACTTCCATTTGTTGCAGTTGTTTGCGCATGAGCACACGTTGTAGAGCACGTTTGCCCAGACTGTCCTCTCCGGTGTAAATTTCACGCCGAGCTCGACGTTCTTGTTCGTCAAATATGGCCATGCACTTGTAAAAGTTGTCATAGTATGTGCCCAGGTGATTGCCAATTTCTTGATAGATGCCAGTGTGCTCGCTGGCTTCGGCTTTCTTGTTTAGTTCTACTACGCGAGCTTTTTCTTCTTGTAATTGTTTTTTGGCTTCTGGTGGCACAGGCCGGCCGTCATACAACTTGTGGAACTGTGAATCAAGGTCCTTGAGGACATCGCGAACTTCACCGGCAGCGCCTTTGATGTCTTTGTAGAGTTTGCATCCTGCCTTGACAGCAGACACAGCCCCGTTGGCCAGGGCAAATAATGTTAAAGGATCCATTTTTAATTTTTATATTCCCAACAGCAGTCATGAAAAAGCCCTGTAGTATTTACAGGGCTTGGGATCTATATTAAATGTAGATTTATTAAATTGCCGGGATCCACATCCACAGGGCCTGACTTACCAGTACAGATCCCAAAGAGCCTACCACAACACTGATCCAAAGCATGGGCATGCTCACAGCCAGGATACTGCCGGTCAACAACACAATGCCAATCTGTAGCACACTGCCGCCCCAGGTAAACCAAGGTGACCGCTCACGTGCTAGTTCACGCTCAGCTTCCAGCTGTCGGGCTTGAGCCATGATTTCTTTTTTGTCAGCTTCCATGCGATGTGCTTCGGCTTCAAATTTGGCACGATTTTCAGGAATCTTGCTTTCCACAGCCGCTGTTTCATACAAGACCTGACGCACGTTCTTGGCTTGATACCATGCCCACTGATTGTTGGCTGCTATGGTGTTGTTCATGATTTTGCTGCTGTTTTGTCCGCCAATCATGGTGTTGATGGCCAGCAATGCTGCCAGCACCACAATCAAAAAACCTGCACGGTCTTTGATCTTGGCTTCACGTTCACTGCGTGATAATGGTGATTTTTGTTCTGACATTTTACTTTATTTTTTTGTAAACATTGCTTGTATTTTTTCTTGCATTGTTTTGGCCCATGATGGTTGTGGAAAATTCCAGCCTACAAACGCACCTACTGCTACCCAAAATAGTGTTTCTAACATAATTTTTTCCCTTTGAGTATTTATCAGAAATAGTTATAGTCCTACGTTGCCTAATAATAAATTAACAATCTTATTTGACAAATCATCTGGTAAGAATTTTAGGAAACCTAGGAAGTATAAAGCTACACAACCATATATGAATATTTTTAGACACATATCAAATGTTTTTTGGTATTCGTTCATCTTCCACACCTGGTAGTTGTTTGACACCATTGTATAAGTTCATAACTACCAATGGCAAATATGAATACGACAAATGTAATTGCACCTATGATTATTGCCCACTCATTCATCTCCGCTTCTTTTTCTTTGCGCTTGCGTTCTTGAGCATTGTAAAGTCTCAATTCTTGTGCATCGTCTGCATCCATTTGCGCCTGACGTGCTTTGATTTTATTCCAAACATCAATTTTACCAGTCTGCATGAACAGCATTTTGAGTTCTTCTTCAAAGGCTCTGGCTTGTTCCAGAACCATTTCAATCTGAAGTGCAGTTCCCATATTGGAACCTTTCTTGGATTTTTTGGCCTCTATCAATGCCTTGGTAGCAGTGCTTTTAGCATCAAACATCTTGCCAATCATTGGCGCAAGAGAGCCTA
>Ga0247839_1007810_pt1 | contig 11574 bp, 8 predicted proteins | sample LaCruzMarch2015__6_FD_192405 | JGI IMG/M metagenome (GOLD analysis project Ga0247839, IMG submission 192405) | Freshwater microbial communities from meromictic Lake La Cruz, Castile-La Mancha, Spain - LaCruzMarch2015_16m | ecosystem: Environmental > Aquatic > Freshwater > Lake | place: Spain...
ATCTTGCATCACACGCTCCCAGTCCAAAAGCACGTGCGGCTGGACTGAGTTGAGGATCGGGAGGTTAAGAACTCCCTCACTGCCACCTAGATAGACAGATGAGAGCAAGAACCAGATAAGCAATCCAAGATTCAAGAAGATTGCAACTGCCGCCATTGGGCCCGCGAGGTATTGATTTACCATCGCCCACGAGAAGACGACCGCCGAGAGAGAGTAGGCGAGGGCAAGTTCAAAGGCCGGGAGTTTGCGAAACAGCCATCCTGCGGCGATTAGTAGTACTAGGAAGGCAAACTTTCCGCCGCCCTGTTCTAGCACCCACGGAGCGAGTTGCTGCGGCACGAATGCATTTATAAACGGAGAGTTGTTTGCGCCACTGTGTTGCAGGACTTTCTCAATAATCTCTCTTGGAGGGTAGACGAGGAAGGCCGAGGCGAAGATCAACCCGAAAAGCACAAGTGGTGCAAGCAGCCTGAAGATTCTCGGCCGCCAAGGCCCAGGGCGCAGAGCTAGCCACAGGGGCAAAATCAAGAACACCGGTTTGAACGACAGTGACAAACCTAGCAGGAGCACCGCCCACCAGTCTTGAGCGACAATTCGGTTTGTAGTTTTTCCTGCGGTCCCAAGAACTGCCATCGCGGCTAGGGCGAGGAATACCGCGATGCCCTCAACCTGCTGATGTTGCCCACTGATCGCAATCACCACTGGTGAAAGTAGAAAACCACACGCGGCTAGTGCGTAGCCACGCCTCACCAATAGCCAGGCGATGCCAAGGTCCGTGACAATGAGCAGGAGTGAGATCAGCAGCCGGAAAGTATCAGTTGACGCGGTCACCGCGTTCATAGCCGAAAGCGTGATGAGCCACGGCGGGGGATAGTTGTAACCAAAAAGCGCATACGGATCCTGGCCACTCAGGGCCGCATTTGAAACGTTGACCCATTGACCAAAGTCCCAGTTGCCGGGGAGCGTCTGCGCCCACAGCCTCGCCGAGACACCAACGACAGCGCAAAGCCCGACTAACGTGAGGCGCGTCGAGCGGTTCCAGGCTTGAAAACCATCTTGAATTCGGACCCACCAGGTAAAAAAAAGTAGGTGGTCAAATGCCCATGTCCAACTTGATTTGCTCGAGTTCGCTGGCGCCTGAATATTGCTCACAGGGAGACGTTACCGCTTCTAACCCGGGCGCCCGGTAACCTAAGCCTCCAGGCTAATAGCGAACGGAGCACGAGTGAATACATTCGAAGGGGCCTCCGTCCTCATCACCGGTGGGACAGGGTCCTTCGGCAAGGCATTCGCCGCTCACCTTCTGGAGGCGCACAACCCAGAAAGAGTGGTGGTGTTCTCTAGGGATGAGTTGAAGCAGTATGAGATGCGCCTAGCCATGGGTGATGACACCCGGCTGCGTTTCTTCCTCGGTGACATTCGCGATCGCGACCGGCTACGAATGGCCCTACGCGGGGTCGATTATGTAGTTCATGCCGCCGCTCTCAAGCAGGTCGATACAGCGGAATACAACCCGATGGAGTTCGTGAAGACAAATATCCTCGGTTCCGAGAATGTCATCCAGACATCCCTAGACGCCGGGGTCAAAAAGGTCGTTGCACTGTCAACCGACAAAGCTTCATCTCCGGTCAATCTCTATGGCGCGACAAAACTGACTTCCGACAAACTCTTCATCTCCTCCAATCATTACGCGGCCGCCGGGGGAACACGCTTCGCAGTCGTTCGATATGGCAACGTCATGGGAAGCCGCGGTTCGGTAATCCCGTTTTTTCGCCGGCTAGCCGAGGAAGGGCAGCCACTGCCAATCACTGACCGACGGATGACCCGGTTCTTCATCACGCTGCCGGAGGCGGTCGCGTTCGTTATCGATTCATTCGCGGATATGGGCGGCGGTGAGTTGTACGTGCCAAGAATCCCAAGCATGCGTGTCGTAGACCTTGCGAAGGCCGTTGCACCTGACGCCGAACTAGTGGATGTTGGTATCAGGCCCGGCGAGAAACTGCACGAGGAAATGATCTCGACCGAAGATTCCCGCCGAACAGTGCGTCGCACCGACCGCTACATAGTGCAGCCCACCTTGGCGATTTGGGGTGGGTTCAAGGTGCCCGAGGGTGATCCCGTACCCGAGGGATTCGCCTATACCTCAGATAGCAATGACGAGTGGCTCGACGTTGCTGACCTGCAGCGCATGATGGTCGACCTCGGGTTGTAGTCCGAACTCAGATACCGGGCCCCACGCAGGTGCGTTGGCCTTAGAGGCCGAGTGGGGCCAGTTGTTCTATGACACCGCCCGCTTCACCTTGCGGCGCATCTATTGACCCCGAAATTTGAAGGCAGGTGTAGTCAAGCCCCCGTATCGCTGCCAATCTGCGGTAGCACTCCTCGAATACTTCACCACTAGTCACCTCTATAACTCGAGCCCCCTGACTCATGAAGGCGAGTCCGACTAGACCCGCACCATGTGAGGCGACAACAAGGCTGGTGCCCCTGAAAAGCTTCACCTGTTCAACAAATGAAAGGTCCTCCAAAACAACTGACCTGACTCCTAGTTCCAATAACGCCGCTTGGAGAACATCTTCATCGCGCAGCGAGCGTGACACATTTTTACGGGAGACGTAGATTCGTTCGTCCATAGCTGCAGGGGAGTTGTCGCGAACAAACTCGCTTCGGACAGCGTCTACATCTACCCTACGGGGCCAGAAAAGTTGAGGTTGATCAACAAGTATCACCTCACTTGACTTCATCACCGAGCCACTGACCGCAACCACCAGATTAATTCCCCATGCTTCTAACAAAGCAAGGTATTTTGGTGCGAGGACAGCACTGGTCACAAATGTGACATCGGGCCGGTAAGCCCTTGCGTGCAAAATTCGCGGAAGTGTTTCCATTACAAAGTGGTAGTGATGGTGAACGTCGCCTAGTGGGGCGATCGGACCGCGCAAATTAGTGGGCGTTACCTCTTGAAGACGAAAAGTCGCTCCGGATACAAATGCTGAATCCCGTGAGGCTCGAGTACCACTTCCAGACTGGGCGATTACTCGGTCGCCAGCGAAAACTAGACCTGAATCCACGTCCAGCAACACATCTTTTAGGGTGCGCACAAAAAGAGCCGGCCATGAGTGCTGCTCCTCTGGCAAACCACATTCTTGCGCAGGAACCATCAGTGTGCTGGTTTGCTCGATACATGTGGAGTCCACAACGATTTCTTCAGAGCGCCAACTAGGTACCGACAGATCCAGCGATACCGGCATGCCCCTACGCTCCAAGGATTGCACCTGCGCATGCGCCTCGTCAGCCGATATCGATTGAGAACCACGCCAACGATAAAAGACCCAAGCCCATGCCGACACGCTAACCGTGACAGTCACCGGAAGTATTGACGTCATGTAACGAGATTCAGCAATGAATGGAAGGTGAACGAGGAACCAAAGTGCTACGAATGCCCCAAGCGGAGTAACCGATGGAACCCTCCTACGCCCGCCTAGCAACCAGGCACCCAAAAAGGCCACGACCCCGATTGCAATGAGGACGCTGAGGAGCCCAGCGTAGAAGTGCAGGAGGCCGCGCGCCGGCCCGACTGGAAGCTGCTCCGGGTAAACAAATACAGGCTGCATTAGGCGGCCAGCCTTGCTCCAAAGCAATTCAATCCAGCGCTCCGGCTGACTCACGATGAACTTCACGGCTGCCGAAGTCATCGATTCGCCAGTGGGAACGGGAGGGGCGATCAGCATTGAACCGCCGTTTGCCGCGTCTGGATTATTACCGACCCACAAGTTGTAACCGCCATTATTGGACAGCGGGTTGAGCGTGCCTAGGACCAGCAGATTACGAATCATCCAGGGAAGCAAACCCAAGATCAGCCCGGTAAAGCCCGCAACTAACGGGCCTCGTCCACCCCTAAAAAGGAGGTAGCCAATTACCGGTAACACGACCAGCACCTTTGACTGCGTGAGTAAGGCACCCGCCGCTAGCAGCCCCGATACCAACGCGAGTCCGATATCTAATCGCCGATACGTGGACGAAGTGCTACGCCCGCGCTCAAACACGATCCAAGCTATGGCCAGCGAGAAACCCAACAACCAAGCCAGGGTTGCCTCGTAACCGATCGTCGTCCCCATCCACCAAAGGCCCGGAGTTAAGACCAGCACAGCGGGAGCGACGTACTGGACCAACTTCGGCAGGCGTCGCGTAAGGATCCAAGGAATAACTACCAATGTTGAGGTCAGCACTGATTGCAGTAGTACCACCACACCAAGGCTGCCACCGGACACCCGCATGAGCCCAGCAAGAACAGTTGGGTAGGCGACTGACCAGAAGTTGCGCACGAGCGAATCCGGGTCGCTCCAGAAGCCGGAATTGGCGAGTTGCTCCTGTGCTATCGCTAAATAGGTTGTGGCATCAGGGCCAGAGGGAACAGCAGGAGTTATTAGAAACTGAATTAGGAAAGCGAGAGCCGCGAGGACGGCGAGGTACAAGGCCTCCGGCGCGGTCGGCCGAAACGTCACCGGGGAACACCCTGCCGCCATTGACCGACTCCCTTCACCTATCAGACATCAAGGATGCTAGTCGGAAGCTGAAGAGCCGCCAATGACCGCCGCGAATCGCTCCGCTAGGAGTGCTGAGACCTGTTGACTCAAGTGCGCGGAGTCGGCGTAAACAAGTGCCTCGCCAATTAAAGCCGGGCATCGACTTTGCGGGCATTGCCAAGCTTCAAAGTCAATGAGTTGTGCACCCGTAGCCTCAGAAACGCGCGCAATGGCCTTGCGCGCCTCCAACTGACCGGGCTCAAGGTCTCCCACATCTACCCCAAGGCCCTCGGACCCTGCCGCGAGGCGAAACATCGGCATACGCTCAGGAGTCGAAAGTTGACCGTTCAAGAACGTATAGGTGGGCGAGAGCACGACAACGCGCTGCCCGGCGTAGCGCAGCGCATCGACCGCGCTCAAGAGGCCTTCCTCAAGAGTGGCGCGGCTCTGTTCGATAGTCACTTGGCGATTACCCGGAGCAGTTACAAAGAGATCGTCATCGACATACCAATATCGGTTTGATGTTGCCAGGAGGACAAACCCTGGTGGCGAGGATTCAAGGATCCGTAAAGCCTCAGCATTGTGCGCAGCGCATGCTAGGTCAGTCACCTCACCGGTGGTGTTGTTCACTCGGGAGGCAGTTGTGAGCGGGCAATGCGCGGCGGCAATTAAACGCAGTGGGCTATCAAACTTGTCGGCCGCCGACCTAACGCCAGCAAGATACTGGGCTGCGGCAGAGTCGCCGACTAAATAAACCGGCATACCTGAGCCCTCTGGGTTCCACACACAACCCTCCGCACCCACCTGACTGGTTACAGACAAAGTCGTACTGAGGTCAAGGCACTCTTCCGACAATCGCTCCCAAGTCTGCTGAGCAGTCCTGGCGCCGCTTAGGTCGCCAATTCCCCAAGACTTATTTGCGCCCACCCACAACCCCACCGCGAGAATCGATGGCACAAGCACTGCTACAGAAAATAAGGCGACCAATCGCCCTCGAGTTGGATTTGGCGCGCGTCTAATTGGCTGCTCAAGCCAGCGATAAGAAGCCACCGCTGGGCCTACCGATAGAACCGCCGCCGCGACTAGTACCGTGCCGTTCATCGGCCAAATGAGAGATGCGAAGACGATCAATGGCCAATGCCACAGGTATAGGGAATAGGAATAATCACCACCAATCACCATTGGGCGCGTTGACAGCAGGCGGCTTACCGCCGATGGCATGGCCGACCCCGCAACAATCAGTGCGGCCGTGCTCAACACCGGGAGCAAAGTCCATGGTCCGGGAAAGGGCGTGCTCTCGGTAATAACGAACAGTGAGGCGCCGAGCCCTAGGGCTCCCAAGAAGCCCAGGAATTGAGCGACGCCTGCGCTCAATCGACTAATGCGGGGAAGGATTAACGCGATCAAAGCCCCAATCGCGAACTCCCAAGCGCGACTGGCCGGGCCGTAAAATCCAAAGAGAAATTCAGTGCGGGGCCCAAGTTGCCCGGCAGCATTTAGATAAGCCGCACCAAATGACATCATCGCGACAAGGAGAACCAGCAGGCCAGGTATCGCTTTGGCCCGACCAAGCCGACGGGCAACCCACCAGCCAGAAAAAAGTAACGCCGGAAACACGAGGTAGAACTGCTCCTCTACCGATAGCGACCAAGTGTTCAGGAGCGGATTAATCTCAGCTGCAGAGTCGAAATAGCCACCTGTGCTTCTAGAGATCACCAAGTTCGCAACAAGGAACATCGCCCCGATCGCCGTCTGCGCGGTGACCTGTTGAGTACCAAAAGGCGAAAGGATCGCTATCGACAAAACAACAGTTATTGACACCATGAGTGCTAACGCCGGAGTCAAGCGCTTGAAACGACGCACATAAAACCGGCGGAACCTGATCGTTCCAGTTGAAAGCCATTCGCGATGCAAGAGCGCAGTGATCACAAAGCCCGAGATGACGAAAAAAACATCCACGCCAATGAAACCCCCGGGGACGGGCAGCCCCGCATGGAACGCGATCACCGCAAGAACCGCGATCGCCCGCAATCCTTGAATATCGCGGCGTACCGGAGTAGCTGCCGGCGCGCTCGGAGCGCCAGCTTCCAATTTCGTGGCACTCATCGGCCGATGGCCTTCGTGAGCCAGTAGTAGTAACGCATCCCGGCGAATGCGGCGAGGAACGGGGAGCTCAACACCGCGTCCTTAGGCTCCAACCGCGTTAAAGGCTTGATCACATCAGCCCTCAAAGGGTGCAGCAAGCTAGATGCCTGTCGCTTCGGTGACCATCCTGCCTCTCGACCACGCCGGAAAACCTCCTCATCGGAGATTCCATACATCTTGCACCGGATCCGGACTTCATCCCAAGAGGTTTTACCTATCTCTACGACGTACGCGTCAGAAATAGCAAACTTGGCACCGAAATCACGAGTCCAGCGTTCGCAGAGTTCGGAATCATCGGAAAAGCGTCGCGTGGGGTCATACGGGTTGGCCCGTAGGAGTTCACCATCGAAGAGCGTAGGGGTGCCGATCACCAGGGCCGGCCCAGGCGCGAACCTTCCGGTGCGCCATGCGTTCAAACCCCTACTTGGATAGTCACTACCTTCGATCACCGTGCGAGCACTAACGCCCTGGAGCCCAGACCCTTCAAAGGCATCAATCATTCGGGAGAGCTGGCCGGGCGGCATCACGTTGTCTGACCCCATGTTCAAAATTAGTGGCAGTGACGTAGCAGCGACCCCGAGGTTGCGAGCTCGACCTAGGCCGGTCCCGGGATCTGCAAGCACCTGATCGGCCAAGCGCTCGGCGACCTCGAGGGTGCCATCTGTTGACGCTGCATCCACGACTACGAGCTCACCGACTCCAGCAGCGCGCAGACTCACAAGGCACTTTTCTATCCCCGAAATGGAGTTCATTGTGCAGACCACAGCGGCAACGTCAGCCGGTCTCATACTGACCTCCACGTTCAAGATGCAGCCGCTTACTCCATCGCTTCACCAAGCGAGAAATACGCAACAGCCAGTGATTCTCCGCTTCAAATCTCTGCCCATCTCGCTCTGCGATTGCTAAAAGTTCAGGCGACCTAAATGTCGCCGTGCTTGGGTGCACATGCTCGTACTCAACGGGAACCAGCACAACACCACCATGGTGCCTTCGAGCTCTAAGGTCAAGATCGTTGTCTCCGTACCACCAAATATAACGAGAATCTGGTCGCAGCCCCGTTGCCAGATCGAGCATCCAAATGCTGCCCCACAGTCGTGGTTCATAAGGGATCAGCGGCCGTCGGTGGACACCGTTGCGAACTCCAGGACGAGACGGGCTCGCGATTGCCGCCCCCGTACGGGAAAGAGCTTCATATAAAAGCGGGAGCGTATCTTGATTCAAAGTGATGTCATCATTCAACACTGCCACCGCGGTGGCGCCCCGTGACTCCGCCTCATTGATACCTAGCGTCCACCAGTGCTGGATTCGAGGTGGGCCGTGACACTCGATGCGCACAACACCCTCCGATAACGCCACGCCAGGCGCTGTTTCAACCACGACAATGTGCTCCGGCGGCAATCCGCAGTCTCGAATCAGTGCTTCGAGGAGTTCCGGATGAGCACCTGCAGTCGGCACAGTCATGAAAAGCAACCCGCTACCTCCCAATTGATCGGCGGCGCAACAACCCCGGCACTAACCACACGGCGTACGCAACCAATGCTACGAGCGGAACCTCGATGAACATCTTCAGACGAATGGCATCAGTCCAGATAGGGCCAAGGTTCTCTTCACCAGGAATGAATCGGTTCGACCAAAATACCGGCGCCGCGATAAGTGCGTAGAAGCCAATGAACCAGCCGTATCGTCGGGCCAGGCGGCCCATGCCACGCGTGCCGCGCGTGAACCACACGACAGCGACCGAACCCGCGAGCAGTAGCAGATAGCGCCAACCCGAGAAGACCCAGTCGTAGACCCCTCGCCACGGTAGCTCAGTAACAATGGCATTTTCAGTGTATTGCGAACTGGGGCGCAGCGCTTCGGGAACCGTAATTGTCAGGCTCCTGAGGAACGCGGTACCAGAACCAATTGGATTGTGGATCCAAGCATCGTAGGAGCCTTGGGTCAGTCGGTAATTGTCGCGTATGTAATCAGTGTTGTTGTATTTACTCTGGAAGCGCTCAGCATTGCCGAGAACGTCGTCTGGGAACTCCGGCTCAGGGACGGTATGCGGGTTCACCCAGATCATCCCCACGCGATGTAGACCCGAGACGCTAGAGGTATCAGTTGTCCCGTACATCACGTATTGCTTGACCGGCATGAAGAAGAGCAGGGCTAGCAGGATGACGTTAATCGCCATGATCCACCACGTGCGGCGCTTTGCCAACCACCAGGTCGCCACCACAAAGGCTACGATTACCAGTAGAACATGAACCTGAGTGATGTTACGCGCTAGCGAGGCCAGCAGAGTTGCACCCAAGAACCAACTAACGTACGCCAAGCGACGGGTTCGTAGGAATCTGTAGAGCAAGTAGAACGCCCAAGAAATGAACAGCATCGCAAGTGGCGTCGATTCGAGCAGCATCATGTTTGTCAAATAACCCGGAGCGATGGCCCACAAGGCAGTAACAGCAAGAGCCCACCAACCATTTTTCGTGAGGTCGCGTACCCACAGATAAACGATCGCGTTTATTAGCCCGAAACACCATGCATAAGTCAGGTAAAGGTGCAGATCCACCGACCCGTAGTTCGGCGGCATTCGATGCACTATGTCAGGTAAGGAGAATGCGTATCGGAGTGCATCTTGCATAGGTGGGTTCACATGGTCATACCAAAGCGCCATCGGACCAAAGGCAAACATGTCTTTCAGCGCAAGGGTCTGCATCATGACTTCCGATGACCACTCCTGGAGTAAGTACCCCCCAGGTAGCCGATCAACATTTGCGTTACGGAACGCCCACTGGATCTGGTTCAGGCTGAGAGCAGACACCACCGCGACGAGAGTTGGCATCAGCCAGTGCTGGCGCAGGATTACGTCCTTCGCCTTGGTCAGCATGCTGTTCCCCTCATTTACGTCTCCCGGCACCTGCTCAGGTGAATGGAGCGAACGAACATGTGCACCCTAAAGCGCCGATGACGCGCCACCTCATCGACCGTCGGAGGGAGATCCTCGCCATGGATCCAGATCGTCCGTTCGGCCGGGAAACGCTCCAGCAGGCAGTCTGCCAGATTGCCATTCCGGGTCACGCTACCCACGATGACCGCCTCGATGTCGTCGAGGGCTGTGCCTGCGACTCCCTCGCCTAGTTGCTAGTTCACACCCCGAGCACTGCTCGGCACTACGCGCTTGTAGCCGAATCCTCGGCCGTAGGGCGTGGATACATCGGTGCCCAGCGCCGCCAGCAGTTTCGGTCTCGACCCCAGGGGCGGCACTGTCATAAACAGCACATGCACTCCTCTCGGGACGGCTCTGCCATGCTAGTTGTCGACCCCTGCGCGCGAGTGCCCTGTCGGCTTTTCGCGCAATCCCCGCATGAAAGAGGTGCCCATGCTTCGCTCCTGGATCGCACGATTTCGCGACCGAAACCAGCTGCCTGAGGGCTTCACGCTCGCGGACGTGCGCGCAGCACGCTCGACGCGACCGGTGCGAATTGAGGGCTTCTCTGTCGAGCGCGAATGTCCGCTTGAGCACACGCCCTACCTTGCCGAGCTCGCCGTCCAAGAGTCCGGCCAACCCTTCCTGAAGTGGTGGCAGTACTTCACCGCCTACGACCGGGAGCTCGGTGTCCTGGCCTCGGAGTCGCGGGAGGGACGTCGGAAGAACCCCCTTCGAGTGCTCGAGATCGGCGTGTGGCGTGGCGGCTCGCTGGGCTTATGGCGTCGATACTTCGGCCCACAGGCAGTCATCTTCGGAGTTGACATCGATCCGGCCAGCTCCACATTCGGTGTCACCGACGGACAGATCCGCATCGGTTCACAGGTCGACACGGCCTTCATGAATGACGTGGTCGATGACATGGGTGGGGTCGACGTGATCATCGACGATGGTTCTCACATCAGCGCCAACGTGATCGCCACGCTCCACGATCTTTGGCCGAGATTGACTGATGGCGGCATCTACCTTGTCGAGGACCTCCACACCAGTTACTGGCCTGCCTGGGGTGGCGGCCTGCGAAGGCCGGACTCCTCCATGGAGGCGCTCAAGCGTCTCGCCGACGTGCTCCACCAGCCCTACTTCCACGCCGATGCCGACCCTCACGGTTTGGGCATCTCTCGCGACAGCCTGGCGTCGGTCACGTTCTACGACTCAGTCGCAGTGCTCCACAAGCGGCGCATGCCACCGCCACATCCGTTCCGTGGTGGTGCAGACCGCTAACGCGTCGGGTGCAGAGCGCGCACGAAGACGTTCGCTCCAATGACGCGCAGTGCCGCCAACTCATCCGTGGTTGGGGGGCCATCCTCGCCGTGGATGAGCACCACCCGCGCCGGATCACACTGCCCAAGCACCACTCGAGTGAGGGCGGTGTTGCGGCTGATGCTGCCCACGATGACGGCGTCGTATGAGCGCAGGGCATCTAGACCGTGGGCCTTCCTATCGGACTCCTCCTCTGACGTTCGTGCACCCGGGTCGATCGCGTGGGAGTAGCCGAAGCCACGTCCATAGTGACACGCGGCGGTCTGGCTGCTCCCGGCATAGAGGAAGTCCGCGGGGAAAGCCACCTCGCAGCCGCGCCCCAGGAGTTGCTTGAGGCCGATAAGTGCCAGCGTGCTCTGGTACTCGGGGTTCACCGGGGTCTGGTCGTCGACGAAGAGCACCCGCCGCGAATCAGCCAGACCGCTTACATCCAGGAGGTAGCGCGCCATAGCCTTCGTGGTGAGGTGGCGTTCAGCGAAGGCGCGGAAGTGGCGCCGGGTCTGCTCGTCGGGCACGCCGCCGTGGGTGATCGCCTGCACTGCTAGAGCCACCATAGCGGACCGCGGGTAGTGGATCATGGCGTAGCGCGGGATTCGGTCGGCGTCGGGCATGAGCGGCACCGCGCCACTGGCGAGGATCTCCACGTGACGGAAGCAGTCCCAGCCAGCCTTG